>Ga0114938_1001329_pt1 | contig 17040 bp, 8 predicted proteins | sample AshMeaBigSpring_FD_88675 | JGI IMG/M metagenome (GOLD analysis project Ga0114938, IMG submission 88675) | Groundwater microbial communities from Big Spring, Nevada to study Microbial Dark Matter (Phase II) - Ash Meadows Big Spring | ecosystem: Environmental > Aquatic > Deep subsurface >...
CAGGAGCAAGACGTTTTTGGGGAGGGCGAGGCTCCTGCCGAGCCGATGCGTTGACCGCGGTTTCGGCTCGGCAGGAGCCTCGCCCTCCCAGAATTGCGCAGCCTTTTTGAGGCACGCGGAGGGTGCCGTCGCCGGGCATGCGGCACACCGGGTGTGCCGGCTGCGATGCCTCGCGCGGTCAGGAGCGAGACGCTTGGCCGCAAGGGCGACCACGCGATCGCCCATGACGAGGGTGTTGGGGCGGCACGGGCAGACGTATCCTTCCTGCCCGCACGGGGTATAACCGTTCACAGGCCGGTGGCTGGCTCATTCTTCGGAGGCAGCGTCGCACGACGCCGAGCGGTCCTCCCGCCGAAAAATGTGCCTGACCCCATGGGGTGCAGCCGATCTGGTGTACACCCCGTGAATGGTTGCTTTCTTCCCACTTTGACAATCAATCCGCCGCCGTCCACGGATCGGGGTCTGGTCCATTTTTCGGCCGATGAACTCGACCTCGCGGATACGTGCCGGCCAAGAACGTGGACCTGACCCCTTGGTATCAGGGAAAATCTTCCACCGGGCCGTGAACGGTTGCATCAAGCCGGGCCTGGACCGCACCGCGGAGTCGCGCCCAGCGATGTGCGGCCCGTTTGCCCGGGACGGTCAGGAATCTTGTGGCACAGGCGTCCAGCCTGCGTGGAGTCACGGTCAAGGTTCTCGGTAACAACAGGCCTTCGCCACGAAAATCGGTACAGCCCCGTTTGCCCGCCGCCGCGCGGACAGGTAGAATCGCCGTACGCCCGCGGGGCATTCTGCACAGGACGCACTCTAGCGCCAGGACGCGCGACCGGCCTGGGACGAAGGACTGGCATCCAGCGGCCATCCGTTGCCACCGCTTGGCCCCGGTGCGGCTCTAGCGATCGCTCGGATTAGCCGCCCAATCTTTCCAGCCGGGTTTTTGACCGCGCGCAAATCGTGTCCTATATTGATGTGGCCTTTGTTTGCCAGCGGCTGCTTTTCGGCATCGGCACGTCCCCGCGCTCCGCTCCCCTTCGTGGGCCACGACTTCGGTCGGTCGGCACACGGCCGGGGGGCCGGTAGCGGCCCAGATCGAACCAGGTTTTGCTTCCTCGATGCACCCTCGATCCATGCCAATCAAGCGTCTCCGGCTTGTCCCCGTCGCCGTCTTGTTGCTGGCCGCGAGTGCCTGGCACTTGCCCTGGGAAGACGGTCGGGGGCTCGCTTGGGGTCAAGTCCGTATTCCATCCTCGGCGCTTCCCCATCCCGACGAGGTGCGGAGCGTACTGCTCGAGGGGCAGCGGATGGAACAGGCGGGCCGGTGGGGCGAGGCGGTCGCGCACTACGAACAGGCCGTGCGCAGGTTTCCTGAGCGCCGCGACGTGCACGACCGGCTGACCCTGGTCCGCACCCACTACGATCTGGCCCGGCGGTACGGCGACACGTCGTTCCTCGATTCGCTGGCGGTGCTCGGCGAGGACCAGGCGCTGCAGCTGTATTCGGAACTGGCGGTGAAGATCCAGTCCCACTACGTCCATCCACCCGACTGGCAGGCCCTGGTCAGCCGCGGCACTTACAACCTGGAGGTCGCCCTGACCGAGCCCACGTTCGTGGGGCGGCACCTGGCCGGCGTCCCGCAGCGTCAAGTGGACGGCTTCCTCCGCGACCTCCGCCTGTCGCTGGGCCGCCGGCTGGTCCGCAGTCACAGCGAGGCCGTGGGCGCCGTACAGCACGCGGCCCAACTGGGCTGGCAGCAGGTGGGGCTGGTGCCAACCGCCACGATCCTCGAGTACAGCTGCGGGGCCACCGCCGGACTGGACGAGTTTTCGACCTACCTGACCGCCTCCCAGCTGGACGACGTCTACGCCCAGATCGAGGGCAACTTTGTCGGACTGGGGATCGAACTGAAATCCAGCGATGGTTCGCTGCTGATCGTCAACGTGATCACGGGCGGGCCGGCCGATCGCGCCGGCCTTCGGCCCCAGGATCGCATCGTCGAAGTCGACGGCCGGCCCACGCGGGACGTGAGCACGGACCGCGCGGCCGACATGCTCAAGGGCGAAAGCGGCTCGGCCGTCAACCTGACGGTGCTCCGCGCCGACAACTCGATTCGCCGGCTGCAGGTGACGCGCGAGCGGGTCGACGTGCCCAGCGTCGAAGGGGCCCGGATCGTCGACGCCCAGGCCGGTACCGGCTACATCAAGCTGACCAGCTTTCAAAAGACGACCAGCCGCGACATGGACGCCGCCCTCTGGCAGCTGCACCGCCAAGGGATGAAGAGCCTGATCCTCGACCTCCGCGGCAACCCGGGCGGGCTGCTGACCGAATCGGTGGAGGTGGCCGACAAGTTCATCGCCAGCGGCACGATCGTCTCGACCCGCGGCCGCAGCCCCCGCGAGGATTTCGATTACAAGGCCCACAACGTCGGCACCTGGAACGTCCCGCTGGTCGTGCTGATCGACGGCGACTCGGCCAGCGCCAGTGAAATCTTCGCCGGAGCCGTCCGCGACCAGCGCCGGGGACTGGTCGTCGGGCAGCGCAGCTACGGCAAGGGCTCGGTGCAGGGCATCTTTCCGCTGAGCGTCGTGAACGCGGGCATCCGGCTGACCACGGCCAAGTTCTACGCCCCCAGCGGGCAGCCGATCAGCCACCAGGGCGTGGAACCGGACGTCGTGGTCCGTTCGGCCGCCAGGCCGATCGAGCCGGCTGCCGAGGGGACCGCCACACTCCCGGCCGAGGATGCCGTACTCGCGGCCGGGATCGAACTGGCCCGCCAGCGCTTGGCCCAGCGGTAGCCCCCAGCGGCCCCGCGAGCCGTCCGTGGCACCCCCGGGCGGCCGCGTCACCCCAGGGCGGCCGTGTCACCCCAGGGCGGCCGTGTCACCTCTGGGAGGGCGAGGCACCTCTGGGAGGCCGCGTCACCTCTGGGAGGCCGCGTCACCTCTGGGAGGCCGCGTCACCTCTGGGAGGGCGAGGCACCTCTGGGAGGGCGAGGCACCTCTGGGAGGGCGAGGCACCTCTGGGAGGGCGAGGCTCCCGCCGAGCCGCATGCGCCGGGTACACGCCCGCGACCTCCCTCTCACGCGTCACCCCCGGGAGGCCGCGTCACCTCTGGGAGGGCGAGGCTCCCGCCGAGCCGGATTCCAGGGTGTCAGGTCGATGTTTTCGGCCCGTGCGGATCCGCCAGGTCGAGTCTGTCGGCCGAAAAATGGACCAGACCCCGACCCGTGGACGCTTACGCCGCACCCTCCCCAACGGCGCTGCGGCGGCTCGGCGGGAGCCTCGCCGCTCCCGGCCCGCGGCCGGTCGGCGCCGCACCCTCCCCGAAGGCTCGTACCTCGCCTTCGACCCTCCCGGTGGGAGGGTGAAGAGGTTTCGCGTCTGAGCGGAGACGGGTGTCCCCCCGTCGTCCCAGACGGCGGCGGCGGCGGCCCATCAGCCGGCGGGCGCTAGCCCCCGGTTGGGTCTGGCAGGTGCCGCGGCCGAGGATGGGGCGCGAACCGCGCTGCGGCGGCTCGGCGGGAGCCTCGCCCTCCCGGGGAGCCTCGCTCCCCCGAACGGCGCTGCGGGACGTCACGGTCGAACGCCTCACGTCCTTTACGTCACCCTCTCTCGAGGGGGCTTCGCACGATGCGGAATTTTTCCTGATCCGGGCTCTCCAAATTGTTTACACGACGGTAGCGGGGCCCTCGAATCGCAGCTTATGGCCGCCACTGTCTCTGCGCATCGGCGCCGGCAGAGGGGCTTTTCGCAACAATTCCCTTGATTTTCCTTTTCCTCCACGGGCAACCCGACCATGAACCGCGCGATCGTTTTGCTGCTGGCAATCCTTTCCCCGATTTGCCTGGCCTCTGCGGCAACCGCCGCCACGTTCACCTGGGACGCCAATGGCATCTTCGGCGACGGCAACCAGGATGGCGCCGGAACGTGGAGCACCGGTAATGCCAACTGGAACAACGGCATTGGCGACGTGGTCTGGCCGAATTCCGGCACCAACGACGACGCCGCTGTGTTCGGCGTCGGCAGCGGCGCCGCGGGAGCGGTCAACGTCAGCGGCACGGTCAACGTCAACGGCATTACGTTCAACGCGCCGGGCTCGGGCAACTACACGATCGGCGGCACGAACCTCACGCTCAACGGCGCCACGCCGACCATCACCACCAATACCGACGCCACGATCGGCGCGCCGCTCTCCGGCAGCGGCGGCCTGGGGAAGTCGGGCGCCGGGACGTTGACGCTCAGCGGCGCCTCGTCCAACACCTACTCCGGCACCACGACTCTGACCGGTCCCAACGGTCAGCTTGTTTTGTCGAAGACCGGCGGTGCAGTGGCGGTTCCCGGGGACATGTACATGTCGGCGACGGGCGTCCGCGCGATCCTTTCGACGACTCAAGACAACCAGTTCGGACCGACTTCGGTTCTGTACTTTACAGGCTCGGGCGACACGCGGCTTGAGATCAAAGGCACCACGCAGACCTTCGCGGGAATTGATTCGACCGGTTTCATTCCCGGCACCTTTGCCGCGATTCAGCACAGTGAGTTCGGCGCGCCGGCGGCTGTCGACGCTACCTCCGCGTTGATCCTTAACGTCCCCGGTGTCGATTCCTATACCTTTGGCAATGCGGGTGGCAGCGCCGTCGTCCGGGACTATACCGGCGGCACCGTGTCGTTAACGAAGAACGGCACCGGAACGCAGACTCTCGTAGGTCCCGGCATCACCTACACCGGCGCGACAGCGGTCAGCGACGGTGTCCTGCAAATCGGGGACGGCACCGCCGCCCTCAGCAACAGCAGCATCAGTGGCACGTCTGCCGTGACTGTGAACAGCCCCGGCACGATTAAATGGAATAACGCCAACGACTTCGCCACTAATACCATCGCCAACGTGATCACTGGGTCCGGCACGGTCGTGCTGCAAGGGCAAAACGGCGTGGGCGCCGACCTGCAGAGGAGCCTGTACGATTTGTCCGGAAACAACTCCGGCTTCACCGGCACATTGCAGCTCGATCGGTCGATTCTCTGGAATACCTTGTCCGCCAACGATGTCGGGTCGGCGAGCATCGTCGTCGGCGACCGTGCCACGTTCGCCACCAACGCCGCGATTACCCTGCCGAATAACTTCACCATCAATGCCGGCGCCGGCTGGCATCACGATGTCAGCGGCAACGACGTCGTGATCGGCGCCCTGCGACTGGAGAGCAGCCCCACGCTTTCGGGCACCATCACGCTCAACACCACCACTTCGATCATCAACGGCGACAACACCGGCACCAACAGCGTCATCGGCGCCTACAGCAACAGCATTGCGACCCTCTCCGGAGTCATCCAGGGCCCGGGAGATCTGGCGATGAGCCGTTACACTGCGTGGAATGGGGGTACTGCAACCGACGTGAACATCAAGCTTACCGGCGCCAGTTCCAACACCTTCACCGGCAAGACCGTGGTCGACGGCCAACATGGCAGGGCCACCTTGAATCTCATGAAGACCGGAGGGGCCGTCGCCATTGCTGCCAACACCACCGTGCAAATGGGAAGCGCCACAGGCGGCGAGGCTAATCTCCGCATGGGGGACGACCAACTTACTGGCGCCACGGTGGGTGCTGGCCGTAACGCCTGGGATAACCAATTCGGTTCGGGTGTGGTGCTGAACTTCGTCAACGCCTCGGGCCAGTGGATGCGGTTCGACCTGCAAGGGACCAACCAAACCCTGGCCGGCCTCAACGCCGGCACGCTCGCCACGCAGGCCGGCGCCGTAATTCAGAACCAGAACCTTCAGTCCTTCGACCCCGGCCAAAACGCCACGCTCACGCTCGACGGCAGCGGCACCTACGTCTACAACGGCTACCTCCGCGACCAGGACAACGGCGGCACCACGCGCAAACTGAACCTCGTGAAAAATGGCACGGGCACGCAAACGCTGATTCTTGCCGGAGGCATTTCGGGCACCACCACGATCAATGACGGCACGCTGCGCCTTTACAACTCGGGCTTGGCCAATGGCAGCAGCGCCGTCACCGTTAATGGTCCGGGCACCTTTCAATTCGACGGTACCACAAACCTCGGCTACGCCAACACCATTCCCATCACTTTGAACAACGGCGGCACGCTGCTGACGACGAACACGGGCTTCAACGTTTTGGGCACGGCCAGTTCGGTCACCAACAGCGGCGCCACGAACATCACCGTGACGCAAACCGGAGGGCCTTCCAACCGCGGCATGTTCCTTGACGGCGGGCTGAAAGGGACCGGCACGGTTACGATCACGGCAACGAACGCTGGTAATGGTGTTAACTTCCGCAACAACAACAGCACGTTCAGCGGCACGCTGATCGTCGACGGTATTGCCAGCACGACGGCCGGCGCGGGCAGCGGCATTGGCGTGGGCGGCGCCACCACGGGTCTGTCCAACGCCGACATCGAACTGAACGGCACGATGGAACTGCTGAACCAGGGAATTGGTTGGGCGAACACCGCGTCGGGGGCCTTCCGCATGGGCGCGTTGAACGGTACCGGTGTTATGGTGGGGAATTTTTCGGGTGTCGGCGGGGTGACTACGGTGACGCTCGGCAACACGAATAACAATGGTTCCTTTTCCGGCGAGATCGCCAACGGCACCAACAACACCGTCCACCTCGTGAAATCCGGCACCGGCACGCAGACGCTCAGCGGCGTCAACACCTACAGCGGTCTGACGACCGTCAACGACGGCATTTTGAATATCCAGAACCCCGCGGCGCTCGGCACAACGGCCGGCGGCACCGTGGTCAACTCCGGCGGCACGCTGGAATTGCAGGGCACGATCGCCGTGGGACTGGAACCGCTGACCCTGAACGGTAGCGGGTTCGGCGGCATCGGGGCCTTGCACAGTAACGGCGGCGCCAACAGCTTCGCCGGCCCGATCACGCTGGGCAGCGCCGCCGAGATTCAGACCGAGCTGGTCAGCCTGACCCTGACCGGCGGGATCAGCCTCGGCGCCAACACCCTGACTGTGGACGGCCCGGGCGAGACGATCGTCGGCGGCACGCCGATCATCGGCACCGGCGGCCTGACGAAGAACGGCAGCGGCACGCTGGACTGACCGGGGCTACCGCCAACACCTACTCGGGCCTGACCTCGGTAAACGATGGCACGCTGGAGCTTAACAAGACGGCGGGCACGAATGCCATCGGCGGAAATCTCTCCATCGGCGACACCGTAGGCTTGATGGGATCGGCCGTCACACGGTTGCTGGCCGCCAACCAGATTCCCAACACCGCTACGATCACGATCAACTCCGACGGACTGCTGGACTTGTTCGGCAACAACGAGACGGTCGGCCCGCTGACACTCGCCAGCGGCCAGGTGGACGGCTCATCCGGCAGCGACACGCTCACCCTGGCAGGAACCCTCAGCAGCAGCGGCACCAGCTCAGTCGGGGGTGCGAACGACACGCTGGACGTCAATGGCAACACGCTGAACGTGACCGGCGGTACGCTGACCGTGACGCGGACGATCGAGGACGGCGCGGGCAACCAGTTGGTCAAGAACGGTCTCGGGACGCTCGAGATCGCCGGCGGGGCCACCCTGGGCGGGCCGGGCGTGGACGGGATCGACATCCAGGGAGGCACGGTATCGATCACCGGCGGCACGGTCGACCTGCAAGGGGGCAACGTCCAGACCAACGTCAACATGTTCAGCCTGGCCGGCGGCATCCTCCAGAACGTGGACACGATCTTCGGCACGCTGGACCAGACGGGCGGGACGCTGATCAACAGTCTGAATTCGCCCGACCCGATGACGATCACGGGCGACTACAACCTGGGTCCGCTCGGGACGTTCGTGGTCGACATCGCGGGGAACTTCCTGGGCGATTACGACATCTACGACGTGGGCGGGATCGCCGTGCTGGACGGCACGCTGAAGATCAACCTGCTGGGGGGCTTTGAACCGGGTCTGACGGGTGTGACGGGCATCTTCTGGGACGTGCTGGTGGCCGACGCGATCACGATCGGGCCGAACTTCTCGCTCGACACGAGCATGGCCCAGTTCACCAGTTCGCCCTAACGCGGCTGGGCGTACGAGATCGTGGACCTGGGCAACGGGCGGTATGCCTTGCGGCTGTTCGTGACGCCCGAGCCGGCCAGTGTGCTGGTCTGGGGCGTGGCGGGGCTGGCGGCACTGTTCTATGCGCGGCGCCGCCGTTGGCGGTCATCAGCCGGGGGGCGCTAGCCCCCGGTTGCGGCAGAACCGGACGCTAGCGCGTGCCGGCTGAGGATGCTGGGCCACCCGCGGTAGCGAGTCGTCTGTTGGGCGGCGCCGAGTAGGGTTTCGTGCCTCCGGGAGCGGCGAGGTTCCCGCCGAGCCGCGTGCCACGGGAACGCGCCCGAGACGGTTGAGGCCCGATCGTGCGGTCCGTCGCGGGTCGCCCTCCCAGCCAGCGGCCAGTCAGCGCCGCACCCTCCCCGAAGGCTCGTACCTCGCCTTCGACCCTCCCGGAGGGAGGGTGAAGAGGTTTCGCGCCTGAGCGAAGATGGGTGTGCCTGCGCCGTCCTGCCGGACAGGGCCCACGCGAGCCATCACCCTCCGGGAGGGCGAGGCTCCCGCCGAGCCGGATTCCAGGGGGTCAGGTCCATGTTTTCGGCCGGCGCGGACCCGCGAGGTCGAGCTTGTCGGCCGAAAAATGGACCAGACCCCGACCCGTGAACGCTCACGCAGCGCCGTCCCCAACGGCGCTGCGGCGGCTCGGCGCGGGAGCCTCGCCGCTCCCGGCCCGCGGCCGGTCGGCGCCGCACCCTCCCCGAAGGCTCGTACCTCGCCTTCGACCCTCCCGGTGGGAGGGTGAAGAGGTTTCGCGTCTGAGCGGCGATGGGTGGGCCGCCGTCCCGCCGTCCCGCCCCCGTCCCGTCGTCCCGCCGTCCCGTCGTCCCGTCGTCCCGCGTGCCACAGGTACACGGCCGAAACGGCCGTGGCGCCCCGCGAGGGTGAGGCACCGGCGGGACGGGGAGGCTCCCGCCGAGCCGGATTCCACGGGGTCAGGTCGATGTTTTCGGCCCGCACGGCCGCGTTCGGCCACGGAGTGGCCGTCGTTGGTAGCCAGGCCGCGGGTCGTCATAGCCCAGGGTCCGCGCGTTCGGCCACGGAGTGGCCGTCGTCGGTAGCCAGGGGCGTCAGCCCCTGGACGAGGAGAACCGGACCAGGACAGCCAGCCCCGGCAGGGGCGACCGGACCGTGCGTCCAGGGTGTCAGGTCGATGTTTTCGGTCCGCGCGGATCCGCCAGGTCGAGTCTGTCGGCCGAAAAATGGACCAGACCCCGACCCGTGGACGCTTACGCCGCACCCTCCCCGAAGGCTCGTACCTCGCCTTCGACCCTCCCGGAGGGAGGGTGAAGACGTTGCGAACCTGACAGAAGATGGGTGTCCCCCCGTCGTCTCGAGCCTCGCCCTCGCGAAATTAGCCTTCCGGAAGCTGCACCCCGGTACTCGGCCATCGCTGCCATCGTCACCGCGGCCTCGCCCTCGCGAAATTAGCCTTCCGGAAGCTGCACCCCGGTACTCGGCCATCGCTGCCATGGTCACCGCGGCCTCGCCCTCGCGAAATTAGCCTTCCGGAAGCTGCACCCCGAGAGGGGGTCAGGCACATTTTTCGGCGGCAGCGTCCCACGACGCCGAGCGGTCTACCCGCCGAAAAATGAGCCAGACCCCGGCCCGTGAAGATGTTTCCTGGTTCCACGGGGTCAGGTCGATGTTTTCGGCCCGCGCGGATCCGCCAGGTCGAGTCTGTCGGCCGAAAAATGGACCAGACCCCGACCCGTGAACGGTTGCGCCTCGCCCTCCCGGGAGCCGCGCCCTCCCCAACGGCCCTGCGGCGGCTCCGCGGCCGCCCTTGAGGCTGATTGGCGTGAGGATGCGGGGGTAGGACTGCGCGGCATCTCTATTGGATTGGCCTCCGTCGCGGGGTACGATGTGGGACGGCGCGGCGAGGGTCGGCCACCAAACCAGGCGTGGCCGGACGCGGCCGTGTCGCGCCCGCGCGGGTGGGGCTACCGCTTCTCCACAGGCGACTGGCGTTCCGAACTCACTCTATCCATGCCATGTACTCACGACTGGGAAGCTTCATTGCACGGCACTGGCTGCTGGTCATTCTGGCCTGGATCGCGCTGACCGCGGCGGCCCAGATCTGGGCCCCGCGTTGGGAAAGCGTCACCAACGACGGCGATCTGGCCTACCTGCCGGACTACACAGCCAGCGTGCAGGGTGAACAGCTGCTGGAGGAGGCGTTTCCCAACAACCGCGCCAAGAGCCAGATCATGCTGGTCGTCGCCCGCTCCGATCGGGCACTTGACCTGCAGGACCTTCACGTGGCGGACCAGTTGGCCCTCCGCTTCCACAATGTTCGCGGCGCGGGGGGGCTAAGCCGTCACCGGCACTTGCTGGCGGAGGCCGATAGCCTGTCCGCCACGAGCCCTGGCGGAGCGGAGCGGGCGGCTGAGCTGCGGCAGCGGGCCACTGCCGAACTGGAGGCAGCGCTCGCCTCCCTGGACGAGGCGATCCGGTTGGACGAGCGGTTCGCTGAGGCCTATCACAACCGGGCCCTGGTCCATGAGGCGCTGGGACAGGCGGCCGAGGCGCGACAGGATCGCCAGCTGGCCTGGAAACTCAGGCCCGAGCTGGCCGCCCTGCAGGGGCAGGCCGCTCCGAAGGGCGCCGACGACCTGCCGCTGCTGGACGTCTGGACGCGGCACACCGAGGTGGTTGGCCAGGAGTTGCGGAGCCGCGACCGGCAGGCCCAGCTGGTCGTGCTCCAACTGGCCAACGAGTTCATGGCCACCGACAACATCCGCGTGCTGGAGCGTGTCGAGGCCGAACTGGCGGAGGTCCGCCGTCAGCACGGCCAGATTTCCGGGCTGCAGGTGGGGCTGTCCGGCTCCGCGGCCGTCGGCGGCGACATGCTCCGCTCGGCTTCCGAGAGCATCAAGAACACGGAACTCTACTCCGTCATCCTCGTGGTCGCGATCCTGGTGCTCGTGTACCGTTCCCCGCTGCTGGTCGCCGTCCCCCTGATCACGATCGTGATGTCGCTGCTCGTGGCGACCAGCCTGGTTGCGGCGATGACGCAGCTCAACCAGGTCCCGGGTATGGAGTGGTGGAACTTCAGGATTTTCACCACGACGAAGATTTTCGTGATCGTGATCCTGTTTGGCGCCGGTACCGATTTCTGCTTGTTTCTGATCTCGCGCTACAAGGAGGAGCTGGACGCCGGCCATCAGAATGCCGAGGCGGTCCAGCGGGCCCTGGTCGGCGTGGGGGATGCCCTGATGGCAAGTGCCCTCACCACCATCCTGGGGCTGGCGACGATGTATTTTGCCGAGTTCGGCAAGTACCGTAATAGCGGCCCGGCGATCGGGCTCTGCCTGGCCGTGACCCTGGTGGCCTGCATCACGCTGGCCCCCGCCCTGTTACGGGCCCTGGGTGGGGCCGTCTTCTGGCCCTGGGGGATGCGCCTGCCGCAATTGCCGGACGATTCCGGGGCCCGCCCGCCCGAAGACCGTCGGGAAGCAACGGCATCCAGCGGCGTCTGGTACGGGATTGCGCGGTTGATCGTCGCCTACCCCGGACGCGTGCTCGTCCTGAGCACGGCCGCGCTGATGCCATTTGCCGTCCTGGGAACCTCGGTCGACGTCACGTACGACCTGGTCAGTGAGCTGGAGCCCGACCGGCCCAGCAAGGTCGGTTGGCAGTTGATGCGGCAGCACTACCCGATCGGCGAGAGCGGACCGGTGGTCATCATCGCCAAGAAGGAAGGCGGCGGGTTCCAGACCCCGCCGGGTGAGAACGCCATCAACGCGTTGACCAGGATGCTGTACGTCGAGGGCGTCCAGGCCGTGCGCAGTATCACCTCGCCCCTGGGAGAACCGCCCGGGCGAATCTCGCTGCTCAGTGCCGCGGGCCGCAAGCGGCTCTACCTCCGCAATCACCAGATCACCCGGTCGCTCTACCTGAGCCAGGTCCCAGCGCTGGAAGGAGACGTCACCCGGCTGGAGGTCCTGCTGGCCCACGACCCGTTCTCGCTGGATGCCACGCAGGTGCTGGGCCGGATCGACACGGTCCTGGCGCAGGCGAGTTCCGATCCCGCTTCGTACTGGGCAGGCACCCAGTTTGCCTATTCGGGGACGACGGCGGCCATTCGCGACCTGCGCGTGGTCACCCGGGGCGACAACGTGCACATCCAGATCCTGGTGGTGCTGGCGGTACTGGCCGTGCTGCTGATGATCCTCCGCCGCCCTCTCGTCTGTTTCTACATGATCCTCTCGGTCCTGTTCAGCTACTACGTGACGATGGGGATTGCGGAGCTGTTCTTCGCCTGGTCCTATGGCGATTCGTTCCAGGGGCTCGACTGGAAGGTGCCCCTGTTCTTGTTCGTGATCCTGGTGGCCATCGGTCAGGACTACAACATTTATCTCGCCACGCGAGTCTTTGAGGAGCAGCAGCAGCACGGCATGATCGGCGGCCTCCGCCGGGCCATCGTCCGCACGGGCGGCATTATCACCAGCTGCGGCGTCATCATGGCCGGGACGTTCGTCGCGATGACCACGGGCAGTCTCCGCGGGGTCGTCCAGCTGGGGTTTGCCCTGTCGCTGGGCGTCATGCTCGACACGTTCATCGTGCGGCCGATCCTGGTGCCGGCCTTTCTGGCCTTGCTATTCCGCTATCGCGCCCGACGACGTGCGATCCCCTTGCCGTCCGGCCTGCCGGAGGTGCCGAGTCCCGCGATCCACAGGAGCACCCGCCATCGGTCCCCGAGCCACGCCCCGTGAACGGCTGCTGGGCGACCGAGGCCCGGACCAGCCTGCACGCCGTCGGCGGGTCAAGACGCGAGCCGGCACGGTCGACGGACGACGAGCCAGCACGCGCGCGGCGTCATACGGGGGACTGTCCCGATTTTTGTGGCATGGATGCCAGAAAAATGGGACTGTCCCCTTCGGCAGAGCCATTGACACAAAAATCCGTACAGGCCCTCATACGGCCGGACCATGGAACCATCCCTGGGCCGGGAGCAGTATCGACGTGCAGTGGCTCGAGATGCCGCTACGCAATGCCCGCAATTTCAACAGTGGCTGCACAGCTCGCAGGCAAGCCGATCGGCCGCCGCTTCGATATCCCTGAGGAAGAAAATTTCCGCAAGGTGATTGCGTGGCGTGGATTATGCCCTATCATGCTGGGTTTCCGGTCCCGGATTGGCACCTTGGTTGCTAACGGCAGGCCCGGAACTTTCCGCGTTTTGGGGATGCGGGTTCGGCGCAGGGCGCGACCCGACGGCGCAGAACGAGTCAGGAGCAAGTCAGGGCCGGAGCACCGTGGACAGGGGGCCCGCGTCGGGCCCCGGGGTACCGGTCGTGTGGAGGCTGTGGTTCGGTTGGCGGGAGGTTCTCCGCGGAGACCGGGCTGATGTCGAAAGGGGATGACGTCGTGACACCGAAAGAGGTACTGGCGCTCTGCCGTGAAAAGGATGTGAAGGCGGTCGACCTGCGTTTCATGGACTTCCCGGGCCTGTGGCAGCATTTCACGATCCCGGTGACGAAGCTGAATGAGGACATCTTCGAAGACGGCCTGGGGTTCGATGGCTCCAGCATCCGCGGGTGGCAGGCGATCAATGAGAGCGACATGCTGGTGGTTCCCCAGCCGGAGACCGCCTTCCTGGACCCGTTCACGGCCCTGCCGACGCTGGTGATGATCTGCAACATCCAGGACCCGATCACGCGGGAGGACTACACCCGCGATCCGCGAAACGTGGCGCGGAAGGCGACGAACTACCTCCGCCAGACGCGGATCGCCGACACGGCCTACTTTGGTCCGGAGGCGGAGTTCTTCATCTTCGACGATATCCGCTTCGACCAGGGTGCGCAGCGCGGCTTCTACTTCATCGACAGCATCGAGGGCGAGTGGAACCGGGGCCGGGAGGAGGGGCCGAACCTGGGCTACAAGCTGCGGTACAAGGAGGGTTACTTCCCGGTACCGCCGGCGGACCAGATGATGGACATCCGCAACGAGATGATGCAGATCATGATCGAGTGCGGACTGGACGTGGAAGCCCAGCACCACGAGGTGGGCACGGCGGGCCAGTCGGAGATCGACCTCCGCTTCCAGGAGATGGTCCGCATGGGGGATGCCATGCTGATGTACAAGTACATCATCAAGAATGTGGCCAAGCGGCACAACAAGACCGTCACGTTTATGCCCAAGCCGCTGTTCGGCGACAACGGCAGCGGCATGCACACCCACGTCTCGCTGTGGAAGGAGGGCCAGCCGCTCTTCGCCGGCAGCGGCTACGCGGGCCTGAGCGAGATGGCCCTGCACGCCATCGGCGGGCTGTTGCGGCATGCCCCGGCGATCCTCGCCTTCAGCAACCCGACGACCAACAGCTACAAGCGGCTGGTGCCGGGCTACGAGGCACCGGTCAATCTGGCCTATTCCCAGCGGAACCGCTCGGCATCCTGCCGCATTCCGATGTACAGTCCCAGCCCGAAGAGCAAGCGGGTCGAGTTCCGCTGCCCGGACCCCAGTTGCAACCCGTACCTGGCGTTTGCGGCCATCCTGATGGCCGTGATCGACGGAATCCAGAACAAGCTGCACCCGGGCGAGCCGCTGGACAAGGACATCTACGACCTGCCGCCGGAGGAGGCCGCCGAGATTCCCAAGACGCCGGGCTCATTGGACGAGGCCCTGGACGCCTTGGAGCGGGATCACGACTTCCTCCTGCGGGGAGATGTCTTCACGCAGGACGTGGTCGATACCTGGATCAGCTACAAGCGGAAGAACGAGGCGGACGCCGTGCGGCTGCGACCGCATCCGTACGAGTTCTGCCTGTACTACGACATCTGATCGGCGTGGCCGCTTCCGGGGCCGGCCAGCGGCCCGCACCGGCTGCAGTTCAGCGGCGCCACGCTCGGTAGCGGTCAGGGACCGGACGGACCAGAATCAGGTCCGTCCGGTTTCATTTTGGCGGCTTACCACGCGCTCCTGCGGCCGCCGCGCCGCGGTGACGCCCGCCCACGAGCCGACTTGGCCCGGATGATTCAACAGCCGCGGGGCGCCAGCCCCCGATTGCCGCAAGAACCGGGGGCTAGCGCCCCGCGGCTGATTTTCGTGGTGTTTGGGCGGTCGGTTTGCGTTGCGGCTGTTCGTGACGCTCGGGGGCTAGCGCCCCGCGGCTGATTTGCGTGGTGTTTGGGGCAGGATGGCTGGAAGGCCCCATGCATGAACGCGTTTTGCCGAGCGCGAAGCGACGGGTGAATCATCCGGGTTAGGGGATGCGGCCGAGCACTCTCACGACCCGGCCGTTTGCAACTGGTCCGGGGCCTCCAGGGTCGGCACGACGATGCGGGCCTCCAGCCCGCGCAGGTGGGCCACCAGGGCCGCCGTCCCCTCCCGCTGCCCCTCGCGGGCCAACTGCTCCAGTTGCCGCGCCGGCTCGTGGAAGGCCGCAAACCCAACGTTGCCGCCCGAACCCTTGAGCCAATGGGCCAGCTGCGCCAGCCGTTCCAGATCGCCCTCGTCGGCTGCATCTTCCATGGCGTCCAGCTGTTCGGCCAACCGGGGTACGAACCTCCGCACCAGGGCGGCAAATCGCGGGTCGTGCGTGGGCAGGGTCGAAACGAGCGGCGACCGGTCGGCGTCATCCCGGGACTCCTCGGCCGGCCGGGCGGCGGAAGCCGGCATGGTCGGCCGCGAACTGCCGCTGCCGAGGGCGTCTACCAGGGTGCCTAGCAACAGCTCGACGTTGATCGGCTTGGCCAGAAACGCGGAACAACCCGCCGCGCGGCACTTGTGCTCGTCCTCGCGCATCGCGCTGGCGGTGAGCGCCACGATCGGACCGCCATAACCCCGGCTGCGGAGGGTTCGCGTCGCTTCGAAGCCGTCCATCACCGGCATCTGCATGTCCATCAGGATGGCGTCGTACGACGTGGCCGCGGCCCGCTCGACGGCCGCCAGGCCGTGCTCGGCCGCATCGACACACGCGCCGGCCTGTTGCAGGATCAGCGTGATCAGCTCCTGGTTCTCCGCCCCGTCGTCCACGACCAGCACGCGGCAGGCAGGCAACGCGGGGAGTCCGGGGGTTGTCTCGGTATCGACCCGCCCGGCAGCGCGGGCCGCCGCCTCGTCCAGCATGGCGACATCGTCGAGCGGTCCCGCAGCAACCGCTAAGGTAAACCGCGATCCCCTTCCCAGTTCGCTCTCGACAGTCAGTTGCCCACCCAGCGCCTCGGCCAATCGGCGGCTGATGACCAGTCCCAGGCCGGTCCCGCCGTAACGACGGCTGACCGACCCGTCCGCCTGGGTAAACGGTTTGAATATTCTCTGCAGGGAATCCGGCGCCATGCCGATACCCGTGTCGATCACGTCGAAAATCAACTGGGGCGCGCCAGCCGACGTCGCCCGACGCGCGATCACCCGTACGCTTCCCTGTTCGGTGAACTTGACCGCGTTGCCCACCAGGTTCATCAGCGCCTGACGGAGTTTCCCTGGATCGGTCTGGATCGTGGCGGGCACCTGTCCCGCCGGTTCGTACACCAGCTCAACCCCTTTCTCCCGCGCCTTGACGTCCAGCACGGCCAGTACCTCGCAGACGATCTGGTGGGGGGAACAGCGGGCCTGCTCGACCTGCAGCCGTCCGGCCTCGACCCGGGACAGGTCCAGGATGTCGTTGATCAGGCCCAGCAGGTGTTGGCCGCTGGAATGGATCGTGTTCAGGTACCGCCGCCGCAGGGCCTCGGTGGTGGCAAAGCCGCGGCGCAGCACGTCGGCAAAGCCGAGGATGGCGGTCATCGGCGTGCGGATTTCGTGGCTCATGTTGGCCAGAAACTCGCTCTTGGCCTGGTTGGCCGCCTCGGCCGCCACCTTGGAACGGCTCAGCTCGGCCCGCGTCTCCTCCAGCGAAGTAACACTGAGGTTTTGCAATCTTTCAGGTCAATCCTAATTGAGTCATTACGTGTTCCTTGTCTTGAAGTTTTTCGGTGACTTGATCGATGGCCCACGAAAGGGTCGCGCGAAGAGTCTCGTGCATCA
>Ga0114938_1001330_pt1 | contig 17036 bp, 15 predicted proteins | sample AshMeaBigSpring_FD_88675 | JGI IMG/M metagenome (GOLD analysis project Ga0114938, IMG submission 88675) | Groundwater microbial communities from Big Spring, Nevada to study Microbial Dark Matter (Phase II) - Ash Meadows Big Spring | ecosystem: Environmental > Aquatic > Deep subsurface >...
CATGGAGGACTACACCTATCACCTCGATCCAAAGAACCCGCTCATCCTCGGCGCGCACATGCTGGAAATCTGCCCGTCGATCGCCTCGGAAGTTCCGAAGATCGAGATCCACCCGCTCGGCATCGGCGGCAAGGAGGATCCCTGCCGCATGGTCTTCGATTGCGGCGCAGGCAAGGCCGTCAACGGTTCCATCATCGACCTCGGCAACCGCCATCGTTTCCTCGTCAACGAAGTGGAATGCGTGGCTCCCAAGAACAAGCTGCCGAAGCTCCCCGTCGCCCGCGTCTTGTGGAAACCCCTTCCCGATCTCAAGACGGCCACCGCCGCCTGGATCTATGCCGGCGGCGCGCACCACACCGTGCTCTCCTATGCCCTCACCAGCGAGCACCTCGAGGACTTCGCGGAAATGGCGAAGATCGAACTCAGCGTCATCGACAAGGACACGAACCTTCGCTCCTATAAGAACGAGTTGCGCCAGTCGGACCTCTACTTCCACCTCGCCCAAGGCATTCAAGGATGAGATTTGTCATTGGTCAGCGGCCAACAGTCATCGGTGAAGAGCAAGCACAGCGCGTAGCCTCTTACCCGATGACCAATGACCGATGACTGCTGACCCACCCACGACTTCACCATGACGTATCAAGCCCTCAAAGAGGAATGCCTCGCGGCGAACCTCGCCCTGCCGAAAACCGGCCTCGTCGATCTCACGTTCGGAAACGTTTCCGTCGCCGATCCCGAGCGCCGCGTCTTCGCGATCAAGCCGAGCGGCGTGGACTACGACAAGCTCACCGCCGATGACATGGTGGTGCTCGATTTCGACGGAAACCAGATCGAGGGAACGCTGCGTCCCTCTTCCGACACACCGACGCACCGCTGCCTGTTCCTGAATTTCCCGGGCATCCGTTCGGTGGTCCACACGCATTCCCGCAGCGCCGTGGCCTTCGCCCAGGCCGGCGTGGACGTCCCCTGTCTTGGCACCACCCACTGTGACTACTTCCACGGCCCGGTCCCCGTCACCCGCGGGATGACGCCGGAGGAAGTCGGCGGCGAATACGAATGGGAAACCGGCAAGGTCATCGTCGAGCGCTTTGCCGGCATGAATCCGCTCGACGTCCCGGCGGTATTGGTTAGAAACCATGGACCCTTCGCTTGGGGGCCATCCGGTGCCAAAGCGGTGGAAACCGCCCAAGCCCTGGAAATCGTCGCCGACATGGCCATCAAGACCCTTGCCATCAACCCATCGGCACCTACCGCTCCATCCCACCTGCTCAACAAGCATTTCTTCCGCAAACACGGCCCGGGGGCCTATTACGGACAATCGAAATAAAAACCAACCCATACCTGAATCCATGAACATACTAGCTGCCACGCCACATCTGGCAGGCGTCGATTGGGCCGTCATCGGTCTCTACTTCTGCCTGCTGATCGGCATCGTCTATTGGTCCTCCAAACACCAGAACAGCGCCGCGGACTACTTCCTCGCCGGCCGCCATGCGGGATGGTTCGTCGTCGGATGCTCCATCTTCGCGTCGAATATCGGCTCCGAGCACATCGTGGGCCTCGCCGGATCCGGTGCGAACAACGGCCTCGCGCAAGCCCACTGGGAAATGCACGGCTGGGTGCTCCTCATCCTCGCCTGGTTCTTCATTCCGTTCTACTACAGTTCCGGCGTCTTCACGATGCCCGAGTTCCTCGAAAGGCGCTTTGACGCGCGCTCCCGCTGGGTGCTCTCGATCATCTCGCTGATCGCCTACGTGTTCACCAAGGTTTCGGTCACCGTGTACGCGGGTGCCATCGTGTTCAAGACCCTGCTGCCGGACACGTTCGGCAGCCCCGAGAACGCCTTCTGGGTGGGCGCGTTCACGACGGTTGTCCTAACAGGAATCTACACGATCTTCGGCGGCCTGCGCGCGGTCATTTACACCGAGGTGGCACAAACAATCGTGCTGATCCTCGGTTCGATCTTCATCACCTTCTACGGTCTCGGGAAACTCGGTGGCTGGGGCGAGCTCGTCGCCACCGCGAAGCCGAACGCGACCAACTTCGCGCTTTGGCGTCCGCTCACCGACCTGAATTTCCCATGGCTCGGGGTGTGCATCGCTTCCGTGATCATCGGCGTCTGGTATTGGTGCACGGACCAATACATCGTCCAGCGCTGCCTCGCCGCGAAGGACATGCAGAACGCCCGCCGCGGCGCGATCTGCGGTGGCGCCTTCAAGATCCTCCCGGTATTCATCTTCCTGATTCCCGGCATGATCGGCTGGGCGCTTCATCAAAAGGGTCTCATCCACATTCCGATCGAGGACGGCCAACTCAAGGGTGACGCCGTGTTCCCGACCATGGTCGCCGAGTTGCTGCCTCCCGTCATCCGCGGCCTCGTGGTGGCGGGCCTGATGTCCGCGCTGATGTCCTCGCTGGCCTCGCTCTTCAACTCCTGCGCCACCCTCTTCACCGTGGACATCTACGAAAAACTTCGTCCCGGTGCCAGCCAGGCCAAACTCGTGCGCGTCGGCCGCACCGCCACCGTGGTGGTCGTCGGTTTCGGCCTGCTCTGGATTCCGGTGATGAACATCATCGCCAGCAAGAGCAAGGGGCTCTACGACTACCTGCAGAACTTCCAGGGTTTCCTCGCACCGCCGATCTTCGCCGTGTTCATCCTCGGCCTGTTCAGCAAGCGCGTGAACGCGTCCGGAGCCTTCGCGGGACTCGTGGTGGGCTTCATCGCCGGCATGTTCAAGCTAACCGTCCAGACGCTGGCCAAGGCGGGCACGATCACCGACGGCCTGTTTGCCGACATCGGCCACTACAACGGCTACTACGCCTGCGGCTGGCTAACGCTCTTGAGCGCGATCGTGATTGTCGGCGTGTCTCTCACCACCGCGCCCCCCACGCCTGAAAAGCTCCACAACCTCACGTTCAGCACCATGAGCCCCGAGGTCCGCAAGGAGTGGAAGGATTCCATCAAGATCGGTGACCATCTCGGCACCCTCGCCGTGCTCGCCATTATCATCGGCGGTTACCTCTACTTCAGCTTCTGGCTGAACTGACCCCCTTCCCATTGATCGTCCGCGAAACGGGCAGTCTCCGGCCTGCCCGTTTTCATACGGTGGGTTATCATCCTGGGCAATCCCCCGGCCATCCGGAATCTGCAGGAGCCTCCTTGCCGGCAAGTGCTGGAATTCCGGAGGAGGCGCCCGTGGAAGCACCTCCCGCACCGGATGGATGCGGCCGATCCACTGAGCAACCCGAATGAAAACGGCGTGATCCCATGCCCCACAAGCGATCATCAACAAAAATTCCTCAGACTCGAAGGGAGTCCGTCATGCTGGGGAGGCTTTCCCAAGTGTGCCGACGACATGCGCGGCTTACGTCGCAAGCAACATGCCTCACCATGCCCTTCATCATCGGTGCCTGTCTCGGCTTTATGGCTTGATCGCCCCCGTTTGCAAAACGCGCGTCGCCCCTTGCGATGCGCGCCTGTTTGTCCTCACAGGAACGCACTTCCCGAAAACGACGCGCTCCTCCCGGCGCGGACCCAAAGCACCGGGCGCGAAAAACTCCGCACAACCCACCATCTCATGGCTTTTTCCTCCGCCCGGTGCAACCTCGCGAGACTCGACTTGATTCGTTCCCAAGTGAGGCCACCTTAGGCGGGTTCCAACGGCCAAAATCCCACTTGACACCGCGGCAACCCGAGAACTTCACTCAGTGAACCCCTGTATGACCCAAAGGTTTCCCATCGTTCCCGCAACTCTGATTGCTTTAGTGGCCGCCTCAATGCCCACCCGATCGGAAGCCCAGGCGGCCCCGCCCGCCCCGGCGGTGGTCTCGCCGGCCACCTTGAACCGCCTCTTTAGCGATGCTGAGGCGGCATTCACGGCCAAGAACTACGGCACCGCCGTCGAAAAGATCCAGGAGCTCCTCAAAGCCCTCGGACCCAACAAGGACGCGCCGCTCGAACTGCTTTATTTCAACATCGGCCTCGGCAACCTGCTCGGAGACAAAGCCGCCGAGGCGGAGGCCGCCTTCCGGGACTGCGTGAAACGCTTCCCGCAAGGCGAATACACTTCGCGCGCACACCTTGGCATCGGCCGGGCCTGCATCCTGCAGGGCACCCCTGAGAAAAAACAACAGGCCATCGAATCGCTCAGGATCGCCGCCCAGGACGCCAAATACCGCTCCGAAGCCGGCCTGTGGCTGGGCCAGGTCTACACCGATCTCGGCAGGCATGATGAGGCGCTGACCGTCTTCCGAAGCCTCATGGGCTCGGACGTCCGCACACCCCAGCAGACCACCGCCGCGGTCGAAGTCATCGGCCTGCTCGCCGACACCGGTAAACAGGAGGACCTCACCGCCTACCTCGACCGTCTCTCCCAGCAGGCAGGCGTGCGCGATGCGATCGCCTGGTACGCCAACCAGGTGGTGGTCCGGGGGGATGAATTGGTCGGCACGCAGGCCTACGAGGCGGCGCTGGCCATCTACCGTTCCGTCCCACCGAGAAGCCAGATCCTGGAAATCCAGGCGGTCGCCCTGAACGCCCTTCGCAAGGACCAGAAAGCCTTGGAAACGCGGGTGGAGGCTGAGAAAACCAAGAACCTCAGCCAGCGATCCTCCGCCTCGGAACTCCTCAACGCCCTCAAGCCGGCGATCGAACTCGCCGAAAGCGCCATGAAGGCCATCGAGGACAAGGCCGACCTCGACGCGGCACTGCTGATGCGCCGGGGGCGCTGCCTTTTCTACCTGAACCGCTATGAGGAGGCGCTCGTCTGTTTCCGCACCATCCGCATGAAGCACGCGGCCGCCACCGACTCGCAATCCGCCGCCTATGCGGAAATCGTGATTCTCAACAAACTCAAGGACATCCCCGGCATCAAGGAGAAGTGCGAGCTGTTCCTCCGCAAATACCCGGATTCCGACAACACCGAACAGGTCGCCACCCTCGCCGGCGAGGTCCTCGTCCAAAGCGGCGACTGGAAAGAGGTGGGGGCGTTCTACCGCGGACTTGAGGTGAAGTTTCCCAAGTCCGAGAGTCTGGACCGCTACATCTTCTTTCAGGCCCTTGCCTTTTTCCAGGAGGGCAACTTCAGGGAATCCTCCCCGCTGTTCGCCAAATTCCTCAAGAATTTCCCCAACAGCGTTCTGGTCGAGAACGCCCTTTACTACGTGGCGATGTCGAATTTCCTGAACAACAAATACAAGGAAACCCTCGCCGCCTGCAACGAATACCTCAAGAGATTCCCTGACGGCCGATATGCCGGAGACATGCGCTACCGGCTCTCCTTCATCGACTTCAACGACAAGGAGGAGGATCAGTCCGACAAGATCATCCGCGATCTCGGCAAGTTCCTCGCGGAACATCCCGACGACGCATCCAACGGCTCCATGCTCTGCCTCATGGCGGACACCTACAAGAAAATGGACAAGGAGCAGGAGGCGCTCGACGCCTTCAAAAAGGCGGTCTGGACCGACAGCCCGGACGACGTGCTGCAATACGCACTGGATTCCGCCACCACCATTCTTCAGGGCCGGAAGGACTGGGCGGGCATCGCCGACCTTCATGCCGAGTTCCTGAAACGCAAGCCGGACAGCCAACTCGCCCTGGTCTCCGCCACCTGGGTGGCCAAGATGAAGGCCCGCGAGGGCAAAGGCATGGAGGCCGCTGAAATGCTCGCCAACGCCCTCAAGGTCCGCATCGCCAATCCTGAAAGCGAACAGGTCGAGTTCCTCATCGACGAACTCGTCAAAACCCTCGTCCCCCGCAAGAAACCCAAGGACATCGACGTCGATGCGGTCGACAAGCAACTCGTGGAGATTCTCGAAAAAATCGTCGTCGGCCAGGAGAACGCCACCACCGCCGCGCGCATCTACTATGCCCGCGCCCGTCTCGCCCAACTGCTGAGGCGCAATGACCGTTCCGACCTTTACCTGAAGGGCATCGCCACCACCAACGCGAAGGATCCCTCCGGCCTCAGTCCTGCCCTGCTTGCCGTTTCCGGCGAGATCCTCCTCAAGAACGGCGATCTCGAAGGGGCCGAAGCCATGTTCAAACGCCTCTCCGACCGCTACCGTGAATCCACGTTCTCCGATGCCGGCCCGGTCGGACTGGGTTTCGTCGCCCTCGCCCGCAAACAACCCGAGGAGGCGCTGAAGATCTTCGACGACGCGCTGCTCAACAACCCCGGCATGTCTCGCTTCAAGGAAACCACGCTCGGGAAGCTGCAGGCCCTTGTGGAACTCAGCAAACTCGACGAGGCCTCGAAACTCGCTCTCTCGATGGTGGGGGACAAGATGTTCCGCGGGGACGCCGCAGCGAAGGCCTACCTGCTGCTCGGCGACGTCTACCGGAAGCAGTCCGCCAAAGCCTCCGGCGCGGAAGCCACCGAGCTGCTGAAAAAGGCGCACGGGACCTACCAGCGGGTCTATGTGGCCTATCAGGGATTTCCCGACCTCTGCGCCCAAGCCTACTGGGAGGCTTTCGAGACCGCCAAGGAACTCGGTGAGGACACCCTTGCCCAGGAAACCCTCAAGGCGCTTGCAACCCACCCCAAGCTCCAGAACACCGAACCCGCGAAGAAAGCGGCGGGCATGGTCAACTGACTTTCCTCCCATGGCCCACTCCCATTCCAATCTCCGGACCGCCCTGCTGGCATGCGTGATCGCCACGGCGCACCCAGCCGCCACCATGGCGGAGGAACCCGCCCGCGTCGTCTTCCAGAACGGCCGCTCGATCCCGATCTCCGCACTTGCGCTGCAAGCCGGCAACCTCGTGGTGACGGCCTCCGCGGATGGATTCAATCCGGGACAATCGTTTCCCATCCTCTCGGCCGACCACGTCTACGGGGACAAACCAGCCGCCATCAACCAGGCCGTCGCACTGCTGCTCACGGACAAGCCGAAGGACGCCCAGAAACTGCTCGAACCGGTTGTCACCCAACACCGCCTCACCGCGAAAATCCCCGGAAATTTCTGGCTTGGAGCCGCCCGCGCCCTGCTCGTCGCCTACGCGGTGAACGGAGACTCGAAACCTTGCGCCGACCTCGGCAAGGAAATCTCGGACGCCACCCCCGCGCAGGGCATCGATCCCTTCGTGTCTCTCGGCAAGGCGCTGCTCCTGCCCCCGCTCACCACCAAAATGGAGGACCGCGAGATCGCCCTCCGGGACCTGACCACCGACAATCTGCCGGCCGATGTCTGCGCCTATGCCTCCTTTTATCGCGGGGAACTTTTCAAAAAGGAGAAACGCAACCCCGAGGCGCTCGAAGCCTACCTCTCCGTACCCTGTCTCTACCCCTCAGGCGGCTTGATTCTCAACGCCGCCGCGGAATTGCAGGGAGCCGATTTCCTCAGCACGCTCGGGCGGCGCGAGGAAGCGGTCGCCCTCGTCAACTCCGCGCTCCGCTCCTCAACGGGCACCGTCCTGGTCGAGGAAGCCAACAAGCGCCTTGAATCCCTGAAATAATCCCTTCAAAACCACCTCGCCACAATCCGCCATGAAAAAGACCATCCACAAGGCCGCCCTTGCGGCCCTCCTCTTCCTTCCCGTCACCGCCTACGCCGCGGAAGCCAAGGGAGGTGTCACCGAAAAGACCTTCATCGACGTCCTCAAGGAAGGCGGATGGTGCATGTATCCCATCGGCCTCTTCTCCATCGCCACCGTGTGGCTCATCATCGACATCTGGATCCGCACCAATGCCAAGAAGATGACCCCCGAGGCGGACGTCCAGAACGCACGCCAGGCATTCCTCGCCGGCGACTACGTGGGCGCCTATGCCGCCATGAAGGCCGGAGTCAGCCCCTTCGCCCAGGTCGTCCGCGCGGCCCTCGGTTCCGTGGGATACGGCAAGGACGCCACCGAGGAGGCCCTGATCGCCGAGGTGGACAAGGTGAACTCGACTCTCCAAACCCGGATCAACTACCTTTCCGTCATCGGGGTTTGCACTCCGATGGTCGGTCTGCTCGGCACGGTCTCCGGTATGCGCGGCGCGTTCGCCAGTCTCGGCACCTCCGGCATCGGCGATCCCACCGCCCTCTCGATGCACATCGGCGAGGTGCTTATCGCCACGGCGTCCGGTCTGTTCATCGCCATTCCCGCATTCATGGGATTCTATTTCCTGCGCAACAAGCTCCAGGCCGGAATCCACCACCTCCAAGAGGAGGCCGAAGGACTGTTCCGCAACGCACCCTACGAATACCTCAAGGACGCCGATGTCGGGCAGGAGGAAACCTACGCCGCGCTGCCCAACTGGGTCGTCGGTGCCGAAAGCCCCGCGCAGGGCTGATCCATCCGAGGCGAAAACCCGTTAACCCCAACCACACGAATCCATGGCAGGCGGCGGAGGAGGAGGCGAAAGCGGCGAACCGGAGTTCCAAATCGCTCCGATGATCGACGTGCTGCTGGTGTTGCTCATCTTCTTCATGAGCATCACCTCCGCGGAGGTGCTCAAGGTGGACAAGAACATCAAGCTGCCGGTCTCACCCAGCGCCAAAAAGCGGGACCCGGAGGTTTCCAAGCACGAAATGGCCGTCAACGTCCGGTGGGACGAGAAGGCCGGCAAGGGATTCGTCAACGTGGACGACCGCGAGTTCCCGGATCTCAACGAACTGGTCCCCTACTTCCAGGAAAAACGCAAAAAGGACCCCAAGATCCGCGCCGTCATCCGCGGTGACAAGGCGCTGCCCGCCATCGAGATCCAGCGCGTCATGAACACCGTCGGCGAGGGCGGAATCGCGGACATTTCCTTCGCCGCCTCCAACAAGTAAATCCGGATGAGCAGCCGCCGTCACAAGAGAAAACAGTCATCCGAGGTGAACCTGGGATTCCAGATCGCACCGATGATCGACGTCGTGTTCGTCATCATGCTCTATTTCATGGTGATGGCGGGCGCGGTCCAGGTTGAGAACGCCCACAACACCAAGCTTCCGGGCACCGTGCAGGTGGAGAACTCGGACACGCCCATGCCGGACGAGATCGCCATCCGCATCGAAGACGACGGACAGGTCTATCTGAATGACGATCCGCTCGACACCCCGGAGATCAAAACCCTCCCTGAGCTGGCCAACAACCTCAACCAGCTCCGCGAAAGCAGCGAGGCCTCCAAGTCCGAGGTCCTGGTCACCATCTACGCCAACGAACAGGCGAAATACGAACGCGTCGTGGATGTGCTCGACGCCCTCAGCCGCGCGAAAATCGCCAACGTCACTTTTCAAGCAGGAGCCCCGGAATAATCCGCCGTCCTGACACTCCCACCTTCGCCATGGACGATCCCAATCTTCAGGAAGAGCATTCCGCACCTAGAAACAGACGCATGGGTTTCTGGCAGAAACTCGGTGGCGGTGCCCTCACCTTCGCCCTCCTCGTCCACCTCATCGTCCTGATCATCGGCGGCATCTGGATCTTCCAGCGCATCTACGAACCCGAGAAGAAGGTGGACTTCATGCCCGGCGGTGGCGGCGGTGGCGGGGAACGCGGCGCGCAAACCAAGGTCCAGCAGAAAAAGCGCGCCCAGATCACTCCGTCCACCAACGTCAAACGGGTCTTCGCGGAAGGTGCGGCCTCGACCTTCTCCATCCCCGATCCGGGCGACAACTTCGGCGAGATGTCCGCGCTGAGCTCCCTGGGCGGTGGCGGCGGGATGAGCGGCCTCGGCGGCACCGGCAGCGGCGGTGGATTCGGCTCCGGCACCGGCTCCGGCACCGGTTTTGGCAACGGAATGGGAACCGGCAAGCTCTTCGGACTGATTCCTGAGACCATGCGCAAGCGCTGCTCGAAGGACGACCGCCTCCAGCGCCTCAAGGAAAACGGCGGAGTTCCCGCCGCCGAGGAGGCCGTCACGAAAGGTTTGCGCTGGCTCAAGGCCCACCAGTCCGCCGACGGCTCCTGGGGCGGCGGCAAGAAGGTCGCCATGACCGGACTCGCGCTGCTCGCCTACTTCGGCCACTGTGAAACCCCGGCCTCCGAGGAGTTCGGCGACTCCTGTATGCGGGGCATCGTTTTCCTGGTGAACCAGGGCATGAAGAACAACGGCAAGATGGCGGCCAATTTCACCGAGAACGGCTGGCCCTACGAGCACGCCATCGCCACCTACGCCCTCGCCGAGGCGATGACCTTCTGCAAGGAACTCAAGGTGAACGTGCCCAACCTCGCGGAAGTCACCGAGAAGGCCGGCCAATTCATCATCGACAACCAGAACCAGAACGGGGGCTGGGCCTACCTTTACGCGACCACTGACCCCGCGAGGGCGAAAAAAGGTGAGAAAAAGGCCCATACCGACGTCTCGGTCGCGGGTTGGCAGATCCAGGCCCTCAAGGCCTGCAGCCACACCAACATCCAATACAAGGGCATGTCGTCCTGCATCTCCAAGGCGCTCCGATACATCAACGAGTGCCAGCACGAAAGCGGCGGCTACGGATACAATGGCAAGAACCCTGCTTCCAAAGAGACGGATGGTTACCACACCCTGACCGGCGTGGGCATGCTCTGCAACCAGATGTGGGGCAAGGGCGGCCAGTCCGAGGTTCGGAATGGAGCCAAGTATGTGCTCGAGAAGTCCAAGTTCGATTACAACGGCGAGTTCTGCGACCTTTACGGCCACTATTACGAATCCCAGGCCATGATGCAGATGGGCGGCGACGAGTGGACAAAATACAACGCAATGTTCCGCGACCAATTGCTGAACAACCAGAATGCCGACGGCTCATGGAATCCGCCCGGCACGAAGGCCAAAAAGATCCGCGCCGTAGGCGCCAACTTCAAGACAGACACGATTTACCGCACCTGCCTCTGCACTCTCATGCTTGAGGTCTATTACCGCTTCCTCAGCACCGGCGGCGGCTCCGCCAGGGAACGCAGCGGCATTTGACCCGGAGCCTCTCCGCGGACGGCTCACACGATCTTCAGCCTCGCGAGATCCTGGGTGTCGATCAAGCCCACCGGCTTTCCGTCCGCACCGAGCACGATGATATCGTCGATCCGGTTCTCGCCGAGCGTGCGCAGGACCTCCACCGCCAGCGAGTCCGCCCGCACCGTGATCGGCCGGCGCGTCATCAACGAGGCCACTGGTTTTCCGCCAAGCTGGGGGTCTTTGCGGAAACCCCGGGCGAAATCCCCGTGGGTGAAAATCCCCGCCAGGCCGCCATCCGCGTCAAGGATCAGGCAGGCCCCGGCGCGCGCGCGGTTCATCGCATCGAGAGCCGCGAAAACGTCCGCATCGTCCGGCACGGTCGGCAGTCCTGCATCGGAGCGCATGATGTCCTCCACCCGCGTGAGCAGGGCACGGCCCAAGGAACCGCCGGGATGGTAACGCGCGAAGTCCTCCTCGGTGAAGCCACGCGCTTCCAGCAACACCATCGCCAGCGCGTCCCCCATCACCAGCATCGCCGTGGAGGATGAGGTCGGCGCGAGATTGAGCGGACACGCCTCGCGCTCCACCGAGGTGTCCAGAGTCACGTCGCTCAGGCGGGCGAGCGTCGAATCGGGTTTCCCGGTCAAGGCGATGACCTTCACATCGAAGCGCTTGATGAACGGCAGCAGGTTCAGAAGCTCGAGCGTTTCCCCGGAATATGAAAGCGCCAACACCGCGTCCCCGTCCGAGAGCAGGCCAAGATCCCCGTGAAGCGCGTTCTGGGAATTCATCACCACCGCAGTCGCGCCGGTCGAGTTCAGAGTCGCCGCAATCTTGTGGCCGATGTTCCCGGATTTGCCAACTCCCACCACCACGATCTTGCCGCGCCGGTCCAGCGTCAGCCGGAGGATCTCCACGGCCTCGACAAAGCCGCCGTCCAGCAAGCCCGACATCCGGCGGAGCCCGTCGATTTCGGTTTCGATGACCAGCCGCGCCTTTTCCAGTGAATCCATGCGCCATGACAAGCCCGGAAAATCCCGCTTGGCAAGCGCGGAGGCGGTCCTTTGCTCTGGCCATCAGGACCCCCGCCTGCCACCCTGCGCGCATGAAAACCCTGATTGTTGCGGTGCTCGCCGCATGTCTGACCTGCCTGACTGCCAGCGCCACCACCATCATGGTCGTTCCGATCTTCGAGCCGCTCTCCCTCCACGGCACCGACGGCGACGAGGCCATCTCGGACACCGGAGAGGCGCTGCAGGCCTGCGTGATGTCCCGGCCGATGGCCATGACGGGTGCCTTCCCGGAGGTGCTCGTGGATGCGATCCGCAGCCCGCACCTCATCCCCACCAACAACCCCAACTACAAAGTCCAGGAAACCAATCTCCTGGTGCTCTGCAACATCGGCATCAGCGGGGAAATGACTCCGGAGGGCCTCACCGTGAGACTGGACGTCGCCCAGCTCGCCATTCCCGAGGGCATCGACCTGACCTCCCGCCAGATCCTCAAGCTCACCATCGTCGCGGTCAGAAAAACCCTTGAGGAATACCAGGCCCCGCAACCCCAGCCGCTCGCCGTCACACTGGTGATCGAGGGAGCGGACGAAGCGAAGGCCGGCCTCCGCGACCTAGGCGCGCGCTTCGTGATCGGTGAGACTCCTCCGGAGAACTGAATCCGCGTTTTCCCTTTCCAATCCGGGGGCAAATCCCCTTTCATCGGCCAGCCACCACTCCGCATGCCACAACGCCCCCGAGACCCACGCCCCTTCAAACGCGCCATCCTCAAACTCAGCGGTGAGGCCCTGCGCGGTGCCAATTCCCGGGACAACATTTCGCCTGAAATCGTGGACCGCATCGCCCTGGAAATCCGCGAGGCGGTGGACGCCGGGCTCGAACTCGGCATCGTCGTCGGCGGCGGCAATTTCTGGCGCGGGGCCAGTGCCTCCGCCCGCGGCATGGACCGCGCCACCGCGGACTACGTCGGCATGCTCGCCACCGTCATGAACGCCCTCGCCCTCGAAGGTGCCCTCAGCCACCACGGCGTGAACTGCGTCGTCCAGTCCGCCATCGAGATGAAGAACGTCGCGGAAACCTTCATCCGCCGCCGCGCCGAACGCCAACTCTCCGACGGCAAGGTGGTCATCTTCGGAGCCGGCACCGGCAACCCGTTCTTCTCCACCGACACCACGGCCGCCCTCCGCGCCAGCGAGATGGGAGCCGACGTCATCCTCAAGGCCACCCAGGTGGACGGTGTTTACGACTCGGACCCCCGCAAGAACCCCGACGCCAGGCGCTTCGATAGCGTCACCTTCCACGAGTGCATTTCCAAACGACTCAACGTGATGGACACCACCGCGTTCAGCCTCTGCATGGACAACCACATCCCCATCATCGTCTTCGACCTCGCCCCCGAGGGGAACCTCTCCCACGCCCTCCGCGGCCTGCCCATCGGCACCCTCGTCCACGGCGAGTAAGCCAATCTCCAACCTTCAATCTCCTATCTCTCCATGGACCCTGACCTAGCCATCCTCGAAGTCGAAGAAGCGATGACCAAGTGCGTCGATTACCTCAACCACGAGTTCGCCGGCGTGCGCACCGGCAAGGCCAGCCCCGCGCTCATCGAGAACCTCGACGTACACGTCCAGGCCTATGGCGGCGTCAGCAAGCTCAAGAGCCTCGCCGTCATCAGCTCGCCCGAACCGCGGATGCTCATGGTCCAGCCCTTCGATCCCGCCACCACCCGCGACATCGAACGCGCCATCCGCGAGTGCAAGCTCGGTCTCAACCCCGCAGCCGCAGACCGCTCGCTGCGCGTCCCCATCCCGGAACTCTCCGAGGAACGCCGCCGGGACATGGTCAAACTCATCAAACAACTCGCCGAGGAGGCCAAGGTGCGCCTCCGAGCCGCCCGCAAGGACGGCATGGACGCCGCCAAGAAAATGAAGGCGGACAACACCATCACCGAGGACGGCCAGAAGGACTTCGAAAAGGAAGTTCAGGATCTCACCAACAAGTTCACCAAGAAAGTGGACGACCTCGCCGTCGCCAAGGAGGCGGACCTGATGAAGGTCTGAACGGGGGCCCGGGACATTTCCGGAGTTGCGGGCGGAGGCATGATGGCCCACCCTCTGGCGCGGCCGGTCGGCCGCGGAAATCCGCTCCCCTCCATGCTCACCAACGAATCGCTTCTCTCCGATTTCCTGATCCTCGACCAGTCGATCAACGGTCGCAGGCTCGTCTATCTGGACAACGCGGCGACGACCCAGAAACCCATGGCGGTGCTGCTGGCCTCGCGCCACTACTACGAGGCGATCAACTCCAACATCCACCGCGGCACCCACCAGCTCGCCCGTGCCGCCACGGAGGCTTTTGAAAAGGCGCGCCGGACCATCGCCACCCATCTCCGCGCGGAATCCGCCGACGAGGTGATCTTCACGTCCGGCACCACCGGCGGCATCAACCTTGTCGCAGGCATCCTCACCCTTTCCGGCCGCATCGGCCCCGGCGATGAGGTGCTCATCTCCACCCTCGAACACCACTCGAACATCGTTCCCTGGCAGATGCTCTGCCAGCGCACCGGAGCCACGCTCAAGGTGATCCCCTGCCACGACGACGGCACTCTCGATCGGGAAGCCTTCCACTCCATGCTCGCCCGCGGCGGGGTGAAAATCATGGCCCTCACCTGGATTTCCAACGCCTTCGGCACCGTCAATCCGATCGCGGAAATGACCCGCGCCGCGAAACAGGCCGGCGCGCTCGTCCTCATCGATGCCGCCCAGGCCATCGCCCACCTCCCCGCCAACGTCCGGGAGCTCGGTGCCGATTTCCTTGCCTTCTCCGGCCACAAGGTCTACGCCCCCACCGGTATCGGCGTGCTCTGGGGCCGCAAGGAACTGCTCGAGGAACTCCCCCCCTGGCAGGGCGGCGGCGAAATGATCCGCGAGGTCACCTTCGAACACACCACCTACAACGACCCGCCGTTCAAGTACGAAGCCGGCACCCCGAACATCGAGGGAGCCATCGCCCTCGCCGCCGCCTTCGATTACGTCAACGAAATCGGCATCGAGGCCATCCACCACCACGAGGCCGGCCTCATCCGCGCCGCCGCCGACGCGCTTTCCGGGATTCCCGGCATCCGCTTCTACGGCCCCGCCGACCGCTCCGGATCGCTGTCCTTCAACTTCGAGGGCGTCCATCACTTCGATCTCGGCACCCTGCTGGACCAGATGGGCGTCGCCGTCCGCACCGGCCACCATTGCTGCCAGCCGCTCATGGCGCGCTTCGGCATCACCGGCACCGTGCGCGCCTCCTTCGCCCTCTACAACACGGAACAGGACGTGGAAGCCCTCGCCGACGCCACCCGCAAGGCGGTCTCCATGCTTCGTTAGAAAACGCTCCCCATGAACATCGTCCTCGGCATCAGCGGTTCCATCGCGGCTTACAAGGCTGCGGACCTCGCCTCCCAACTGGTGAAACAAGGCCATGACGTGCACGTGGTCATGACCCGCGCCGCCACCGAGTTCATCACCCCGCTCACGCTCCAGACGCTCACGCGGAATCCGGTGATCGTCTCGCTGGAGGACGAGAAGCAATCCTGGAAACCCGGCCACATCGAGCTCGCGGACCAGGCGGATCTTTTCCTCGTCGCACCCGCCACCGCCAACTTGCTCGGCGAGTTCGCCAACGGCCTCGCGCCCGATCCGCTCACCTCGGTTTACCTCGCCCTGCCCCGCGGCACGCCCGCGCTCATCGCACCGGCCATGAACGGAAAAATGTGGCTGCATCCCGCCACGCAGCGCAACGTCGCCCGCCTCAAGGAGGACGGCTGCGCCTTCGTGGACCCCGCGGAGGGCGGCCTGGCCTGCGGCTACGAGGGCATCGGCCGCCTCGCACCGGTCGAGGAGATTCTCGCGCGGGTCGCCGCGATTTTTTCCGGCAAAGCCTGACGCCGGCTCCGCTTTGCGGGTTGCGTGGCAGCGGTGCGATGCCAGACTGCGCGCACGACCTCAATGACAACGGAAAACCTGCAAGAGCGAATCGCCGGAGCCAGCGGATGGATCCAGGCCGTCAAACATGAAATGGCACAGGTCCTCGTCGGCCAGGAGCGGCTCGTGGACCGCCTGCTCATCGGGCTGCTCTGCAACGGCCACATCCTGCTCGAAGGGGTGCCGGGCCTCGCCAAGACCCTCGCCGTCAAGGCGCTCTCGGGATCGCTGGCCGCCTCGTTCGCCCGCTTCCAGTTCACCCCGGACCTGCTGCCCGCGGACCTCGTCGGCACCATGGTCTATCACCCGCAGGCGGTGAAGTTCGAACCCAAGCTCGGCCCGATCTTCAACAACCTCATCCTCGCCGACGAAATCAACCGCGCACCCGCCAAGGTCCAGTCCGCCCTGCTCGAGGCCATGCAGGAACGCCAGGTCACCCTCGGCGACCACTCCTACCCGCTGCCCGAGCCCTTCCTCGTGCTCGCTACCCAGAACCCCATCGACCAGGAGGGCACCTATCAGCTCCCCGAGGCCCAGCTCGACCGCTTCCTCCTGAAGGTCACCGTCGGCTATCCGACCAAGGACGAGGAACTGCTCATCCTCGACCGGATGGCCACCTCCACCCCGCCCTACAAGACGAAGACCGTGGCCACCCCCGAGCAGGTGGGGGCCTCGCGCCAGCTCGTCAACGAGATCTACATCGATCCGGCGGTGCGCAAATACATCGTCCAGATCATCCACACCACGCGCTACCCCACGCTGGTGGACGCGCCGCTCAAGAACCTCGTCCGCGCCGGAGCCTCGCCGCGCGGCACCATCAACCTGGCCCTCACCGCCCGCGCGCTCGCCTTCATGCACGGCCGCGCCTTCGTCACCCCGCAGGACGTGAAGGACATGGCGCTCGACGTCCTCCGCCACCGCATCCTCCTCACCTACGAGGCCGAGGCCGAGGAAATGACCACCGACTCCATCATCGAGCGCATCATGAGCAAGGTGCCCGTGCCTTGAGGATTTCAAATCGCAAATTTGAAATTTCAAATTCAACCATGCTGACCGACGAACAGATCGACGAGATGATGGCGCGCGTGCGCAAGCTGGAGCTCAAGGCCCGGCGCATGGTGCGCGAATCGTTCTCCGGCGAATACCTGTCCTCCTTCCGCGGCCAGGGCCTCGATTTCGACGACTTCCGCGAATACCAGCACGGCGATGAAGTC
>Ga0114938_1001332_pt1 | contig 17015 bp, 13 predicted proteins | sample AshMeaBigSpring_FD_88675 | JGI IMG/M metagenome (GOLD analysis project Ga0114938, IMG submission 88675) | Groundwater microbial communities from Big Spring, Nevada to study Microbial Dark Matter (Phase II) - Ash Meadows Big Spring | ecosystem: Environmental > Aquatic > Deep subsurface >...
CCATCGGCATCGCCATCGTGCAGGGTTTCTTCGTCGCGAAATCGCTGACCAATCCCGATTCGATTCCCTACATGGCCGGGATCGGGCGCTTCGGCAATCTTGTGCCGGATCCCTCAGCACTATGGATGACGCTCACGGTGGTGACGATCGTTGCAGGAACGGTTCTTTTGCTCTGGATCGCAGACCAGATCACCGAGCGCGGCATCGGCAACGGCGCTTCGATCATCATCACGGTGAACATCATTTCGGCGCTGCCCGGCGCCTTGATCCAGGCGTGGAAATACTTTGTCAGCGGCAAGGACGCGAGCGCCTTCAACGCCATCATGATGGTGGTGATGATCGTTTTGCTGCTCATCGTGATCGCGGGAACCATCGCCATTACCCAGGCCCAGCGCCGAATCATGGTGCAATATGCCAAGCGCGTGGTCGGCCGGAAGCAGTTCGGCGGGCAGAAGCAGTACCTTCCCCTCAAGGTCAACTACGCTGGCGTCATGCCGATCATTTTCGCCAGTGCAGTGCTTTCCCTTCCACCGATGATGCTGCAGTGGTTCTTCTCCGGCCAAGGCTGGGCCACCAGACTCTACGGCGAACTCGTGGGCGGCGGCACCTGGTATTACATTCTCGGCGGCATAGGAATCTTCCTGTTCTCCTATTTCTGGGTCGCGATGATGTTCCAGCCCTCGCAGATTTCCGAGGACTTGAAACGCAACGGCGGATACATACCCGGTATTCGCCCTGGCAAGCCGACAGCGGATTTCCTCGATTTCACGATGACGCGGCTAACCTTCGCGGGTGCGATTTTCCTCACTCTATTGTTCGTGCTCCCGGTGGGGGTGGGCGCGGTTGTGGGTCTGCCTCCCGGCTCGCTGGTCTTGCAGTTCTTCGGCGGAACCTCGCTGCTGATCATGGTCGGCGTCGTGCTCGATGTGATGCGTCAGGTGGAAACCCAGCTGCTGCAACAGCACTACGACGGCTTCCTCCGCAAAGGCAAAATCAAGGGTCGCTATGACCGCCTGAACCAAGGCTCGAACGCCGCTCCAAAAACCGCGATCGTCTATCTGCTCGTGGTGGTGGCCCTGCTGGTGGTGCTTGGCATCACGGCGGCGATCTACAACGGCCTGCATCGTTGAGAAACCCGAAAGCCAATGCCATGAAGGTCGTGCTGCTGGGTCCTCCCGCATCGGGAAAGGGGACACAGGGCAGGGAACTGGCGAAGGCGCTTTCGGTTCCCTATCTCAGCACCGGCGCGCTGCTGCGCGAGCAGGTCGAAAACTCCACGGAGCTGGGACGAAAGGCCAAGCCGATCCTGGACGAGGGGCAGTATCTTCCCGACGCCCTGATGTTTCCCATCGTCGCCGACTGGCTGCGCGGACGGAAGGACGGCTGGGTGCTGGACGGGTTTCCGCGCAGTCTTGCCCAGGCCGGTTTTCTCGACGGCTGGCTGGAGGCAAAAAACGGAAAACTCGACGCCGCATTGCTGCTGGATGTCCCGTTTGATGTGCTTCGTGAACGAATCTTCGGTCGCATGGAATGTCCGGAATGCCGCTGGTCCGGCCAGCGCGACTTGCTTCCTGATTCCCTCGCGTGTCCAGTCTGCGGCCATCGCACCGCTCCACGCGCGGACGACTCACTGGAAAACTTCACCAGCCGCTTCCGGGAATTCGAGCAATGGACGCTTCCCGTCGCCCGTTTCTATCAGGACAAGGGGCTCCTGAAGAAGATCGACGCCACGGCCGAACGTGAAACCGTCGCGGCACGAATCCTTGAGATCCTGCCCTAAGCATCATGTCCGCCCGCCGTGCCAGAATCCCGATCAAGTCGCCCCGCGAAATCGACGCGATGCGAATCGCCGGAGCCACAGCCTCCGAGATCCTGCAAGCGCTTGCGAAGGAAGTCGCACCGGGCAGAACGACAGGGGAGATCGACAAGCTCGCCGCTGACTTGATGGCAGAGCGTGCGTGCAAAAGCGCGTTTCTCGGCTATCGCGGTTTCCCCGGTCAGATCTGCATTTCGGTCAACGAGGAGGTGGTGCACGGTATCGGTGGCGACCGGAAAATCATGCCGGGGGACATCGTGAAGATCGATGTTGGCATCGTGAAGAACGGCTTCATCGGCGACAATGCCACTACGGTTGCCGTAGGTGATGTGGCGCTGGCAACCCGCCGTCTTCTCGCGGCCACCGAGCAGTCGCTCTACGAGGCGATCTCGCATGCGCGGGCCGGCAAACGCCTGGCGGACCTGTGCGGCTCGGTGGAGGATTACGTTTCGCCGCAGGGCTTCACGGTGGTGCGCGAGTTTGTCGGCCATGGAGTGGGGCGTCGCCTTCACGAGGAGCCGCAGATTCCGAATTACCGCCCCCATGGAAAATCACCGATCCTCATGGCGGGCATGACTCTTGCCATTGAGCCGATGATCAATCTAGGCACGCCGCGCGTCCGCATTCTGGATGATGGCTGGACGGTCATAACGGAGGACCGCAAACCATCCTCCCACTTCGAGCACACGGTGCTCGTTACTCCGGGCGAGCCGGAAATCCTGACCGACCGCCCGCGCATGGCACTGCCCGGAATGCTCGGGCTATAGACCCGACTCCGGCCTGAACTCCGGCAGCGACTTGATCGCCGCCTTGAGTTGTCCCACGCTCCATTGGCCGGGGGCTGTCGGCGAAGTACTAAGAAACCCGTAGTTCAACACACTGCCGCACTGGGCGCAAAGAAGGCGGGAAACCGGCGCCAGCGCGCCCATGCCCATGGTGGACTTTGGAATTCCCTGATCGAGCAGCTGAAACTCCGCGAGCCGGACGAGATCCGCCGGGCACCGGATCATCGCGGCGATCTTGAAGACTGCGGCACCGAGTTCTTTCGCCCGCTCGGCTGAGAGTTCCAGATGCTCCCGATCCGGTGTTTTCAGGAAATCATGCGCCGATGCGATCCATGGAATGCCGCGTTCCCGCAGCCGTTGCAACATGGCTGCCATTTCCGCCGCCGAGGCCAGTTCAATGTCCACCCAGGCCGCGTCATCGAGAGCCGGTTCCAACATCCTGCTCCGCTCGGAAGCGGTGGCTGATACCATGCCGCCTTCCTCCGCCCTTCGGGCCGTAAAGAGCAGCGGCAGGTTCAACTTGTTCCATGACCGATCATGAAGGTCTGCTTGCCGCCGCGCCAAGCCGTCCAGCCGGATTTCCACTATGTCACAATCGGGATTCCCACCACTGGAAATCAAGGCGTTCAAGCCGCAAATGGTGCTGATGCTGCCTACGATTCGAGGTTTCATGGGTTCGGCCGGGTCCATCGCGGGCTGCATGCCGTTACGCTGGGGGGCAATACATGCCGACGTCAATGTCACGAACTCGTGACGGGTTGTATTTACTTTCAGGATTTTTTCCTGCTCTTCCGAGCTTTTCACTGGTCAACCCGAAACCCTGTTCCCTAGTTTCTTTCAAATCCCAAGCACATGAACTTATCTCTACGTGAGTCGCAAAAGCGATTTTTCATGATTCTGACTGCCGCCGCTTTAGTCCTGCCCGCATTTGGACAAGCCACGAAGGTGGAAGCCGAAGCTCCTTCGTTCGATGATCTTCCCTCTCCGCAATTTTCAGGTGGAGGCAAGGACAAGAGTTTCCGCCCGAAGGATTGGTTGGAAATCGAGACCAAACTGAAAGTCGAGCAACGTCCTGAACCGGCGTCCAAGACCTGTGAGCGCCTCACTGTGAAATGGTATGTCGCAATCAAGAATCCGGAGAAGTCCGGTACATACTACCTGCTGACACGAACAGTGGAACATGTGAATGTGCCTTTGAGTGAGGATGTTTGGTGCTCGGTTTACCTTTCACCCGCGTCGATTCGCCGGGTGACAGGTAGCAACTCCAGCCCGAAGAGTTCCGTCGAGTTGGTCGGCTTCGAAGTGCTCGTTAATGGCGAAAAGGTTGCGGAAAGCACCAACAAATCCAAAACCGGATGGTGGAACACATCCTCGGACAAAATCTCCCGGAGCGATACGGTGCCACTTCTGAGCAAGGACGAAACTCCTTTCGCGCTGATGTGGTGGGATCGTTACGCCGAAGTGGCACCACGCCGGAGCAATTGATTCCACAGAGACCCTTTTTTGAATTGAGATTCCATCAACATGGCTGATCCACAGACCTCCGTCGCCATCAACATCGGCTCACAACGCATCAGCGCCGCCGTATTTGAAACCGCCAAGAATGGCGCTCTCGTCCTCAAGGCTTACGATTCAGAATCCATTTCGGCGGATCCCGCCATGGATGTGACCCGCATCCCGCAGACTCGTGTCGCCATCAATGACTTGGTGAACCGCCTGAAGATTGGCAAGAGCAAGGCTCGCTACGCGATTTCAGGTCAGTCGGTGTTCACGCGATTCGTAAAATTGCCGCCGCTTCAGGATGACAACGTCGAGCAGCTGGTGACCTATGAGGCGCAACAACACGTGCCTTTCCCGCTACCCGAAGTGGTATGGGATTACGAACTCATCGATACCGGCTCGGAAAAAGAATGCGTGATTGTTGCGATCAAGGCGGACGCGCTCAATGAGGTGAACAGCGCGGTCAATGACAGCGGTCTTTCCACGGCCGAGGTCGATGTCTCGCCAATGGCCCTGTACAATGCGTTTCGGGCTAGCTACGGGCAGTTGGACGAGCCCGTATTGTTGATCGATATCGGGGCGCGGACGAGCAATTTGCTCTACATCGAGGGCACGAGGTTTTTCACCAGAAGTGTTACGGTGGGCGGATCCTCGATATCGGCAGCCATTGCGAAGGAATACAACATTGGGTTTCTCGAGGCGGAGCACCAGAAGATATCCAACGGCCTTGTCGCCCTGGGTGGCGGCCACACCGAGCAGCTTGAAGAAGGGGTGGCGGCGCTGGCCATGTCGATCCGCAATGCATTGTCCCGGCTGCCGTCCGAAATCACACGAACCACCAACTACTATCGCAGCCAGCATGGCGGGAACGCCCCGAAGCGCGTTTTGTTGGCGGGCGGGGGAGCCAACCTCCCCTACACTCTCGAGTTCCTTCAGGAAAAACTGAACATGCCCGTGGAGTTCTTCAACCCCATGCGCAATGTCGCACTGGGCAAAGGGATTGATGCGGAATTGATCGGACGTGAAAGCCATCTGATGGGCGAGCTGGTAGGCCTCGGCATGCGGGGTATCGGCCAGTCCGGCATCAACATTGATCTGGTTCCCGTGACGGTCGAAGCGGAGCGGGTCGCGAGCCGCCGCAAGCCATTCTTCATCGCCGCTGCCGCAACCTTGCTCGGCGGGGCTGCGATTTGGGCGGCGCTTCAAACGGTTGCCGCGTCAGCCGCCAAGGAAAAGGCCGAGGAAATGGCCGAAGCCCGCGAATCGATCGCTCCGGTCAAGGGACGCATCGACGGGCTGCTGAAAAAAGAAGCCGCGCTGAAGGCGATTGGCGATTCCTACGTTCGCATTGAGAGCCAGCATTCCTACTGGATGGACCTCCTTGCGGAACTCCGGGGCGCGTTCGCATCGGACGCCGTTTGGTTGACCGATCTCGAGCCGATTGTCGGCTATCAGCCCGGACTGCCCAAACCGAAGGGGAATGCCAAACAGGAAAATGGCAAATCCGTGGTCAAACCCGAGTTTTACAATACTCAGTATGGGCTCTCATCCATGACGGAAATCAAACAAGCTGATCCTCCCCCTCCACAGAGGGGAAGAAAGGTCCAGGAAGTTGCTCCAGCCGTGCCGATGGCAAATGCGGTCCGTATCACCGGCTTCTGGCGCGAGAATCCCGACAGCCAGAACGCGGTTTCCAAATTGCTTGCGAATCTGCGCAAGGATCCCGTGCATTTCCGCTTCAATGTCAAGAACCCGGAGGGCAAGGACATCGAGCTTCGAGACGAACAGGTTCTCGACATCACGATCACGGGTAAAGCTGGAGAGTTCGGCCTCCCCTTTACCATTACCCTGCCGCTTGCCAGTCAGGTGCCAGTCTATTGATTCAAAATCACAGTTCCGAACCCATCGCATTTCATGAATTGGCTTAAAGAAAACAAATTCCTCGCAGGACTCATCGGAGGGATCTTGCTGGGTCTGATCGCGCTCTGGTTTGTCGGCTCAAGCGGGAAGAAGCGCTACGAGCAGGCGAAGTCGGACTACGATGCCGCTGTCGGCGAGGTCACGGGTTTCGAGCGTTCGGGGCTCTATCCGAACAAAGCGAACGAGGATGGCAAAAAGAAGGCCATTGGCGATTACCGCAATGATCTGGTCAAACTTCAGGACGCCTTCGCAAAGTTCCGCCCCGGCAAGATGGAAAACGTCACCCCTCAGGCGTTTGGCGACAAGCTGAAAGCCGCCGACACCGAAGTGCGCAATGCGTTCGGCGAAGCCGACGCCAGGGTGCCGGATGCGTTTTTCTGCGGCTTCGAGAGCTATAAAACCGCGCTGGCTCCAGGCAATGCGACGGGAGTGATGAGCTACCAGCTTGATGCGATACGGGATCTGATGCTCAAGCTCGCCCAATCGGGCGCCTCCGAGCTCAAGAACCTGCACCGCCCGCCTTTGGTTGAAGAGAGCGGAGGCGCATTCAGCCCATCCGCGAGCGCGGTGGCCCGCGCCATGCCGGTAGAAATCACCTTTTCCGGCCCCCCCGGCGCAGGCCGGGCGTTCTTTTCCAGCATCGTGAACACCGAGCAGCGTTATTACGTGGTCCGCTCGTTCCGCGTCATGAACAGCAGGAAAGGTGATCCGCCGAAAGCGGATGACGCCGAGTTCGACAAGCCGGCTGCGGCGACCGCTGCCACCGCAGAGAGTGGAGGCGTTTTCTCCGGCGGAGGATTTGTGCTTCCGGGCGATGAGGAAACGCAGGCTGCCGCAGAGGTGCCGCCTGCCGAAGCCCCGCCGGCTCCGGCTCCTGTGGATTCCAGCAAGATCCTCGCTCAAGTCGCCGGTGCTGAAGAGGTGCAGATGTTCATCCGTCTCGACATCATGCAGTTCCTGCCTCCCGCCAAACTGCCCTAAACCCAAAGCTCAACGATAGATTTTTCCATGTCCTGGATCGAAAAAAACCAAGAAAAAGTCCTGCTGGGTGGGGCTGCCGTCGTGGCGCTCGGACTGGCCTATCTCGGCTGGTCGAAGCTTGCCTCAGTCGATACGGATTTCAGCGCCAATCCAAAAGGCAGTGGCGCGAGTGTGACCGCAGTGCCCGGTGCCGAGCTGGTGCCGAAGGCCGTTCAATCGCTCAACCAGCCCAGAGAATGGGATCAGGATCTGGACGGGGAGCGCCCGGTCGAGCTGTTCGCCAGCATTCCGCTGTTCGTGCGTAGCGACAATCCCGACAAGCCGATTGATCTACTCAAGGATGAGCCAGTCCATCCACCGATCCCCAACACCTGGTGGCTTGAGAAGCGCATCGATCCCGGTTTCGGCGATTCGCCCCTGCGTGATCCCGATGGCGATGGCTTTTCGAACATCGAGGAGTTCAACGAGAAGACGGATCCGAATGACCCGAAGAATTTCCCCTCGCTGATCGCCAAGCTGAAATATCAAAAAGACGAGAGCCTCGGCTGGGTCATCCGTCCCAGCTACGGTTCCGAAGGCAAGTTCCCCTTCAACTACGAAGACACCAAGGGCCGGAAGAACCGTGTAAGCAGCGCCGAGCCGATCGGTCCCGATACCGTGTTCTTCGACAAGGAGCCGCAGAAAGGCCGTTTCAAGCTGCTAGGCCACGAGGTGGTCAAGGAGATGAACGAGAAGATCAACATGGAAATCGAAATCACCTATGTTCGCATCGAGGACCTGAGGAGCAACAAGACCGGCACGATCTACAAGTTCCCCTCGCCGCTTCCCGATGATGCCAGAAAGAACAAATACCTGCAGTATGACCGCACGGCCGTGTTCAGCCTCGAAGCACTCGGTCAGGAAGGAAAAGAATTCAAAGTGGAGGAAAATACCGAGTTCGCCCTGCCTCCTGACGCATCGGAGAAACAGTATAAGCTTCTCAAGGTCACGCCGGAATCCGTGGAAGTCGAATACCCTGCCGGCGATGGGTCCCGAAAGACCGCTCGAATTTCCAAGGGCAGTATGGCCGTTCCATCCGAATAACCCATGCCTGTTAGATCGTGAAATCACAAACAAATCACTTCCCAAACGCCCGAAACATCTTCAAAAACCGCCAGCCAAATATGGAAAAAACGCCAGTTCGAATCATCAGCCGCACTTCGGTCGCCCTCATGGCCGCCGCAGCAGCGATGCCAGCCACCATCACCACCGCGCATGCAGGAGAGGGCGGATACTACGGAGGAGGATACAGCAGTCTCGCCCAGCGTGAGATGATTCGCCGTCAGGATGCCGTAGCGGAAGCGGATCGGCTCCTACTCGAAGGTCGCGAAGCCTATGCCAAAGGTGACTATCAGATGGCGGTGGACAAATACCGCCAGGCGCTCGATACGTTGCCTTCCGGCTCGATGTTCGATGACCGCCGTCAGAGCTACACCCAGCACTTGGGTGACGCGAGCGTAGCCCTCGCCATGCAGCACCGCAAGGTCGGCAAGTATTCCGAAGCCCGCACCCTTCTTGAAGACGTGCTGAAGGTGGATCCGAATAACGGCGATGCGAAACGCGAGCTGGGCTATCTGGACGATCCGATCCGCACCAACCCTGCTCTGACCTACGAGCACACCCAGAATATCGACGAAGTGCGCCGCAAGCTCTACATGGCTGAGGGCAACTACAATCTCGGCAAGTATGATGCCGCGAAGTCGGAATACGAAAACGTGCTTCGCATCGATCCATACAACACAGCCGCGCGCCGTGGAATGGAGCGCCTGAACCAGGCGAAAACGGACTACTATCGCGCTGCCTACGATCACACCCGCTCCGAATTGCTGATGCAAGTGGACGCGGCATGGGAACTTTCCGTTCCTGCGGAAGCGCCCGACATACCGCAGAATCTTGGAGCTGTGAACGACAGCAGCACGGGTGTTGCCTACATCACCAACAAGCTACGCAACATCCTCATCCCTTCGGTAAACTTCGAGGACACCTCGGTGGAAGAGGCGATCGACTTTCTCCGCTTGCGTTCCGCTGAACTTGACAACCAGGAATTGGACCCAGCCCGCAAAGGCGTGAACTTCGTGGTTCGCCGTCCGAACACGGCCGCACTCGGTGGTGGTGATGCCGGCCTCGATGCGGCAGGTGGCGGGCTTCCGACCGCGACGGCTGATCCCGGCTCGCTCCGCATCGACACGCTGCGCCTGCGCAACGTGCCGCTTGCCCAAGTCCTCAAGTATATCTGCGAGAAAACCCAGCTCCGCTACAAGGTTGACGACTTCGCCTTAACGCTCGTTCCGCTTGCCGAGTCCGGGGATGACATCTTCACCCGCACCTTCACGGTTCCACCTGACTTCCAGAGCACCTTGGGTGGTGGCGGTGGTGGTGGGGCTGCCGCAGCCGACGCGGACCCATTCGCCGCAGGTGGCGGCGGAGGCAGCGCCTTGGAGGCCCGCAAGCCGATCAAGGACCTGCTGCAGCAATCTGGTGTCAATTTCTCGGATGGCACATCCGCCTCGCTCAGCAGCACCGGTGTTTTGCTTGTTACCAACACGCCTTCCGAGTTGGACAAGGTGGAGCAGCTGGTCGAGAAACTCATCAATTCCCAGCCGAAACAGGTCAAAATCACCACGAAGTTCGTCGAGATATCGCAAGAGAACACGGATGAGCTTGGTTTCGACTGGATTGTCAATCCCTTCGGGCTTTCCGCGAACAATATGTTCGCCAGCGGTGGCACACAAGGCAACCAGCAGAGTCTGACTGGTGGCGACTTTGTCAGCCCGATCGGTGGCACCTCGGTTGATGGCATTCCTGCCGATCCGAACCAGTTCGCCAACAATACGGTCACGGCAGGCACCCGCAGCGGTGACTTTGCCATCAACCGCAACAGCATTGACGCCATCCTCAACAATCCGAACCGCACCGCCCAATCGAGCAGCGTGGCACCGGGTATTGCCGCTCTTACCGGGTTGTTCTCTGATGGCCAGGTTCAGCTAATCATGCGTGGCCTTGCTCAGAAAAAGGGCACGGATCTGATGACGGCTCCATCGGTCACCGCCCGCTCCGGCCAGAAGGCCACGATCGAAATCATCCGTGAATTCATCTACCCGACTGAATACGAACCCCCGGAACTTCCAAACTCGGTTGGTGGCGGCTTCAGCAGCACTGGCATCGATAGTCTGTTCGGAAGCTCGGGAGGCAGTTTCCCGGTGACTCCTGCCACACCGACCGCCTTCGAGACCCGCAATACGGGGGTCACGCTCGAAATCGAGCCGACGATTGGTGAGAACGACTTCGTCATCGATCTGCGTTTCGTTCCGGAAATCGTCGAGTTTGAAGGGTTCATCAACTACGGCAGCCCGATCCAGTCGCCCGGAACCGATGCGCTCGGTAATCCGGTCACCTCGATCATCACGGAAAACCGCATTGAAATGCCGGTGTTTTCGGCTCGTCGCGTGAATTCCTCGCTGACCATCTATGACGGCTACACCGTCGCCGTTGGCGGCCTGATGCGTGAGGACGTTCAGAACGTGGAGGACAAGGTGCCGATCTTCGGTGACATTCCGATCATTGGACGTTTGTTCCAGTCCAAGGCGGAGAACCGGATCAAGAGCAACCTGATTGTTTTCGTGACAGCTCAGATTATCGATTCCACTGGACGTCCGTTGCGTGGAGTCGGCTCGGCCGAAGCCATCCCAGCCACGCTCGGCGGCGACCTCGGTGCTGTTCTTCCTCCGATTGAGGACGTGCCGCCTCCATAACAGGTCAAACGGATTCAATCCCCATGCCACGCAGGCGGCGGACACGGTTCCTCCGCCTGTGTTCTTTTCTTGCCGTTGAGGTGTTTCGAATTCGATTCTCCCGACATGGAAATCATGGCGATCACCGGCGGTATTGCGTCGGGTAAATCCACGGTCTGCCGATTGCTCAAGGAGTTGATTCCAGGCTTGGTCCTGTTTGATTCCGATGCGGTGGTGCACAGGTTGCTGGATGAGGACGAGCCATTGCGGCATGGCTTATTGGAAACATTCGGACCGGAAGCGCTGGATGAAAAAGGTCGGGTGAGCCGTTCGTTTCTGCGCGCCAAAGTGTTTCAACATGATGAGAGCCGGAACCGATTGGAGGCTCTGGTTCATCCCCGTGTCCGTCAGGAATGTCTTGCGTCCATCAAAAGGGCTGCTACTGAGGGGGCTGCGCTGTTTCTCGCCGATGTACCGCTGCTCTTCGAATCGGGCTTCGACATCGGCCAGAGCAAGGTGATCGTGGTTGCTTCTTCCAGGCAGTCACAAATCGCCCGGCTCAAGGCACGGGGCGGGTTTGAGGATCATCTCATCGAATCCGTGCTCAAAGCCCAACTTCCTGTGGAGGACAAGATCGCCCGCGCCGACCTGGTGTTCTGGAACGAGGGACCCCAAGCCATATTGCGGGTCCAAGTCCGCCGCTTTGCCCAATCATTTTCCATGAATCCCACCGACACATCCGAGATCACCGCGCGAGCGGTGCCGGTATCCATCGATATCAACCAATTCCGCCGCAAGCCGCTCAACGAGTTGCATGACATGGCGGAGGCCTTGCCCGCGCGGATCCAGCCCGGCCTGGCCAAAAGCCAGCTCGTGCATGACATGCTGTGGTTTTATGGTCACGAAGGCACCGGCTTGGTGTGCGAGGGTGTGCTGGAACAAGCCAAGGAAAACTTCGCGATGTTGCGGGATCAGGAGCGCAGTTTCCGCCCGGGCCCGGACGACATCCACGTTTCGACAAATCTTCTGAAGGAACACGGCCTGCGTGCCGGACAATTGGTCAAGGTGCGGGTGAAATCACCCCGGGAACGCGACAAGTTCCTTTCTGCATTCGAAGTGCTGGAAGTCGAGGGTGTGCCGATTGCCAATTATACGACGCCGAAGGACTTCGACAGGCTGACACCGCTGTTTCCCGACAAGCGCATCCACCTTGAAGGGGAAGGGCCGGATTTCCTAGGTGTCCGCGTGATCGACTTGATCGCCCCGCTCGGTATGGGCCAGAGGGGCATTATCGTCGCGCCGCCGCGTGGCGGCAAAACGATTCTGCTGAAACAGATCGCCCGTTCGATTCGCCAAAATCACCCCGACGTGGAACTCGTCATTCTGCTGCTCGACGAGCGGCCCGAGGAAGTGACTGACTTCGAGGAAACCGTTGGCGCACGGGTCTTCGCCTCGACCTTTGATGAATCTCCGCGGCGCCATGCGCAGGTCGCCGAGTTGGTGATCGAGCGCGCCAAGCGCCTGGTGGAAACGGGTAAGGATGTGATTCTTTTGTTAGACAGCCTTACCCGGCTGGCGCGCGGATACAACTCATCCATGCAAGGCGGCCCGATAGGTTCCGGCGGCGTCAGCCCCGCAGCGCTCCAGAAGTCCCGCAAGTTTTTCGGCTCGGCCCGGAACGTCGAGGAAGGCGGCTCGCTCACAATTCTCGCCACCGCCTTGGTGGAAACGGAAAGCCGCCTGGATGACGTGGTCTTCGAGGAGTTCAAGGGCACCGGCAACATGGAGGTGAAGCTCGACCGGGAGCTTGCCGAGCGCCGCGTGTTTCCCGCAATCCACATTCCGCAATCCGGAACCCGCAACGACGACCGCCTCTACCATCCGGACGAGTTTCTCAAGGTCATCGACATCCGCCGCCAACTGGCAGGCCTTCCCATCGGCGACGCCATCGAAACCCTGCTGAGCAACCTCAAGGCCACCAAGAGCAACACCGAGCTGCTGCTTCGCGGACTGCGCTGATCCGGTAAACCGCTTCCTTGTCGGCAAGCCCTATGCCCGACTGAGTTTTTTCCGCAGCTTGCGCAAGAGCTCCGGGTTCTGTTCCAGCTCCTCGCATATCACGGTAAACACGTCGAGTGTCGGCCGACTGATGTGGTGCTCCATGCCTTCGACGTCCTGATGAATCACCGTTTCGTCCATCTCGAAAGCGCGCAGCAGGCGGGTAAGCAGCTCGTGTCTTGCCACGATCCGTTCCGCTACTCTCCGGCCCTCCTCGGTCAGGCTGATGCCACGGTAGCGTTCCCGGTTTACAAAGCCGTCGGCATCCAGCTTCTGCAACATGTTCGAGACGCTGGCCTGCGCCACGCCTAGCCGCTCCGCGATCTCGACAGCCCGGGCATAGCCCTTGCCCTCGATCAGCTCGTGAATCTGCTCGAGGTAATCCTCCACAGCCTGGCTTGCCGTTGCCTCCTTCATCATCTGGAAAGTCAATACGCCCGGATGGTTCCGTATCAAGAATGTTTTTCGCGGCGTTGAAACTTGTGCGTTGACACCTAAGTTTAATGAATCTACCAAAATTAGCTATGCCTACGAATTGTTTTTCTCTGCTGATTCCGCGGATCGTCATGATCCTGCTGGGCGGCTTGCTCTTGTCCCAGTGCAAACCGGCGGAGAAAAATCAGGATGCGTCCGGCGGCCCCCGCTCGCACCCGTACCGAATCGTGGCAACGATCGGCATGATCGCGGATGTGGTGCAGGAGGTGGCCGGAGACAAGGCGGAGGTGAAAGGCTTGATCGGAGAAGGTGTGGATCCCCATCTTTACAAACCGACCAGCTCGGACGTGAAAGCGCTGCAGGCGGCGGATGTGGTGTTTTACAACGGCCTGATGCTCGAAGGGAAAATGGCGGACGTGCTGGTAAAGGTGGCCCGTTCCGGCAAACCCGTGGTGGCGGTGACGGAGACGATTCTGGCGGATGGAGGATACGTCATCAGCGACGGGCAGGAGAACTACGATCCCCACGTCTGGATGGATGTGAACGGCTGGCTCAAGGCCGTGGACGTGATCGCGACGGCTCTCTGCAGCTACGACGAGTCCAACGCATCGTTCTATTCTGCCAATGCCGCCGCATACAAAGCCGAGCTGGAAAAACTCAATGCCTACGCCAGAAGATCCATCGCATCAATTCCGGAAGATCGCAGGGTCCTCGTCACCGCGCACGATGCCTTCCGGTATATGGCCCGTGCCTATGGCTTGGAAGTCCGTGGCATCCAAGGCATCAGCACCGAGTCGGAAGCAGGGGTGAAGGACATCGAAAACCTGATTCGCTTTCTTGCGGAGCGGAAAATACCAGCGGTGTTTGTGGAGAGTTCGGTGTCGGACAAAAACATTCGCGCGCTGGTCGAAGGAGCCAAAGCAAAGGGGCATTCGGTCTCCATAGGCGGGCAATTGTTTTCCGACGCAATGGGCTTAACCGGCAGCTACGAGGGAACATACATCGGCATGCTCGATCACAACATCACCACCATCACCCGGGCACTCGGTGGTGAGGCGCCTGAAAAAGGAATGCACGGAAAGCTGAGTATCCACTGAGGCCAGTATCGCCGACCAGACCTATGAATCCGTTGTTCAAGACCATGTCGCCCAAGGGCGATGCCGTGGGCGAGGGCTTGTCCGCCCATCCGGCGAACGTGCCGTTGGCGGTTCATGATCTTACCGTTGCCTATGAGCGCAAGCCGGTGATCTGGGATATCGATCTCGACATCCCTGACGGCAAGCTCGTCGGCATCATCGGTCCGAACGGGGCGGGAAAAAGCACCTTGATCAAAGCCTGCCTTGAGTTGATTCCCAAAACGTCCGGCGAGATCGCGATTTACGGCAAAAGCTACGAATCGCAGCGCGCTCGCGTCGGCTATGTGCCGCAGCGTGAGAGCGTGGACTGGGACTTTCCCGTGAGCGTGGTCGATGTGGTGGCGATGGGAACTTACCGCCAACTCGGCTGGCTGAGACCTGTGGGGAAGTCCCAGCTTCGCAAGGCGATGGAGGCCTTGGAGCAGGTCGGGCTCGCGCATCTTGCGAAACGCCAGATCAGCCAGCTTTCCGGAGGGCAACAACAGCGCGTGTTTCTTGCCCGTGCCCTGGCCCAAAACGCGGACATCTATTTCATGGACGAACCGTTTGCCGCGGTGGATGCGGCGACGGAAGAAGCCGTCGTGCGCCTGCTCCGTGAACTGAATGCGAAAGGCAAGACCTGCCTCGTCGTGCATCATGACCTCGCCACTGTTTCCCGTTATTTCGACTGGCTGGTCATGCTGAACATGCGGGTGGTCGCCGCAGGTCCGACGGATGAGGTCTTTACCGCTGAGAACCTGGAAAAAACCTACGGCGGCCAATTGAGTCTGCTGAGCGATGCGGTCGGGAGGTTGCGCCATGTCACGAAGTGAGCCAATCGGTTTCCTGGCTCGAACGGGCGTGGACTTGCCATCGCTGACCGAGGTCTGGGAGGTGCTCAGTTTGCAAAACTACAACACGCGGCTGGTCGTGCTTTCGACCTCGCTTCTCGGTGTGGCCGCCGGATTGATCGGCGCGTTTCTTCTGCTGCGCAAACGTTCCTTGATGGGCGACGCCTTGTCCCACGCCACGCTTCCCGGCATCGCACTTGCCTTCGTCTTGATGGTGATGGCTGGTGGAAGCGGGAAATCTCTGCCTGTTCTGCTGATTGGTGCGGCGGTTTCCGGGATCATCGGCCTGTTGCTGATGCTGGCAATACGAAACACCACCCGGCTCCGGGATGATGCGGCGATGGGTTTGGTGCTCAGTGTGTTTTTCGGTATCGGCGTCGCGATTCTGGGAATGGTGCAAGCAATGCCGCAGGCGAGCGCCGCCGGTCTGGAGAAATTCATCTACGGCAAAACGGCTTCGATCGTGATGACGGATTTCATGCTGATCGGTGGCACCGCCGTACTGAGCGCACTTGCTTGTTTGGTGTTATTCAAGGAATTCGCCCTGTTGTGCTTTGACGAGGCATTCGCCCGCTCACAAGGCTGGCCGACCTTGTTGCTTGATGTGGTTTTGTTAGGACTGGTGACTCTGGTGACGGTCATCGGGCTGCAAGCGGTTGGCTTGATCCTGATCATCGCGTTTTTGATCACGCCGCCCGCCGCCGCGAGGTTTTGGACCAACCGCCTGCCGTCCATGACCTTGCTTGCCGCGTTGATCGGCGCGTTGAGCGGCTGGCTTGGTGCTTCCTTGAGCGCGCTCCTGCCACGTCTGCCTGCGGGGGCGCTGATCGTGGTCGTGGCTTCGATCATGTTTCTTCTGAGCATGTTCTTCGCGCCGAAACGCGGCGTGCTGGGCAATTGGCTGAGACGCCACAGACTGCGTCGGAAAGTCGGGCACCAACACATCCTCCGCGCGGCTTACGAGCTGGTGGAATCCGGGGTGGAGAACCATGGCCGGCTTTCGCCACTCACAAACTCGCCTTTCAGATTGGCTGATTTGAAGGGGAAACGGACATGGAAACACCGTGAACTCGTGAAGATCATGAAGCGGGAAATCCGGGACGGGCATTTGGAACGGCTTCCCGACGATCAATTCAGGCTCACCGAGGAAGGCTTCGGCGAGGCTGCGCGCATCACCCGCAATCACCGGCTTTGGGAAGTATATCTTGTGACCCATGCCGACATCGCGCCAAGCCATGTGGACCGTGACGCGGATATGATTGAGCACGTCTTGGAAGCCGATCTGGTATCACGGCTTGAAAGCGCGTTGCGCAAACGCGGTGCATGGGTTCCGGATCCCGTCAGCCCGCATCCCATGAGACAAGAAGCATGAACCTGCCAACTCATTCATTTTTCGCGGTTCAAACATGGACATCGTTCGATTCCTGGATCGCGCTGGCTGGTGCGATGTGTGCGGTGGCATGCGCTCTGCCGGGTTGTTTTCTGGTCCTGCGGAAAATGAGCATGATGGGAGACGCCATCAGCCATGCCGTGCTGCCCGGGCTCGCCATTGGATATCTACTAACGGATTCCCGCGCGAGTGCCGTGATGTTCATCGGTGCCGGACTGACCGGCGTGCTCACCGCCTTGTTCACGGAGTGGGTGAGTCGTCTGGGAAATGTGGACCGCGGCGCCGCGATGGGAATCGTGTTCACTTCATTGTTTGCCGTGGGCCTCCTGCTCATTGTGCAGGCGGCGGATCACGTGGATCTCGATCCGGGTTGTGTGCTCTATGGAGCGATCGA
>Ga0114938_1001334_pt1 | contig 17008 bp, 25 predicted proteins | sample AshMeaBigSpring_FD_88675 | JGI IMG/M metagenome (GOLD analysis project Ga0114938, IMG submission 88675) | Groundwater microbial communities from Big Spring, Nevada to study Microbial Dark Matter (Phase II) - Ash Meadows Big Spring | ecosystem: Environmental > Aquatic > Deep subsurface >...
CAGAAAAATCTCTTTTATACCAATGAAAAAATAGCCGCTCTTATCCGTGCAGGTGGTACCATCGATTACGAAGAATATTTCAATCGGAGAATGTTGGGGTATACACGAGGTAAGCCAGATTTTAATGGTGACTCCAGTCTAGATAATCTCTACACATTCACTACTGCGTCTCACTTTGGAAATGGGAATAATTCTAGTTGAAGACCGCCAATATATTATTGCGGAGTGTCCTCAACGGGAGAACAATGTCTTTGAGAAGATGCTACCTATATACCACCATCCTGATGATTAACAACACTTCCAGGCCCTCATCAACCCTATGGTCAATATGCCGCACTTGCGTACAACTATCTCGACCCTGTCGGATTTCCCATGCCAATTGCACTCCCTCCTATTTTTCCAGCAAACACAATGATATCGATTGCGAAGAGGTGAACAAATGGGGGAGCAACATGGGAAAGTAAAAAAATCACCGAAGTCGGACTCCCTGAGCTCTATCTGATCAAGAAAAATCTCGATAATACCTACACTCGCACGTATTTTCGTCATGTGTATGTCGATGATACTTTTGTGAGCTGAAATTGTGATCCAGCAATATCGCTTAATGGTTGTCTTGGCAAGATACAAATGACCAAACTCGAAAGTTGTGATACAGCACCAGAGGATGGTACTATCGATGCCTGGATACCAGCATGTGAATTCAATATTTCTTCTCCTCTGCCAAATTGTACAGATCTTGTAACATACAGGAGTACCACTTGTCCCAACAATCAGAATGATATTTACACATCAGCACACGAAGAAGCGCTATCCTCAGGCACTATACCACCAAATCTTACCTGGGTCGATGTGACAGCTCCTGATATGCATGTTGTCCGTGCGACATTTTTGCCCTCTCCACTCAAGATACCGACACTGATGAGTGGTGCTGGTGAAGCAGCCGAATCTCCTGTTGTCTCTGTCTCTCTCGAGGTAGAACTCAGCACCAAACTCAGAAATCAGTCATTTATTCGCACAAATATGAATTATCCTCGTACCCTCACTACTACGTATGACCTCTCAGAATAATCCCATCAAATCCCACTGAGGATCTGCCCTGATTATCACGATGTTGCTCGTGAGTGTCCTCCTAGTGACCGCCCTGATTCTTCTCCAGCGTATTATCCCATACGCAAAAAGTGTACGATCGATGCATGATGCTTCTGAATCCTACTACATTGCTCGTGGACAAGTCGATTTGGCTCGACTCTTCTTTTTATATGAAATTTCTGGTCCGTCTGTCTGACTACGCATGCCTTCCATATTTGGTTTTTTATCCGCTGTCGATGCGACAACACTCAATACGCCACGAGGAGAAAGAATTGATCTCGTCAGAGGGAGAAAACCGGATAGTAGTACCCTTGTAAATGATGCAGTCAAAGAATGGATAATATCATGATCATGATGAACAGAGATAAAATATATTGGTATTGCATTACCTTTTATCGATATATCTACAGGAGGAGCAACAGATTTTCGAGACGCCTACGCAGTCAGCAGTGGATCTGCTCAGAATCCTCAGAAACTCAAACTCTTTCCGACTGATGCCGAGGGGAGCATACGAAAATTTGGTACGAGCCAGGAAAACCCATCCTTTCATAGACTCTCTTCTCGCAATGCGGGAGGTCTGAGATTTGATCTCAGAGGAGTAGATACAAAATCATCATCATTAAATATTCTAAAAATTACTTTTTCTTCCCAACCTACTTTGCCTGGAACAATTACGATTAAAATGCAATACCTTAATACTGAAGCAGATCCAGTAAAAACATTTACCGCAGATGCTGATGTAAAGGATAAATCTGAAGTTGATTTAAAGAATCTCTCCGGAAACATCCAAGAAATTAAGCCCGATGGCACCGTTGAAACCGCTGGGACTTCTACTCTATTTTCAAGTTTTTTAAATAATAATTGTCAAACTGCATCCATCTGTAGTCTCTCACTGATTCTCAATGGTCAAAATACCTCTGTAGATTTTCAGCTCATCGCAGATCAAAAAATTCCTGATCTCAACGCTATCGTTATCGGCGATGGCTTGTCAAATAACAAACTCTATCACCAGAGAATTATTGAACTCATATCGACATCACAAGATATATAGTTTTTACTATTATTTGATTTTACCAAATTATAGTATATAATATATATATATATGAAATTTCTCGATGTCGACATATCAAAGAATATACAGCACGATGGTTCTGTCTGGAAAGAATACCAAACTCCTTCTGGTATCACCCTGAGTGTGAGTCAGGCATTTCATAATCTGATGCAGGAGTGAGATCCAAACGTCCTCAATGATAAAGTCAGAATCTGAAAAAGACTGCTCAAAATGCTTCATAAATATAGACATGCTTTTGAGGGTGGATATTATGATGAGATACGAGAATTTTTGATAAAATGAGGTGAAGCAGAATTCTTCTGTCTCTGAGATACCAATCTCGGTGTCAGAGAAGTCCTCGATGACGGAGTGAACCAGACAAGAAATACGAGAAACTTAGCAAAAATGTTTAAGATGGACATGATTGACCACCTCGTTAATCTCGGACCTCTGCCACGATGGATAAAAACCCCTCCGCACTATGCCATGCTCAATATTCCCCAAAAGAAACCAGGAGAATGTAGTAAAAACTTTATCCTCATGGAAAAGATAGACCATGGAGTGACGGTCAAAGATATCATAGAACCTCGCAGCAACCATATGAAAGAAGCTATTATACGAGAATTCTGAGACCACTATGGATTTGATGATCTTGGTTCTCCTGAATATACTGCTTTTAAAAAAGAAGTACAAGAAAAATATGAAGAGCTGATTATTAGACTCAAGGCGACATTTCTCGAAAACAAACCACATCTCCCAGAATGACTCAAATTCGAAGATGTTTTTACTGACCTTTTTGAGAGAAATATACTGATTACATATAACCCCACCCCTATCGGGGGGAGTCGTATCAGTTTTTGGATTATTGACCAATAATTATATATCCAAATTCGCTACACTCTTTGCACGAGATTGAATAAATCGACGTCGAGGAGGTACTTCTGAGCCCATGAGGACACGGAATATCTCATCAGCTGCTTCAGCATCTTCGATAGCGACACGTGCCATCACGCGACGCTCTGGATCCATCGTCGTCTCCCAGAGTTGTTCTGGGTTCATCTCACCGAGACCCTTGTAGCGCTGTATACCCTCTGTTTTGATATCATTTTTTTCGATGAGAGCGAGTTTTTCTTCTTCGCTGTAGGCATACCATATCTCACGCCCTTTTGCGAGCTTGTAGAGCGGTGGTTGTGCGATATAGAGGTATCCTGCATCGATCAGTGGACGCATAAATCGATAAAAGAAGGTGAGCAAAAGCGTGCGGATATGAGCACCATCGACATCGGCATCCGTCATGATGACGATACGATGATAGCGGGCCTTAGCGATATCAAAAGTATCTCCGATACCACATCCGATAGCGGTGATGAGATTTTTGACTTGTTCGTTGATAAAAATCTTATCGATACGTGCTTGTTCTGTATTGAGGATTTTACCACGGAGTGGAAGAATGGCCTGAAATTCTCGATTCCGTCCTTGCTTGGCAGATCCACCCGCACTATCTCCCTCGACGATATAGATCTCAGACTTTGCCGGATCCTTGCTCGAACAATCAGCGAGCTTCCCAGGAAGGGTGAGACCTTCAAGTGCCCCCTTTCGGATAATCGTCTCACGTGCACTTCGTGCAGCGATACGAGCACGGCTCGCGAGCAGACATTTTTCTATGACAAATTTTGCACTTTTTGGTTGCTCATTCAAGAAATCAAGAAAACTCTCTGCAAAAGATTTGTCGACAATACCACGCACTTCAGAATTTCAGAGCTTGTCTTTTGTCTGACCTTCAAATTGTGGATCAGCGACTTTCACAGAAATAATTGCTGTCAGACCTTCTGCGACATCTTCATTTGTGAGATTGGTATCCTTGTCTGTGAGAAAATTTTTCTCACGAGCGTATTTGTTGATCGTTCGAGTCAATGCGGTGCGAAACCCTGTCATATGCGTCCCTCCTCCAGGAGTGATCACATTGTTAACAAAGCTTGTCAAATGCTCACTATAGTCGTCTTTTCGATACTGGAGAGCGATCTCTACGACGACATTGTCGAGTGTTTTGTCAGTCCAAAATATATCCCCCAATGTCTCATGATGTCGATTGAGATACGTAATATACGAACGCAGTCCTCCTTCAAAGAAATATCGTATACGATCTTCTTTGCCCGCACGTTCATCAATGGCTGTGAGTGTAATCCCTTTGGTGAGATATGCACGTTCACGGAAATCTTTTTTGACATAGCCAAAATCAAATACCACATCTTCAAAAATCTGCGCATCAGGCCAAAATCGAATCTGAGTACCATTGGCATGATCTGTCTTGCCAATCTCCTGGATTTGCCCTGTTGGTTTGCCTCGTTCATAGGCTTGGAAATACTCGACACCATTGCGCCAGACAGTCGCCTCAGTCCGCTCAGAGAGAGCATTGACGACAGAAGCACCCACACCATGGAGACCTCATGATACCTTGTATCCAGAGTTATCACCACCGAATTTACCACCCGCATGCAGGACGGTCATCACAGTTTCAAGTGTCGATACTCCTGTCTTCGGATGAATATCAGTCGGGATACCTCGTCCATCATCGATGACGACACAGCTGCCATCTTCGAGGAGCATGAGAGTGATATGTTTGCAGTATCCTGCCAATGATTCATCGATCGAGTTATCGACGATTTCTTTGATACAGTGATGGAGTCATCGACTATCTGTCGAACCAATATACATTCATGGGCGTTTTCGGACAGCTTCGAGTCCTTCGAGCACCTGAATGGAACTCGCTCAGTAATCTGCTTGAGTCACGGGAAAAAAGTTAAAAATATATACCACGAAAGTATAGTATTTTCTTGTATTTTTCAAGTAAAAACACTCCTCAAAATCCTCCTTTTGAACAAGAAAAGGTCTTGCCATTTCCGTTTGACGTTTTTTGAGGTAAAAATTCACTGTTTCAAAATACAAAGGACAAAATGAAGGAATTGACGAAGTAATACAAAAGACAAAATACAAAAGACAAAATGAAGGAATTATTGGTTTGAACTCCCCCCCCTGAGAATGAGGGGGTAGGGGGTGTGCCGCCAGAGAGAATACTCTCTCGTTTTTATCGACACCCTCAATTTCATTCCCATTGTTCCGCCCCCTCATAAATGAGGGAGAGTTTGGCTGCGTTGCTTTGTATTTTGTCCTTTGTATTTTGTATTGAACATACTCTATTTTCTATGAATTAGCACCCAAACTCATTACGTGCTAAAAAAGATTTGCAATTCAAAAAAAGTTTGCTATACTGTTCGGGTAGAAAAGAAATTTTCTGTCTTTATTTTTACTTTTTATCTTATTTTTTATGAGCAAAATCATCGGTATCGACCTCGGAACCACCAACTCTGCTGTTGCCTTTATGGAAGGTGGAGAAGCCAAGATTATCCCAAATGCAGAAGGCAATCGTACCACTCCTTCAGTTGTTGCAAATAAAAAAGGAGAAATCATCGTCGGTACTCCTGCAAAACGTCAGGCAGTCACAAATCCAAAAGAGACTATTTTTTCTGCAAAGCGTTTTATTGGTCGAAAACGAAGTGAAGTCGATAGTGAAGTCATCAATGCTCCCTACGAAGTCACTGCAGGATCAAACGGAGAATCACTTATTGCTTTCAATGGCAAGACTTCTCGCCCAGAAGAAATCTCTGCCTATGTCCTCATGAAGCTCAAGGAAGATGCCGAAAAATTTCTCGGAGAAAAAGTCAACGAAGCGGTTATTACTGTCCCTGCGTATTTCAATGATGATCAACGTCAAGCAACCATTAATGCTGGTAAAATCGCTGGCCTCGATGTCAAACGTATTGTCAATGAACCAACTGCCGCAGCCCTTGCGTATGGTCTCAACAAGAAAAAAGATGAAAAAGTTGCTGTCTATGACTTTGGTGGAGGAACCTTTGATATCTCAATTCTTGAGATAGGAAGTGAAGGTACTTTTGAAGTCCTCGCGACCAATGGAGATACCCATCTCGGTGGTGATGATTTTGATCAGAGAATTTTTGAATACATCATTGCTGAATTCCAAAAAGACCAAGGTATCGATCTCAAAAAAGATCCTATGGCGGTCCAGAGAATCCGTGATGAAGCAGAAAAAGCCAAAAAAGAACTCTCAAGTGCGACAGAAACAGAGATCAATCTCCCCTACATCACTATGGATGACAGTGGACCAAAGAATCTCCTCATCAAACTCACTCGTGCAAAATTTGAAGAACTGATTGCTGACCTCGTAGAACGATCTATTGAGCCATGTCGCAAAGTCCTCTCAGATGCTGGACTCCAGGCAAATCAAATCGATGAAGTCATCCTTGTCGGAGGATCGACACGTGTCCCTCTTGTCCTCCAAAAAGTTGAACAATTCTTTGGTAAAAAGCCAAATGCGAGTGTCAATCCTGACGAAGCAGTCGCTATCGGTGCTGCGGTGCAAGCTGGTATTATCGCTGGTGATGTCCGTGATGTACTCCTCCTCGATGTTACTCCTCTCTCTCTCGGTATCGAGACACTTGGTGGTGTCATGACACGTATGATAGAGAGAAATACGACTATTCCTACCAGTAAATCACAGGTATACTCTACTGCTCAAGACAATCAACCAAGTGTCGAAATTCATGTCCTCCAAGGAGAACGTGAAATGGCAGCTGACAACAAATCTCTTGGTCGTTTTATCCTCGAGGGTATCGTCCCAGCACCTCGTGGTGTTCCTCAGATTGAAGTCACTTTTGATATAAACGCCTCTGGTATCCTCTCTGTCTCTGCCAAGGACAAAGGCACTGGAAAAGAACAAAAAATCACTATCCAAAATAGCGGTGGTATGAGCAAGGAAGAAGTCGAAAATCTCGTCAAAGAAGCTGAAGCAAACCGCAGCAAAGATCGAGAGAAAAAAGAAGCCGTGGAGGCACGTAACATGGCTGATGCTCATATCCATCAAGCAGAAAAACTTCTCAAAGAAAATGCTGATAAGATCAAAGAAGAAGATAAAAAATCAGTTGAGGAAAAAGTAGAAGCACTCAAAAAAGTCCTCGAAAATACCGATGCTACAAAAGCTCAGATCGAAGAAGCAGCTACTCCTCTCAATGATATTCTCATGAAAGTGGGGCAAGCCATCTATGCTGCTGGAGGTACTCCTGATGCTGACGATGGTGTCCGTGTCAAAGATGCTTCAGAAAATTCAGCATCAAATAGTGATGAAGGACCAACAGTCGAAGCAGAAGTTGAGGAAGAAAAATAATTTTTCTTAAAAAGAAAAAGACCTCTCACGAGAGGTCTTTTTTTATTCTCTCCCTATTACAGGGTTAATCATTGAATACATATCTCGCTCACATCCTCCTGATTTCGTATCATTTCACGGATTTTGGTGCCTGAAATATCAATCGTTGGCACTATCCAATCCGTCTGTATATCATGACGAGTACAAATATCCCTCACCCATTCATTGCCTGTAAAGAGGACGCTGTTGTGGGGGATAATCTGTTTCAAATTCTCACACCATACATCATCATCTGGTACATCTGAAAGAGGATATATGGTTACACGACTCAGGATATCTTCTGCTAAGCTCTCAGAAATAATACCGAGTCTCTCTGTATAGCTCCATGGATTTTCTTGTGTTCCTACAATATTCGATGATCCTATGATGAGTGTCATATGAGGATACTGTTCGAGAATCTTCTCGACAATACTTTTATGCCCGATATGAAAGGGTTGAAATCGTCAGAGAAAAACAGGGATTTTCATCGATTAAATAATTATATAGTCAGTATATTTCACTATGTCAAAAATCAAGTGTTTATCACTACTATATATTTTTTAAAAAAATCCTTGTTCTTCTTTTTCTTGATACAACTACAGTGTCATCATCACCACTTCTGGATCAGCATTGAGTCGATAATGCATATTCGGAGAATTTCCCATACCCGTCGAGACGTAGAGTTTCCAATTTCCAGTATCCCTATATTCCCCCTCTGGTTCATACCACCCCTTATATCTGCCGAACTGCGTCCGACACGTACGAAGTCAAAGATGTCGCAACAGAGGCACATCAAACATCGCTCCGTGGGTGTGACCTGCGAGAAAGAGTGTTGGCTTCTTGAGTGTTGTATTGGTTTCCCGAAGTCTCTGCAGGAGAAACTCGAGACCATCAGGATTGTGCAACAAGACACAATTACAGCCAATATCAGCAGCATTGAGTGCATCAAGAGAGCGATCGAGCAATGCATCTCTTTGTTGTTTTGGGTGAGAGTGTAAAAATGTTGATAATGTATGAATACCATGGACAGCCAGAATCTCTCATCCTATCGTCAGACGTTGGACGTCTTCTGGTTCTTCGAGCAGACGTATGGCATGAAGTTCTTCCAGATGACTCCGTATCACTGGAAAATGTGGATTTTCGTGATCATGGTTACCGACAACCCCAAACTGTGGATACGCAGATAATCACCGGAAAAGGTGCTCTGAAACAGAGAGAAAATCATCACCCGTGATCATTGCTTCTCATGGCTCACTACAGACGAAGTCACCACCATGAAGAATCAGTGTTTTATCAGGATGAGCATCAGCAAGAAGCGTATGAATATGTGTTGACACTTCAGTTGCTAATGCATCAATATTCCCCCCTATATGTGGGTCAGTCAAAAAGAGTATATTGAGACCACGAAGTCCTGGAGGAAGATCACAAAAATCACATTTTTGTGTCTGAGGTTTGATAGTATGTGCGCTCGTATACGCATGATGTTTCTTTCATGAGAGTGTCATCAATACCTCACATCCGATTGTCAGTATGATTCTCTTACTTTTTTCGAGAAAAGAAGATGCTCCTATTTGATCAATTTTTTGTATATTTTTCATATAAATCTATATATTTTTTGCTTGTATGTTTTCTGTAAAAGAGTCATATGATGATGAGGCAAAGAAAATGCTCTTTTTTCAGATGCATATACAAAGAGGAGTACCGCCAAATATCGCTCAGCCAGACATCACTGCACTCGATGATTTCTATCATACATATCGAGCTTTTTGCTTTCAATAAGAAATGCGAGATGTTCCATACAGATAATAAAAATATCCCTGTGCAAAAAGACCGCTCCTGCAAGAAATAACTTCTGGCCTTGGAAATCTGAAAGAGAAATATTCATACCAGTCATCTGGGCACATTCAGAAACTATATTTTCCATATAGTGCCCTATCGTCATATGTGGTTGATCCGGGGAAAGAATCGTCGAACTCGCATGTCAAAAACGTAGAGTATGAAACCAGCAAGAAAAAAATCCTATCACAATATCTCTCTGCATATTTTTTTTCTCCAACATATCATCGAGGTATTCAATCACTGATATTTTTTGCCCTTGTACAGTACTATGAAACTCCATATCATACTGTATAAACCCCATATATTCTGGGAGTTCTATGATTCATTTTTTATACCCCTTGTACAGAGAATAATAGAATTCATATTCTACCCATTCTTTTCCGATAGGATGAAAGTATGGTTCGTGTGCAAGAAAAATATGATTTTTTGCTGGAAAGACATATTCTCCTTGATCCATTTTTACAAAGGTGATCCGATCTATTTGATCTCCATAATATTGAGGAAATACCTGATTATGGTAGAGACAATAGAGCGTGTAGGGTTTATTATTATGCATAAGTAATTACCTGCATGTATAGACAATATCATAGTACGTTCACTGTTTCGAACGACATATAATTCTTCGGGCATATTCTCTCAATCAAGCTGATAGAAGATATTCATGTATCTCATGTAAAAGACAACATCCCTCATACGCTTCAAAATCTGCCACTTCTACTTGAATGTATGTAAAGTGAGATAGTACCTCTTTGGCACCTTTGAGGATCAATAATTCACTCCCTTGTGTATCGAGAACAAGAACATCATAGTCAGTGATATTTATATGCTCAGACTGTATAAATGTATCAAATGTGGTGCTTGTAAGCGATATCCTGTGAGACAGGTGGACATGAGGGAACATTTTTGCGTGGTCTTTGAGGAGAAAGAGAGAGGAAGACTCCCCTTGATTATCGGTAATATGAAAATCATATTTTTTATGATCTGTATCGGAGAGTAAGTACTGAAATGCTTGTTGATTTGGGCAGGTCTGTATATTGGATTGTAATCGTTGAAATATTGTTGGCTGTGGCTCTACCCATATCACCTTTAGTCATAATTTTTCATACATATATCTTTCTTGTCATGTATGAGCTCCAATATGAATGACTCCTCTACATTCTTTTAGATACATAAAAAATCCAGTACTGTCAGAACGAAATATTCTTTGTATTTTTCTTATAATATACTTGTAGAAGTTCATGATGATATGGTTGTTTACACGCCGATATATCACACTAATCGCTGCATCACCTCATCGAGTCGTGCCTGCATCAGAGCATTCCCACGTCGTACTGGCTCAAAGAGTTCTTCATCAGAGAGGTTATTCAATGCCTCATACGCCTCTCGATACGGAGCAATAAATCGGTCCAAAATCGTGTGCAGTTCCTGCTTGGCATGTCAGTAACCATAGCCACCAGCGAGATACTTCGCTCGAATAGTCTCGACTTCATCATGCGTTCCAAACATTTTTATCATCGCAAACACATTGCAAGTATCGGGGTTTTTTGGATCATCCAATCCAAGAGAATCGGTCGGAATTGTGGCAATCTTTTTCTTCAAATCCGCTGAACTCTCAAACATGCTGATGGTATTGTTGTACGATTTACTCATCTTGCGGCCATCGGTCCCGAGAATAGTCGCCACTGCATCATCGATAATCGGTTTTGGTTCAATAAAAATCTCTGCTTTGAAATGATGATTCACATATCTCGCCATATCCCGAGCCATCTCAAGGTGTTGTAATTGGTCTTTGCCCACTGGTACCACATCGATATCATAGCCCAGAATATCGGCTGCCATCAAGATGGGATAGTTAAAAGTCCCCATGTTCAAATCTTCTTTTTTGTTTTCTGCATCTTTGAAGGTATGTGCTCGTAGCATCAGGGAATATGGTGTAAAACACGAGAGAATCCAGGCCAGTTTTGGGATACCGACGATATCTGATTGTCGGAAAATCGTGACTTTCGTGTCGCGACCGAGAATAGCCAAGTAGGAAATCAGCGCATTGCGGGTATTTTCATGCAGTGTTTTTGCGTCTTTTATTGTCGTCAGAGCATGCAGGTCTGGGATAAAGAGTGCTGTATCATACTTGGCAGCATTATCTCGCAGAGGGAGCATCGCTCCGAGGAGATTGCCAATATGCGGAAATGTGCCTGTGGGTTTTATACCCGTGATCATTCGTTTCATAAAATAAGTTTTGCGAAGATTATAGGGAACTTTCAGAAAAAGACAAAGTACAAAATACAAAATACAAAATAATTGAATTTGTTTTATTTAAATGGCTCCCGAACAAATACTACCGCCACTTTGTACTTTGTATTTTGTATTCTGTATTTTTTATATAAATACTTGCATTACACTCAAAAATAGGGTAGTATGTGCATGTATTGTTATTTTAATACCTCTTCATTATGTGAAAACCGCATCTCGATATCAATGATTTCCGTGTCAAACCAGGTCAAAAAGTGCATCTCAAAAAAATCAAAACAAACCATACTGGCAAGTGGTTTGAGGAGCTCGCTATGAAACGACTCGAAGAAAATCGTGCAAAAATCATAGAACTCCAGGATATTCTCTATGCGGAACATAAGCAATCTCTCCTCGTCGTCCTCCAAGCAATGGATGCTGCTGGCAAGGATTCGACGATCAAGATGGTCACACAAGGTATCAATCCTCAGGGGTGTAGTGTTGTCTCATTTAAGCAACCAAATCCAACTGAACTCTCCCATGATTTCCTCTGGAGAATCCACCAAGAATCACCTCGGAGAGGAAAAATCAAAATCTTCAATCGATCTCATTACGAAGACGTCATTATTGCTCGTGTCCATGATCTCGTAGACAAGGATGTCCTCAAAAAACGCTATAAACATATCAACAATTTTGAATCACTCCTCATGGATGACAATGTCAAAATCGTCAAAATCATGCTCCATATTTCTCCAGAATACCAGCTCGAACGTCTCAAACATCGTCTCCAAAAACCTGAAAAAGCGTGGAAATTTGATGCTGGAGACCTCGAAGAACGCAAATATTGGGATGACTATATGGAAGCTTTTGAAAAAGCGCTCGAAAATTGTTCGACAGAAGAAGCGCCATGGTATATCGTCCCTGGTGAGAAAAAATGGTTCCGCTATCTCGTTGTCAGCGAGATTATTCTCAACGCTCTTGAAGAAATGAATCCACAGCTCCCAAAACTTGATTTTGATCCAGGACTCCTGATGAATCCAGAGTTTATGAAGTAATCATTAAGAGTCTCTTTTTGACTTCTTCGAGAGTAAAATGCGTCTGTTTTGGAAAAACAATTTTTGGCTGTTTTTGGTACAGAGTGAACCCTGTATCGGCTATCACTGCGTGTTGCTCTCTGATTCCCATTTGTGGCATTGTCAGTATCTGCGGAGTTCCTGAAAAATTTTTCTTTAAGAGTTCATAGATGACACGTGTTGCATCGAGATAGGAGCTTGATCCCTGTTGTCATTGTCACAAAAACACACAACTACCAAAAATACCCAGTTGTGCATTGTCTGTCAATCATCCTACTTCACGCCATTCTCAGAGAATTTCTCTGATTTTCTCTGCATTTTGCCGCAAAAAGACACTTGAAAATCCATCTTTTCTCAACGTTCAGGGACAGATATGCGCGAGGACATTGTGACCCGTCGGGCTCTGTCCAGCAATACCGAGACAATTCCTGTAGTCTGAGGATGAGAGGGGCTGTTGAGTAGGTCGTGAGAGGACTATTTCACCTCATTCGAGACTATGAATATGGGCTCATGATGCACTACGATATCCCACAAATACGGTGTTTCGTCGATCAAAATACTGAGGTTCTGCACAATGAACAGGAAGAGTCATATATTTTATATTAGACAAAATATTATATTGTCAATAGACTTACGTATGAATGGGGGAGGTATTCGCATACAATAGCACTATGCATATCCTTATTATCTCTGCTCATCCTGGCACTCACAGCTTCACTCATGCGATTGCAACAACCTATCAGAGTGCTTGTGAAGCAAAGTGATACACGACAGAACTACTCGACCTCTACCAGACGGAATTGAAGATGGACTTCCTGCGATTTGAAGACCAAAGTGAACTCAAGCTCCCACACGCGACTCGAGAAGCACTCCAGGCAAAAATCACCGCTGCAGACGAACTGGTCTTTATTTTCCCGATTTGGTGGGTGAATATGCCCGCTATATTGAAGAATTTCTTTGATACGGTCCTGACGCCATGATTTGCCTATAAATACAGGAAATGAAGTATGTTCCCTGAGAAACTCCTGACGTCAAAAAAAGCACGTATTTTCTGTACCTGTGATGCCATCGGTGCGATGTATTGGCTGATTGGTAACCCTCTGAGAGTCATCCTGCAAGTGGGTACGCTTGGCTGGTGTGGCATCCGTGTAAAGAGCTATACCATCTTTGATAGAATGAGAAAACGAACTGACACAGAACGTGAGACAATGCTCAAAAAAGTCACACATATGGTTTCATAACCTCTTTTTCTATGAGCCAGAAACCCCACATTCATTGTATTGGTATTGGCGGTATAGGTCTCTCCGCACTTGCTCGGTATTACCTCTCTCAGGGATATCGTGTCACAGGGACTAATCTCGGACATTCTCCTCTCCTGGATACGCTCCAATCAGAGGGTATAGAAATAGTCGAAAATGGGGCTATCATGATTGATCGTGCGACACAAAAAGTGATCTATACCGAAGCTATCATCGATGATGATACACTGGGGCTCGATGGGGTACGAGAGGCACATGCAGCGGAAATTAATGTCGCCCAATTTTATCACCTTCCTCTCCTGACCTATCCAGAAGCTCTGGCAGAAGTGTTTCAGCATTTCTGAACCAAAATAGCCGTCGCAGGCGCTCATGGCAAATCCACGACAAGCGCTATGCTCGGAACCCTCTTCCATGACGTACACGCATCTTCGACCACTATTACTGGCACACTCGTCAAAGCATTTGGTGGCAAGAATGTCTGTATCGAATGACAGAATATCATGGTGATAGAGGCCTGCGAATACCGCAATGCTTTTCTCCATTATCGACCTGATATTGCTGTTATTACGAATATCGACCCTGATCATCTGGATTTTTTCAAGACAGATGCCGCCTATTATGCTGCTTTTGGGCGTTTTATGGCCTCTGCACGCTGTGTGGTGATACTCGCTGATGAGTATGCTCACTTTCAGAAGAGAATGAACAATGATGAATGAATAGTGAATACTGCTCAGACGCTCGTCCTCGTCTCTCCTGATCATTTTGAAGTCATCGGGACTGATTATGGATCCCTCGTGGCTGGCACCTACACCTATTCTCTGCCTGATTTACTCGTTCCAGGGGGGCATATCCGTCTCGATGCGAGTCTCGCGTATGTCACGAGCCAACTCCTCTGAATCGATGCAGAATGTGCCAAAAAATCACTCCAACAGTATCCAGGCAGTTGGCGACGTATGGAAATCATCAAAACAACCAAAAACAACAATATCCTCATGAGCGACTACGGGCACCATCCAACAGAGATACGGGCAACACTTGGAGCTCTCCGATGAGCGTATCCAGACAAAAAAATCATTGTCCTCTTTGAACCACATCAATACTCACGAACGTATGATCTCAAAGAAGAATTTGCGACCAGTTTTGGCGATGCTGATATGACCTATATCGTCGATATCTATGCTGCTCGTGATATCGATGAACGCCGTGATATGATCACGGCTGCTGGTCTCGCTCAGATGATCGCTCGCAATACCCCCTGTGAATACGCAGGAACACTCGCTGATGCTAGCAAAAAACTCCAAGAAATCGATCACAATACACACGAGAGTATCCTCCTCCTCCTCTGAGCAGGAACGATAGATGAGCTGAGAAATACAATCTAGCAGTTGAAAATAATACAAAAGACAAAATACAAAGTACAAAATTAATGATTCTATAATTATTGTTCCCGAACAAACCCTTCTTTCACTGTGTACTTTGTATTTTGTACTTTGTATTAAACAAAGAAATTGTGTATGTATTTTTTAAGCCACCGTCAACCCTACCTCAGCTGGAATACGAGCTTCGATAGTAGCATAGGTTGCTTTTTTACCTTTTGGAATACGAATAGCGATACGATCTCCGACACGAGCTCGGATATAGGTGACTGCTGCTGGGAGGAGCTGGTACATACCGTCCTGAGAGACGACGACAAAATGATCGCCATCGCGGATAATGGTACCAGTACTCGTCACAAAATCGACTTCTTTAATAATCTTGTATTGGAGTGCCCCATCAGCTTTGATCGTACATTTGAGCTTGCTGCCTTCGACGATTTTTGATTTACTCGCATAGTTGGCAGGAACAGGATAGGTCTTTTTGTCGACTCCGATCATATCTTGACCATCAAAAACACCCTCAATAATCTGATCAGCACCATGTTTGTAGATGTGACCATCCGTCTCTTCGAGGAGATCTGCTTTTTTGGGCATTTTGGGAGCGAGATGATGTATGAGGTTCTTGGCGTGACAGAGAGATTTCTCTGCAGTATTGATGAGCTCTTGAAGGGCTTGAAGAGAATTATTCAACGAATCATTCTTTGGGGAAGTTTTGGAAGGCATATGACATATCCTATCCTTCTTTTTTTTCTCTTGCAAGATTTTGCTTCTCTTTCAGTCTTGTACGTCGTACGATGTATGGTATGATAGAGTTTTACCGAGAGAAATGTGCATTTTATGCGAATATCTGCAGACACCAAACGACACACAGTCCAAAAAATACCAGAGGAGCTACCGGTAACGTCTGGATTCTTTTCCCAGTTACGAAGAGTTTCACAAAAAAATACATCGTCCCCAGAGCATACCCATACATAATAACATAGAAAAAATAGTATGGACCAGCGAGGGCTCCGAGTATGATTCATAAGCGGATATCTCCTCCTCCTACCCAGGCAGGACTCTGATCAAATACACTGAGCGCAGGAAGGGCAGTATCTGCTTTTTTTTCTCAGAGAAGTGCCTTGATTACGAGCCACAGAGGGAATATGATGGGAGAGAGCATGATACTCCCTATATCTCTATATCGTTGCTGTTTCCATGCATACAAGCATGCTGGTATCATCATTTGTATCATATAAAAGAGCATACCCACGAGAGCACCGATCAACATCGTGAGAGGAGTCGGAAGCAATGTATGCAGATCAGGAACAGAGACTGTCAGGAGAGAGAGACATGCTATGCCGATGATCAGTGGTATACTGCGTGTATCAGAGATAGTTCCTCATCGCAGATCTTCGATCACCAGAAGTGAGAGCCATGTCAGTATCACGATATGTATCACGAGAGCAGCCATACTCAACCCTCCTAGAGAGAAGACCATCGCAGAGAGCATCCACAGAAATGCCATATACCACTCTACATACCATATCCATCGGGGAATCATAGCACCACAGTGACGACACGTGCCCCTCTGAAGTGCATAGGATACGAGAGGAATCAACTCATACCATGCGAGCACTTTTTTACAGCTCATACAGTGACTTCTCCCTGTCCAAAAAGACCTCTGAAAACCATTTTTCTCGAGGAGAACAGCAGAAAAACTCCCTACGCATGCACCGAGAAAAAAAATAGCGATAAGTATAAAAAGAGACATAGAGATTAATACAAAATACAAAGTACAAAATACAAAATGGTGGAATATATTTGTTTCAGGCTCATAGAGATTAATACAAAATACA
>Ga0114938_1001335_pt1 | contig 16978 bp, 20 predicted proteins | sample AshMeaBigSpring_FD_88675 | JGI IMG/M metagenome (GOLD analysis project Ga0114938, IMG submission 88675) | Groundwater microbial communities from Big Spring, Nevada to study Microbial Dark Matter (Phase II) - Ash Meadows Big Spring | ecosystem: Environmental > Aquatic > Deep subsurface >...
CCGATTTGATCCGAGAAGAGCGGGCGAGTCGAGAGGCCGACTGACGATCATCGTCGCCGACGCGTCGGCGCTCCTCGAGTACCTGCTATCGACCGACCAAGTTGGACCGATTGAAGGGGTCGTACGTGATCCGGAAACCGATCTTCATGTGCCTTCACTCTGCGACGTCGAGGTCACGGCCGGTCTTCGGCGCGCGCTGCTACGCCGGGCGCTCTCTCAACCGCGCGCGGCTTTGGCGGTGCAGGACTACCTCGACCTACCGCTGACACGACACGGCCATCAGTCGCTGCTGGGACGCATCTTGGAACTTGGCATGAACTTCTCTGTATACGACGCCACCTATGTTGCGCTTGCCGAGCAGCTTGGAGCCACGCTACTCACAGCCGACCAGAGACTCACCCGAGCAGCCCGCTCACACACTCGAATCTCGATCCTTTCCTGAGCTCGCTCTCCCGTTCAGAATCGGTTCCAGTCAGTAGTGGCGGTGAGGGGATTTGAACCCTCTCCTCTTCCCTGCGAGAGCCCAAGCGTTCTATCACCCGAACCGTTGAACGTTTTTGTACGGCGGTCGGTAGCCACCCTGGCTGCGGACCACTAGGTGAAGATTTGGCGTTGCTTGGAGGCCGATTGGCCTTCCAGTTGGGGGTGCTGCGGGTAACCGGCGGTGTCGAGGCCACGCTGGGTCTGGCGCACCAACTCGGCGTAGGTGATCTTGTAGTTGGCAGCCTTGATGGCGGCCAGTGCGTAGTAAGTCATGGCTCCGTGGAAGCGACCCCCGATCTTGGCGTCGTAGCTGACCTCCCGGTCGTTGCACCCTGACAGAAGCAGGTGGTTCATTCCTTTCTGCGGGAACCCCAGTCTCCCTCGCGGCTTAGTGTCCTCCGGTTGCGCAGCGACCGAGTGCTCCGAAACAGACCGGGGTGAAGAAAGCGCATGCGCCCCTGGTCGGTGACCCCGGGAACCAGCACCCGAGTCACCAACCCGAATAGCAGGAGTCCGAGATCACCGTGAATCGCACCCCTTTTGCCAGCCCGCCAAACAGCTCTCGCGGCTCGTCATCGGTGATGACCCGATCCTCGACGTCATGGGGGCACAACACCTCGTCGTAGGTCTCCTCGTCTCCCGAGGTGTCTGGGACATAGGGCCCGTGCGAGGAATTGGTGAAGACGAGCGTGTCACCGGGTTTGGCCCCCCGCCGGAGCTTCTTGAGATCGCGCATGATCCCGGCCTGGTGGCTTGTGCGTCGGTGAGAAGCGTCACCCCACCGCTCGGAAAGTCGTAGTGGTCGGTTAGCAACTTGGCCCAGGCCTGGGCATCATTGACACAGCCCTGCAAATCGGCATCCTCGATCGGGTAATCGTTGATCCCGACCGCCAGCACGGCCTTGGTCATGGGCCCCCCCTAGGTTCTTCTTCTTACATCGACCCCAAGATCTCTCGGTATTCGGGTTCGGTAAAGGCTCGCAGCGTCTTGGTACGAGCATTCCCCGTCGCCGCAACCGCGATCACTGCCTTGGCCGCGGTCTCGTCATCAGGCGCTTCTGTTATCACCACGAAGTCGTATTCCCCCATCGTGAGGTAAAACCCCTTCAACTGCACCCCCATCTTCGCCCACCCATCCCTGGCCGCGTCCAGCCGCTTGGGACTGTCCTTGACGTTCTCGATCCCCTGCTGGGTCCAGTTACACAAGCTGATGAAAGTAGCCACAGTTTCTCCTGGTTCGGTTCCTGCACCAAGGCTAGCTCCTTAGTTGAGCCCACTGCAAACGCGGGCCTTAGGCCTGGCGGACGCACGCTCAGCAGATCCGCCTGCCATGGGCGGATTATCCTGACATGCCACCCAACCGCCTTAGCTGGCTCGGATCTGCCCGGTGTTCCTGCTCGACTCTGACCTCCACCTTCACCAATGGGAAGGCTAGGAAATCAGCTTTTCTGACCATCGGCCCCCGGAAGTGCCGATTACCTTGTTCCTCACCATTCCGATCCCGAGTCCGTCGGTACCCCCCATCGGGAGATCGGAGAGTCGCCGCTGGGCTTGGCAACCGGTTAGCGTGAAGGCAACGTCTTGCTCGGGAGGATCATGAGCAAAGAGTTCGAGCGGTTCGCCGGGACCTGCGCCATGCTGGTGGCGGCCGGCAGCATCTTGTACTCAGTCACCTTCGTATGGAAGAACCAAGACGGACCGCGGTTCACTCATGGCGCCACCGCCATCCTCCTCCTGCTAGGAGGCTTGATCGGTTCGGTGGTGCTGATCGCCATCTACGGACGACTGCGCGAGGCCGAACCCGGCATCGCCATGTGGGCACTGGTGATGGGTTTGGCGTCAGCGCTGGGAGCGGTGATTCACGGCGGTTACGACCTCGCCAACTTCACCAACCAACCCGACACCGTGCTCGACCTCCCCCAAGCCGCCGACCCTCGCGGGCTCCTCACCTTCGGGTTGGCTGGGCTGGCGCTGCTTGCTTTCGCTTGGCTCATCGCCCGTGGTGGAAGGCTGCCTGCCCAGCTGGTTCCGCTCGGTTATCTGTCGGGGACCCTGCTCATCCTTACCTACCTGGGCCGGTTGATCATCTTGGACTCGAAGAACCCGGCTCTGCTGGGGGCGGCCGGACTCGAAGGGTTGGTAGTGAACCCGCTCTTCTACTACCGGCTCGGTCTTGCGTTGAAAGGCAACCCGGCCGCGCCGCCTAAGTAAAGGGGGAATTGGCAACCACCACCCGAGACACAGGTCGACTACCTCCTCGGAACCGCTATTGGTATGCAGCTTGCTTTCTATGAGGATCTGGCTGCACCCCCCTACCTGGTTGCCGACCTCGGAGAAGACGCTTATCGGAGGGTGCTGGAACTGAACCGTCGCCATCGGGACCTGCGGCTGGGATTCGTTGATGCGGCGGTGATGGCTACCGCCGAAATCTTGGGGATCGGACGGGTAGCCACCACCGACCGGCGCGACCTTGGATCCGTGACGCTCGGCGTCCCACTCGAGCTGTTGCCCTAGCGCTCGGTTATGTGTCAGGGACGCTGCTTATCCTTACCTACCTGGGGCGGTTGATCATCTTGGACTCGAAGAACCCGGCTGGGAAAACGGAACTCCCCTTCTTGCTTTGATCTCGGCCGAGCCGCGGCCGGCTTCGGCGTCTTGCGCTTCTGCGCCATACATCCCCTTTTTCTGAGTAGGTTGCCCTGCCTACTCCGCCCTGAGCCCCAGGCAGGAACCCCCTTCCCGATCCGTCAAGCGGTTGATCCTTCCAATTTGGGGAGAAGATCGGGACACCTGATTCCGTAGACGACCTCCTCTGCTTTGGAGGATACGAACGAAAGATTTCGCGGTCTGGTAAGACTCCAGTCCCAACAAGACTTCGGCCGCCCTGGCGGGCGGCCGAATCAGTCGTCAGGTTGGTACCTGCTAGTGCTCTGTCTGGGGAATAGCGTGAGGGGATAGGCGATGCCACGGCGTCCCTGGCCAAGATCGACGACGAAGGCGCAGCCGTGTGGTGCGTCGAGGAGGAGGACGCCGCCAGGGTCGTCGTGGGTCGGCTAGCCCCCACGATTATTTTCCAGACGGTACACTAGGCCTTGAGCACGGCCTGGGCATTGATCTCCAGCTTGAACTTCTTGGAGACCAGCAGGCCTCCCGCTTCGAGGGGAACGTTCCAAGTCAGTCCCCACTCCGCCCGCTCGATCTCGCCGGTCACCGAGAACGCAGCCTTCTGGTTGCCAAACGGATCCTTCACCATTCCGTCGAAGTGGAGGTCGAAGACCACCGGCTTGGTGACACCTCGGATGCTGAGGTCGCCGCTCAACTTCCAGTCCTCGCCTTTTGACGCCAGCGAGGTGGAGCGGAAGCTCACCAGCGGGAACTGTTCAGCGTCGAGGAAGTCTCCTGAACGCAGATGGGCATCCCGATCCGGAGAGCCGGTATCGATCGAGGCGGCCTTGGCGATCACCTCGACACGGGAGCGGGTGGGATCGTCCGCTACCTGAATCGAACCTTCGATCTCGGTGAAGCGTCCGCGTACTTTGGTCACCATCAGGTGAGTAGCGAAGATGCAGATCTCGGTATGGGCCGCATCGAGCGTCCAGCTCCCGGGGGTGAGAACCAAGCTCTTCTCCAAAATGCGTGCTTGGGTGGCCGTCATTGCTTTCTCCTTGTTTGTGATTCGTTTGGCGGGGTTTGGATAACGGAGTTGCTTTGGGGATCGAGCCTTTGGTGGAAAGCCGGGTCGACTCACTCGGCGGCGGGGATGCTGACGCCTACCCCGCCCCGGGTAGCGGCGCCGTAGCGTTCGATCTCTTTGGTGATGTCGAGCGGAGCCATCCGGTCGCGGGTAACAGCCGGATCAATCAACTCAGCCGGAACCAGCCAGCTGAGTTCGAACTCCAGGCCATCTGGATCGCGTCCGTATATCGCCTTGGTGGTGCCATGGTCGGTGGCCCCGGTCAGCGCTCCGCTAGCCTCGAGATCCCGACCAAGCCGCTCCAGCTCAGCCAGGGTGTCAACTTCCCAAGCCAGGTGATAAAGACCAACCGTCTGACGGCCAGCCATCGAACCGCCAACCTGCGCACCGATCCCGAACAGCCCGACGTCGTGATCGTTGGTTGATCCGGCTGCCTGCAAGAACACTGCATTCGGAAGGCTCATCACTCGGCGGAACCCGAGCACCTCGGTGTAGAAGGCGGCGCTGCGCTCGGCGTCGCGTACGAACAGGACCGCATGATTCAGGCTGCTTATGGGCATGGGTTAGTGGGTGCCTCTCGGATCTGAGGTTGAACGCTCAACCAATACTAACCCTAACCTAGTTGATCTGTCAACTATTCTGTTTTCAACTGCTATTTTGCCAGGTATGGAAGTCCGGCCGAGCCTCCTACCAGAAGAAATGCAGGCGTGGCAAGCCTATGTCGAGGCCACCCGGCTCCTGTTCGATCGGCTGGATGACGAACTGCATACCGAATCCGACATGTCACTGAGCGACTATTCGATTCTGGGCCGGCTGGCCGAGACCCCAGACCAGACCTTGCGCATGAGTCGCCTGGCCGAACTCACCATCTCCTCCCGTAGCCGCCTCTCTCACGCCATGGATCGCCTAGAAAAGCAGGGCTGGGTGGAACGCAAAGCCTGTCCGACCGACAAGCGAGGAAGCTTCGCAGTTCTCACCGAGGCGGGCATGACTGCCCTCGAGTCGGCTGCTCCCCGTCACGCCGCGACATTGCAACGTCTCGTCTTCCAACAACTCAGCTCTGCTCAAACAGCTCAGATGCAGGCCATCGCCCGGCGCATCACCGCCTCGCTGGCGGCCAACCAGGACTGAGCCCTCAGATGATCCGCCCCGGATGCTCCGGGTAGGGGACCTGGTCCAAAATCCGCTGGGGACCGAAGCGAGATAGATCGAGCGACGGCTCCAGCCCAAGCATCAGTTCCGCCAGGTGGCGACCAACTGCGTGGCACTGCTGAAACCCGTGACCGGAGAAACCGTTGGCCAACCAAAGTCCCGGGAGCCCCGGCCATTCGCCGAGGATGGCGTTGCCGTCGAGGGTGTTGACCTCATACAGGCCTGCCCAACCGCCCACCAGCTGCAACGCCTCGAACTGCGGGAGCCAGTGGACCAGCTCCGGCCATATCTCATCATCGAACTTCGTCCTGGCAAACCTGAAGTCATATCCCACCGGATCACTCGGCCGTGACCATCCGACCAGGAAACGTCCTTCGGCTTCGGGGAGTACGTACAACCCCGACGGAAGAAACACACTAGGGAGGATCCCTCGCAGCGGCGTCTCCACAACATAGACCGATCGCATCACCGGGAGCACTGGGAGGTTCACTCCCACCGTGGCGGCAAGGTCGGCACACCAGGCACCAGTGGCATTCACCACCACTTCGGATTCAATCTCGCTTCCGTCGGAGAGCCGGACACCTGCCACCCGCTGCTTGCTCGCGATGAGCGAAGTCGCCTCGGCGTGGAGAAACGTCGCCCCCAGGGCGGCCGCCTTGCGCCGGTAACCGTGCAGCACCGCGCTGGGATCAACCGACCCGTCGACCGGGCCGAGCGTTCCGCCAACATATCCGACCCCGGCCAAGGCGGGATAGCGACGAGCCACTGCGGGGGCCGCCAACCACTCCACCGAGCAGCCAAGCTCGAGTTGGCGCTGCATGCCGACTCTTGCCGCTGGCTCCGAATCGGCGTCTGCCAGAAACAGGTTGCCCTGGTGACGCGGTGCCGGTTGCGGCTGCCAGCCATCCACCTCGAACTCCTCCGCAAACGTCTCCAGCACCTCCATGGCGTAGACAGACATCAGGATGTTCTCGGGAAGGTTGAACTGGATGCGGACGTTTCCATCCGAGAGCAGAGTTGAGGAATACTGGTAGGTAGGGTCCCGCTCGATCACTGCCAGGTTCAACCTAGGCCGGCACTTGAGCAGGTGATAGGCGGTTGCCGAACCCATCACCGCCCCACCCACGATCACCACGTCGTACCGCACATGCCGACGGTACCCGATCGACTCGGCCGCTCGCCCTCCTCTTGCCCTCCCGCCCCGGCCGCGAGCTCCAAGAAGTTGCGAACCATGTCGTCCAGCCGGGACCTGGTTTCGGGGGTAGTATCGATAAAGAGGAAGCGGCCGGATCGCCGGCCAGCTCTGAGAACTTGTTACGAGGAAGGAAAAAAGAGATGAGATCAAAACGATGGTTGGGCCTCGCCTTGGCGGCCAGCTTGGTGCTGGCGGCCTGCGGGGACGACGAAGAAGGCACCACTGGCGGAGGCGGCGGCGATTTCTTGACCAAAGCGCTGGCCGGGGACTACAAGGGCAAGATTGTGACTGCCATGGGGCCATTTACAGATGCGGATGAAGTGAAATTCAACACCATGGTGAAAGTGTTCGAAGACGCCACTGGCATCGACGTGCAGTACACCGGAACCAAAGAGTTCGAGGCCACCATCACAACTCGGGTCGACGCCAACACCGCACCCGATGTCGTCGATTTCCCCCAGCCCGGACTGCTGGGACAGTTTGTCGCCCAGGGCAAGGTGATCGACGTCGGCACATTCCTTGACGCCGACGCGCTCAAGGCCAACTACAACCAGAGCTGGCTCGACATGGCAACCATGACCGCCCCCAGCGGCAAGGTGATGGCCGGAGTCTGGGAGCGAGTGAACGGCAAGAGTCTGGTTTGGTACCCGAAGGCCGCCTTCGACGCCGCCGGCTACAAGGTCCCTACCACTTGGACCGAGCTGAACGCTCTGACCGAAGAGATCAAGGCAGACGGTGACACTCCGTGGTGAACTCGATCAGGGCCTTGGCCTCCGGCTTGTCGGCGAAGATCGCCCAGATGTCGCCCGCAACCAACACCGGCTTGCCGAATGCGTCATCCACCCCAGGGAGGTAGAAGAAGCCATAGTCGGTTCCGGCTACGGCTGTCTCCGGGAAGAAGCTGGTGATGAAGTTACCCTGCTTGTGCAGCCAGCACTTGGGCGGATCGTCGAACATCGGCTTGGGAGCGTCGCCGAAGAAGGTGGTGACAACTGCGGCGCCGCCGCCGGTCACGTTCCCCTCGGTGAGCAGCAGCCCTGACCAGGTCTCGACCGCCTTCTTGACTTCCGGTGAATTGAAGTCGAGCGTTCCCGCCACCCATTTGTCGTAGTTCTCCAGCGAGGTGGTGCGCAGCATCATCTCCTCGGTCCAGTCGGTGGCCGGCCAGCCGGTGGCGGCACCCGACTCGGTTCACCAAGGGTGAACACCTCAAGTCGTGGCTCGAGTCGGGTGGCGCCATCTCGCCCCACCAGGATTCCAACCTCGACTGGTACGGCAACGACATCGAGCGCGGGGTGGCCGAGATCATCCGGAATGCTACCAGCGTCCGCTTCGACGGGTCCGACTTGATGCCGGGCACGGTCGGAGCCGGTTCCTTCTGGACGGGGATGACCGATTACGTCTCGGGCACCAAGGACCTCGAGGTCGTTTTGAAGGAAATCGACTCGTCCTGGCCGGCAGCCAGCTAGTGCACTAGCCAGTTAGCCAGAATTACGAGCGGGGGCGGTCTACGGACCGCCCCCGCCTTTTTTCTTGAGTAGGGTCAGGGGGTGAGCGTCGGGGCAGCAACCGAACCAAGGTCAAGGATCTCTTTGCTGTTGGGGCGAACAGCGGTGGCGGTGTTCGTCCCCGGGGTCGCCTTCCTGGTGCTGTGGCGAGGGTTCCTGTTCTTGCGAGACGTGGAAGCTCCAGGGCTGATCACGGTGCTGTTGTCGATCCTGTGGGGAGTGGGCGGGATTGCCATGCTTTTCTGGGTGGCGAACTGGTTGGTGGAGAAGCTTCCAACCAACTGGGTCCGTCGGCTGCAACCCTTCGTGTTCGTAGGACCCGCCCTCGCCATCCTGGCTTGGTTCCTCGCCATCCCCACCCTACGCACACTCATCGCCTCGTTCCAGAACACCACTTCCAGCAAGTTCGTAGGCCTCAACAACTACCAATTCGCCTTCACCGACCGGACCATGCTCACCACATTTCGCAACAACCTGTTGTGGGTGGTGTTCGCCACCCTTTTTTCCGTCGGCTTGGGGCTGATGATCGCAGCTCTCGCCGATCGCAGTCGATTCGAACGGACCGCCAAGGCCCTGGTTTTCCTACCGATGGCGATCTCGTTCGTGGGAGCTGGGGTGATCTGGAACTTCGTGTACGAAGCGCGCACTGCCGGCGAACGGCAGATTGGCCTTCTCAATGCCCTGTGGGTGGGAGGCGGAGGCGAACCGCAAGCCTGGACCGCCCTCAATCAGCCCTGGAACAACTTCTTCCTGATCCTGATCGTGATCTGGTTGCAAACCGGCTTCGCCATGGTTTTGCTTTCGGCTGCCATCAAAGGGGTACCAGCCGAGCTGGTAGAGGCGGCCCGGGTGGACGGCGCCTCTGAACTAACCACCTTCCGCCGGGTGGTCATCCCTTCGATCTGGCCAACCATCATCACGGTCGGTACCACCGTCGTGATCTTCAGCCTCAAGATCTTCGATGTGGTGTGGGTGATGACCGGCGGCCAGTTCGGGACCGACGTCATCGCTACCCAGTTCTTCAGGCAGTTCTTCATCGCCAATGACAATGGCCGCGGCTCCGCGATTGCGATCGTGCTCTTGGTGGCAGTGATCCCCGTCATGGTCTACAACCTTCGCCAACTCCGACAGCGAGAGAGCTTCAGATGAAGCGCCAGGGCCGCAAGCCTCGTCGCTGGCTGGTGAACGGATTGTTGCTGGTGATCGTTTTGCTGTGGTCGGTCCCCACGGTTGGCCTGTTCGTCTCCTCCTTCCGGAATCGGGAAGAGATCACTCGCTCGGGCTGGTGGTCGGTGTTGCCCCACCGTGAATTCGTGACCGTCAGCACCTCCCAACCCGACCCTGCCCTCGACCCGGATCTGCCGATGACGATCGCCGGCGTCACCGCCACTTTCGAGCAATTCCGCCAGGGAGTCTCTCTTCCGGAAGGAGGACGAGTGCTGTGGGTGGGCAACAAGCGCAACGGCCGGGTAGAGATCCAGGAGCAGCGCTGGGAGGCGGGCTCCGACCTCACACTGGACAATTACCAGCAAGTGCTGGCAGGCAAGCAGTACCAGCTCCGCCAGGCAGATGGGAGCACCACCACCGTGCAAGGCAGCAACTTCACGGGGGGCTTTCTCAACTCGCTGCGGTCACCATTCCGGCCACAGTCATCCCCATCCTGATCGCCGCCTACGCCGCCTACGGGTTCGCCTGGATGCGTTTTCCCGGCCGCCGCCTGCTCTTCACCATGGTGGTAGCGCTGTTGGTAGTCCCGCTCCAGATCGCGCTGATTCCTGTGCTGCGCGACTTCACCCGGCTCGACCTCAACGGCACCTTCTTGGCGGTGTGGCTGGCACATACAGGTTTCGGACTCCCCCTCGCCACCTACCTGCTCTACAACTACATCAGCCAGCTCCCCCGCGACCTGCTGGAAGCATCCTTCGTGGATGGAGCCAGCCACTTCACGATCTTCCGCCGACTGATTCTTCCGCTCTCGGTGCCGGCCCTCGCCTCCTTCGCCATCTTCCAGTTCCTCTGGGTGTGGAACGACTACCTGGTCGCGCTCATCTTCATCGGCGACAAGGCCGACCTCCACGTCCTCACCCAGCGATTGGCCGGGCTAGTTGGCTCTTACGGGGACGATTGGCACCTGCTGACGGCTGGCGCCTTTATCACCATGCTGCTGCCGCTGATTGTTTTCTTCTCGCTCCAGCGCTACTTCGTGCGCGGCCTTTTGGCCGGATCGGTCAAGGGCTAGTGCTCTGAAGCTCTACGATCAGCCCTTGGTGGGGGGCCAGCTCCAGCTGTTGTCCTGCCGGTGGCAGCGGTCCGGTGGTAGAAAGGAGCACTCGCCCCCCCCCGCCTGCCAGAGCTTGGACCGCCACCGGCTGATCGGTGAAGTTGAGCATCACCAGTAGCTTCTCTGCTCCTGCTTCCCGCAGATAGGCGAAACAACCGGGAGGTGCTTCAAGCGGTCGATAGCTCCCCAACCGGAGTGCCTCCGAACTGCGGCGCAGCCGGAGCAGGTCTCGGTAAAGACTGAGGTGAGAAGTGGGGTCGGAGTCCTGCACTTCGACGTTGATGGAGGGGTCGCCGGAACGCAACCAAGGACGACCGCGGCTGAAGCCGCCTGCTGAGTTCCATGGCATCGGGGTACGACAGCCGTCCCGCCCGGGAGGACGGGTCTTGCCCCAGGGGTCCTGGACTTCTGCGGGAGGGATCGGGACCTGAGCCATGCCGAGTTCCTCGCCGTAGTAGATGGTGGGGGTCCCCCGCAGCGTGAGCAGCAGCATCGCCGCCACCCGGCTTTGTTCATGACCGATGCGGGTAGCCAGCCGGGGCTCGTCGTGGTTTCCCATCACATAGTTGGGCCAGGCTCCCGCCGGAATTGCCCCTTCCAGCTCGTCCACAACCTCTCGGATGAAAGAGGCCTCCCAGGGGGCGTGGATCAGCCAGAAGTTGAAGGGCATATGGAGCTCGTCGAGATCGGCTCCGTAATAGCCAGCCCATTCGGCCCAATCGAAGACATGGATCTCGCCAACCGAATACCGAGGTGGTTGATAGGCGTCGAGCAAGACCCGCATCTCTCGGAAAATATCGTGGGTGTCGGGGTGGCCGAGATCGTGGAGGTGCTGGAGGCGGTCGTACTCCCCCAGCGGGTGATAGGGGGCCGGTGTGCCGGGAGCCCTGGGGGGATTGTCCCTCAACTCGGGGTCCTTTCCGATGAAGTGGGCTACGTCGATTCGGAATCCATCTACTCCTCGGTCCAACCAGAAGCGCAGCACATCCAGCATCGCCTGCCGGAGCTGGGGATTGCGCCAGTTGAGGTCGGGCTGCTCTTTCAGGAAGGAGTGCAAGTAGTACTGACCGGTTCCCTCGTCCCAGGTCCAAGCGGGACCGCCGAAGACCGACAGCCAGTTGTTGGGCAGATGCCCATCTGGCCGCGGGTCACGCCACAGGTAGAAATCCCGCTTGGAGTTGGTGCAGGAGGACTTGGATTCCTTGAACCAGGGGTGCTGATCCGAACTGTGGTTGGGGACGTAGTCGACGATCACCCGTAGGTCTCGGCGGTGGGCTTCGGCGACGAGACGATCGAAGTCGGCGATCGTGCCGAAGATCGGATCGACATCGCAGTAGTCCGCCACGTCGTAACCGAAATCGGCCATCGGTGACGGGTAGAAAGGGGACAGCCAGATGGCGTCCACGCCGAGGTCAACCAGGTAGTCGAGCCGGCTGGTGATCCCGGCCAGGTCGCCGATCCCGTCTCCATTCGAGTCCTGAAAGCTTCTCGGATAGATCTGATAGAGCACCCCGGTCTGCCACCAGGGAGCTGCCTTCGACGATTCCACCGCGGCTGATACTACGCGGGCGCCAGCGCCCCCAAACCCGTGCTCCACCGGTTTGTCCTCAGCCTCGATGAGCGTGGCATCGGCGACGGGTTCGAACGCGCTGCGGCCCGGCGCAAGGGCCGGGCCGCGACTCGGAAAAGTTTCTACTTGACCTGGGCCAAAACAACATCGCCGAAGAGGGTGAAATCTCCGTCGTCCTCAAAATGCTGCACGAAGGTACAAGCGATGTCATCAAGTCCGGTCCGCTTCCCCCAGCTCTGCGAGTCAACAAAGAGCGGATCGCCGGCGGGTTCCGCATCCAGGTCTCCCTGGTAGACCCGAAACTCCAACTGCTTGGCCGTGTACTGGGTCCCGTCGAGGTCGTCGCCGTCCAGGCCCCAGGCAACCGCTGAGCTGTTTTCCAAGAACAGGACTGCCGATGGGCTTCCGCCCTCGCAGTCCAGCTCGGTGGACCCCGCCTTTGCCGCGTTGGTGGGAACTGCAGCTGCCGGCGCCGCCAGCAAGCCAACTAGGACCACGCTCACCAGCGCGGCCATCCTTACTTTGCGCATGACTATCCCCCTTTTTTCCGGGCCAGGAGGCTCCCGGCCCTCTAACCAAGCAGGCTAAGGCTTCCAAAAAAAAAAGCAAATAGCTCCACGACCCCTTGCCCTCCGGGAAATAGGTCTGCATCGGCCCCTTGCCCTTTACGCCGATTACCCCCCTGCAGTTCTAGCTGGTAGCTGTCCCGGCCAAACACCTCCTCGGTGATTCTGCCCGGCACACCCAGGGTCTCCATCCGGCTGGCAGTGTTGACGGTCTCTCCCCACACGTGGTAGATGAAACTTGTTGGTGTCGATCACCCCCGCCCCCGCCGCGTCTCAGGAACGACTCGCGGCCTCCCGCGTGGCGGGTAGCCTCGGCGGTGGTATGACCGCCGACATTGGTCTCATCGGACTGGCGGTGATGGGCCAGAACCTCGCCCTCAACATGGCCGACCACGGCTTCACCGTCGCTGTCTACAACCGCACCGCCTCGGTCACCGACGACTACCTGGCGGGAGCCGCCCGGGGTGCCACCATCACCGGCAGCCACTCGCTGGAGGAGCTGGTGGGGATGCTGCGGCCTCCCCGCCGGGTGATGCTCATGATCCAGGCCGGTGCCGCCGTTGATTCGGTGATCGGCCAGCTGCTGGGTTTGCTCGAACCCGGCGACATCATCATCGACGGCGGGAACTCCCTTTACACCGACACCATCCGTCGCACCCGCCGGCTGGAGGAGGCGGGGCTGGAATTCGTGGGGGCCGGAATCTCGGGCGGGGAGGAAGGTGCTCGCCACGGGCCTTCGATCATGCCGGGGGGAAGCCCTCAGGCCTGGCCCTCGATCCAAGAGATCTTCCAATCCATCGCCGCCAAGGTCGATGACGGCACCCCCTGTTGCGACTGGGTCGGTCCCGACGGCGCCGGGCATTACGTGAAGATGATCCACAACGGCATCGAGTACGGCGACATGCAGGTGATCGCAGAGGCCTACCACCTGCTGGCGGCCACCGGGATGTCGCATGCTGAGATGAGCGCCACCTTTCGACACTGGGGTACCGGGGTCCTCGATTCGTTCCTCATCGACATCACCGCCGACATCCTCGCCACCCGGGACGAGGACGGTTCCCCGCTGGTGGAGCACATCCTGGATGCCGCCGGGCAGAAGGGCACCGGAAAGTGGACAGTGATGGCGGCGATGGAGCTGGGCCAGCCGGTAACCCTGGTGGCGGAGGCGGTCTTCGCCCGCATGGTCTCCGCCCTCAAGGACGAGCGGGCCGAGGCCGCCGGGGTGCTGGGCGGTCCGTCTGGGAGGCCGGCCGCTGATCTGGTGGAAGCCATCGGCGATGCCCTCTACGCCTCCAAGATCGTCTCGTACGCACAAGGCTTCATGCTGATGCGGGCGGCCGCCGGCGAGCACGGCTGGGGACTCGACTACGGACGGATCGCCTCTTTGTGGCGGGAGGGCTGCATAATCCGGGCCCGCTTCCTCGACGACATCAGCGCCGCCTTCCGGCGTCGTGCCGATCTAGACAACCTTCTCCTCGATCCCTTTTTTGCAGACGCCATCGGGGGGGCCCAGGCGGGCTGGCGGCGAGTGGTAGCGGCGGCGGTCGAAGCCGGCATCCCGGTCCCGGCCTACTCTTCGGCCCTCGCTTTCTACGACTCCTACCGGAGCGAGCGACTTCCCGCCAACCTCATCCAAGCCCAACGTGACTATTTCGGTGCCCACACCTACCAACGAGTCGACCGGCCTCGGGACCAACACTTCCACACCGACTGGACCGGCCACGGCGGTGACGTCACCGCCGGGAGCCATCAGGCCTGAAACCCCGGTCCATCTGCTCGGACATCGAGATTCCACTGGGCGTTCTTGTCATGCAGTGGCCCTACGACCTCTTGCCCTCCAAGAAGTAGGTCTGCATGGGCCCCTTGCCCTTTACGTCGATCACCCCCCGCAGTTCCAGCCGGTAGCGGTCTTTCAGCCGCTGATACACCTCCTCGGTGACGTGGATGGCGCCGGGCACTCCCAGCGCCTCCATGCGGCTGGCGGTGTTCACGGTGTCTCCCCACACGTCGTAGATGAACTTCTTGGTGCCGATCACCCCCGCCACCGCCGGGCCGGTGTGCATTCCGATCCGGCATAGGATCCCGTGTTGGGCGGTGACCTGGGATCGGGCCAGCTCGTCTCGCAGATCGATCGCCATGTCGGCCACCCGGGCGGGATGGTCGGCAGTTTGGTTGGGAAGCCCCCCCACCACCATGTAGGAGTCGCCGATGGTCTTGATCTTCTCGAGGCGGTGGCGGTCGGCCAGCTCGTCGTACATGCGGAACACCTGATTGAGGATCTCGACCACCTGGATCGGCTCCATGCTGGCGGAGAGTTGGGTGAAACCAACTATGTCTGCGAAAAGCAGCGTTACGTCCTCGAAGCGATCGGCGATAACGGTCTCGCCCTCCCGCAGCCGCTTGGCGATCGATTCGGGGAGGATGCTCAAGAGCAGACGCTCGTTCTCGGCGTTGGCTTTGGCGATCTGTTTGGCGGCGGTGATATCGGTGCCGTAGATGTTGATGAACCCGAACTCAGGAACAGCCACCGCTAACAGCGAGAAAGTCAACGCCCCGCCGGCCACCTCGATGATTTCGGAAGATCCGGTATCCACCCGAGCCAAAATGTCCCGCTGCAAGTCGGAGGGGACCGGATCTCCCACCCCGATCCCAAACGCCCGTTGCAGCGGTGCGCTGGCCGAGTTGGCGTAGAGAAGGGTGCCCTCCCGGTTGACCCGCCACACCGGGTTGGGGTTCTGGTCGGGAAACTTGGTAATCGCCTTCTGGGCGGTTACATCAGTGGCATACAGGTTGACGAAATCGAACTCGGGGATCGGCACCGGCCGCACCGAATAGGTGCGCCAGTCGGCGACCAGCTCCACCGCCTCTGAGTTCCGAGGCCTGGCCCGCAGCGAGGCAGCAAGCTCGGCCGGGAGCGGTGCCCCCAGCTCCAAGCCGAGCGCGGCACGGAGGGCGGCACTGGCTGGGTTGCCGTAGATAAGGCGTCCCTCGGCGTTGGTCCGCAGCACCGGGTTGGGGTTTTGGTCAGGAAACTTGGCAACCACCTTGTTGGCGGTGACATCTGTTCCATACAGGTTGGTGAACCCCAGTTCGGGCACCGGGACCGCGTGGATAGCAAAGGTGCGGTGGTCGGATTCGACCTCGACTGAGTCGGGACCTCCCACCGACTCCCGCAAACTGGTGAGGATATGCGAGGGGAGCGAACCGCCCGGCTTCACCCCCAAGGCCTCGGTGATCGGCCGGCTGGCCGGGTTGGCGTACAACAGCTCGCCGGCGTCGGTGATCCGCATTACCGGGTGGGGGTTCTCGTCGGGGAAAAGGGCAGTGCTGCGGACCTGATCCTCGAGGCGTCCCGATTCTGCTCGGGAGTTCGTTTGCTGACGGCGAGTGGCGGTGACGCTGGCAAACATCGCAACCGCGAAGGGGATCAGGTAGGTGAGGCCGAGCTGCCACCCGTAGGCTGCCTTCCACTCGCCGGCCAGCAAGGCGTCGCCGTGATTGATGAAGTTGATGAGCGTTCCCACCACCAGGCAGGTGATGAGAGCCCTGCGAATCACGCCAGGCTCAGTCGCTGGTGCACCACTGATCTCCGAGATTCCACCCCGACCTCCGAGCCAAAAGTCTAGGACTGCATGGTCCTCAAGCCCTTCTTGCCAGCTCTGATCGGGCTACTGCCTGCCCGCCCCTAGTGCACCGTCTGGAAAATAATCGTGGGGACTAGCCGACCCACGACGACCCTGGCGGCGGCCCCCGGCACCCGGGCACCCGCCGCGAGCTACCCCTCCCAGGCTGCTGCCGGGGAGAATCCGACCTTGTGCGGGGCCTGTGCGGGTCATGTATGATGGCTCCGGTTGACGTTTCCACGACGTCATAGATTGAGGTGAGGAGAACAGTGAACATCTACGTTGGCAACCTGGCATGGGGCGTCGACTCTGAGGCCGTCAAGAAACTATTCGAAGCCCATGGCGAGGTTGAGTCCTGCCAAGTGGTAACCGATCGGGAAACGGGGAGAAGCCGTGGCTTCGCCTTCGTGACTATGCCCGACGCGGCAGCCCGAGAGGCTATCGAAGCCGTCAATGGCATCGATCTTCAGGGTCGCCGGCTGGCAGTGAACGAGGCAAGGCCTCGAACGGCTGGCGGCGGTGGCGATCGGGGAGGCTACCGGCGCAGCGGTGGCGGCGGTGGCGGCGGCGGACGCTCGGAAGGCGGACGCTCCGACCGCGGTCGCAGGTACTAGGTCGTAGCCCCCAACAACTAACTAATCAAACACGCTAGGCCGGTCGGTTCAACCGACCGGCCTCCTTGTTTTTTGGCACTCTTACTACGGGGGCGAGAACCGTCGCCCGGTCTGTCAGTCCATAGTTGAGCCTTGCTGCGTGGTTGACGAGTAGTTTGATGTGGTTCATGGCGCAAACGTGCCACGGCGCAGTGACATGTTGAAGCGTGCCGGTTCCACCTTGGTGGGTAAGAACGCGCAAGACCTCCCCGCCGTCGGGTCTGCGCGTCTCCACCCACGGATCTGGTGGGTAA
>Ga0114938_1001336_pt1 | contig 16977 bp, 13 predicted proteins | sample AshMeaBigSpring_FD_88675 | JGI IMG/M metagenome (GOLD analysis project Ga0114938, IMG submission 88675) | Groundwater microbial communities from Big Spring, Nevada to study Microbial Dark Matter (Phase II) - Ash Meadows Big Spring | ecosystem: Environmental > Aquatic > Deep subsurface >...
GAAAAGCCAGCGGCCAACAGCAAATGATGGAGGTGCTCCCGGTCGGCCGCAAAGGGCGAGCGGCTCGCACCTATCCGGCGCAGCATCACCGAGACCGTATCCATCAGCGGCAGGGCCATGACCCAGAGCGCGGTGACCGGGGCCAGAAGCCGGTCTTCGCCCTGCGAGAGCTGGATTAGCAACCAGGCCAGGACGAAGCCGAGAAACATGCTGCCCGCATCCCCCATGAAGACCAGCGCCGCCCCCCGGATGCGCAGATTGAAGATCAGGAAGGCCAGCAGGCTGGCGGCGAGAAACCAGAGGATCGCCGTAACCTCGCGTGCCCCGGCGGTCCAGGCGAGGAGGCCCAACGCACCCAGGGCGACCAGGGCAAGCGCGGCGGCGAGCCCATCGAGACCGTCGCTCATGTTGACGGCGTTGATCACGCCCAGGGTCGCGAACAGGGTGGCGGGCACGGCGAGGATGCCCAGCGACAGCACCCAGTCCGGGTCCAGCAAGTTACCGAAGTCTTCGAGCACGACGCCGGCGCCCGACGTCATCAGGAGACCCGCGAAGATCTGGGCGAGGAAGCGCGGCCTCGAAGAAAGCTCATGGAAATCGTCGAGCACGCCGACAACGACCAGGATCAGCGCACCGGCGAATAGGGGCCGGTAAGGCGACAGCGGGACATCGCAGGCAAGAAGGGCGAAGGCGAAGGCGACGAACAGGGCGATTCCGCCGACCAGCGGCGTCGGCCGCGCATGGGACTTGCGGCCCCGCGGACGATCGACCAACCCGATGTGGCGGGCCACCGGCGAGAGAATCCACAGCAGCAGCAACGCCGCCGCAAATGCGACCAGTCCGCCCAGTGGCAGGCTCGAAATCACGGGTTTCTGTCACACCCAGAGGCTGTACACAAGGCCGCCATTCTAGATGATCCGCTCGGCAGGGCGACAGGGCCGGGCGCGTGCTACCGACACAGTCGTCTAACCAAGACTGCCTCACTTGGTCCTTCTTCAGCCCCCGCGCGCCCTCAGGACGTCCACCAAGCCGATGGCCTGATCGAGAAACCCGGGTATCTCCTCGGGCGACACTCGGGTCCCGATTCGATAGACCAGCCACTGGTCGCCCCGTCCCTCCAGGAACCAACCCGGCTGCTGGACGAAGGCGTCGAGCACCGCCGGCGTGAACAGGCCGCGGATGGCCCGCTCGTCGCGGCCGAAGAGGTAGTAGAGATCGCGGAACTCCTCCCTTCCGTCGAAGGTGAAGCGGCGCAGTCCGAATCGCGCGCCGGCTCGCCGAATCGCCTGGCGGGTGGGGCTGAGATCGAAGTCCGGCAGCCGATCGCCCGCAGCACGCAGCCAGACGAGGGTCTGATGGCGGCGCTCGATTTGGCCGTCGTCCCCTACCAGAAGATCCCGTCTCCCCTCCTCGCCCTGCGGGGCGTCGTAGGAGAAGCCGAATAAGGCAATCTCATAGTCGTCCCGCTTGCCCTGCATCCGGTTCTCGATATTCGGCGGGCCCTGGGTAAAGAGGTAGAAGCCGGCGGTGTCCAGCTCCTCGGGCAGCCGGTGCAGACCGCGGGTGAAGGCGAAGCCCAACTGCGCCGCGACGCGCGCCAGGGCGTCCCGCCGCTTGGTCTCGAAGTAGGTCACGGCTATCGCGAACGCGACCGCCAAGGCGACCAAGACCCATATACCCATGCCCTTGCCTCCCGGCACGCCGCGAAGACCCCTCATCCCCGGATCAAGGCCCCTCTCCCTCGGTTGGGGAAGACCGGGCTCCGGCCCGCTCCCGCTGACGGCTCGCCTTGCGCTGGCGGCGCCGCACCAAGGTCAAGACGGGACCGGAGATGGCATAGGACAGGAAACCCGCAAACAGCACGACCGGCGGGTGCAGAAAGACCACGGCGAAGGCCAACATGACCACCACGGCCACGATGAAGGACACCCGCCCGCGGACATCGATCTGCTTGAAGCTGTGGTAGCGGAAGTTGCTCACCATCAGCAGGCCTGCACCAGCCGTTAGGATGGCGGCTAGCCAGCTCATGTCGGCCCCGGTAATGGCGTGATCGGCGCCGATCCATACGCCGGCGCCGACGATGGCCGCTGCCGAGGGGCTCGGCAACCCCTGAAAGAAGCGTTTGTCGGCGATTCCGATCTGGGTATTGAAGCGGGCCAGGCGCAGGGCTGCGGCCGCCATATAGACGAAGGCGGCCAGCCAGCCAACCTTGCCTAGCCCTCCCAGCGCCCACTCGTAGGCGACCAGGGCCGGTGCGACCCCGAAGGCGACCATGTCCGAGAGGCTGTCATACTCGGCGCCAAAGTCGCTTTGCGTATGGGTCAGGCGCGCCACCCGGCCGTCCAGGCCGTCGAGCACCATGGCCGCGAAGATGGCGATGGCCGCCGGCTCGAAGCGCCCCTGGATGGCCGCGATCACCGCATAGAAGCCGGCGAACAGGGCGGCGGTAGTGAGCAGGTTGGGCAGTAGATAGATACCACGCCTTCGTCTGGGCTTGTCTTCAAGTTTCTCTGCAAGCTCTTCCATCGCCTGAAACCGCTTGTCGTCGAACCGGCCGCCGCAAGAGTATAGCGGCTCGTCACGCGGCGAGTCTCGAAGATGACCGAAGGCGGCGGGATTCGTCGCCCCGGAGCGGCAGCGATCAGCGCCGCTCGGCGGGTCTCCGCGCCGCACGGCGCCGCAGGCCAGCTTGACTCGCTGGTATACTCGGCGCCTCCTTTGAAGCGGAGGACGATCGATTAACGATCCCCGGGTCCCCAATAAAAGGCTCTGGTATGAGCGCCTGCGTTCGCGCACGGCCGTCTTCCTACACGACCTGCTGATGATCCCGGCGGCTTGGCTGCTGGCCTACTGGCTGCGCTTCAACCTGGGCTACGTCCCCCCGGAATTCTTCCGCGACGCCCTGGTATCGCTGCCCCTGGTCATGGTCGTGCTGGGCATCGTCTATTGGCGCTTCGGTCTATACCGGGGCGTGTGGCGCTTCGCCTCCCTCACCGATCTAATTCGCATCGCCAAGGCGGTTTTGGTAGGGACGGGGATCCTGCTGCTGCTTTTCTTCGTCTTCGACCGCATGTCCTTCATGCCCCGCTCCGTGCCCGTCCTGTTCGTCATGTTCCAGCTCCTGTTGCTGGCGGGGCCGCGTTTGCTGTATCGCTGGCTAAAGGACCGGCACCTCTACCTGGGCGACGGCAAGCGCGTCTTGGTCGTGGGCGCGGGGCGCGCCGGAGAGATGCTCGCCCGAGACATGCTGCGGGATCCCCAGCGGCAATACCTCCCGGTGGCCTTCGTCGATGACAAGCTACGCCGGCAGGGGGGCGACGTACATGGCATTCCCATCCGCGGCACGGTCGACCAGCTTCCGCAGGTGGCCGAGGACCTGCAGATCGACCTCATCATGCTGGCGGTGCCGAGCGCATCCACCAGCGAGATGCAGCGCCTCGTGGACCTCTGTGAGCAGAGCGGCAGGCCCTTTCGCACCGTCCCGCAACTGGGCAACCTGATGTCGGGTCAGGTTACGGTCAACCAGCTTCGCCCGGTATCGATCGAGGACCTCCTCGGGCGCGATCCGGTCACCCTGGATTGGGCGAGCATCCGCGCCGGACTCGCGGACCGCGTGATATTGATCACTGGGGCGGGCGGCTCGATCGGCTCGGAGCTCTGCCGCCAGCTCAAGGATTGCGGCCCCCGCCGGCTGATCCTGCTGGACAGCAGCGAATTCAGCCTCTACCGAATCGAGATGGAGCTGCTCGATTCGGCGGCGCCTCCGGTGTTCGCCCGGTATCTGGTTGACGTAACGGACGCCGCGGCCGTCGACGCGCTGTTTCGCCGGGAGCAACCGCAAATCGTGTTTCATGCCGCGGCCTACAAGCACGTTCCCCTCCTGGAAGACCAGGTTCGTGCCGCGGTGCGCAACAACGTGATGGGCACCGAGGTCGTCGCGCTGGCGGCCCACACCTACGGGTGCGAGCGCTTCGTGCTCATTTCCACGGACAAGGCGGTCAATCCCATGAACGTGATGGGCGCCTGCAAAAGGGTCTCCGAGATCCTGTGCCAGGACGTGGGGCGGGCGTCCGCCTGCCGCTTCATTAGCGTTCGTTTCGGCAACGTCCTGGGCTCCACCGGCAGCGTCGTGCCCCGTTTCCAGCGCCAGATCGAGCGCGGGGGCCCGGTTACCGTTACCCACCCGCAGATCGAACGTTTCTTCATGACCATCCCGGAGGCCTGTCAGCTCATCATGCAGGCGGCGGTGATCGGAAACGGCGGCGAGACCTTCGTGCTCGACATGGGCGAGCCGGTGAAGATCCGCTATCTTGCCGAGCAGATGATTCGGCTATCGGGACAGCAGCCCGATCGGGAGGTAAGGATCGAATTCACCGGCCTGCGTCCGGGCGAGAAGCTGTTCGAGGAGCTTTTCTACGAGACGGAGGAGCTTTCGGCGACGGGGCATCCCAAGCTCCTGATCGCGCGCTGCAGCGGCCCCGAGCTGAGCGCGCACCAGCTCGATGCGGCGCTGACCGGTCTGCGCGAGACCCTGTCCGGCTGCGACGATCGCGCGACACTTGCCGCGCTCCAGCGCATTCTCCCCAACTGGCGGCCCTCCGCCGCGGACGACGCAGCTCCAGCAGCGGCGGAGGCGGCCCGCCTGGTCGCGCAGCAGCGACGACGCTAGAAGACGAGGGAAGCCTCGTTAGAATCCCTCGGTCGAGATGAAGAGCCCGACCCGCAGATCTTTTGCTGTGTAGATCTCGCGCCCGTCTACCCGGACCCTTCCGTCGCCGATGCCTAGGACGAGCTTGCGGGCAATCACGCGCTTCATGTCGACCTGATAGGTCACCTTGCTTGCGCTCGGTAACACCTGGCCGGTGAACTTGACCTGACCCACTCCCAAGGCGCGGCCGCGGCCGGGGTTGCCGGCCCAGCCCAGGTAGAAGCCGACGAGCTGCCACAAGGCATCGAGGCCGAGGCACCCCGGCATGACGGGGTCGCCCGGAAAGTGGCAGCCGAAGAACCAGAGGTCGGGCCGGATGTCCAGCTCGGCGAGGATCTCCCCTTTGCCGTAGGCGCCCCCGAAATCCGCGATACGCCGGATACGGTCCATCATCAACATATTGGGGATCGGCAACTGGGCATTACCTGGGCCGAACAGGCGGCCATAACCGCAGTCCAGCAGCCGCTCGCGCCCGAAGGCTTCCTCTCTGCTCATCGGATTTCGTAGCTCAATTTTCCTGTCCCAAGCGTTCGGCAAGGAAGGGCAGGATCTCCCCGATAGCGACAAAGCTCGGCTGAGTGTCGCGCCGACCCTGGTACTCCAGCTTGCCCACGTCGAGGCCCTTGTCTCCAATGACCAGCCGGTGGGGGATGCCGATGAGCTCCATGTCCGCGAACATGAAGCCCGGACGCACGTCGCGGTCGTCGAGCAGGACCTCGACGCCCGCCGCCCCCAGCTCGCCGTAGAGGCGCTCGGCCGCCTCGCGTACCCGGTACGACTTCCCGAGCTTCATGGGCAGGATTGCCATCTGGAACGGGGCCAGGGGTCCGGGCCAGATGATCCCGCGCTCGTCGTGGTTCTGCTCGATGGCGGCGGCCACCAAGCGCGAGACGCCGATCCCGTAGCAGCCCATCTCCAGGGTCGCCGCCTTGCCGGACTCGTCCAGGACGGTCGCCTTCATGGCCTCGCTGTACTTGCGCCCGAGCTGGAAGATGTGGCCGACCTCGATGCCGCGGGCGATCGTCAGCCTGCCCGCGCCGTCCGGGCTCAGGTCGCCCTCGACGACGTTGCGCAGGTCCGCCACCTCGGGCAGAGGCAGGTCGCGTCCCCAGTTGAGGCCGAAGAAATGCTTGCCGTCCCGATTGGCCCCGGCGCTGAAGTCCGGGGTGACCGCCACCGTGCGGTCGGCGACGCAGGGGATGGGGAGATCGAGCGGTCCCAGGGAGCCGGGACCGGCACCGATCGCCGCGCGGATCTCCTCCTCGCTCGCCATGCGCAGGGGCGCGGCGACCTGGGGCAGCTTCTCGGCCTTGAGGGCGTTGAGCTCGTGATCGCCGCGCACCAGAAGGGCCACCAGGTCCGACTCGATCTCGTCGCCGGCGGCCACCACCAGGGTCTTGACCGTGCGCTCGATGGGCTGGCCGAACTGCTCCACCAGGTCCTGGATGGTCCTCGCGTTGGGTGTATCCACCAACCGCAGATCCTCTGCCGGAGCGGGGCGGGGATCGTCGGGGGCTAGTGCCTCGGCCAGCTCCACGTTGGCCGCGTAGCCGCTGCCAGTGGAAAAGGCGATGGCGTCCTCGCCCGACTCGGCGAGGACATGAAACTCATGGGAGGCGTGGCCGCCGATGCTGCCGGTGGCCGCCTGCACCGCCCGGAAGTCGAGCCCGCAGCGGCGGAAGATGCGGCTGTAGGTCTCGTACATGACCCGGTAGGTCTCCTCCAGCGAGGTCCGATCCAGGTGGAAGGAGTAGGCGTCCTTCATCAGGAACTCGCGCGCCCGCATCACCCCGAAGCGGGGACGGATCTCGTCGCGGAACTTGGTCTGGATCTGGTAGAAATTGACCGGTAGCTGCTTGTAGCTGCGCAGCTCGCTGCGGGCCAGCTCGGTGACGATCTCCTCGTGGGTGGGGCCGAAGCAGAAGTCGCGCTGGTGGCGGTCCTTCAGGCGCAGGAGCTCGGGCCCGTACTGCTCCCAGCGCCCGGACTCCTGCCACAGCTCGGCGGGCTGGACCGCGGGCATCAGCACCTCCAGGGCACCCGCGCAGTCCATCTCCTCGCGTACGACGCGCTCGACCTTGCGCAGCACCCGCAGCCCCAGGGGGAGCCAGGTATAGAGTCCGGCGGCGAGCCGGCGGATCATGCCCGCGCGCAGCATCAGCTTGTGGCTCGCGACCTCGGCGTCGGCCGGGGTCTCTTTGACGGTGGCAAGGGGAAACTGGGAGGTGCGCATGAAACCGGGCCGGTCGTGTGATCAAAAGGTCCCGCTGTTCCAGCCGAAGAGGTGGCGGGGAGGAGAGGCAAACTCGATGTAGACCCGACTCGGAGGAACGCCGAAATGCTGCTCCATGAAGCGGCACAGGACGGCGGAGAGCTCGGGGGTGGTCGCCTCGGGGAGGCCCAGGCTCTTCAGCTCCAGATAGGCCAGGGGCGCATCGCTCGCGGCGAAGAGCATGTCTCGGTTGCTCTCCAGCACGACCATGACATAGCTCTCGGGTTTTCCGAGCTGCTCGGCCAGGGTGGAGGAGAAGGCCTCCAGGATCACCTTGCGCCGCTGTACCGGGACATCGACATTGGTCTTGATCTTGAGTGTGGGCATGATCGAGGGTCCCCTCCCCTTGCGAAAGCTGTCCCATTCTACCCCTTGACTCGCCCAGCGGGTACGGCGGCCTGCCCGGGGGCGGCTGTCGCTCGGTCGCGGCCGAGGGATCAGGCCCCCGGACGCTCGATCGGGCGGAGGTCCCGCACCGCCTGCAGGCTCGGCGGGTCCAGGGCGAGCGAGAGGTCCGTGCGCCGGAACGGCATGGTAATGCCATGGGTGGCGAATCGGCGTTTGAGCTCCAACAAGACGCGGGAGCGAGTGCGTAAGGCGCCGATCATGCCCTCGTCGATATCGACGAAGTAATCGAAGCGGATCATCACCGGGGCAATCTCACCGAACTCCCAAAGCAAGACCTCGGGAGGCGGGTCTTCCAAGACCTGGGGGTCCTCGTCGAGCAGCTCGCGGACGATGCGCATCGCCAGCTCCACGTCGTCGGTCTCGCCCAGGCCGATCATATGGCTCTGGCGTACGCGCGTGTCGCTGCGGGTCCAGTTGGTGAACTTCTCGCTGATGACCGAGGCATTGGGGATGATTACCTCCTGCCCGTCCGGAGTCCGCACGGTCAGCGAGCGGATCCCGATCTGGGTAACCTGGCCCTGGTTCTCTCCAATGCTGACGAAGTCGCCGATCCGCAACGGGCGCTCGCCGAGCAGCACCAGCCCCGAGAGGAAATTGTTGACGATGCTCTGCAGGCCGAAGCCGATACCGACGCCCAGGCTGGCCGCGAACACCGTCAGGGTGGTCAGGTCGAAGCCGATGATCGTCAGGGCCAGTATGACGCCGGCCAGGATCACGACGTATTGGGTAAAAACGGCGAGCGCCCGGCGCAGCCCTGCGTCGCGGACGTTGCGATAGGCCAGGTGATAGCTGACCTGCTGGCTCCAACCCCCGATCCACAGTGCGGCCGCCACGAGGAGCAAGGCGACCAGGATGTCGCCGGGGGTAAAGGCCGCCTCGCCGATCCGGAACAGCTCGATACCGAGCAGACCCCGGAGCCAGCGCACGATCGGGGTCTGGCCGTGCCAGCCCCAGAGCCTGAACAGCGCCCAGCCGGCGGCGACGACTGTGGTCAACTGCAGGGCTCGATAGCCCGGCTCGAGGAAGTGGGTCCGCCAGAGACCTTCGAGGCGGCTGCCACGTTCCCTCAGCATGGCATCCGCACGCGATTGCGCGGCCTGTAGCAGCTCCAGCGCGACGACCAGGCCCAGCGTCACCGCGATCAGCCAACCGAAGTACTCGAGCATGGACCAGGCGAGGTTGGCGTAGCCGGCGAGCCCGATCAGTCCGGCGATCAGAAGAAAGAGCGGCAGCGCCCGCGAGAGCAAGACCCACAGGACGGTGCGGCGGCGCGCCCGGGGCGTTTCGGGATCGGCCGCGGGGGCGAGCAGCGACCGCGCCGCGAACGCTGGCACGGAGAGCGCCAGCAGACCGAGCATAGCCACCCGCTCGACCAGATCGCCCAGCGCCGGGGTCACCGACAGCAGGCGGAAGACGATGTAGAGCGCGGCGACGAGTGCTGCCACCAAGGTACCGAGCCTGAGCAGCCCCACGAATCTCTCTTGCCGCGCCACTTCGCCCGGGTCCCGCGCGCCGCGGCGGTTCAGCTCGTTGCGGACGGCGGCCAGGGCGAAGGTCTGCGCCGGAAGCAGCAGCAACAACAGCAGGACCGGCAACAGCAGGCCCCAGGGTATCTGTATCGCCAGGCCGACCAGTGTCCAGGCGCCAGCCGGGATCAGCCCGGGCAGGACGCGGACCCAGGCGGCGAGGATCGGTGTCATGGCCCTGTCCGATCGCTTAAGCGGGGTGAGGCGCAGGCGAATCAGCCCCCAGCCCAACAAGACCGAACCGAGCGCTGCCAGGGCCCATTGACCGGGTGAGGCGTTGCCGACCCGCTCGGCCGACAGGCCCCGGAGCTCGCGGAAACCATCCGTGAGCAGTGACGGCAGGGCCCCGGCGGCTGCAGCGACCCGGCCCCAGTCTGCGGCGGTTGTCGGCAGTGGACGGCGCTCGAGCAGGGCAGCGGCTCCGCGCTCGGCGAGGACCCGAAGAAAGCCCTCGCGCTCGGTCTCGATCCGCTCCTCCAGGGCGTCGAGGTCCTGCTGCTGAAAGGCGACCAATCGCAGGAGGTCGCCGAGGGCGCCGTGCCCGCCGGCCCCCGCTGGATCCCGGCGCCTGAGCTGAGTCTGTTGGGAGTCCAGCACAACGTGCTGTTGCCCCAGGGAGTCGGCGACGCGCGCGACATCCTCGGCGAGCTGATCGAGCCCTTCCGCGGCAGCTTTCAGCACCGACAGCGGCAGCAGATCGTCGCCGCGCAGGGCACCCAGGGCATCGAGCTGATTCGCCGCCAGCACCAGCTCAAGATCGTTTTGCCGCAGAAAGCCGCGGGTCACCGCATCGTCGGCCTGACGGGCAAGCTGGTCAAGACGCTCCCGATCCTCCGGGTCGGTCCCGGCAATCTCGGCCATCCGCGCGCGGGCTTGTGCCCCCCGACGCAGGAAATCGGAGATGACCGATTCCAGCATGGCAATCCGATCGTCGTCGCGCAGTGCCGCCGCCCCGCCGATCGCGCCGAGCTCGAGACGGCTCTGCAGCAATCGTAGGCGTTGCTCCAGCAGCTCCACCTTGCGCGTACCGATCCGCAGCAGATCGCGGAAGGCTTGGGCCAGTCGCTCGGACTGCTGCGCCTGCTCACGCAGCAGTCCCACCGCCACAGCGCGGCGCAAACCCTCGGTGTCCTGGACCCCCCGTTCCGCCAAGTCCCGTGCGAGCCCATCGACCGTCGCTTGCAGGCGCTTGGTCTCGAGCAGATACTGCTCGATGCGCCCGCGGACGACGGCGATCCTGGTGCGACCCTGATCCAGCTCCAGGCGGGCTGCGCGCAGCGCCTCCGTATCGACAAGGACGTCCCCTAGGGCCGATTCCTCCTTGGCCAATTGTCGCTCGAGTTGGACGACCTCCTGCTCGACCGCGACGTACACGCTCTTCACTTCGCGTAGAAAGCCGCTCAGCTCAAGGGATTCGCGCCGGAGCTCGTTCAGATCCGCGACCTTGTCCTGCGTGGCCGCGAAGCCGGGCAGCAGGGTGACGGCCAGCCACATGAGCAACCGGAGGCCGTGCCGCCGCGCCCTTAGGCTAGCACCCAGGCGACTCATGGATTGCCTGCACCGATTGCCGCCGCTTCGGCCTTTCGTTGGAGGTCGCCCGTCAGGTCGCGGACGTCGTACCCGATCCACTTCGTCTGGATGGCATCGAAGACCCCGTTTGCGTGAATATCGGCCACCGCCCGGTCCAGTTGATCGCGCAGGTCAACGGCGCCCTTCGGGAGGGCAATTCCGTTCCCGTAGCCGAACCAGCGGGCGTCCGCAACGGGTCCGCCGACCAGCTCGAAATCGGCGCCCGAACGGGTGCTCAGGAAGGTGCGGTCGAGCACCATGTGATCGCCCAGGACCAGGTCCAGGCGGCCCAGGCGCAGGTCCACCAGGGCGTCGGGTTGGGTGCTGTAGCGAATGATCTCCTTGCCCGCGCTCAGATTGTCCGTCACGTACTTGTCGAAGGTGGTTCCGCGCCGCACCCCGATTCGCAAGCCCGTCGCGGTCTCGGGGTTAATCGCCTGGAATCGCCCGCGCCGCGCGATAAAGCGGCCCGGGGTGTTGTAGTAGGGGCGGGTGAAGCCGATCCGCTCGCGGCGTGCGTCCGTAATGGATATCGATGCCACCACAAAGTGGAATCGCCCCTCGACAAGTCCGGCAATCAAAGAGTCCCAGTCAACCGGGACAAGCTCGCACTCGGCTCCTATGGCTTGGCACAGGGCGCGGGCCACGTCGATGTCGAGCCCGGCGAGGCTGCCATTGTGGTCGAGGAAGCTCCGGGGCGGGTCCTGACCGAAGACTCCGACGCGCAACAGCGCTCCGTCGGGGCCCCCGGGGGCCACAAGCGGAGCAAGCAGGAGGAGAAACCAGGCCAGTCGCCGCAGGATCCCGACCATCACCAGGTACCGCCCCGTCGCAACCGCACCAGCTCCCGCGCCAAGGTCGGAAGGGCCTGGTCCGCGGCCCGTCGCCCGGAAAGGACATCGGACACGGCTGCCTGGAACAGCTTGCTGGCCTCGGGATACTGCTCGCCGAGGGAGGCCGAGGGACGGGCCACGATCAGGACGTCGCGTGCGTCGAGGAAATCCAGGTAGGGTTGGGCGGCGCGTATCTCGGGGTCGACCAGCAGGGCCTTACGGCTCGGCGGCAGGCCGAGCTGCAGGGCGTTCTGTCGCTGCTCCTCGTCTCCCGTTAGGTGCAGAACCAGGTCTGCGGCCAGCTCTGGGTGAGCACTGTAACGCGAGACGGCGAGCTGCCAGCCGCCCAGGGTAGCCGCGTGTACCCCGCCGCTCCCCCCCTTCGGCAAAGGAGCGACACCCACCTTGCCGCGCACCGCGGAGGCTGGCGCGTTGAGCTTCGCCCAGGCGGAAGGCCAGGCGCGCAAGAAGCCGGCGTTGCCGCTCGCGAACCGGATCAGAGGCTCCTCTTCCGTCGCGGTGAGCACGGACTCGGGAGAGACGATCTTGAGCCAGTTGGTGGCGCGCTTCAGGGCATACTGGGCGCGGAGATCGTCGATGGTGATCGTGCCATCCATGGTCGCGATGGTCCCGCCGTTCCAGCTTGCCACCCATTCGAGCGCGGTGCAGGTCAATGCCTCGGAGGGCCCGCCAGGCCAGAGAAAGCCCCAGAAGCGGGCATTGGCATCATGGCGCTGCGCGTCCTGTAGGCGGCTGGCCGCCGATTCCAGCTCCGCCCAGGTCCGTGGGACCGCTATGGCACTCTGCTCCAGCAGGTCCTTGCGATAGAAGAGCAGGCCAAATTCCAGATACCGGGGCAGGGCCACCAGTCGACCCTTCACCCTGTTGCTGGCGACCAGCGTCTGCATGAACGCCGTGTGTGCGTCCGCGATCAGTGGACGGAGGTCCGCCAGGTGCTCGGCCAGCAGACCTGTCCAGATGACGTCGATCTCCAGGACGTCTAGTTGGTCCGTCGCGACCCCGAGCAGCTCTTGGTACGTCTGCAGGCGCCGGTCCAGATCCTCCGCCGCGGCCAGCACCCTGACCCGGTGCCCCTTCGCATCCGCCCAGCTCTGGGCGGCCTCCGCGCAGCGCCTGTGGTATGGGCCGGGTTGCCCGCAGGAGAGGGTCAGCTCGGCGGCACAGGCGAGAGCGCTCAAGATCAACAGGGCTAAACCCAGGAGGAGTATTGAGAGACACTTCCCCGTACGCGTGCAGAGCGCCAAGTCCGGCGCGATGGTGAGCAGACCCATCCGCATCGACTCCTTAGTCGCGGCACTGATCGACGGCACACCCGGAGAACAACGGCCTCGATTAGGCGGGTGATGCCGCACACCCATTGGTCAAGGCAAAAGGTAGCGCATAATCGCCCTCGTGTACACGGCTAGAAGGCGAGAGGCCGACGTAGGCGAGCCAACCAGATAGCATCACAGCGATCAGCGACAGGTCGCCGTCGGGCAGGTTGCGCGCCACATCCAGGGTGCCGGTGGGCAGCGTCAGGGCAGTCGGAGCTCGGTCGCGGCGGGCAAGAGATTCATGTCCAGTGTGCAACCAAAAACTAGGCAGGTCCCCGCAGAGACTCCGGTCATGCCGAATCCAGCCCTGAACCCTGGATTCACGAGGACTCGGGAGTCCTGACTCCCGGTCAGAACAGAAAATCGGCGCTCGCGAGCAGTCGATCCGCGGAATCGCGCAGCTCCACGCGCCAGTCGCCTTTCATCCCCCGGTTAATATCCTTCTGCGCATGACTGCGCCAACGATCCGCGGCGACGGGAACGGAGATTCGCAACACTGGCTTGCCTTCGTGTAGCCAACGATATTCGAGGACCTCGCCTTTCAAGCCGATCACTTCGCTGAAGGAATAGACGGCGGCTATGCCTTTGGCGTTCATCGCGATGTCGCCGAGGCCGCCCCGCGGCTCCTTGTTCGTGACGGACTGCGCCAACAAGAACCGCTTCACCGCTGGGGACAAGATCTCCAGGTTGTGGGGGTGAAAAAGCCCCTCGCCGTTCTCCCCTCCGGCCCTGCCGGGCGTTGGGAGGGTCTCGCCCGACGGACTCCCCTCCACGTTTCGCGGCTCCTCCTTTTCCTCGTTCAGGCGAGGCCCCGGAACGGTTGCGGCTCCGGCGACTTCTTCGCGATCGGATGCTGGCGTGATCTCCGCCGACGAATCCTCTTGGACGATGGTACCGGATTGCGGGTCGGCGGCCGTTTCGCGCGGCAGCGTCTCGTGCGCCACTGGCGCGGCTATGGTTGGTTCCTCGACCTCGGGCGGTTGTGGCTCAGCATGGATGGGCGATGCAACTGGCCCTTGTTGCGCGCGTTTGGCAGGCGGCTCCACGCTCTCCACAGGCGGCGGCAAGGCTTGAGGGGCGCCTTCCTCGGTCCCTTGATGGGTTTCCGGGACAGCCGTCACCTCGGCTTCGCCCCCTCCGACAGCAGCGCCCGCCGGGGGATTGGGCGGCGCCAACCAAGCGAACAGACCGTACCCGATCAGGCCAATCAGGAGGAAAAGCACCGCCAAGGCGCCGATAATCCGGTGCCAAAGATAGATGTACTCGGGCTTCTCGATCGTTACGCTGGTTTCCCTCGGGGGTTTCTGGTCGACCATGGCCGCCTCCAAACGCGCGTGGGTGCAGACTTGCTCGTACTCGTCTTCCGAGCCACATGACGGTTGAGACCAAGGATTTGAAGTTGGTCGACAGAAGAGATCGAGCGACGGCTTCCAGGCGACCTCCTTCGTCGTCTGCTGAAGCCTGACAGTATGTCTCTTGTGGGTCGGGCCCGAACCTTTTCACGGCCACCTTGACAGTGGCGCCCTGTTGGAAAGCAGGCCGATCTCGTGGCGAGCGATTTTTAGAAGCTCGCGACGAAATCCTCGTGGAAACGACACTCGGTCACCGCGGCGCCACCTGATCGAGCCGCTTGAGGTTCGCTTGATCGCGAATCGGGCGGATCCAGGGGTCCAGCCGTGCTAGATCTGCCGGCAACCGAGACAGCTCGGCCTCGGCCGAGGCGTAGTCGTCGTGCAGACTATGGATCAAGGCGAACCAGGGCCGACCGCGATAGCTGTCCTCGCGGAAATAGAGCTGAGCCGGCAGGTCGGCGCGCTCGGCAAACTTCAGCATGGCGTCCCGGCTATGAAAACCGATCAGTTGGAGGGCGTAGGCGCTCTCCCGGGATCGCGCGGGATCGACCGATGCCGCACCCGCCCCCTCGCCTTCTGGAGCGGCCTGGGGCGCACGCTCTGCCGCCGGGGCGGCCGGTGGGGTCTGGGCTTGGCGCAGCGCCTCGAGCGCCTCGGCCAGGCGTTGCTGCTCGGTCGCGAGACTACGAATCTCGGACGCTCGCTGCGCCCCGACTTCCTCCCCGCCCGCGCCCTCGCCCGCGATCGGCGCCCGCAGGGATTCAACCGCCTCCGCGAGGCCTTGCTGCTCCGTCGCTAGGCGGCGCAGCTCGGATGTCAGTCGCGCCTCACCTTTCTCTCGGCTGGCGCGCTCGCCGGCGAGGGCCTCCTGTAGGGCTTGCCGCTGCGCCTCCTCGAGCCGCGCCAGCGAGGAGGCGGTCTCCGTCACGGCGTCTTCCGGCTGGTCTCCCATCGACACACCCGGGGGTATGAGTGCCGGCTCCGCTTTGAGCTCCTCGGGGACTCGAGCCAGGGGCTGCCGATCAAGCGTCGCTTGGCGGTAGATCAAAAACAGGGCGGTACCCACCGCCAAGGCAAGCAGGACGAGGACGCTCGCCAGGGTCCAGGTTTGGCGTCGCAAGCGGTCGTCGATCTCGTCGTGCTGGCTCTGCCAGGCGCGTTGGAGCTTGGCGGCGGTAGTCCGCCGGTCGTCGTCGACATCCGCGATGCGCTCCACGAGGGATTTTTCGTGGTCACGCAACCGATCGCCCTGATCGGCGAGCGCCCGTTCCATGGCCCCGATCCGATCGAGCAGGGCAACGGGTGTGGTATCGGCTGGTTCCCGGGGTTTCTGCTCCGTTTTGGTTTCCATGGGCGCCATTCTAACATTCATTTCCTCCCTGGCGGCCGCCGATCCGGTCCCGACGACGGAAATGGAGCCCCTGTTTCCCCAACAGCAGAGCGCCGGCGACCTGCTCGACGCCGGCGCCTACAGCCGTCTGACCAATGTCGGTAGGGAACGCGGGAGCTGCTAGCCGCCTTTCCCTGCGGCAGCGGCTTCAGCGAGTGACGAAAGCGGCCTGGCGATGCACATGACCTGAACTGGAAAGTCGACGCGATCCCCAAAAATCAGGGTCGGCTTCGCGTCGTAAATCGACCAGCCTCGTTCGGTAAAGTACTCGGGCGGTTTCTGGTCGTACGCCATCACCTCGGCCCAGATCAGCGTGAAGCCCGCCTGGAGCGCGCCGGCCGTGAAGCGCTGTAGGAACTTGGTACCCACTCCCTGGCCGCGAAACCCCTTGTCTACTTGAAAATGCCAGTGAACGCCGGAGTCCGGGTGTGCTGGACGCTCGCTTTCTCCTCTGAAGATCGCGTGGGTCGCAAAGCGGCGGCTGGATTGATCGAAGAAGGTCCAAGGCAGGGTGAGCGACACGGCCAGGGAGATGATCCGCTTCCGAACCCATTGGTATTGCGCGAGCTCGAACTCTTGCCCTCGAGTAGACCCCGTCAGGTACCCAATCAGACGCCCGCTGGGTACATGTATTGCTACCTGGATGTTCTCCGGCTGGTATTTGATGTAAGGGCCGAGAACGACGTCGCCGAACCATTCCTTGCAGGGGCAGATCTCATCGAACGGCTGGCCCAGGAAGGCGTTGTTGAACACGAGATCGCGCATCTGCCGCTCATCGTCGCCCTCGGGCCGAAATCCGCGAAAGAGGATCTCTTCGGAGTCCGATAACTCCGATAGCGTGCGGCTCCCGACCGCGACCCGCCGCTCATTCTTGGCGAGGTTGGAAGCCATCCCGAGCCTCCCTATGCGGCCTTCGGGTGTTGCCCGGCGTCGGCGCTCGCACACAGGTACGTCTTCGCCACCGCTTCGGCGACCGCCGCTCCCCTCTCGCGCAACACATGGATCAGCAATGCGCGCAGGGACGTTTGATCCAACACCATGAGCAGCTTGCCCGCAGATTCCGCATCTCCGGCATCGAGTAACGGGTCGACCTGCTCGAGGATCTCCTGAGTAATCTCTAACATCGCAGCACCTCTACAGCCAGGCTCGCAAGGAATAATACTTAATAATCAGCATAAAATTTGTGCGGTGCAGCAAGATTTGGCAAAAAGGCTGCGCCGAATGCCCCGCCGATCGGCGCTCCTACAGGGGACCCGGCAAGATCCAGGCCTTGGGGCTATTCAGGGAGTCCGTATCCAGGCGAAACCCCGGCGAGCGCGTGACGACGCAAGGGTATTAAAACGATTGATTGATTTCGCGGCACTGATAAATGTCAATCCGCGAAGGAAGTTAGCGTGCGGCTACCGTATAGATTCGGCCACCCCCTCACCTGTACATTCATGCGGTTAGCCGCGCCCTGAAAGCAGATGTCAAGGGGTAGACCCACAAGTCCTTGATCGACACGCTCTGTTTTCCGGCTGGTCCGAGCTTGCCACGTCCCTTGGTTTGTCCGAGGTAACGCCAGTTTGCTGCCTTGTAGCAAGTC
>Ga0114938_1001337_pt1 | contig 16956 bp, 13 predicted proteins | sample AshMeaBigSpring_FD_88675 | JGI IMG/M metagenome (GOLD analysis project Ga0114938, IMG submission 88675) | Groundwater microbial communities from Big Spring, Nevada to study Microbial Dark Matter (Phase II) - Ash Meadows Big Spring | ecosystem: Environmental > Aquatic > Deep subsurface >...
AACATAAGGCGATGTACGGTGCTTGTCATAGTGCATAGACCTTGAAGAAGAAATTAGCAAATAAATGCTCCGTATCCATTGCGATACAACAGAAGGGATTTTTAGAAGAAAGTTAACAAATATACATTATTGCCAAGTGTTCTAAAATTAAATCTATTTTATCAAAAATAATGAATAATTAATCAAAATATTGGAAAAAAATCTATTCCTAAAAAAATGTAAAATTTATGATAAATATTTTTATTATTAGAATTTTTGACATAATTTTGTACACTGCAATAAAACTCAGGCATGGATTTTTCCTAATAGTGAGTCATTTTGTAACCTATTTTAAAAAACTCGTTTTTAATAAACTATGTCAGTAAAATTAAGACTTCAAAGACATGGCCGTTCTAAAAAGCCATTTTTTTTCATAGTAGCTGCTGATGCTCGCAGTAAACGTGATGGCAAATACATTGATCGAATTGGTTTGTATGATCCCACCACCATCCCTGCCCGTATTGAGCTAAATGCCGATGCTGCATTTTATTGGATTATGAAAGGTGCTGAGCCTACCAATACTGTGCGTGCAATCCTATCATACAAAGGAGTGCTTTATCGTAAACATTTACAGCGTGGTGTCAGCAAAAATGCACTTACACAAGATCAAGCAGATGCCATGTATAGAGCTTGGATAGAAGACAAAGAACGAGCAATTTCACAACGCATAGAAAACGTAAAAACAGAATCAGCTTCAAAAAAATCTGCTATTGTAAATTATAAACGTGAAAGTAAATCGGTTGAGCCACAAGAAGATACTATACAAGAGATTCCTGTGGAGAATATAAAAATGGAAGACCCGCCAAATGAATAATTTATAATGCCGACCCCAAAAGATTATCTATCAATTGGTGTCATCACTCGTACTCATGGACTACATGGGGCAATCAAAATAAAATTTAAATGTAATCTAGCTGTTGTAGAGCAATTGGATTATTTTTTCTTATTAATTGATAGTAAATATATTCCTTTTTTTATTAAAAATATAACGCTATCGAATTCAGATATTCATCTAATACTTTTGGACGAAATAGATAGCAGGGAGAAGGCTCATAACTTTGTAGGAAAAGAAGTATTTGTACTTTATGATAAAAAATATGTTAGTTCAAAAAGTATTTTCTCCCAATTGGTGGGATTTCATATCAAAAATAATGAAATTATAGACCCTATCCTTATTACTGATATATATGATCTGCCTACAAATCCACTTTTAGAAATAAGGTATCATGATAATACGATTTTACTACCTTATGTGAGTGAATGGATAGAAGATATAAATCAGAAACAAAGAACTCTAATTTATAATTTTCCCATTGATTTATTAAGTATATAAAATAACTTAATAGCTATTTTATTTACATATTTATAAATATTTACCGAAAAAGTAATTATTCAAAATAAATTTATGATTGATATAGTACTATTTACTCCCACTGTTTAGCCCTACAACATTCCAAAGCTAAAATTGGGTAATAACTTGAATTCTCTTATACTTTAATATTCTCTCTTAAAAATATTGATTTGTTTATTGAGCAAAATAATAATAAAACCAAGGGATGGTTTCTATAGCTTTATAAAAATTAAACAACCCAAATTCCTCATTAGGTGAATGTATTTTATCGCTATCTAACCCGAAACCCATAAGTACGGTTTTGAGTCCTAATTCTTTTTCAAATAAGGCTATAATAGGAATGCTGCCACCGCCTCGGGTAGGTACTGGTTTTTTACCGAATGTTTTTTCCATAGCTTGCTCAGCTGCTTTATACCCTTTGCTATCAGTAGGTGTGACTACAGGTTCACCACCATGATGATGTGTTACTTTTACAGTTACACTGGATGGGGCGATTTTTTCAAAGTGATTTTTAAATAATTGAGTAACTTTTTCGCTGCTCTGATTAGGCACCAATCGCATCGATATTTTAGCATTCGCTTTACTAGGTAATACGGTCTTAGCACCCTCACCTATATACCCGCCCCAAATACCATTTACATCTAGTGTAGGTCTTATACTTGTACGTTCTATTGTTGTATAATTCTTTTCACCTTCTACCTCTTTTATTTTCAATTCATTCTTATATTTTTGGATATCAAAGGGTATGTCATTGAGTGCAGCCCGTTCATCTTCATTTAGTTCGATGACATCATCATAAAAATGGGGAATAGTGATATGATTATTATCATCTTTTAGCGAAGCTATCATTTTGGCAAGTATATTGATAGGATTGGCGACTGCACCGCCATACACCCCACTATGTAAGTCATGACTAGCACCAGTAACTTCCACCTCGATATAACTCAAACCTCTCAGACCACACTCAATAGATGGACAATCATTGGCTACTATGGCAGTATCACTTACCAGTATAATATCAGCCACCAATTTCTTTCTGTGAGTTTTCAAAAAAGGACCGAGATTATCACTGCCACATTCTTCTTCTCCTTCTAGCATTATTTTTACATTACAAGGTAATGCATTATTTGCTATCATAGCTTCTATGGCTTTGATATGTGCAAATACCTGCCCTTTATCATCACATGCGCCACGACATATTATTTTCTCATTTTTTATAATGGGTTCAAATGGACCACTCTCCCACAGTTCAAGCGGATCAGGTGGTTGGACATCATAATGTCCATAAACTAATATCGTAGGTTTTGCAAGGTCTATTATCTTCTCTCCATATACAATTGGATGTCCTGCTGTATCGCATATTTCTACTTTGTCAAGACCTACAGCTATAAGATCGTTTTTAATCCAATCTGCAGCTCTTGCAACTTCTGCCTTGTAGGATTTATCTGCTGATACAGAAGGGATACGTAGCAACTCAAATAATTCGTCTAATTGTCTCTTTTTATTTGATTCTAAATAATTAGATAATTGTTCCATAAATTATATAAATAATTGATGCGCAAAATTACACCCCTAACTTTTTATTCCAAAATAATTATTGTTAGTTTTACACACTACTTATTAATCATGTTTAACAAATCATTTTTTTTGCAATATTATTTTTATTTTCTTGTCATAACGAAAAAGAAAAAGTAATTAATAAAGCTCCACTTTATACTACAATTAGCACCTTAAAGGAAACGAATAAAACGATACCAGGATTTATAGATAACAGAATCTTTACGCCAGGCAGGAAATTAGTATACAAGCTCAATGTCACCGACACCGTAGGGATGCTGAGTAAATGTATCATCAGTATGGATTCATTGCTGCGTGATGATTAGCGATTAGAAAACTTAGACTATATACCTACTGCAATAGAAGGCGAACTCAAATATTTACAGATGTATATGCCGTCTCATTATATAGAAAATAGCATCCCGGCTAATAATGATGTCCATATTTGGTATAAATATTATGATGCCCAGCATCAAGAGTTCTATCAAAATGAGTTGACTGATGTGGCAGAGGAAAGTAATAGAATTATTATGCATACTCCTAGGAGGTATTTTTTAGCTACGACAGAATTTGCAGCTTTTCCTGAGCTCAATTTTCCTCTATATAAAGATAGGGTATATACGAGTGCTATCAATATCCCTATGGTAATATTTGCCGGTGCAGCTATAATTAATAGCTCCTTAGTTAAAGTAAATACTCATAATGTATATCATTACACAGGAGACACCACTTTTACTGTTTTATCACAGAACATTACGTGTAAGAAAATATACGCCACAAGTGAGTCTGAGCTATGCACATCCGCATGTAATTTTTATTTTAATGACCACTATGGATTTGTATTGATGGAATATAATGTATTGCATAAATATTTCTTTAGCTTGCGATTACATAAAGAGATAAAATAGTATTCTATAAAACAACTATTGTATTGTCAAATTCATATTTTGAAATATAAATAGTAATAACCTATCTAAGTATACGTAATAATTATAAAAGCAATGAAACCAATTTTATGCAGCATACAAAAATAATTATTATGAAATAGCTATAAAAGAATTTGTAGATTACCCTATTTTCGTATTATGTCTTTAGATATATTTGATTCTCAAAAAACACTTTATGTAGATGTAATAGCACCTATATATATCCCTAGAACGCTTACGTATAGTATACCTATCGAATGGCATGATCATATACAAGTGGGTATGCGAGTGGAAATTGCTATTAAAAGCAAGCACCACACGGCCATTGTTTATAAGATTCATCAAAAGAAACCTCAAGGCTATATTATCAAACCCATTATTTTTTTGATAGATCAAAAACCTATATTATTTCCTGTCAATTTGCAACTTTGGGAATGGATGTGGCAATACTATATGACCGCTCCGGGCAGTATCATGCAAGCAGCTTTGCCCTCTGCATTTAAGCTTAACAGCGAATCATTAATACAATTGGTGCCGGACTTAGATTATGACGCATTATCTATGGATATAGAAGAAATACATATCATTGAGACGCTACACAAAAATCCTCTTCTTAAATTAGAAGATGTACAAAATCTTTTGCAAAGAAAAAATGTGATGCCAATAATAAAAGATATGAGTCAAAAAGGCTGGATCCTTATAGATGAGTTACTGAAAGAAAAATACAAACCACTTACTACTGAAGTCGTAACTATAAAAATCCAAAAATCGGAATGGGAGACCACCTTAAATGAGCTCAATAAAAGTCCAAAGCAACAAGCCATATTATTAGCATTTATAGAAATGCAAAAAAAAAACAAATTCGTTTTTAAAAAAGAACTACTAGCAAGAGCTAGTGCAAATACTTCCCAATTAAATAATTTGATTATCAAAAATATTCTTATCACCGAGACCATCACTATAGATCGAATAAAAAGCACCTTTACATCATCAGAATCAATATATACGCTTACACCCACTCAGTCAGTGGCATATAATAGTATAAAAGAAAACGAAAATAAATTTTGTACTCACTTACTACATGGCGTTACGGGCAGTGGCAAAACAAATATATATATACATTTAGCAAAAGAAAAATTAGCACAAGGTAAACAAGTACTTTATCTATTGCCTGAGATTGCATTGACTTATCAGATTACACAAAAATTACAACAGCAATTTCCAAGTCAATTAGCTGTCTATCATAGCAAATTTAATGATCAAGAAAGAGTAGAAATATGGAATAAAATAGCATCACATGAGAAACAAATAGTAATCGGCGCACGCAGTGCATTGTTTTTACCTTTTGACAATTTAGGATTGATTATTATAGATGAGGAGCACGACTCCTCATATAAGCAGTATGAAGACCCTTGCTATCATGCTCGTGATACAGCACTTGTATTAGCTCAAAAAATGAATGCTCAAGTAATACTAGGTAGTGCTACTCCTAGTTTAGAATCCTTACTCGCAGCACAAACAGGTAAATATAATTATATTTTACTTACAGAGCGATATAATCATTACACTTTACCTCAAATAGAGATAGTAAATATACTCGATGAGCAAAAACGCAAATTGATGAAATCTCATTTCTCTAGTGTACTTATCGAAAGTATGCGTACTGTATTAGCTAGAGGCGAACAAATAATTCTATTCCAAAATCGGAGAGGCTTTGCACCTCATATAGAGTGCAACGACTGTGCGTATATACCTCGCTGCAAAAACTGTGATGTGTCATTGACCTTTCATAAACAAACAAATGAGATGCGTTGCCATTATTGTAGCTATACCGTTAAGCCCAATAATAGTTGTGATGTATGTGGCAGCAATGATTTACAAATGAAAGGATTTGGTACCGAAAGGATTGAGGAAGACTTAATTTTATTATTGCCACAAGCAAAAATAGCCCGTATGGATCTCGATACAGTACGCAATAAAAATGCACATCAACACTTGCTTTATCAATTTGAAAAAAAAGAAATAAATATACTTGTAGGCACTCAAATGGTGACCAAAGGACTTGATTTTGCCAATGTCACATTAGTAGGTATACTCAATGCCGATCAATTATTATATTATCCTGATTTCAGAGCTTATGAAAGAGCTTTTCAACTCATGAGTCAAGTAGCCGGACGCAGCGGTCGTAGTGCCTTAAGGGGGAGAGTGATCATACAGTCTCGAACCCTTACTCATCCTATATTACAAAATATTATTGCTCATGATTACGCTGCATATAGCACACATGAATTACATCAGCGATTGAGTTTCAAATACCCACCTTATTATCGCTTGATCGAAATTACCTTAATGCATAAAAAAGAAGAATTGATTATCGCTGCTTCTCACAATCTTTGTCATGAATTACAGAAAGAATTAGGATCTAGAATCATGGGTGTAAATATTCCACACATAAGTCGTATACGCAATCAAAATATACGCAAGATCCTTATCAAAATGCAGAGAGAAAGTGATAACATCGTAAATATAAAAAATTACATCCGTGATAGACTAGATCAATTTAGTCAAATCACGAATTATAAATCCATACAAGTAAGGATAGATGTCGACCCCTCATGATTATCCCTATATTTGAACTATATCCAGAATAGACTCCATCCTTTCTATTCATTATGTATTCCTTTTCTTTATTTATTGCTGTTCAATTATATTATTAGTTGTGCCATAATAATAACGCATGCTATGATATAGAACACACTATGGTAGGCTGTGCTTCATCCATATATATGCTAATAATGTATAGGGTAAATTGAGTTTTTAATGATTTGTAAACATGAGCTTGTATCGTAATACATGATCGTATTATCATATAAATACAATCAAAAAAAAATTAAGTACTTCCTTTTAATTTTTTTTAAATAAGAAATTAGTATCATAGATTTTTGATAAAAAAAATGTTTTTATGCTCTCGTACGCTCCATCCTGCTCATGTGGTGAAATGCAGGCACAGTGACAGGAATGATAATTAAAAAACGGGCTTGATTTCAGGTTCTTAAATTCAATCCCACTTGGCGGTGAGAGAGGGATTCGAACCCTCGGTACAGTTTCCCGTACGGCAGTTTAGCAAACTGCTGGTTTAAGCCACTCACCCATCTCACCATTTACATAAATATAAGCAGCCAAAACAAAAAATGCGGCACTTATAAGGGAGTGCAAATATACTCTTTAATATAGTATTTGCAAATCAATTTTATTTCTTTTTTCAAAATAAAATATTAAAAAAAATGCTCTATTATGGAGCATTTAATTTTATTTTCTTTTGTATATCACTGACATATATCTTAAAAGTATCATCTACATCCATAAGGTCTTTAACCGTTTGACAGGAGTGTATTACTGTGCTATGATCTTTTCCTCCAAAATACTTCCCTATTTGTTTTAAACTGTTTTTTGTGTACATTTTTGCAAAATACATACTTAATTGACGTGCTTGTACAATTTCTCGCTTACGTGTCTTCTCTTTGAGTTTTTCATGTGGTAATTCAAAATACTCACATACAATTTTTTGAATAGTATCAATACTTATTTCTTTAGAAATATTTTTGACGAAATTTTTAATTATTTTCTTAGCTAATTCTAAATCTATATCTTTTTTATTGAGTGAAGATTGTGCAAGTAATGAAATCAATGCACCTTCTAACTCACGTATATTGGTATTGATATTATAAGCAATATACTCTATCACATCTGCTGAAATAGTCATTCCTTCTTGATAAGCTTTTTTTTGCAAAATAGCTACACGAGTCTCAAAGTCAGGTAGTTGTAGGTCAGTAGCTAAACCCCACTTAAATCTTGACAATAAGCGATCCTCCATTCCTTCTAAATCTCTTGGATTCTTATCAGATGTAAGAATCAATTGTTTATTGCTGTGATGTAAATGATTGAATATATTAAAAAATATTTCTTGTGTTTTTTCTTTACCTGCAAAAAAATGTATATCATCCATGATAAGTACATCAATCAAATGATAAAAATGCATAAAATCACTTGTACCGTTGTTTTGTAATGAATCGATAAATTGGTGTATGAATTTATCAGAGGCAACATATAATACAGTCTTTTCAGGAAAGTTTAGCTTTATCTGATTGCCAATAGCTTGGGCTAAATGTGTCTTACCCAAACCTACGCCCCCATATATAACTAATGGATTGAATGCAGTTCCTCCCGGCTTATTAGCTACTGCATAACCTGCACTGCGAGCAAGCTGATTACAATCTCCTTCTACAAATGTATCAAATGTAAATGCTGGATTAAGATTACTATCTATTTTTAATTTTTTAAGTCCAGGTATTACAAAGGGATTCTTAATATTAGAACCTATGGTAAATGGAGTATTTAATTCTTGAGATTGTATTTGTCCTGCGCCATAAGTAGGTATAACGATTGCATGAGGATGATTGCCCGAACTATTTTCTATAACAATACGATATTCTAATCTCGCATCATTACCCATTTCTCTTTTTATTGTGCGGCGCAGTAGCGATACATAATGCTCCTCTAACCATTCGTAGAAAAACTGACTCGGCACCTGTATGGTCAAAACATTATTTTCGATTTTCACAGGATTGATGGGTTCAAACCAAGTACGGTAGCTTTGTATATTTACATTATCCTTTATTATTTTGAGACAATTTTTCCAAACCAACTCTGCATTCGATATTATGTTTTGTTTCACGTAATTTCTTTTTATAGGGGTTTTAGAATTTATATTGGTTTCTTAATGCAAGAATAGTAAAATCTTTCTTAAAAAAAAATTATTTTTAATTTTTTATAAAAAATATTTATCCTAAATTTTCAAATTTATAAAATGTTTTTTTGGATAAAATTTTCTTATTGAAAATCAAATCAATACGACCCAACTTGATACCTGCCCATCCTGCTTGACTTATGATTACTTGTTTATTATCCCTATTCGTCTTACATATAGGAATATCCATAAAAGTATGCGTATGCCCTCCAATAATCAAATCAATATTACGACTCCGCTGAGCTAATAATATGTCAGAAGCTTTACTATCATTGTATTCTAGCCCCAAATGTGATAAGCATATCACATAGTCACACTTCAGACTCTGCTTAAGTATATGCGCTTGATGATTGGCTACTATATACGGGTCTTTATACTTTATTCCTTCACAGACTTTATTATCTATTAATCCTTTAGTATCGATGCCTATACCAAATATGCCAATTTTTATATCTTGAAAAATTATTATTTTATTACATCTAAATTTACCATGCAATACGGTATTTTCAGCATCATAATTGGCACATAAATAATTAAACTGAGCAGCATGCATGGCATCAGCTAATTTGTCCATACCAGCATCAAATTCGTGATTCCCTATTGCTACAGCATCATACTTCATTTCATTCATCAATTTGATTTCTAGCTCGCCTTGATATAAATTAAAGTAAGGTGTCCCCTGAAAAATATCTCCTGCATCTAAGAGTAATACATTCTTTTCTTGTTTACGTAATTTATCTAATAATATTTTACGTCGCTCTGCACCACCCATTCCCTGATATTTGCCGCCATCCAAAGGAAATGGCTCGATACGTGAATGCCAGTCATTGGTATGTAATATGGTAAGCTTTGTACTTTCCTTACTATTGCGTGCTACTATATTAGTATTGAGCCCTGTGATAGCAACAGTAGCCAATGCTGATTGTATAAATTGTCTTCTTGATGTCATATCTTTTGTTTTATTCTATTTCCTGATATAGGTGCTATACGTTTTTTTGTTTCGCAATATTTTACTATAGCATCTCTTACTTTTATGCCCAAGCTATGCTGCTTTATATGTTTCAGAAAATCAAGATTTTCTCCGCCATTTGCCAGATAATCACTTATCAATACTGTATAATCCATTTTGTCATATGATAAATTACTACTTCCTATTTGAATATTATATGCAATAGAATCTTTTACGGAAAAGGTAATACCTGATACACCCCATCCTCCATTTTTAGCGATATAATTGCATAGATTTTGTATTGTTGTAGCATCTACTGTTATACTTACCAGCATATTGTCAAATGGCATTAATTCATATATTTCACCTAATGTTATAGCTCCTGTTTCTATACTTGGTACTCGGACCGATCCTCTATTTACTATAGCAATAGCTTCTGGCAATTCTAGCAAAGCTGCTTTCATAGCATCAGCTATCAAATAAGCTAATGTATTTTCATTAGCTCCTTTCACAAGTATACTATCATTATTACAAATTATACGCTCCATTTGATTTTGCATACGTATCTTATAAGGAGCTATAATCCTCATGATACTGCTATCTCTTGCACTATCTGCCTGAAACGTATAAAAATTATGGAAAGTAGTAAGATGAGTTACGGGCTGTAATGCATGTCTATGACAAGCCATTAAAACAATAAAAAAAACTATTAAAATATAATTTTTCATGGTACAATAATACTACGAATTACTATGCAAAAATTAAAGTTAATATAATCGTACGGCTGCGATGGGTAGATACCCTTCTCTTCCATCGGCTATCCTTACATTATGCCATCCGTTTTCAGTATTTAGTATAGCTACTTTAGCCCCTTCATGTAAGATGAAATTTTCTTCTGCGTTGTCAAAGGCTTGTGCTCGACCGATTATTTTATTAGTATATACTATACCTTGCTTCATGGATTGCTCATATTCAAGTCGGGTATTAGCAGCAATAATAGAGAAAAAAAACATAAAAATTACGGATGCATATAATAAATAAACTATCCATTTTGTAATACGGTTACTGTATTTTTTCAGCAATATGAATAATATTATCCCATCTATCAAACAAAACAAACTTATCCAAGCCCAAGTATTGGCATTAAAAGTATGTAAAATTTTATAATACCATTTGACAAAAAACAATTGTGGAAATTCCTGTATGCGGTCTATAGTTTTTTCTCTTGCAATTTGTAAATTATTATTATTATTTGCATGTGTAGGGGAGTATTTTTTGCATTTTTCCATATAATAAATAGCCTGTGCTATGGAATCCATCTGCAAGTAAGAAGTCCCAATATTATAATACAAATCCGGAGTGATTTGTCCATTAAGTTCCATTTTTTTAAAATGGTTTATAGCAGCTGTATAATTTTTTTGATGGTACGCCTTTATTCCATCTTCAAAATGTGCCGGGTTACCAGGGTAAGTGCACTTACATATAAAATTTATTAGTATAACTATAGTGGATGTACAAAATTTAATATTAATATTTTTCATGTTTTATTAAATATTTTTCTTATGAAAATTGCATATTTCATCATACCGATTGCAAGAAATCAAATGATCATTGACCATCCCTGCAGCTTGCATAAAAGCATAACAAATCGTAGTGCCTACAAATTTGAATCCGTGAGATTTCAATCCCTTACTCATCGCATCACTCTCTTGAGTAGATACAGGTATCTGGCTACTATTATTATATTTATTTATTATAGTAATACCTGATGTAAACTGCCAGATATACTTACTAAAACTACCATACTCTTTCTGCAATAATAAAAAAGATTGGGCATTGCTTATAGTGGCTTTTATTTTTAATAAATTGCGTATTATACCAGCATCTTTCATAAGCATGGTAATTTTACTATCGTCATATTGGGCTATTTTTTTTGCATCAAATTGATCAAATGCTTTTCGGAAATTTTCTCTTTTATCCAAAATTGTCTGCCATGATAATCCTGCCTGAAAAGAATCCAATACTATGTATTCAAATAATAATTGATCATCATAAACTGGGACACCCCATTCCATATCATGATATTTTATGGTATTTTCTTTGGAATTGACCCAAGTACATCGCTTCATAATATTTTTCATTTATTACTTTTTATAAATAATGATTCGACACGTTGATAATCATTTTTCATAGTATCAACATGTATCGGGGCATATAGTGCTATTTCACTTGCATCGATAAGACTTATGATTTCAGAAGCAAAACGGGTATCATATCCATTGGCAAGTAACAGATTACTTACATTTTTTTTAGTTACTTCACCTAATCCTACATTGGATTTATCACTTACAAATTGCAGAATAGTATTACGAAGTTCTGCATAAAATCCTTTGATATCATTTTTTTGTAAAAGGAAATGGGCGTTTTTTAAGCGTTTAATTGCTTGCCGAGTAGCTTGTTTATTTCTGTATTTTTCTGGATCAGCCATTTCATTTTTCTTATATCGAATTATTGCTAAATAAATTAAAAAAGAAACGATTGGCAAGAATATCAGGAGCCAATATATATATGTATTAAAAAACTGTTTATGAGCATTATATGTAAGCGACAATTCACTTATAATTGGCTCTTTTATATTTCCCTTATTAGCGGTTTTATTTTTTAATGATTTTAATATTTGAGCAGGGATATGTATCGTTTTATATTTTTCTTGATCCGTGTCAAAATAAGTAAAATCAATACTTGCAATACTATCTACCCCTGCTCGTTTAGGTATTATAGTAAAATTAAAATTTCGTGTTCCTTCAATATTTTCAGCACCTTGATGAAATGCATCTATTATCTCAGGGTCATATAGGTCCAAGCCATCAGTAGTTTTTATTTGGGGCGCTTCGATAAAATTCAGATTCCCTTTCCCATTTATTTGCAATTGGGCAAGGTAGGGTTCATCAGTATGTGGTATTTTGGCATCCAGTTTCCATGCCGCTGTAAAATCTCCTACTGCACCAGCATAATTCGATGGTTGATTATCTATGGGAAGCTCTTTGACCTTCATATTTTCAGAGCGTGAGGATAATGAAATCATTTGATTATGATATGAAAACATATCTTTAAATACATCTTTAAAAAACGGATCGTTTGCAAATGGAGAGTTGTTGAATGGGTCGGTTTGTCGATTTAGCACTCGCAATCTGACTGTTGCATCCATTTTGACCTTTGGTATTTCTAAGGTGCCTGCTCGTTGCGGTACCAAGATATCTTTTTTAAAAACAATAACTTTATAATCTCTGCCATTCACTTTTTCTGTGAGTACTAATTCTTTGGGTAATTTCACTTCTTCGTTCCAGCAAGACTGCCATTGGGCAATTCAGTAAGTGTATAACCGGTCAGCGATAATTGTGTATATAATTTATATGTAACAGTAAATTGCTCTCCTACATACACTTCTTTTTTATTTACTTCGACTTTTACAAATATATTTTCCTCTGTAACCTGCTCATCTTGTATCTCTTGCCTTATTTTTTCTTTTACTTGTTGTGGTGTGGAAGCTGAAGCGGTAAAGTTCAGTGTATTACTTTGCATAGTTCGCCCATTTATCACTGCCGTAGCTGCTTGAATAGTGAGTTTGCCAGTCTGTATAGGTTGTAAGACATATTCATAAGCCATACTATTGCTCATAGTTCCGTTTATGAATTGTGTAGATTGAGAGGTATTAGGTCCTGAAACGATATTAAATCCTTTAAAATCGGGTGCTATAAAATTAGACACTTTTCCATTTTCAATGACAAAACGTACTTTGATGTATTGTCCAGCACCTTGAGAGCTGGCATAGAAATTTTGGGCAAATAAAGCCTCGCCATACATAAAAAAGAAATAAATAATGAATAAAAATATCCTCAAGGTTATGATAATAATTTCCTTCATTGTTCGATAATATTATATTCTATAAGCAATTTGAAAAATTGAAAGGATAAATTTACGATTAAGTCTTGTATGCCAATATATATAAAGATTATAAATTGATTATTTCCAAAATCCCATACTCTTCATAGCATTATATGCCTCTCTAGCCTTAGGATGTGTGACATTTAGTTCTAGAGTCTTGGCTATATATACTTGTGCTGAGTCATATTGCTGTATTGTAAAATAAATACCACCCAAATGGTAACAGGTCTCAATATTTACTGGATTATATGAAAGTGCTACATGCAAAGAATTTATTGCTTTGCGATATTCCATTTTTTCGCCCCACTTTATCCCCTCTTGAGTATAATATTGTGACAATATATTCATATATTCATTTCGTTTTACATGATTGGGTGCCATTTCAAAGCCTTGTTTCCAATATTTTTCAGCTTGCTTATACTCACCAATACGCCATGCCAAAGAACCCAGATTCATAAACGGATCTGGAAATTGAGGATGAATATTTATACTTCGTTCCAAATATTTTTTAGCTAATGTCACACTTTCATTAGCTTTCGATTTATTATTCTGGGCTTTATAGTGATCATACCATGAAATATATGCCGTGCCAGCAGCATTAGTAGCTTTGGCTGAATTAGGTGCTGCCTTTACATCTTGTATGAATAAGGTATCATTATTTTTCCAATCTTGATTACGTGTATACGTTTTCACAAAAGAAATGATAACAAGTACCCCCATAATACTCAAGATACCACGTTCACTTACCCATTTCCTACTTAATACTTCTTGTAGTAAATATATTATAAACATACAGTATCCAAGCGAGGCTTGAAAAATAAGTCGCTCACCCATAGTAGCACCTAGATCTATGAATATATTAGACACAATACTGTATGAAATATAAAAGAATAAAATGGCATAACTCAAAATATTTTTTTTCTTCACCAATAATATAGCCAAAATCAATAAAATAGCATTGACGACTATAGACAATAAAAATAAAGGGCTAGACAATTTTTGATATGGTAATTGATTATATGAATAATCGTAACTTAATGGATGAGGAAAAATGAGCAATTTAAAATAATATAAGGGTAAACTAAGAATACTAGCCCAGCGCTCCGATACACTAGCCCACAGATAGGGGTTATTTAATATTTCTTGCGATGGGGCCGGGCTACCGAGCCCCACGATGTAGTATCTTAATAAAAGATAGATAAGGGTAATGCCTATATAAGGTAATGCCTTTTTAATTATTTCTTTTATCTTTTTATCCGTAAAAAAATACCATGATAGGGGCAAAATAGCGACTAATGTTATAGCATTTTCTTTTGACAAATAAGCTAATATAAAAAACAACAAAGACATAATTAATCTTTTAGTTTCTAGGCTTTGTAACCATCTAAAACTATATATCAATGTAAGTAGCAAGAATAAGAATGACAGGAGTTCGTCTCTACTTTTGATATTGGCGACACTCTCTGTATGTATTGGATGAATAAGAAAAAATAATGCTACTCCAAAAGCAAAGAAAAAATTATTTGGAACTATGTATTGGTTTAATAATAAAAATATAAAACAAATAATCAAAGCATAGAGTGCTATATTAATAAAATGACTAAAACTATAATGAAAATTAAGTTGCTTAGTTTTTTTATTAACTCCAAATAATAAATTATTAATGCTCACTTCTACTGCAAAAGTAATCATGGATAGCGGACGCCATCGCCCGCCTTGTAATTCGCCTTTAGTATTACCCTCGCCATAGAAGCTATGGAATGCGTCTTTACTTAGTATATCAGGTATTCCTGCTACACCTTTGAGTACATATTTATTTTCAATGAGTACAAGCCCGTCATCCAATGCAGTTGTATTTTGAAGCGTATTGCTATAAAATACAAAACATAGAAAACACAATATCCAATACACATAGGAAATAATAAATTTTGGAAATACATTATTCATTGATAATTATTTTTTCTCCATCATTAATAGTAAATCAGCGCCTATATCATTGCGATAATATTTTGTTTCATATTGTACATTTTCAGCATCTATATAGGATAATGTTAATGCCTCTCGCAAGGATGACCCGAGGTTAGTAATAGCAAGCACACGACCTCCATTAGTTACTAGGGTATTTTCATATAATTTAGTCCCCATATGGAAACATAATGATTTACATGATTCTGGAATGTGTATTTCCTTTTCTTTAGTATATACATCTGGGTATCCTTTACTTACTGTAATCACAGTAGCAGCGGATAAGTCGGAGATTACACATCGTTGATCTTTCAATTTTTTTTGAGCACATGCCACCAATAAGGTAACTATATCACTTTCTATTCGAGGCATAATGACCTCAGTCTCTGGGTCTCCCAATCGTGCATTATATTCTATGACAAATGGTTTGCCATTTACATTTATTAATCCAAAAAAAATAAATCCTTTATAAGCGATTTGCTCTGATTGTAATCCATCTATGGTTGGCTTAATAATAGTTTCTTTCACCAATTGCATAAAATCTGCATTACAGAAATGTACGGGACTTACAGCACCCATACCTCCTGTATTTTTGCCAGTATCTTGTTCGCCTATTCTCTTATAATCTTTTGCTTCTGGTAATAAAACATAATCTACGCCGTCAGTAATTATAAATACACTACATTCTATTCCTGTTAAATATTCTTCAATAACTACACGCTCACTTGACTTACCAAATTTACCATCTAACATATCCTTTAATTCTTCAATAGCTTCTTGATGTGATTGGCATATTACAACACCTTTGCCCAATGCTAGTCCATCTGCTTTCAATACTATAGGCAGCGAATGTTGCATGATGTAATCTATCGCTTGTCTTCTATCTGCTGTGGTAAACTCAGCATAAGCTGCTGTAGGAATATGATATTTATTCATGAATTTCTTAGCAAATGACTTGCTACTTTCTAGCTGTGCTGCGTATTGATCAGGTCCAACAACCATTATATTTCTAGTAGATATATGTTGCTGTAAGAAATTTACAATGCCTGCTGCAAGCGGATCATCAGGTCCGATGATACATAGATTGATTTGTTGCTCGTGTAATATACTCGCTACTTTATCAAAATCCATAATAGAAGCATCAAAGTTAGATGCTACTTGTGCCGTGCCGGGATTACCTGGTATACAAATTAATTTATTACATAATTGACTTTGTGATATTTTCCAAGATAAAGCATGCTCACGCCCCCCGCCTCCTAGCACTGCTATATTATAAGTTATCATAAAATACGCTCTAGTACATTCAATTAATACAAACATACAAATCTAAGCGAAAATTAAATTTATGATATTAAAAAAATATTCATTGCAATTTGCTTTTCCTGGTTATAGCATAAAAATATGTATATTGCTTTAT
>Ga0114938_1001338_pt1 | contig 16950 bp, 15 predicted proteins | sample AshMeaBigSpring_FD_88675 | JGI IMG/M metagenome (GOLD analysis project Ga0114938, IMG submission 88675) | Groundwater microbial communities from Big Spring, Nevada to study Microbial Dark Matter (Phase II) - Ash Meadows Big Spring | ecosystem: Environmental > Aquatic > Deep subsurface >...
ATGACCGCAGGGTTCTGTTGCAGCCGGTCTGGCCCTGTAGTATAAACCTCCCTTCCCCGCGACAGCCCCGACGCGCGCCGCCGGATGGATGCGAATCCCCGGTAAGCCCGCGCGCCTCGGGGAGTCGAGCGAACTGCCTTTATCGGGCATTAAAGTTGATTAGAATATTACCAATAACCAAGAATACGGGAGCCATTCATGGCCGACTGGACTGAGCAGGCCGAGCAAATGTTAAAGACCTGGACCCAGGCCCAGAAAAGCGTCTGGGATAGTTGGCAAGACCTTGCCGGCCGGGAAGTTGGCGCGCCCACAAAACCGCAATCCTTCAACCTGAACCCCATGGAATGGTTTCAGCAATCGATGTCCTCCTGGACTGACCCTGCTGGCGTCGCGCGGGATGCCGGTCGTCAGGTATTCGGCAGCCAGTTCTCGATGATGAAAAACCTGGAAATGTTGACCAGGGCATGGCAGATGGTCGCTCCCAAGCTCGATGCCGGACAGGATTGGCGGGCTCCGCTCTCCGCCTTTACCGGCAACTGGTTTCAGCAGCTCGTAGGGGCACCCCAAGGCCTGCTTGAGATGTCGCAAGACACCCAGGCGCTCTGGCAATCCTATCTGAAGGAGTGGGGCCCCTTGTTGCAGCCCTGGATCTCCTCCGCCATCGAGGCCACGGGCAGCGGGCATCTCGGCGAAATGATGCTGGGCGGGTCCGCGGGCTTGAGCCGCCTGCTCGCCATGGAGCAAGACGAGTTCCAGGGGGCGCCTTATGGCGGCTTCGCCGAAATCCCGAGCATCGGTGTCGCGCGGGAGCATCAGGCGAAGATCTTGCGAGCCTTCGACGCCTTCGTCGATCTGCGCAAGGTGATGTTAGGGTTCAATCAGCTGACCATCAATGCCTTGGGTAAAGCGGTGGAGACCCTGATCGAGACCCTGGTGGAGAAGGGGCAAAAGGGAGAAAAGATCCAGAGCGTGCGGGAGCTGAATCGCCTCTGGCTGGATTCCGCGGACGAGGTCTTCACCAAGATGTACGCCTCCGAGGAGTACCTCAAGCTCCAGCACGAGCTCTCGAAGGCCGGGATGACCTACAAGATCATGCAGCACGACGTGGTCGAGATGGTCCTCAAGAGCTTGAATCTGCCGACCCGCAACGAGCTCGACGATGCCTACAAGACCCTGTATGAGCTGCGCAAAGAGGTCAAGGCGCTGAAGAAGGCCCTACACCGGCAGGCGGCGCCAGGTCTGGAAGCCAAGCCGGCGACACAAAACGCGATCAAGCGGGTGGCGACGAAAAAGATGGCCGGAAGCGCCCCGGCAACGAAGAAGATTGCTGCCCGCAAGAAACGGGTACCGCGCGTCGCCGCTGTCGACTAGCTCGCTTGCTGTCCAAGCCCGATTAGCCTTCTCTTAGCTCTTCTCTGGAGTAGATCCATGTTGTCCATGCCCATCGACATCCAACCCAAGGATGCCGTCAAGGAGCTCAAGGAGCTGAACGAAAAGATCACCAAGGGCCTCGAGTTTCTGAGTAAGCTCAAGGACGAGGACGTCGACATCGGCACCGCTCCCAAGGAGACGGTCTACACCGAAGACAAGCTCAAGCTCTATCACTACCTGCCCACGCGGGATGACTTACTCAAGACCCCGCTGCTCATCGTTTATGCCCTGGTGAACCGCTATCTGGTAGCGGATCTGCAAGAAGACCGCTCCATGGTGCGCAACTTGGTCAACGAGGGTCTGGACACCTACTTGATCGAGTGGGGCGACCCCTCTCCAGCGGACAAGTACCTGACCGTCGACGATTATGTGAACGGGTATCTGGACAACTGCGTGGACTTCTTGCGGGAGCGTCATGGCGTTGACAAGATCAACATTCTGGGCATCTGCCAGGGCGGCACCCTGAGCACCTGTTATTCCGCCCTGCACCCGGAAAAAGTGGCGAACCTAATCCTGACCGTAACGCCGATCGATTTTCATGCCGGCCGGGACGAGCTGAATCCGGAGATCGGTTTGCTGTTCAACTGGGGCAAGGGCGTGGACGTGGATCTGATGGTCGACGCCTACGGCAACGTACCCGCCGACGTGCTCAACTTCACCTTCCTGATGGTGAAGCCCTTTGCGCTCAATTTCGGCAAGTACCACGACATGTTGGACATGTTGGACAACGAGAAGGCGATGATGAATTTTCTAAGGATGGAGAAGTGGTTGTTCAATGGCCCGGATGCGGCCGGCGAGGCCTACCGCCAGTTCGTAAAGGACTTCCTGCGGGACAACAAGCTGATCAAGAACCAGGTGGTCATCGGCGACCAGCGCGTCGATCTGGGAAACCTCACGATGCCGATACTGAACTGCTACGCCACGGCCGACCATCTGGTCCCGCCGCCCTGCTCAAAGGCGCTTGCAACCAAGGCGGGGACCAAGGACTACACGGAAATGGCAATCCCCGCCGGGCACATCGGGATCTATGTAGGGGGCAAGGCGCAAAAAATGCTGGCCCCTGGCGTCGCCAAGTGGCTGAGGGAGCGCGAATAACGCAGTCGGGCGGCGGTCTCCGACCGGAGGGTAGGGCTGAGCCGATCCCGGCGCGGACCCGTCGGCTCGCCTCCGGTAGGCAGCGCACAAGAGCGAGAGGTCTATTCAGAGGAACCTGTGACTCGGCCCAGGGACGTGCCAGCAATTTCGACCGCGATACGTTGTTAAGATCAAGGAGCCGAGAAGTATCGGGCTGTTGCGGTTTACTGTCCTCAAGCGGCTGGAGGGCCGTTTCTCGACAACTACTATTCACCACCCTGGAGGTTTGAGATGGCAGCCAAGAGATTCAATCGCGGTGTCGCCCTGGTCGGGGCCGGCATGAGCAGCTTCGGGGCCTTCCCCGGAAAGACGACCCGCGACCTCTTCGTCGAGGCATTCAGAGAGATGCACGCCTCGGTAGACAAGGGGTTCGACCCGAAAGACATCGATGAGTGTTATTTCGGCAACTACAGCAGCAGTCAGTTCGAAGGGCAGGGCTTTACCGCGCCCTTTATTGCCAATGCCGTGGGGATGAATCCTCGTCCCGCGATTCGTACCGAGAACGCCTGTGCCAGCAGCGGCACCGCCGTGCGCTTGGGGGTCACGGCCATCGCCTCCGGTATCGCCGACATGGTCCTGGTTGGCGGCTACGAGAAGGAGACCGACCAGCCCACCGAGAAGGTCACCGAAATCCTGGCCACCGCCAGCGACAACCTGTACGAGAACGTGGCTGGATTTACCTTCCCCGGCCTGTACGCCGCCTTGGCTACCGCCTACATGCACCGCTACGGCGCGACCGGCGAGACCATGATGCGGGTCGCACTGCAAAACCACGAGAACGGCGCCCTTAACCCCAAGGCCCAGTTCGGCAAGCGCATCGGCGACTTCATCAAGATGAAGCAAAAGAGCGCCGAGAAGAAGGGCATGCCTATCCCCCAGTGGGAAGACGAGATGGCCTTCCTGCGCGATCCGCGCGCAAACCCGGTCATCTCCTGGCCCATGCGCCTGTTCGATTGCTCCCCCGTCTCCGACGGCGCCGCCGCCCTGTTGCTGGTCGCGGAAGACATGGCCCACAATTTCACCGACAAGCCGGTCCATATCATCGCCAGCGCCTTGGCCTCGGGTGTGCCAATGCACGACCGTGACGACCTGACCATGATCGAGACCGCGACGATTGCCGGGCAAACCGCCTACGAAATGGCTGGTGTCTCACCTAAGGACATCCAAGTGTGCGAGGTCCACGACTGCTTCACCATGACGCAGGTCATCGCGACGGAAGACCTGGGCTTCTTCGAGCGGGGCCAGGGCTGGAAGGCGCTGGAAGAAGGCCGCACCGCACGCAACGGCGACCGCCCGATCAATACGTCCGGTGGGCTCAAGTCCAAGGGCCACCCGGTGGGTGCCTCCGGCGTCGGCCAGGTCGTCGAGGTATGGAAGCAGCTTCGCGGCGAGGCCGGCGATCGGCAGCTACCTGGCGAGCCCACCCTCGGCATGACCCACAACCTGGGCGGCAGCGGTCAGGTCTGCGCCGTTCATATTTTCGAGAGGAGATAAGCCATGAGCAAAGATCTATACAGTGCGGCCGGATTCTACGAGTACGTTGACGAGAAAAAGCTCATGGGGACCAAGTGCAAGTCCTGCGGAGAGCTTTTTCTCCCGCCGCGCCCAATGTGCTCCTCCTGTCACAGCGAAGAGATGGAATGGGTCGAGATGTCCGGCAAGGGCAAGCTGGAGGCCTTCACCGTAACCCTCTATGGCCCGACGCGCATGGTGCAGGCGGGTTACGGGCCAAAAAACCCCTATTGTGTCGGGGTCGTGCGCCTCGACGAGGGCCCCGCCATCAGCGCCCAGATCCTCGGCCTGGATCTGTCCAAGCCCGAAGAGATCAAGGTCGGAACGCCCATGAACCTGACCTTCATCAGCCGCAAAGAGGGTGAAGAAGAGAAGACCTATATCGGCTTCGAGGCCGCGTAGCGAATCCAAGAAAAACGATCGTTAGCGCTTGAAGGGCCGGCATCCGCCGGCCCTTTTGTTTTTGGACGGCGGGCGGCTGGAACCCCTCTCCAGGCTGAGATGTGCGCTCGTTTCTGTGGATGCCGTCCGTCGGGAACGACGCCGGAACTACCTGGTCTTTCAGCCTATTAACTACGCTAAGCTCTGCATCAAAAAATTTGTTGTTGCAGCGCACAAATATTGCAGTAAGCTTTAATCCCGATCCATACCGCCGCCGGAGATGGAGAAGCTCACCAGAACCAAGCGCGGGAAGGCGGCACGAGAAACCGGAGAGAGCGAACGATGAAAATTGAAGGTAAAACAGCTGTAATTACGGGCGCCGCCAGCGGCATCGGCAAGGCGACCGCAGAGGACCTCGCCAATCGCGGGGCCGGCTCGATCGCGATGGTCGACATCACCGACAACGTCAAGGACGTAACGGCGGAGATGAATAAGAAGGCCGGCCGGGAAGTGGGTCGGGCCTTTCAGGGGGACGTTACGGACGCCGCCTTCCGGAAGGAGGTCTACGATGCGATGTGCGGCAAAGACGGCGTCGTGAACATCTGCGTGCCTTCGGCCGGTATTTTCCGCGACCGCCTCTCGGTCATGCTCGACAAGGAGACGGGCGAGCCCGACATCTATCCCGTCGAGCTGTTCCGTCAAGTGCTCGAGGTCAATCTGGTGCACCCCGTGTACTGGGCATTGGAGCTGGTTGCCCGCATGGCCCATAACCGCAAGACGCGAGGCCTGAAGAAATGGCACCCGGACGAGACGGTTCAGGGCACCGTCATCTTCATCGGCTCCGTCGCCTCCCAGGGTAACAAGGGGCAGATCTCCTACTCGTCCACCAAGGCAGCCCTGGAAGGCGCTGCCCAGACTCTGATGAAGGAGTCGATGTTCCACGGCGTGCGCACTGCCGTAATCCATCCGGGCTTTGTCGATACCCCCATCCTGCAAGGCATGCCGGAAGGCTACCTGGAGAAGTACGTCCTACCGGACATTCAGCTCGGTCGTCTGATCCGGCCGGAGGAGTTGGCCGACGCGATCTGCTTCATGATCTCCAACTCCGCAGTCAGCGGCGAGCTCTGGTGCGACGCCGGATGGCATCCCCCGGCAGGGACCTGATACCAGTCGCGCGCGGGCGGGACGAAACCTGAGCAACAGAGACGCAAGGCTTGCAGCGGGAGCGCCTCCGCCATGAGAGCGGCAGATCGGACGAGGCGTTCGATCTGCCGCTCGTTCGAGGGGAGAGACGCTCCGCTTGAGATTCTCTCATCGGTCAATGCCTATCGGGGTAGGGCGACCTGGGAGCTTGATGCCCCCGGCGCTCTCTTTGATTCCCTCGTAAACGAGGCATACGGAACCCGGGTACTCGCCCAACTCGATGAACCCAACCTCCACGGTGAACCACCATGTACGGATCGATACAATCTGTCTTGAAAGAGCTGCCCGACGTCAGCACCAGTTGGCTGCGCTACATGACCGCACTCACGCGGTCCATCAACCGCGAGCGTACCGAGTTTCTCGATAGCTATCTGATCGCGGCGCAGATCGCGCTTCAGGCGGCGAAAGACAACCCCATGAGCCTGCGTGACACCCTCGAGATCATGCAGCACAAATCCTCTCTCATGCAGAAGGGATTACATGCCACGCAGGACAAGATGACGGATTACATGTTCGATCAGATCAAGGAGTTGAACGACGCCCTCTTTAACACGGTCCTCGACGCCGACGGAGAAAAGCTGGCTGGGTATCTGAAGCGCGAGGCGGAGGTCATGGAGGCGGTCGCCAACTTCCCGGAGCAGATCGAGAAGGTAAAGGACGATTTCGGCTTCCACTTCAAGACCTCGGCTTACCGGCTGATCCATGACACCGGCTCGTTTCTGATGTACCAGGTGCTGCCGATTAAGGAGGGCGTGGAGGTTCGGGACGATCTGAAGCCGATGCTCCTGGTGCCACCCTACATGCTGGGCGAGCACATCCTTTCCTTCCTCCCCTACGAGGACAAGAGCTACGCCCACAGCTTTGCCAACGAGGGGATCCCCACCTACGTGCGCGTGGTCAAGGACATCGACGAAAACGAGATTGTCCAGAAGATGACGCCCGATGACGATTGCGACCAGACGCGCGAGCTGTGCGAAGTCCTCAAGAAGAAGCACGGCAAGAAGGTGACGCTGAACGGCACCTGCCAGGGCGGTTATATCTGCCTCATGAACACGCTGTCGGGGACCCTGACCGACGTCAGCGATGCCATCATCACGAACGTCGCCCCCATCGACGGCACCTACAGCGACGCCATCAGCGGCATGCCGCAGATGCACCACGACTTCATTACCCATACCCTCCCTAATGGCGGAAAGGTCGCCAACGGCTACATGCTGAGCCTGGGCATGCGCTTCGTCGCCATCGACCGCGAGACCCCCTTGATCAAGGTCCTGGATCAGGCCTCGCTGCATAGGGCCACCGAGCTGAATCCGGGAAAGACAGTGGCGGCCCTGTTCCGGTGGTTGTTGAAGGAGCGCGTGCACCTGCCGCTGGAAATCGCCAAGATGAGCACCAGCACCTTCCACGATCCCATCTCCGAGGAGGGCGAGCTTCCGGTCAAGCTCTACGACAAGCCCCTGAAGGTGGGCGCCCTGAAGGACCTCGGCATCAAGTGGTATCAGAACTACGCCCTGAAAGACGACCTGGTGACCCCGGATTGCGCAACGGCGGCCAACAAGTTCCTGGAGGGGACCGACGTGGTCGAGTCCGTGCCCTTCCCGGGCGGTCACGTGGCGATCCTCACCAGCCCTTACAACAAGCGGGCGCCGGTGAACGGTACCTTCAAGGCGGCGGACGGCAAGGAGTACCGCGGACCCGTGAAATTCCAGCTCGATATCTCCGCCTGATGGCAGATTGCCCGATCCGTGAGGCGCCCGTCGGGCGCCTTTTCTTTTGTCGTTAGCGACCTTAGAGGAACCGAAAAGCCATGGCTAAAGTAACCTTCATGGGCCACCCCGTCACAACCAACGGCGACTTGCCGAATGTGGGCACCAAGGCTCCGCCCTTCCTCCTGACAACCAAGGACCTGGAGGACGTGGGGCTCGGTAATTACCAGGGGAAGAAAAAGCTCCTGAATATCGTACCCAGCCTCGATACACCCACCTGCGCTATCTCTACCAGGAAGTTCAATCAGTATGCCAAAGAGCATCCGGAGACGATGATCCTGGTAGTCTCCGCCGATCTGCCCTTTGCCCAATCGCGCTTCTGTCAGGACGAAAGCCTGGAGAACGTAGTTACGCTTTCATTGATGCACACACCCCAGTTCACCTCGGACTACGGGGTGGCGATCATCGATGGTCCCCTGAAGGGGCTCGCTGCACGGGCGGTCGTAGTGATGGACGAGAAGGATACGGTGCGGTACACCGAGTTGGTCCCGGAAATCGCCGACGAGCCGAACTACGAGCTGGCCATGGCGGCCCTCGAGGCCATCTGAGCAGGAGCGTCAGACCGGCAGTAGGACAACATCCCGCCGCCTCCACGGCCGCCGTGGGGGCGTGTGTAGAAGCTCGGCGGAGCGCCGGGAATCGCGACTACACCCTTCGGACTCACGTGGAAGCGCTGGCGGTCGGCACCCGCGTCGAGACCGATGCGGTCGCCTGCCTCGATATGGTAGGCAAACAGCCGGTGCGTGTGCAGCAACCTGAAATCCCGTAAACATGACAAGGTAAGGGTTCTCTGCTTCTAGGATGATCGAGGCCAGCCACGGCGCTCGCGGGCGCTCGCACGCTGGCCGGACGGGCAGGCAGTGTGACCGCGAGACGGCAGGGGTAAACTTCCCCGCTCAGCGTAAGCGGAGGATGGTCTCTTCGATGCGGCAGTACCTGGATCTGCTCCAAGACGTGGTCGACAACGGCTCCGACAAGTCGGACCGAACCGGCGTGGGCACGCGCTCGGTGTTCGGCCGGCAGCTCAGATTCGATCTGTCCCGCGGGTTTCCGCTGGTCACCACCAAAAAGATCCACCTCAAGAGCCTGGTCTACGAGCTGCTCTGGTTCCTGAGCGGCTCCACGGACAACAACTGGCTCAAGGCGCGGGGGGTCTCCATCTGGAACGAGTGGGCGGCTGAGGATGGGGATCTGGGCCCAATCTACGGTCGCCAATGGCGCGCTTGGGCCTGTCCCGACGGGACCAGCATCGATCAGATGACGAACCTTGTGCGGGATATCCGATCCAGCCCGGACTCCCGCCGCCTACTGGTAACCGCCTGGAATCCAGCCGATCTCCCGCTCGATGGGCTGTCCCCGCAGGCGAATGCCGAGCGCCGGCGCATGGCCCTGGCGCCTTGCCACTGTCTCTTCCAGCTCTATGTGGCGGATGGCAGACTTTCCTGTCAGCTCTACCAGCGCAGCGCCGACCTCTTTCTCGGGGTGCCCTTCAACATCGCCAGCTACGCCCTTTTGACCAGCATCTTGGCCCAGCAATGCGAATTGGAGCCCGGTGAGCTGGTGCATACCTTCGGCGATGTCCACCTCTACCTGAATCACCTGACCGAGGACATCGTCTTCGAGCAGCTCAGGCGCACCCCGCGCCCCCTGCCGCGCCTGCGGATTGGCCGCTGCCCCTCGACCCTGTTCGAGTACCGGCTGGATGACTTCGGCTTCGATGGCTACGATCCCTATCCTCCGATCCGCGCCCCGATTGCCGTTTAGGCGGTGCTGCGCAACAACCGAGGCCCGACCGTGACCGACGCCCTCATCGACTATGGACTCTTCCTGGCCAAGACCCTGACCCTGCTCGGGGGAATCGGGGTGCTCCTGGCCGCGCTGCAGCGCGCCCGCCGCGCCCGCCATCTCGACGGGGAGCGGTTGGAGGTGGTCAATCTCAACGACAAGTACCGCGCGCTGGGGAGGACGCTCAAGCATGCGTCCCTGCCGCGGAAGGCATTCCTCAAGCTTCTGAAGTCAGAGAGAAAAGCGAAAAAGCGGCAAGACAAGGGAGATCGGAAAAAGGACAAGCGGCGGATCTTCGTGACGGATTTCCACGGCGACATCAAGGCCACCGGGGTTGCCTCCCTGCGCGAAGTGATCACCGGGGTGTTGATGGAGGCGGCGGAGGGAGACGAGGTCCTGGTACGCCTGGAGAACGCCGGCGGGATCGTGACCGAGCACGGCCTGGCGGCCTCCCAGCTCGCCCGCCTGCGAGTTCGCAAAATCGCCCTCACGGTTGCCGTGGACAAGATCGCCGCGAGTGGCGGCTACCTCATGGCCTGCGTGGCCGATCGCATCATCGCCGCCCCCTTCGCCGTAGTCGGCTCCATCGGCGTGGTCGCCCAGCTACCCAACTTTCACCGCTTACTCGAGCGCAGCGGCGTCGATTTCGAGCTCCATACCGCGGGCGAGTTCAAGCGCACACTCACCCTGTTCGGCGAGAACTCCGAGGGGGGACGGGAGAAGCTGCGCCAGCAACTGGAGGACACCCACCGACTGTTCAAGGACTTCATCCGTGAATATCGCCCCCATCTGGACTTGGAGCGCGTGGCCAACGGGGAGTATTGGCACGGTAGCCAGGCCCTAGAGCTCGGCCTGGTGGACGAGCTCAAGACCAGCGACGATTACCTAATGGATGCCAGGGAGGCGGCGGATATCCTGCTCGTTGCCTACGAGGCCCCCAAGCGGCCACTGGAGCGCTTGCTCTCCTTGCTTGGCTCCGCCCTGCGTACCCTGGGTCTGCGGTAACGCCAGAGCCGGTGGGGCGCTATCAAGCGATTGAAACCGCGCATAGGCTCTACTTATTGGTTCATCGGCGGCGCGGGTCAGATAATGGAGGCGAAACCCTATGACGCGCCGAAGGGGACGAGCGCGCGTCATCACCGAACCGAAACGCCCGAAAAAGAGGTGCCTGCCATGAGCGAGCCTGCGGGAATCGACGAGACGCTGCAGATTGTCCGGGATCGGCTGGCACAGATGCAGGGCGACCTGGACGTCCTCTCCGGGGCGATTTGGCGGAGTATCGATCACGACAGTGCCGACGAGCTGGAGACGGGCGTGCGTTTCAAGCAGCGTTTCAACCAGAAGCGCGAGTCACTGGAGCAGGCGATGGATGAGATGCTCGCCTTGCTGCGGGACTATCCCTCTTCCGGGCCGGGTAGGGGCGCGGGACCCGCCGAGCCAACAGCCGGGCCGACCGAGCCCAAGGCCGGGCAAAAAGGGCTCGAAACCACGCCGCCCGCCGAGATCGAGGTCGTGCCCTTGAGCGAGGACCTCGATCAGAAGGTCCCCTTCGGGTTCGTCCTCACCGGCCAGACCTTCACCAGCGCCTCCGCCTGGCCCCTCTTCTACGAGGCCCTGCTCCAGGAGCTTTATGGCCGGGGTGCGGAGAGTCTGGTGCGCCTGGTGGGCGAGTCCGGCAGCTTCAGCTATCAGGGAAAGCCCCTGTTCGCCCGGGTGCCGGATGCCCTGGACGATCCCCTCCCCATCGCGGACGCCATCTTCGCCGAGGCGGACCTGGAGCCGCGGATTCTGCTCTCGGTGATCAAGCACTTGATCGGCGAGTTGGGCTATCCGCTGGAGTCCTTCAAGATCCTGCTGCGGGAAAAGAACCGCGGAACGGTGGAGACCCTCTCCATCGCGGCCTGAACCCTCCTCGCCCCGGTCCGGCTGGACGGCGTGGCGGCTGGGCGATCGATCAACGGATGATGTCGGTCACCCGCCAGGTCGTTCCCTCGCGCCGCATGCGCACGTGGGCGGCGTTGAATCCGAGCTCTCCGAGCCGGATGAGAAAGCGGTCCGGGGACTCGAAGAAGGCGAAGCTCACCCCTGCCAGGAAATAGGGCGGACTCTTGTCGGTGGCCCGGGCGGCGACCTCCTTGAGACTGTCCCGCGCCCATTCCAAGGTGATGGTCTGCTCCAAGGCCGAGTCGCCCAGGCGTTGCAAGTTTTGCTGGAGCCAGGCTAAGGCGCTGCCCGGGTCGCGGGGTTGGGGCAGAGACTCGAGGCCGAGCCCCTTCTCGATCCGCGTTCGGTAGTTGCCCCGGATCGCTTCCACGTCCACCAGCTTGGCAAGCTCGGTCATGTCGTCCTTGCCCAGGGCGTCGTCGAGGCGAAATAGATGGTAGTAAGGCCAGGCCCCGAAGACGAGGAGGGCGAGCAAAAAGAGGTATCCGAGCAGGCGCATAGGCGTTTCCTTTGTTCCTTCTAGAGCGAGACGATTCCTGCCCATTGTCTCGGAGAACTTCCCTTCACGGAAGGGGGTTAGCCTCCAAGTCGCGGGGCGCATTTTTCCTGGTCGAGCCCGAATTGCAGGATAATCCGCTGTAGGCTGGTACGGAAGCCCCTAAGGCACCCATCTCCATCTTCGAAGAGGCCGCCCTGTGGAAGACCTGACACACACCCTCGCACTGACGCTGGGCGCCGGCTGGGCTAGCGGCATCAATCTCTATGCCGCCATCCTGGTGCTGGGCTTTCTCGGCGCCTCCGGCCGTCTAGACCTGCCGGCGGGGCTCGAGGTCCTTTCCGACCCCCTGGTTATGCTGGCCGCCGGCCTCATGTACCTGGTGGAGTTCTTCGCCGACAAGGTCCCGGGCCTGGACACCGCCTGGGATAGCCTGCACACCTTCATCCGCATTCCGGCCGGGGCCATGTTGGCGGCCGGCGCCGTGGGGGACGTCGGTGCCGGCGCGGAGATCGCCGCGGCGCTCGTGGGCGGGGGCCTCGCGGCCGCTTCCCATGCCGCCAAGTCGGGGACGCGGGTCCTGATCAATACCTCCCCCGAGCCCTTTACCAACTGGACCGCCTCCATCGCCGAGGACTTTGCCGTCGTGGCCGGACTCCTCGCCGCCGTCAACCATCCGGTTGTCTTCCTGGTGGTGCTGGTTCTGTTCCTTCTGCTCCTGATCTGGTTGATGCCCAAGCTGTGGCGCGGCATCAAGCGAGTCTTTGGTGCCATCGCCCGCCTCTTCCGCGGAGACGCGGACGCGGGGGCGCCCCGGAGCAAGGCGGAGGAGGACAGTCCGCGCCGGGACTCGTCCTGATGAAGGTCTATCTCGTCGGCGGCGCGGTGCGGGACCGGCTGCTCGGCCGGCCGGTCGAGGAGAGGGATTACGTGGTCGTAGGGACCACCCCCGAGGAAATGACGGCGCTGGGCTATCGGCGGGTCGGCCGGGACTTTCCCGTATTCCTGCACCCGCAGACCAAGGAAGAGCATGCCTTGGCGCGCACCGAGCGCAAGACGGCGCCGGGCTACCGCGGCTTCGTGGTCCATGCGGACCCGACCGTGACCCTAGCGGAAGATCTGCGTCGGCGGGATCTGACCATCAACGCCCTGGCCGAGGACGAAGCCGGCAATCTCATCGACCTCTACGGGGGGCGCTCGGACCTGGAGGGCCGGGTCTTGCGCCATATCTCCGACGCCTTTGCCGAGGACCCGGTGCGAATCTTGCGGGTGGCCCGATTTGCCGCCCGTTTTGCGGATCTCGGCTTTACCGTCGCCGCGGAGACCATAGCCCTCATGCATGAGATGGTTGAGGCCGGAGAGGTCGAGGCCCTGGTGCCCGAGCGGGTCTGGCAGGAGCTGGTTAGGGCCCTGGAAGGGCCGGCGCCGTCTCGTTTCTTCGAGGTGCTGCGGGAGTGCGGCGCCCTTGCACGGCTGCTGCCGGAGCTGGACCGCCTCTTTGGCGTCCCCCAGCCCGCCGAGTGGCATCCGGAGATCGACACGGGTGTGCACGCCATGATGGTGATCGAAGCGGCCGCACGCCTCTCGCCGGACCCGGCCGTCCGCTTTGCGGCCTTGACCCACGACCTGGGAAAGGGCACGACGCCGGAGGAGATGCTGCCACGCCACAAAGGTCACGAGGAGCGCAGCGTCGAGCTGATCGAGGGGCTGTGCGCCCGGCTCAAGGTACCGCTCCGCTTTTGCGATCTGGCACGGATCACGGCCCGCTATCATGGCCTGGCGCACAAGATCGACGAGCTCCGACCCGGGACCATCCTGGACCTGCTGGAGGGCGCGGACGCCCTTCGCCGGCCCGGGCGCTTCGCGCAGATGGTGACCGCCTGCGAGGCCGATTACCGCGGGCGCGCGGGCTATCGGGACCGCGATTACCCCCAAGGGCGGCGCCTACTGCGGCTGCTCGCCGCGGTCCGGGACCTGGACGCGGGGGCGATCGCCCGCGCCGAGGCGGATCGAGACCGGATCCCCCATCGCATTCGCCAGGCACGCATCGCCGCCATCCGGTCGGTGAATTGAGCAATGGCATCCGCGTTCGGCACGACGCTGCGCTGAGCTTCAAATCCACTCGCGGCACCGCGACGGCAAGCCCCATGCGACCTGGAAGCGGCTGCATCGCGGCCGCTGCGCTACCCCCAATCGGGGGGCGCGCATTCCATGAGGGCTTGGGTGTTGAAAGCGGGAGCCCAGCGCGTATATTGATACCTAGTGAAACAGTCGGAAATGGGGGACCTGCAAGCGATGAGCGAGACGCCGGAATTGGACGAGCTGGTCCGTTCGGAATACGAGCATGGCTTCGTCACCGAGATCGAGTCGGACACGCTGCCGCCCGGTCTCGACGAGGAGGTCATTCGCGCGATCTCCAGGCGCAAGCGCGAGCCGGCGTCGATGCTTGACTGGCGGCTCAAGGCCTACCGCCATTGGTTGACCATGAGCGAGCCGCACTGGGCCTCCGTGCACCATCACCCAATCGACTACCAGGCCATATCCTATTTCTCGGCACCCAAACCCAAAGAGGGACCTAAGAGCCTGGACGAGGTCGACCCGGCCCTGCTGGAGACCTACGAAAAGCTTGGGATTCCGATCGAGGAGCAGAAGGCCCTGGCAGGCGTAGCGGTGGACGCGGTCTTCGACAGCGTCTCCGTGGCCACGACCTTTCGCGAGAAGCTGGCGGAGGCGGGGGTGATCTTCTGCGCCATCTCCGAAGCGCTGCAGGATTATCCGGAGCTGGTGCAGCGGTATTTGGGGACTGTGGTGCCCCACACCGACAACTTTTTCGCGACCCTGAATAGCGCCGTGTTCAGCGATGGGACCTTCGTCTATGTGCCCAAAGGCGTGCGCTGCCCCATGGAGCTCAGCACCTACTTTCGCATCAACGCCAGCAAGACGGGCCAGTTCGAGCGGACCCTGATCGTCGCGGACGAGGGAAGCTACGTGAGCTACCTGGAGGGCTGCACCGCCCCGATGCGCGACGAGAACCAGCTCCACGCCGCGGTCGTCGAGCTGATCGCGATGGACGACGCCGAGATCAAGTACTCGACGGTGCAGAATTGGTATCCGGGAGACGAGCAGGGGCGGGGGGGCATCTACAACTTCGTGACCAAGCGCGGGGAGTGTCGGGGCGCGCGGTCCAAAATCTCCTGGACCCAGGTCGAGACCGGCTCCGCGATCACCTGGAAGTACCCGAGCTGTATCCTGCGGGGGCAGGAGTCGGTCGGCGCCTTCTACTCGGTCGCCGTGACCAAGGGGCGGCAGCAGGCGGACACGGGCACCAAGATGATCCACATCGGCCCGAATACCAGCTCGACCATCGTCTCCAAGGGCATAGCCGCCGGTCATGGCCGCCAGGCCTATCGGGGGTTGGTCCGTATCGCGCAGCGGGCGGAGAACGCGCGCAACCACACCCAGTGCGATTCCCTGCTGATCGGAGACCATTGCGGCGCTCACACCTTTCCCTACATCGAGGTGAAGAACCCGACCGCCAAAATGGAGCATGAGGCCACGACCTCGAAGATCAGCGAAGACCAGCTCTTCTACTGCCGCTCGCGCGGTCTCTCCGGGGAGGATGCGGTGTCCATGATCGTCAATGGCTTCTGCAAGGAAGTCTTCAACGAGCTGCCGATGGAGTTCGCGGTCGAGGCGCAGAAGCTGCTCAGCATCAGCCTCGAGGGGGCCGTTGGGTGAGGCGAATGCGGAATGCGGGGTGCGCGGCGGGTCGCACGGTCAGATCGAGGTTGTAGCTATGTTGTCTGTCAAAGGGTTGAAAACGAGCGTTGAGGGCAAGGAGATCCTCAGAGGACTGGATCTGGAGGTCGGTGAGGGAGAAGTACACGCCATCATGGGTCCCAACGGATCCGGCAAGAGCACCTTTGCCCATGTGCTATCCGGACGCGAGGGATACCAGGTCACGGCGGGCTCGATTCGGTTCGATGGCGCGGACCTCTTGGATCTGGAGCCGGAGGAGCGGGCGCGGAAGGGCCTGTTCCTCGCCTTTCAGTACCCGGTGGAGCTGCCGGGTGTCAACAATACCTATTTCCTGAAAACGGCCCTCAATGCCGTACGCAAGTCGCGCGGCGAGGCGGAGCTGGACGCCGTCTCTTTTTTGCGCCTGATGCGCGAAAAGCTCAAGGTACTGCATCTGGACGATAGCCTGCTCAAGCGAGCGGTGAACGTCGGCTTTTCCGGAGGCGAAAAGAAGCGCAACGAGATCTTTCAGATGGCCTTGCTGGAGCCCAGACTCGGCATTCTGGACGAGACCGACTCCGGCCTGGACATCGACGCCCTGCGCATTGTCGCCGACGGCGTCAACGCCTTGCGCAGTCCCCGGCGCTCCGTGATCCTGGTGACCCATTACCAGCGACTGCTCGACTATGTCGAGCCGGATTTCGTCCATGTGCTGGCCAGGGGCCGCATCATCCGCTCCGGCGGCAAGGAGCTGGCGCGCGAGCTGGAGCAGAAGGGCTACGGCTGGATTGCCGAGGAGGCGGCGGCGTGAGCGTCCTCGATAGCCCGCGCAGCTTCGAGGGCTGGCTTGGCGGCCGGGATCGGGCAGGCGCGGGGGCCGGGCCGGTCTGGCTGGTCGAGGCGCGGCGCCGAGCCCTGGAACGGGTACGCGCGATGGGTGTCCCGAGCATCAAGCAGGAGGCTTGGCGCTACACCGGCCTCAAGTCTCTCTCGGAGACGCCTTTCGTCCTCTGGGACGAGGATGCCCTATCCATCGGGGCGGAGGACCTCGGCCCCCTCCTGGTGCCGGGGCTCGATGCCTATCGGGTCGTGCTGGTCAATGGCCGCTTCATACCCCATCTGTCCAGTCTGGGCGCCTTGCCCGCTGGCGTGCGCGCCGGCAGTCTGCGCGCCATCTTGGAAGCGGACGCGGACGCGCTGGAAGGCCTCCTCGATCGCATCGCCGGAGGGAGCAGCCAGGTCTTTTCGGCGCTGAATTCGGCGGCACTGAGCGACGGTTTCGTCCTGCTGGCGGACGCGGGCGCACGGGTCGATCGCCCCATCGAGCTCCTTCACCTTTCACTCGGCGGGGACGAGCCCAGAGTGGCCCAGCCTCGCCACCTGGTTCGGCTGGGAGAGGGCGCGAAGATCGACCTTGTCGAGCGCTATCTGAGCCCCGGCGAGTCCCTTTACTGCACCAACTCGGTGTTGGAGCTGATCCTCGAGCGCGGTGCACGCCTGCATCACGACCGGATTCAGAGCGAGAGTCCGAACGCCTTTCACATCACGGGACTCTACCTC
>Ga0114938_1001340_pt1 | contig 16918 bp, 18 predicted proteins | sample AshMeaBigSpring_FD_88675 | JGI IMG/M metagenome (GOLD analysis project Ga0114938, IMG submission 88675) | Groundwater microbial communities from Big Spring, Nevada to study Microbial Dark Matter (Phase II) - Ash Meadows Big Spring | ecosystem: Environmental > Aquatic > Deep subsurface >...
GACGCCGAGATCGTCGCCGGCGGCACCTATGACGATCGCGCAGGCTATTTCATCCAGCCGACCGTCATCCTGGCCGAAAGGCCCGATTTCAAGACCATGGCGGAGGAGATCTTCGGGCCGGTGCTCACGGTGTTCGTCTACGATGACGACCGCTACGCCGAAACCCTGCGGGTCTGCGATCAGACCTCGCCCTACGCCCTGACGGGGTCCATCTTCGCCCGCGAGCGCGAGGCCATCGCGACCGCCAAGCGCGCGCTCGTGAACGCCGCCGGCAATTTCTACATCAACGACAAGCCCACCGGCGCCATGATCGGCCAGCAACCCTTCGGCGGCGGCCGAGCCTCGGGGACCAATGACAAGGCCGGCACCCTGCTAAACCTGCTGCGCTGGGTCAGCCCGCGCACGATCAAGGAGACTTTCGTTCCGGCAACCGACTATCGCTATCCCTTCATGCAGCTCGAGTGACGCCGTGAACGTACGGTAGTTCCTCCGTTCGACGCTTCGTTCCAGCACGAAACGAACCACCCGCTTGACATCGCAAACGGTGTCGGATATCGGATAATGACACGAAAATTATATTTTTCATGTCATAAAAACCGAATCGCGCCGGTTTTGCCCGAGAGCTCACCCAAAGGAGAACGCATGGATATCATGGTCGTGCACTTCGCTGTGTCCGGCGTCGACACATCGATTTTCGTTCCGCCGTTGGTGGCATTCGTTGTATCCACCTTCACCTCCATGGGCGGTGTTTCCGGTGCGTTTCTGTTGCTGCCGTTCCAGGTCAGCATCCTTAATTTTACGACCCCATCCGTCAGCGCCACCAATTTCGTCTACAACATCGTGGCGATCCCCAGCGGCGTTTACCGCTACCTTAAAGAAGGCCGGATGGCCTGGCCGCTGACGTGGATCGTCATCGTGGGCACTCTTCCGGGGGTGCTGATCGGCTACTACCTGAGAGTCCTCTACCTGCCGGACCCCAAGGCCTTCAAGCTTTTCGTCGGCTGCGTTCTGCTCTACATCGGGGGGCGGCTGCTCTACGAGCTCAGCGCTCGTTCCCAAAAGGGCAAAACACAGATGAAGACCCTCGAAACCAAGTTCAACGATCACGTCAAAAAAATGAAGGCCGACCGCAATGCCAAGGTTTCGTCGGGCCTGCCGGCCGACGCGATGGTGCGGACGGTTTCCTTCACGCTCGCCCGCGTGGAATACGAGTTCTGGGGGCAGCGCTTTTCCTACCATACCCTGGGCATGTTTGCGCTGGCCTTCGTGGTGGGCATCATCGGTGGGACCTACGGCATCGGCGGCGGCGCGATCATCGCACCCTTCTGCGTGGCCGTGTTCAAACTTCCCGTATACACCGTGGCCGGGGCCGCGTTGATGGGGACGTTTCTAACCTCCATCGCCGGCGTCTTTTTTTACAGCATCATCCCGGCCGGCGTGGCGACCCGCCCGGACTGGCTCCTGGGGCTTCTCTTCGGCGCGGGCGGGTTTGCCGGGATGTACGTCGGAGCGCGCTTGCAGAAATTCGTGCCCCAGACGTTCATCAAGGCGATGCTGGGAGTGATGATCGCTTTTCTCGCCGTGAGGTATATCTGGCAGTTTTTCAGTTGAGCGGCCTCGGGGCGCCGAGGGTTTAAATCCAGCGCAACCGCGTCCAGTCATAGGCCAGACGAACACGGCGGCCGGGATACAAGCCCTGTCCTCGGATCTGCGCCTGCGGCAGCACGGCCGTCAAGGGAAGGTTGGCTGCCAGAGCGGACGCGCGAACCTTCCCGGATGCCTTTTCCAAAGCCAACCGGCTGATGATGCCCGTAATCGTGCATATCGTCGATGCGCCCGTCGGGGGAGATTCGCTGCCGAGCACGCGCAGGTCTTCGATCACTGCCGTCGCATCCGCAGCCGGCGGCGGCGGCACCCGCAGGATCTGGCCGTCGTCCAACGTTTTGCACCAGCTCTTTTCAGCCGCCGATTCCCATGGCCCGAAAACGATATTTTCCCGGCCGGTCCCGAAGATTCGCCCCTTGAACAGGTGCAGAACCGTGTCCGACACTTCGTAAAGCCACTGCCAGTCGTGACTCGCGATGATCAGGGTCGCCCCCCAGTCGCGCTGCGCTTTCAAGGCGGCGCTCTGGATGAGCTGTGCGCTCACCGCATCCACATTGGCCGTGGGTTCGTCCAGCAGCAGCACCTCCGGCTTAAGGATGAGGCGCGCCGCCAGCGCCACTCTCTGGGCCTCGCCGCCGGAAAGGGCATAGGACGGCCGCTGAACAAAATCCTTGCCGTTTAACCCCACATAGGCGAGCGCCTCGTTGACGCGTTCGGATAAACGGCTATCGGCTTTGCGAATCTGCAGGCCATAGGCGATGTTTTTCTGAACGGTGCGCCTCATCAGGAAAGGCTCCTGGGGCAGCAGGGTCACCCGGTTCCGCACGTCCGGTGCGAACGGTCCGGCCGCCTTGCCATTAAAAAGAACCTCGCCCACCGTCGGCTTCTCGACGAACCCCGCAATCCTTAAAAAAGTGCTTTTCCCGCTGCCGTTCGGGCCGATTATCCCGACCATCCCGCCTCTTGGAAGATCCAGCCGGTCGATGCTCAGAACGGATGCGCCGCGATAGACATGCGCGAGGCTGCGGAAGGCATAGAGCGGGTCCTGCATTTCAATCCCTCTTCCGCAAAAAGGATACCGTGATGTTCACCGCGAAGGATATAAGCAGGAGCAGTAAGCCTAGCGCGATGCCCATGGCGAACTCGCCCTTGTTGGTCTCCAGGGCGATGGCGGTGGTGATGGTGCGGGTCTGCCACTTGATGTTGCCGCCGACCATCATCGCGATGCCGACTTCGGTCATGACCCGGCCAAAAGCGGTGAGCGCAGCGGCAATGATCCCGTGGCGTGCTTCCCAGAGGGTGCTCAGGAAGAGCTGGCGCCGGTCGGCGCCAAGCGACATCAGGGTCACACGCAGCTGCCGGTCCATGCTCTCCACGGCCGTGGCGCTCAGGGCGATCAGAATCGGCAGCGCCAGGATGGTCAACCCGACGGCGACGCCGGGCAGGGTGAAAAGGAGGCCCCATTCACCCAGAGGCCCCCGGTGGGTGAAAAAGGCGTAAACCACCAAACCGATGAAGACGGTGGGCAGGGAGAGCAGCGTATCCACCACCACCCGCACCTGCTTCTTGAACCTGAAATCAAAATATCCCAGGCAGAAACCAAGCGGCAGGCCCATCGCCAATGTTGCCAACAGCGAATAGGCTGAAACAACCAGCGTGGCACTGACGGCCGAGAAAGTCTCCGCGTCCCCGGCAAACAGCAATTCGATCGCTCTTAAAAATCCTTGAACGAGAAAGTCCATGTGGGATCAAGTTGGCCTGTTTGCCCGCTAGCCTGTTATCCGGTTCCAAACCTATCCAGATAGATAGCTTGTTTCAAAACCTCAGTTCCCGTCACTCAACACTCGGAGCCATTTCATTTGGCGTTCGGAGTGAAGAGCGGCTTGCCTTCCAGCTTGAATTCCCGGATCACCTTCTGCCCTTGGGGGCCGGCGATCCAATCGCTGAATTTCGTGGCCAGCTCCAGCTGCGCCTTGGTGCACTTGGCCGGGTTCACGGCGATGACGCTGTACTGATTGAACAGCATCTGGTCCCCCTCCACCAGGATCTTTAACGGGGGGTTGCCTTTCATTTGGCTTTCGTACTTGATGTAGGTGCCCCGGTCGGCCAGCGTGTATCCATTCTTTTCGGCAGCGATGGTGATGGTGGCCATCATGCCCTGGCCGGCCTGGGCATACCAGGCTTCCTTTTCAGGCACCGCCCCGCCGCCGGCCTTCCACAGATCGAGTTCCATCATGTGGGTGCCGGATTTGTCGCCGCGGCTGACGAAGTTGGCTTTCTTGGCCTGAATGGCCTGCAGGGCGTCCTTGACGCTCTTGCCCTTGATGCCGGCCGGGTCGGCCGCCGGCCCGATGATGATGAAATCGTTGTACATGATCTCCCGGCGGTTCAGGCCCAAGCCCGCCTCGACGAACTTCTTTTCGGCGGCGGGGGCGTGCACCATCAGCACGTCCACGTTGCAGTCCTCGCCCAGCTTGAGCGCCTTGCCCGTGCCGGTGGCGGTCCAGCGCAGGTCGATGCCGCTCGCCTTCTTGAACTCCGCCCCGATGACGTTCAGCAGCCCCGTGTCCTCGGTGCTCGTGGTCGTGGCCATCAGCAGGACTTTCTCCTGCGCAACGGCCGTCGCCGTTAGGACCCACCCCAGGCAAAGAACAATCATAGCACCAGCCAACACACCTCGATTCCGTTTCATGACACTCCTCCTTGCTGAAACTATGCCTTTTGGGTTTCCACTTTTGAATGGTGCGGGAATACCATCTTGCCGCTCAGGCTGAGGTCGTAGCCCTCAAGGCCGTCCTTGACCATACGGTGGAACGTCGGCTCATGCAGCAGCCCCAGGAAGCGCTGGACGCCCTCGTCGAAAAAACGCTCTTTGGATGCCATCAAGTCAAAACGCTCCCAGCGCAACGGAATGAATCCCAGCTTGAGCAGCGCCGCCACCGGCCGGATCCCCGGCCCGGCGTCAACGCGGCCGGACAGGACATCAAGGCCGACATCCAGGTGCCGCTGCACTTCGTGGGAATAGCCCTCGATTTTTTCCCTCTTGAGGCCGGCCTTGCTCAGTTCCCGATCGAGCAGCAGGCGCGTGCCGGTCCCCAGCGGACGATTCACGATCCGCAGCCCCGGCTTGCCGAGGTCCGCAACGCCGGCGATTTTTTTGGGATTTCCCTTCTGAACGATGATTCCCTGCTCGCGCCGGCAGAAATTCACCACGGCCGGCAGGTTCCCAAGTTCCTCCGAGGCGTAGGCGAAATTATACTCGCTCTCGTCGTCCTGGAGCAGGTGGCTGGCCGCCAGATGGCAGAGATCCCGCCGCAGCGCCCGCAGGCCACCCATGCTCCCCAGGTTACCGAAAACCGCCAGGTGCCCGGCGGTCATGGTGTTGAAGAGGGTGATGGCCCGGTCCAGGAGCAGGTCGTTGCTTCCGGCGATGACCAGCAGGCCCTTGTAGGGCACTGCGCCCACGTCGCGTTTGGGAAAATTGATGGTGTTGGCCTCCACCCACTGCTCGACCAGGTGCTGGGGAAACAGCCATTTGCCGGTGATCTTGGTGGCCGGCAGCCCTTTTTCGGACACGAGGGTGTAAACCATTTTCTCGTTCACGTTGAGAAATTTCGAAACCTCTTTGGTGGACAACAGTCTGGCCATATTCTCCAACTTATCCGATTATGTTTGAAATCGTAATTTCTTTAGAGCATAGATGCCATATCGTCAAACTTTTTTATTAAAATGCCTTTATAATAACTTTTAATAACCAAAAATTACTTTATAGGCCGGATAGAAAAGGGTAGAGGCGCCCGCCGCGACGAGCCGTTCTTATGCCGTTGCGGTTTTGCGAGGATAGAGACAGACGGGGTTCAGAGGACAGCCGGGGCACTTGGGCTTTCGGGCCATGCACGTCTCGCGGCCGAAGAAAATCATCCGAAGCGAGAAGTCGCTCCATTCCTTTTTGGGGATGACCCGCATGAGGTCGATTTCAATTTTCTTGGGGTCCTGGTGCCGGGTCAGCGCGAGCCGATTGGATATCCGGGCGACGTGGGTGTCGACGACGATGCCCGGCGTATTAAACGCGGCGCCGAGCACGACGTTGGCCGTTTTGCGGCCCACGCCGGGCAGCCGCACCAGTTCCTCGATGGTGCGGGGCACCCGGCCGCCGTGGTGGTCGACGAGCGCCTGGGAGCAGGCCTTGATATTGCGGGCCTTGTTCCGGTAAAAGCCGGTCGGCCGGATGATCCTTTCGATTTCGGCGGCGGATGCGGCCGTGAAATCCTCCGGCTGGCGCATCCGCTTGAACAATTCGGGCGTCACGCGGTTCACCTGGCTGTCCGTGCACTGGGCGGAGAGGATGGTGGCAACCAGCAGCTCGAACGGATTGCGGTAGAGCAGCTGCGTCCTGACCTGAGGATAGCGTGCGTTGAGGACGGACAGGACTCGAGCGGCGCGTTCGCTGCGTTTCATGATATGTCCTCGGAAACGTGGGAGTGAGTTCCAGCCACGATGATCGCGGCAGGATGCCGCTCCCACAATAGAGAATTCCTAAAAAATACGATTCTTCATAGAACACTCGCCATTGAGATCCGGTTGAATTCCCGACCGAGCGACCTACTATACGCGGACGGTTCGGGGACGGCCGAGATTGCCGGCCGGCAGTGCATATAGACCGGCAACCGACAGGCCGTCAAGCAGTCAGGTCTTCAGCCGACGGAAGGGACGACAAATGGAAGATCAACAGCGCAAGGTGCGCGCTCTGGGGCTTTGCTCCGGGGGGCTCGACAGCATGCTGGCGGGGCTGATCCTGCGCGAGCAGGGCATCCAGGTCGAGTGGGTCGCCTTCGAAACGCCTTTTTTCTCATCCGCCAAGGCCCGCAAGGCCTCGCGCCTGACCGGCATCCCGCTGACCGTCAAACCCATTTTCGGCGAGTACATGACCATGCTGCGCAACCCGCCCGCGGGCTACGGCAAGCAGATGAACCCGTGCATGGACTGCCACACGCTGATGTTTCGGCTTGCCGGCGAGATCATGGCCGCCAGGGGATTCGATTTCCTCTTCAGCGGGGAGGTCCTGGGACAGAGGCCCATGTCCCAAACCAAGCCCTCTCTGCGCTATGTCGAAAAGCACTCCGGACTCGGCGGCCATATCCTGCGGCCGCTCAGCGCCAGGCTCCTGCCGGAGACCATCCCCGAGCAGCAGGGGCTGGTGGATCGCGAGCGCCTGCTCGACATCCACGGCCGCGGCCGCAAGGGCCAGATCGCGCTCGCCAGGCAATTCGGCATCAGCGACTACCCGGCACCCGCCGGCGGCTGCCTGCTCACGGAGAAGGGCTTCAGCGCACGGCTGAAGGATTTCCTGGACCATCGCCCCGAGGCTGCCGAAAACGAGATCCACCTGCTCAAATTCGGCCGCCACTTCCGCCTGAACCCGCACGCCAAGCTCATCGTCGGCCGCACCGAGGCCGACAACGAAAGCATCCTCCGGCACCACGACCCGGCGCAGGACGTGGTCATCGATGTGCGGGACTACCCGAGCCCCATCGGGCTTCTATCAGGCGGTGCCGACGAACGCACCGTCTTTCTCGCGGCATCCATCTGCGTGGGTTACAGCAGAGCCCCAAAGCTCGCACCGGTGGAAGTGCTGGTGAAAACCCCTTCAGGCGAGAGGACCATCCAGGCGATTGCGCTATTGCCGGACGATGTGCGCAAACTGATGATCTAAAAGCCTCGCCAATCATCCGTTTCGCTCTTCGCGCGAAACCGACATCCCCAACCATCCCGGTGATATGCCCGAAGGCACACTGTGGGCCATTCCGAAACAAGCCGGTATCGAGCCGGAGGATTTTCCAACAACGAGATAAAGCATTGCCACTATAAAGTAAGATATTCAGCCCCGTCCCCTCAACTTTGATCGAGATACGGCACCGTCAAGGTTCATCATCAAGGTTTTCGGCTGCGCTCCGCGCGCGCAACTGCCCGCAGGCGGCCGAGATGTCCTGGCCCTTGCTCTGGCGGATGACGACGGTGAAATGCTTGCGCAGCAGGACTTCCCGGAAGGCCAGGATGGCGTCCTCCGAGGGCCGCTCGAAACCGCTGCCCCGGTGGGGGTTGAAGGGGATGAGGTTGACCTTGCAGCGGATCGGGTGCAGCAGGCGCGCCAGGCGGCGCGCATCCTCAGGGGAATCGTTCACCCCTTTTATAAGGATGTATTCGAAGGTAATGCGCCGGCCCGGAGGCAGCGGATAGCTGCGGCAGGCTTCCAGCAGTTCCTCCAGGGGGTATCTGGCGCTGATGGGCATCAGCCGACTGCGCGTGTCGTTGTCGGCGGCGTTGAGGGACACGGCCAGGCTCGCCCGCGACCGCCGGCCGAACTCCAGCATCTGCGGCACCAAACCGGCGGTGGAGACCGTCACGCGCTTGGCCGCAAACCCCAGCCCCACATCGCTGTCGACAATGGTCTCCAGAGCGCACAGGAGGTTCTCGAGGTTCGCCAGCGGCTCGCCCATGCCCATGAAGACAAGGTTGCGCAGCCGCTCCGGATCGGCAAGCCTCCGCTTGATGTCCCGGACCTGGGATAGAATTTCACCGCAGGTGAGGTTGCGCCGCAGGCTGGATTTGGCCGTGAGACAGAATCGGCAGTTCTGGGCGCAACCCACCTGGGTCGACACGCACAGGGTGAAGTGGTCGCGCTCCGGAATCAGAACACTTTCGATGGTCTCGCCGTCCTGCAACCCGAAGAGGTACTTGCACGTGCCGTCCGCGGAGGTCTGCATTGCCCTGACCTCCAGCCGCGGGATCTGGAAATGCTGCCGCAGAATCGCGCGGACCTCCTTGGCGATGTCCGACATTTCGCCGAAGTCTTCTTTCTGGCGGCGGTGAATCCATTTCAGGATCTGCCCCGCCCGGTAGGCGGCGATCCCCCTTTCGGCCAGCCAGCCCGTCAACTGCTCCCGCGACAGGTTCAGGATGTTGGTCCGTTCGCACTCCGGAGGCATGCATCCGCTCTCCCCGGATAAAATCCGCTGCATGTTTACGCAATACCCCAAAATGTGATAAGGAGAGTCTCAACAGCGGGACTCGGGTGCCTGCGCATCGCCCGATCCACCGACCCCTTGGATCCTTGAATCCTTAAATCATAATTGCTTGACATAGCATTGATGCCATTGTAATTTCAACAATTTGTAAAAATATGATGAAGAACCCATGTTCGAAAGTCTAAGCGACAAGCTTGATTCCGTGTTCAAGAAGCTGCGCGGGCACGGCCGGCTCAGCGAAAAGAACATCGAGGAGGGCCTGAAGGAAGTTCGCATGGCCCTTCTGGAGGCCGACGTCCACTACCGCGTGGTCAAGGACTTCATCGGTGAGGTGCGCCAGCGCGCGCTGGGCGAAGAGGTGATGGACAGCCTCACCCCCGGTCAGCAGGTAGTCAAGATCGTCAACGAGAAGCTGACCGAACTGATGGGCACGCGGCACGAGGCGCTGAACCTGGCGGGCTCCCCGCCGGCCGCCGTGATGCTGGTCGGGCTGCAGGGGTCCGGGAAGACCACCACCGCCGGCAAGCTGGCGATTTCGCTGCGCAAAATGGGCCGGTATCCGCTCCTGGTGCCGGCGGACGTCTACCGGCCGGCGGCCATCGACCAGCTCATGACGATCGCCGGCCAAGTGCAGGTGCCGGTTTTTGCGTCCACCTCGCGGCAGGACCCGGTGCAGATCTGCCTGGAGGCCAAGGCCTCGGCGTTCCAGAGGAGCTGCGACGTCCTGGTCCTGGACACGGCCGGACGGTTGCACATCGACGAGGAGCTCATGGCCGAACTCGGCCGGATCAAGGAAGCCATCCGCCCCTCCGACATCATGCTGGTGGCCGACGCCATGACCGGCCAGGACGCTGTCAACATCGCCAAGGCGTTCAACGACCGCCTGGACATCAGCGGCGTCATCCTGACCAAGATGGACGGCGACGCCCGCGGCGGCGCAGCCCTTTCGATCAAGGCCATCACGGGCAAGCCGATCAAGTTCATCGGGGTCGGCGAAAAGCTGAACGCCCTGGAGCCGTTTCACCCCGACCGCATGGCATCCAGCATCCTGGGCATGGGGGACGTGCTCAGTCTGATCGAAAAGGCCCAGGAGGCCGTCGATCAGAAGAAGGCAATCGAGCTCCAGAAAAAACTGCGCAAGAGCCAGTTCACCCTGGAGGACTTCCGGGACCAGCTGATCCAGGTGCGCAAGATGGGCTCGCTGTCGGACATCCTGAAAATGATCCCCGGGATGGGCAAGATCAAGCACATGAAGGACCTCGATATCGATGACCACGAGTTCGTCCGCATCGAGGCGATCATCAATTCCATGACGCCCCAGGAGCGCCGACAGCACGGGATCATCAACGGCAGCCGGCGCAAGCGCATCGCGCTCGGCAGCGGCACCCGCATCCAGGACGTCAACTCGCTGCTGAAGAACTACACCCAAATGCTGAAAATGCTCAAAAAGTTCAACCAAGGCGGCTTCCGTCGCGGAATGCTGCCCTTCTGAAGGAGAACGCACCCCATGGCAGTTAAGATCAGGCTGGCGCGGCATGGCGCCAAAAAGAGACCCTTCTACCGGATCGTGGTCGCCAACAGCGAAAGCCCCAGGGACGGGAGATACCTGGAAAACATAGGGACCTACGATCCCAAGGACACTCCCAGCCGGGTCACGCTGAAGACCGAACGGGTCCAGTATTGGCTGGGAAAAGGCGCCACGCCGACCGACACCGTCAAGACCCTTCTAATAAAGGAAGGCGTTCTCGGAACGCAACGATAGGTCGACCCAAGGTTCCGGATCGTATCCGAGAGCCGACGCGGAGCCATCTCCGCCGATGCTCAGGGGCACTAGGCCTGCAGCGGGTCCGCCGTTCAGATTGTATCGCGCTCAACCGCCAACCCAGGAGCCGAAGCCATGAAAGATCTGGTCAATCGCATCGCGCAGGCATTGGTTGATCACCCCGATCAGGTCCACGTCATCGAGGTGGAAGGAAACCAGACCACCGTGCTCGAACTGAAGGTCGCGAAGGAAGACCTGGGCAAGATCATCGGCAAGGAAGGCCGCAACGCCAGGGCCATCCGTACGATCCTCGGCGCTGCCTCGGCCAAGATCAAGAAGCGCACGGTCCTCGAGATCATCGAATAGTCCGTGCCGGACCCGCGTTTCATCCTCATCGGGCGAATCCTCGGGCCGCATGGCATCGCCGGCAGCCTCAAGCTCGCGTCCTACGCCGAATCCCTGGACGCGTTTGCCACCGGCCGGCCGGTGCTCGCGGTAAGCCCGGACGGCGATGAGACCCTCTTCGAAATCGCGTGGGTCAAGGCACAGGGCCGCGGGGCCCTCCTGGGGCTCGAGGGAGTGGCCACCCGCAGGCAGGCGGAAGCCCTGGCGGGCTGCGACCTGTTTTTGGAAAAAGCGGCGCTGCCCCCACTGGAGGAAGGCACCTACTACTGGGCCGACCTGATCGGCATCGAGGTGTATTCCATGGAGGGTCTCCTGCTGGGCCGCATCGAGTCCATCTTTCAGACCGGCAGCAACGACGTTTACGTGGTGAAACTGGCGGATCGGGAACTCCTGCTGCCGGCGCTCCGATCGGTGGTCAAATCCGTCGACCTGGAAGCACGCCGCATGCAGGTTGAGATCCCGAACGGGCTGGAGTGATAGGCCGCGGCCGCATGCAGATTCTGGTATTAACTCTTTTTCCCGAGATGTTCACTGCCTTCTGGTCGCATGGCATGCTGCGCAAAGCCATCGAGCAGAAGAGCATCGCGGCCGCGACGGTGAACATCCGCGACTTTGCCACGGATCGGCACCAGGTGACCGACGACCGGCCCTATGGCGGCGGCTGCGGAATGGTCATGAAGCCGGAGCCCTTGGCTGCCGCCATCCGGGCGGCCAAGGAGCGGGCCCCGGATGCCCGCACCGTATTGATGAGCCCCCAGGGACGGGTGTTCAACCAGGCACTCGCCCGGGAGATGGCGGCGCTGCCGGGGATGATCCTGATCTGCGGCCGGTACGAAGGCGTGGACGACCGCCTGGGCCTTGACCTGATCGCCGACGAGATGTCCATCGGCGACTATGTCCTGACCGGCGGCGAAGTCGCCGCCATGGCGGTGATCGATGCCGTCACCCGGCTGATCCCCGGCGTGCTGGGCGGCGAGGATTCCGCTGAGCGCGACTCGTTTGCGAACGGACTGCTCGAACACCCCCACTACACGCGGCCGCCGGTGTTCGAGGGCGCCGAAGTGCCCGGAGTGCTGTTGACCGGGCACCACCGCAACATCGAACGCTGGCGGCTGGAGGCATCCCTCCTCCGGACCTTCGCCCACCGGCCGGACCTGCTGCGGGAGCGGCCGCTGAGCGCCGAGGAGATCGATATTCTGAGGCGCTGGCACGACAGCTTGGGCAAGCTCATCGCCGAGCGGCCGCTACCGGCTGTCGATCGACGACGCTGACCACCCGCGGGGCAAACCCGACGATTGCTGGTTTCAACGTTTTTTTAGACATTCTTCCGCGAATCGAATTTTTCATTGACCATTAACGATATTTTAAAGTAATATAAAAAATTCGATTTGATCGAATTTTTTTGGAGGAGAGATGAACAAGATCGAGCTGCTGGAACGCGAGCAGATGCGCATGGATCTGCCCAGCTTCATCGCGGGCGACACCGTCAAAGTCCATGTGAAGATAAAAGAGGGCGAAAAAGAGCGGATCCAGGCCTTTCAGGGCGTGGTGATCGGCAAGCGCAAGGGCACCACCGGCGCCACCTTCACCGTGCGCAAGGTGTCCTATGGCATCGGCGTGGAGCGCATTTTTCCGATGCACTCTCCGGCCATCGACCGGGTGGAGGTCATCACGCGCGGCCGGGTGCGGCGCGGCAAACTCTACTACCTGCGCAACCTCAAGGGCAAGGCCGCGCGCATCCGCGAGAAGCGCACCGCCTGATATCCGTTCGTTCGGAAACGCTGTCCGGCTCGCTTGGGTGCAAAGCGAACCGCCTGGCCGCGGGCCTCGCCGCCAGCGCGCCGCCAGTCCCAACGGCTCGGCATCCCCATGGATCTCTGGTTCTACGAGCACCGCGCCGCCCGCATCGGCCGCCGCCGTGTCGCCGGCGTGGATGAAGCCGGACGCGGCCCTCTGGCCGGGCCGGTGGTGGCCGCCGCGGTCATCCTGCCGCCGGACTTCCACGACCCGCACGTCAAGGATTCCAAAAAGGTCGGCGCCCGACAGCGCGAACGCCTTTACGACGTCATCTATCGCGAGGCCTGCAGCGTCGGGGTTGGCATCGTCGACGCCGCCGAAATCGACCGCATCAACATCCTGCAGGCCGCGCGGCACGCCATGACCGTGGCCGTGCAGAACTTGGCCCCCCGACCGGACCACCTGCTCATCGACGGCACCTTTCCCATTTTTCTGGAGCTGCCCCAGGAACCCGTAGCGAAAGGCGACGCGCTCAGCATCTCGATCGCGGCCGCCTCGATCGTCGCCAAAGTCACCCGGGATCGCCTGATGGACGTTTATGATCTCTACTACCCTCGGTTCGGCTTCAGTCGGCACAAGGGATACCCGACCCGGGACCACAAGGCGGCAATTCGAGCCTTCGGCTGCTCGCCCATCCACCGCAAGACCTTCCGCGGGGTTCGCGAACACTTTCCCGGCATGAGCGGGGCCTGCCGATGCTGAACCGCAGGCGGCAAACCGGCGAGGCCGGCGAGGCCCTGGCCGCGCGCCTGCTGCGGAAAAAGGGCTATACGATTGTGGCCACGAACTACCGCACCCAGCTGGGCGAGATCGACATCATCGCCCGCGACGGAGGCACCCTCGTCTTCGTCGAAGTCAAGGCCCGCCGCAGCGACCGTTTCGGGGCCCCGAAATGGGCCGTCACGCCGGCCAAGCAGCGCAAGATCTCCATGGTGGCCCTCTACTACCTGAAAACGACCGGTCAGAGCGCTGCCAAGGCGCGCTTCGACGTGGTTTCGATCCGCTCCGATTCGCAGCACCCCGAGGTGGAAATCATCCGCAATGCCTTCGACCTCCTCTACGGATAACCGCTCCGCCGCCGTGGGGGGCACCCTCTACGTGGTCGCCACTCCCATCGGCAACCTGCGGGACATCACCCTGCGGGCGCTGGATCTGCTTGGGACCGTGGACCTCGTCGCCGCCGAGGACACCCGCAAGACCGCCCGGCTGCTGAGCCACTTCGGGGTGAAGGCGCCGCTCGTCTCCTACCACGAGCACAACGAGGCCGAGCGCACGCCCGAGCTGGTGCGCCGCCTGCAGCAGGGCGCCTCGATCGCCCTGGTTTCGAACGCCGGCACGCCGGGGGTTTCGGACCCCGGCTACCGCCTGGTGACCGCCGCGGCGGACGCGGGCCTCCGAGTGGTTCCCGTGCCGGGGGTCACGGCGGCGGCGGCGGCCCTCTCCGCCTCCGGGCTCGCTACGGACGCATTCGTGTTCGCGGGGTTTCTGCCCAAGAAGACCGGGCCCCGGCAACGGCAGACCAAGGCGCTTGCCACCGGCACACGAACCATCATACTGTACGAATCGCCCCAGCGCATCGCCGCGCTGATCGAGGAGCTTATCGAGAGCTTCGGCGACCGCCGGGCGGTCCTGGCCCGGGAGATGACCAAGCTCCACGAGGAGTTCATCCGCGGCCGGCTCTCCGAGGTGCTCGCCGCCCTGAGAGGCCGCGGCCAAATCAAGGGCGAATGCACGCTCCTTGTCGCGGGCCGAACGGATGGCGAGCCTTCCTCTTGGGATGCCGCCCGGGAGGACCTGCGACGCGCACTGCAATCGGGCCCCCGGGGGATTTCGGCGCTGGCCAGGGAAGTGGCCCAAATTCACGGGCTGCCCCGCCAGGCGGCATACGCGGAAGCGCTGAAGATAAAAGCGGAGCTGGCGGCATCTGAGTCCGGAAGCGACTTCATCCGCGAACAGTGAGGATCTCAGAAGGAGAAGCATGGACACCGAGTCCCTGATTGAACCGTTGAACGCGATCCTGGCGCCGAAATCCGTGGCCGTGATCGGCGCCTCCACCCAGCCGGGGAAAGTAGGCCACGATATATTCGTGAACATACTCAAGGGCGGATTCACCGGAACGCTTTATCCCGTCAACCCGACGGCGCGCTCGATCTCAAGCGTGCGGGCCTATCCCTCAGTCAAGGACGTACCGGACCAGCTGGATCTGGCGATCGTCATCCTGCCCCCCAAGCCGGCGCTGCAGGCCATCCAGGATGCCGTCGCGCGGGGCGTCAAGGGACTCGTGATCGTTTCAGCCGGTTTCCGGGAGGTGGGCGCCGAAGGGCTTGAAATCGAGAACCGCATTGTCTCGGTCTGCCGGGAGGCCGGGGTCCGCCTGATCGGGCCCAACTGTCTGGGCGTCATCAACCCGCAGCCTGCCGTGCGGCTGAACGCGAGCTTTTCGGCACGTATGCCCAAGGCCGGCAACATCTCCTTCATCTCCCAGAGCGGCGCCTTGTGCACGGCGGTGCTCGACTTCGCCGCCGACCGCAATTTCGGCTTCTCCAAGTTCATCTCCATCGGCAACAAGGCCGACGTGGACGAACTCGACCTGCTGCGCTACCTGCACCAGGACCATGACACCGAAGTGATCCTGCTCTACGTCGAGGAGCTGCGCCGCGGCCCGGAATTCATCCAGGCGGTCAAGGAAATCACCTGCGGCGACTACCGTCCGAAGCCGGTGCTGGTGATCAAGTCCGGCCGTACGAGCGCCGGCGCCCAGGCGGCCGCCTCGCACACGGGCTCGCTCTCCGGAACCGAGGGGGTCTACAACGCCATCTTCCAGCAGGCGGGCATCATCCGCGCCGAATCGATCGACGAGCTGTTCGACTTCGCCACGGCCTTTGCCTACAAGAACGAGAGCGAGCTCGGCAAGCTGCGCCGCAAGGTGCCCTCCGGCAACCGCGTGGCCATCGTGACGAACGCCGGCGGACCGGGCATCGTGGCCACCGACATGACCATGTTCTCCGGCCTGGAGCTGGCCAAATTCAAGGACGAGACCATCGAAACCCTGGCGAGCCACCTGCCGAGCACGGCCAACCTCAAGAACCCCGTGGACGTGATCGGCGATGCGACCATGGATCGCTATGAGAACGCGCTCGGCGCCGTCATCCGCGACGAGGGCGTGGACGGCGCGCTCGTCATTCTGACCCCCCAGTCCATGACCGACGTGCAGGGCACCGCCGAGGCCATCGCGCGCATCGCCCGAAAGTCCTTCAAGCCGATCCTGTGCTGCTTCATGGGCGTGATCGATGTCTCCGCGGGCGTCAAATACCTCCAGGACCGCGGCATCCCCGTCTACAAGTTCCCCGAGAACGCGGCCAAGGCCTTCGGGGCGCTCTACAAGTATTCCAACTGGCTCAACCGGCAGCACCTGGCGCAGTATTCACTGACCTTCGACCGCGAGCGCGCCGGCCGGATCATCAAGGACTGCCTCGCCCGCGGAAAGACGCGCCTCGGCGAACTGGACGGCATCGGCATCCTGGAATCCTACGGGTTCAAGACGCTGCCGACCCGGCTCGCCACGACCGCCGCCGAAGCCGGCGCCATCGCCGCCGAGATGGGGCTGCCGGTGGTGATGAAGATCGTCTCCGAGCAGATCCTGCACAAGTCGGATGCCGGCGGCGTGATGGTGGGGCTGGAGACGGTCGAGGAGGTCGCGCAGGCCTTCGAAACGATCGTTGCCCGCAGCCGCGCCTATAACGCCGACGCGGTCATCGACGGAGTGCTGATCCAGAAGCTGGCGCCCGCCGGCACTGAAGTCATCCTGGGTTTGAACCGCTACCCGGTGTTCGGGCCCCTCCTGATGTACGGAATCGGCGGCATCTTCGTCGAAGTGTTTCAAGACGTGACGTTCCGGCTGGCACCCATCGGCCGCAACGAAGCCCGTCGCATGGTGCGGCAGATCAAGGGTTACAAGCTCCTCCAGGGCTTCCGCGGCCGGCCGAAAGGCGACATAGAAACCATTGAAAAATGCCTGGTGGGGCTTTCGAGCATGGCGATCAATCACCCCGAGATCGTCGAGCTCGACATCAACCCGCTGCTGGTCCACGCGGAGGGCCAGGGCGCCACGGCGGCCGACTGCCGCATGATCCTCCGCGCGCCGGGCGGCCCTCCGCCGGCGGCCCAGTGAAGCACGGCGAACGGGTGGGCTCGCGAAGATCGAGCGATGCTGGCAACCTCCCCATCTTTCCACCCCTCCCCTTGCGGGAGGGGCCGGGGCAGGGGTAACACTCCCCGATGATCATGCCTCCCACCACCATCTACCCGGTCATCCTCCCGGCCC
>Ga0114938_1001341_pt1 | contig 16913 bp, 12 predicted proteins | sample AshMeaBigSpring_FD_88675 | JGI IMG/M metagenome (GOLD analysis project Ga0114938, IMG submission 88675) | Groundwater microbial communities from Big Spring, Nevada to study Microbial Dark Matter (Phase II) - Ash Meadows Big Spring | ecosystem: Environmental > Aquatic > Deep subsurface >...
CCAACCGCGGTCCTTCGACACCTTCGTCAGCGCCGCCGTCAACGTCGTCTTGCCGTGGTCCACGTGACCGATCGTGCCGACGTTGCAGTGCGGCTTCGTCCGCTCGAATTTTGCCTTGGCCATTTGCGGCTCTCCTCAGTTTCAACCTCGATACCGTCGCCAGGTCCAACCCCGGCACCGGCTCATCCATCGATCCGTCAGGCTCCGGCCGGGAACCCCGCGCGCCAGTGGATGCGGGCGCGGTCAGCCGGTTTCCTGCATTCAGGCATACTTCGCCTTCACCTCTTCGGCGACGTTGCGCGGCACATCCGCATAGTGCGCGAACTGCATCGTGTAGGACGCGCGCCCCGTCGACATCGAGCGGAGCTGGCTCACGTAGCCGAACATGTTGGCGAGCGGCACGTAGGCGCGGATCACCGTCGCGTTGCCGCGCATCTGCTGGTCGCGGATCTGGCCGCGCCGCGAGTTGATGTCGCCGATGATGCCGCCGACGAAGTCACCGGGCGTCACGACCTCGACGTCCATGATCGGCTCGAGGATCTTCACGCCGGCCTTGTCGCAGCCTTCCTTCATCGCCGACCGCGAGGCGATCTCGAAGGCGATCGCGGAACTGTCGACCTCGTGATAGGCGCCGTCGTAGAGCGTGACCTTCATGTCGACCAGCGGGAACCCGATCAGCACGCCGTTCTCCCAGACCGACTTGATGCCCTTCTCGACGCCGGGGATGTACTCCCTCGGCACCGTGCCGCCGATGATGTCGGCTTCGAACTCGTTGCCCTTGCCGGTCCCGTTCGGCTCGAGCTTCAGCTTCACGCGCGCGAACTGGCCGGTGCCGCCGGTCTGCTTCTTGTGGGTGTAGTCGACCTCGGTCGTCCGCGCGAGCGTCTCGCGGTAGGCGACCTGCGGTGCGCCGACGTTGGCCTCGACGCCGTAGGTGCGCTTGAGGATGTCGACCTTGATGTCGAGATGCAGCTCGCCCATCCCCTTGAGGATGGTCTCGCCGCTCTCCGGATCGACCGCGACGCGGAACGAGGGATCCTCGAGGGCGAGCGTGTTGAGCGCGATCGACATCTTCTCCTGGTCGCTCTTGGTCTTCGGCTCGATCTTCAGGTTGATGACCGGCTCGGGGAACTCCATCTTCTCGAGGATCACCGGCTTGCTCGGATCGCACAGCGTCTCGCCGGTGCGGGTGTCCTTGAGGCCCTGCAGCGCGATGATGTCGCCCGCGTACGCCTCCTCGATGTCGTCCATCTTGTCGGCATGCATGAGATACATGCGACCCGCACGCTCGCGCTTGTCGCGCGTCGTGTTCGCGAGCGCCATGCCGCGCTCGAGCTTGCCCGAGTAGATGCGGCAGAAGGTGACCGCGCCGACGTGCGGGAAACTCATGATCTTGAATGCGATCATGGCCAGCGGATCGGTGTCGACCGGCCGGCGCAGCAGCTCGCCGCCGCTTTTTACATCGACGCCGCGGTAGGCCTCGCGGTCGCTCGGAGCGGGAAGGAAATCGACGACGGCGTCGAGCAGCGGCTGCACGCCCTTGTTCTTGAACGCCGAGCCGCACAGCATCGGATAGAACGTGCCGGTGATCGTCGCCTTGCGGATCAGCTTGCGGATCGTCACCTCGTCCGGCTCCTTGCCGTCGAGGTAGGCTTCCATCGCAGCATCGTCCATCTCGACCGCGGCCTCGATCATCTGGCTGCGGAACTGGGCCGCCTTTTCCGCCAGATCGGCCGGGATCTCGCCCTCCGACATCTTGGAGTCCTTGCCGTCGCCGTCCCACACGATCGACTTCATGCGGATCAGGTCGACGATGCCGGCGAACGAGCTTTCCGCGCCGATCGGCAGCTGCAGCGGCACCGCGCGGGCGCCGAGCTTGTCCTTGATGTCGGCGAGGCACATGTAGAAATCCGCGCCGGTCTTATCCATCTTGTTGGAGAAGATGATGCGCGGCACGCCATACTTGTCGCCCTGGCGCCAGACCGTCTCGGTCTGCGGCTCGACGCCCTGATTGCTGTCGAGCACGCACACCGCGCCGTCGAGCACGCGCAGCGAGCGCTCGACCTCGATCGTGAAGTCGACGTGGCCCGGCGTGTCGATGATGTTGAGGCGGCGCTTGCGGCCGTCGCGCCCCTGCCAGAAGCAGGTCGTCGCGGCCGATGTGATGGTGATGCCGCGCTCGGCCTCCTGCTCCATGAAGTCCATGGTCGCGGCGCCGTCGTGCACCTCGCCGATCTTGTAGGACTTGCCGGTGTAATAGAGGATCCGCTCGGTCGTCGTCGTCTTGCCCGCATCGATGTGGGCCATGATGCCGAAGTTGCGGTAGTCCTCGATCGCGTACTGGCGGGCCATGGTGTGCCTCGAAGAGTCTTTCGCTTGCGCTTCGGTTGCCCACTCCGCAACCGCGCGTATTCCGTTTGCGCTTCGGTTGCCCACTCCGCAACCGCGCGTATTTCGTTTGCGCTTCGGTTGCCCACTCCGCAACCGCGCGTATTCCTTATGCGCACGGGCTGCCGGCGCGGCAGCGGCGCGTGTTACCAGCGGTAGTGCGAGAAGGCGCGGTTCGCCTCAGCCATCTTGTGCGTGTCCTCGCGCTTCTTCACCGCCGTGCCCCGGTTGTTGGCGGCGTCGAGCAGCTCGCCTGACAGCCGCTCGACCATCGTATTCTCGTTGCGCGCCCTGGCCGCGGTGATGATCCAGCGGATGGCAAGCGCCTGGCGGCGCTCCGTGCGCACCTCGACGGGCACCTGGTAGGTCGCACCGCCGACGCGGCGGGAGCGCACCTCGACCGCCGGCATCACGTTCTCGAGCGCCTGGCGGAACATCACGACCGGGTCGGCCTTGCCCTTCGTCTGCATGCGATCGAAGGCGCCGTAGACGATGTTCTCCGCAACCGACTTCTTGCCCTGCTCCATCACCGCGTTCATGAACTTGGTGATGACCAGATCGCCGAACTTCGGGTCGGGGTTGATCTCGCGCTTCGCGATCCTGCGCCGACGGGACATGAGTGCATTCCTTCTCGCATCGTCAGTTGGCCCGCCCGGCGCTCGCTGCAGCCGGACCCGGGCTCGGCCCAGGTCACTTCGGCCGTTTGGCACCGTATTTCGAGCGGCGCTGCTTGCGGTCGGCGACGCCTTGCGTATCGAGCACGCCGCGGACAATGTGGTAGCGCACGCCCGGCAGGTCCTTGACGCGGCCGCCGCGGATCAGAACCACCGAATGCTCTTGCAGGTTGTGGCCTTCGCCGGGGATGTAGCCGATCACCTCGTAGCCGTTGGTCAGCCGCACCTTGGCGACCTTGCGCAGCGCCGAGTTCGGCTTCTTCGGCGTCGTCGTGTAGACGCGGGTGCACACGCCGCGCTTCTGCGGGCACGCCTCCATGTGACGCGCCTTCTCGCGGGCGACCTTCGGCGTCCGGGGCTTCCGGATCAGCTGTTGTATCGTCGGCATTCGACCAGACCACCTCAGCATTTTGGCCGCGGGACCCACCGCGGCGGCTCAAGCCGTAACGCCGGATCGCCCGCGCATCGGGGATCCGGCCAATTCCAGAGGATCCGGCCGCCCTTCGGCGGCAGATCATGGCCCGAAACTGTGCTCTGCTTGGCGACGGCAGTGTTTAGACCGGCCCGGAACATGCCCGGAAGTGCACTGGTCTACGACCATGCCGTGAGAGTGCGCGGGTTATATACACGCGGATAATTGTGGTCAACAGGCCACGCCGCTTGCGCCATGCTTTTTTTGCCGCACGCGAGTCGGGCTGTACCGCCGGCACGGCCGTGGTCCGTCCGCGCCCGGTTGCCCGCGGACTCAGGAGCAGGAACGGCCGCGCCAGGCAGAGCTTGCACCGAGCACCTACTCCGCCGCCTCTTCCGGCCGGCGGCGGCGGCGCTCGCGGATCGTCGTGCCGCCTTCGGGCGGCGGCACCAGCGCCTTCTCGGCCGCCACGCGCGAATTCTCCTTGGCGATGAGCTCGTCGCGCTTCGCCGCGATCGTCCGCAGCCGGCGCAGCATGGCGCCGGTGCCGGCGGGGATCAGGCGACCGACGATCACGTTCTCCTTGAGGCCTTCGAGCGTGTCCGACTTGCCGTTGACGGCCGCATCGGTCAGCACCCGCGTCGTCTCCTGGAACGAGGCTGCCGAGATGAACGAGCGCGTCTGCAGCGAGGCCTTGGTGATGCCGAGCAGCACCGGCTGGACGCTCGCCGGGCGCTTGCCCGCCTTCTCGATCGCCGGATTGATCTCGTCGAGGTCGATCCGGTCGAGCTGCTCGCCCTTGATGAGGTCGGTATCGCCCGGATCGGTCACCTCGACCTTCTGGAGCATCTGGCGGACGATCACCTCGATGTGCTTGTCGTTGATCGTCACGCCCTGCAGCCGGTAGACGTCCTGGATCTCGTTGATCAGGTAGTTCGCCAGCTCCTCGACGCCCTTGATCGCCAGGATATCGTGCGGCGCCGGGTGGCCGTCATAGACGAAGTCGCCGCGCTCGATGCGGTCGCCGTGCTGCACCGCGAGGCTCTTGCCGCGCGGGATCAGGTACTCGGCCGGCTCCATGTCCGCATCGTCGGGCTTGATGAAGATGCGCTGCTTGTTCTTGTAGTCCTTGCCGAACTCGACCGTGCCTGAAATCTCCGCGATGATCGCGTGATCCTTCGGCCGGCGCGCCTCGAAGAGCTCGGCGACGCGCGGCAGACCGCCGGTGATGTCGCTCTGCTTGGCGGAGGCCATCGGCACGCGCGCGAGCACGTCGCCGGCCTTCACCTTGGCGCCCTGGTCGACCGACAGGATGGCATCGACCGAAAGCAGGTAGCGCGCATCGCCGCCGCGCGCGACCTTGATCAGCTTGCCCTTGCCGTCCTTGACGACCATCGCGGGCTTCAGATCGGAGTGGCGAGGGGTCGCCCGCCAGTCGATGACGACGCGGTTGGTGGTGCCCTTGACCTCGTCGGTCAGCTCGCGCACCGAGGCGCCCTCGACCAGGTCCTCGAAGCCGATCGTGCCGTCGGCCTCGGTGAGGACCGGCCGGGTGAAGGGGTCCCACTGGGCGAGGCGCGTGCCGCGCTTCACCGTATCGCCGTCGTCGACGAGGAGCCGCGCGCCGTACGTGATCTTGTGCGAGGCAAGCTCCTTGTTGCCCTGATCGACGATCGCGACCGTCATCGAGCGGCCCATCGAAATGAGATGGCCCTGGCTGTTCTTGACGATGTTGCGGTTCTTGATCTTCACCTTGCCGTTGAAGTTCGACTCGATCGTCGAGGTGTCGACCACGTTGGCCGCGCCGCCGATGTGGAACGTGCGCATGGTGAGCTGGGTGCCAGGCTCGCCGATCGACTGGGCCGCGATAACGCCGACTGCCTCACCGATGTTGACCGGCGTGCCGCGGGCGAGGTCCCGCCCGTAGCACTTGGCGCATACGCCCGGATCGCTCTCGCAGGTCAGCACCGAGCGGATGCGCACCTCCTGCACCTGCGCCTTCTCGATCGCCTCGGCGAGGCGCTCGTCGATCAGCTCGCCGGCCTTGACGACGGCGCGGCGGCTGCCGGGCTCCATCACGTCCTCGGCCGCGGTGCGCCCGAGGACGCGCTGGCTCAGCGACACCACCACCTGGCCGGCATCGACGACCGCCTGGACCTTGATGCCCCTGTCGGTCCCGCAATTCTCCTCGGTGATGATGCAGTCCTGCGCCACGTCGACGAGGCGGCGCGTCAGGTAGCCCGAGTTGGCGGTCTTGAGCGCAGTGTCGGCGAGACCCTTGCGGGCGCCGTGCGTCGAGTTGAAATACTCGAGAACGCTCAGGCCCTCCTTGAAGTTGGAGATGATCGGCGTCTCGATGATCTCACCCGACGGCTTGGTCATCAGGCCGCGCATGGCCGCGAGCTGGCGCATCTGGGTCGGCGAGCCGCGCGCACCCGAATGGCTCATCATGTAGATCGAGTTGACGGGGCGGTCGCGGCCGGACTTTGCGTCCTTCTGCACCGCCGAGATGCGCTCCATCATCTCCTTGGCGATGGCGTCGGTGCACTTCGACCAGGCGTCGACGACCTTGTTGTATTTCTCGAGCTGAGTGATGAGGCCGTCGTTGAACTGCTGCTCGAAGTCACGGACCTCGGCGGTGGTCCGCTCGACGATCTTGGACTTGGCGTCCGGCACGACCATGTCGTCCTTGCCGAACGAGATGCCGGCCTTGAATGCGTGATAGAAGCCGAGCGCCATGATGCGGTCGCAGAATATCACCGTCTCCTTCTGGCCGCAGTTGCGGTAGACGGCATCGATCAGGCCGGAGATCGCCTTCTTGGTCAGCAGCTGGTTGACGAGGTCGAACTTGACGCCCGGCCGCCGCGGCAGGAGCTCGCTGAGGATCATGCGGCCCGGTGTCGTGTCGAAGATCTCGGCGACCTCGCTGCCGTCGGTATCGGTGCGGCGCACGCGACCCTTGATCTTGGCGTGCAGCGCGACGGCGCCGGCCTCGAGCGCGTGCCGCACCTCGGCGACCGAGCCGAACAGCTTGCCCTGCCCGACCTCGTTCTCGCGGATGATCGAGAGATAGTAGAGGCCCAGCACGATGTCCTGCGAGGGCACGATGATCGGCGCGCCGTTCGCGGGATGCAGGATGTTGTTGGTCGACATCATCAGCACGCGCGCCTCGAGCTGCGCCTCGAGGCTCAAGGGCACGTGCACGGCCATCTGGTCGCCGTCGAAATCGGCGTTGAAAGCCGCGCAGACGAGCGGGTGGAGCTGGATCGCCTTGCCCTCGATCAGCGTCGGCTCGAAGGCCTGGATGCCGAGGCGGTGCAGGGTGGGCGCGCGGTTGAGCAGCACCGGGTGCTCGCGGATCACCTCGTCGAGGACGTCCCAGACCTCCGGCTTCTCCTTCTCGACGAGCTTCTTGGCCTGCTTCACGGTCGCGGCCTGGCCGAGCGTCTGCAGGCGCGCATAGATGAACGGCTTGAACAGCTCGAGCGCCATCTTCTTCGGCAGGCCGCACTGATGCAGCTTGAGCTCCGGTCCGACCACGATGACCGAGCGGCCCGAGTAGTCGACGCGCTTGCCGAGCAGGTTCTGGCGGAACCGGCCCTGCTTGCCCTTGAGCATGTCGGCGAGCGACTTCAGCGGCCGCTTGTTGGCGCCGGTGATGACGCGGCCGCGCCGGCCGTTGTCGAACAGCGCATCGACCGATTCCTGCAGCATCCGCTTCTCGTTGCGGATGATGATGTCCGGCGCGCGCAGCTCCATCAGCCGCTTCAGCCGGTTGTTGCGATTGATGACCCGGCGGTAGAGATCGTTGAGGTCGGAGGTCGCGAACCGGCCGCCATCGAGCGGCACGAGTGGCCTGAGCTCCGGCGGGATCACCGGCACGACGGTGAGGATCATCCACTCCGGGCGGTTGCCGGAGGCGATGAACGCCTCGATGACCTTGAGCCGCTTGCCGAGCTTCTTCGGCTTCAGCTCTGTGGTCGCCTCGGCGATCTCCTGGCGCAGCTCCTCGCGGATCTTGACGAGGTCCATCCCCATGAGCAGATCGCGGATCGCCTCCGCGCCTATTCCGGCGGTGAAGCTGTCGGCCCCGTGCTCGTCGATTGCGGCGTTGTACTGCTCCTCGGTCAGCAGCTGGCGCTCCTTGAGCGGGGAGACGCCGGTTTCGGTGACGATGTAGTTCTCGAAATAGAGCACGCGCTCGAGATCCTTGAGCGTCATGTCGAGCAGCAGGCCGATGCGCGAGGGCAGCGACTTAAGGAACCAGATGTGGGCGACGGGGGCGGCGAGCTCGATGTGGCCCATGCGCTCGCGGCGCACCTTCGCGAGCGTCACCTCGACGCCGCACTTCTCGCAGATCAGGCCCTTGTACTTCATGCGCTTGTACTTGCCGCACAGGCACTCGTAGTCCTTGATCGGACCGAAGATGCGCGCGCAGAAGAGGCCGTCACGCTCGGGCTTGAACGTGCGGTAGTTGATCGTCTCGGGCTTCTTGATCTCGCCGAACGACCACGACATGATGTCGTCGGGGCTCGCGATCGAGATCTTGATCTGATCGAAGACGGGCGCGGCCTGCTGCGGCTTGAAGAGGTTGGTGATCTCGTTCATCGGTTTTCTCTCCTCCGGCACCCGGCGCTTGCGGCCCGGCACCCAGCGGTGGATCTCTCAGTGGGCGGCACCGGTCGGCGGCCGCCTGTCGACAAGAACTCGGCTCGGCGTCGGCGCTACTCCGCGGCGGCCGGTGGCAGCTGCGGCCGCTGGCTCTCCTCCGCCGGCGCTGCGACCGCCGACGGCTCGGTGTTGACGAGGTCGACGTTGAGGCTCAAGGCGCGCATCTCCTTGACGAGCACGTTGAAGCTCTCGGGGATGCCGGCCTCGAACGCATCGTCGCCGCGCACGATCGCCTCGTAGACCTTGGTGCGGCCGGCGACATCGTCCGACTTCACCGTCAGCATCTCCTGCAGCGTGTAGGCGGCGCCGTAGGCCTCGAGCGCCCACACCTCCATCTCGCCGAAGCGCTGGCCGCCGAACTGCGCCTTGCCGCCCAGCGGCTGCTGGGTGACGAGACTGTAGGGGCCGATCGAGCGGGCGTGGATCTTGTCGTCGACGAGGTGGTGCAGCTTGAGCAGGTACTTGTAGCCGACGGTCACCTTGCGGTCGAACGGCTCGCCCGTCCGCCCGTCGAACAGCGTGACCTGGCCGGACGTGTCGAAGCCCGCCTTCTGCAGCATCGACACGATGTCCGGCTCGCGCGCGCCGTTGAAGACCGGCGTCGAAACCGGCACGCCGCTGCGCAACTGTTCGGCCATCGCGACCGCATCCGGCTCCTTGAGCCGGGCGACGTTCGATTGATCGCCGTAGATGCCGCCGATCGCCTCCTTGAGCGCCTTGAACTGGCCGCTCTGGCGGTACTCGGCCAGCGCCTGGTCGATGATGCGGCCGAGGCCGCGGCAGGCCCAGCCGAGGTGCGTCTCGAGGATCTGGCCGACGTTCATGCGGCTCGGCACGCCGAGCGGATTGAGCACCACGTCGACGTGCGTTCCGTCCTCGAGGAACGGCATGTCCTCGGCCGGCACGATCATCGACACGACGCCCTTGTTGCCGTGGCGTCCGGCCATCTTGTCGCCGGGCTGGATCTTGCGCTTCACCGCGACGAAGACCTTGACCATCTTCATCACGCCGGGCGGCAGCTCGTCGCCGCGCTGCAGCTTGTCGACCTTGTCGACGAAGCGGCGCTCGAGGTTCTTCTTGGCGTCCTCGTACTGCTTCTGGATCGCCTCGATCTCGCTCTGCGCCTTCTCGTCCTTGAGGCCGATCTCCCACCACTGGCTGCGCGGGATGTCGTCGAGCACCTCGGCGGAGACCTGGCTGCCCTTGCGGGCGCCCTTGGGGCCCTTCGAGACCTCCTTGCCCATCAGCGAGTCGCGGAGCCGCGCGTAGACGTTGCGATCGAGGATCTGCAGCTCGTCGTCGCGGTCCTTGGCGAGACGCTCGATCTCCTCGCGCTCGATCGCCATCGCGCGCTCGTCCTTGTCGACGCCATGGCGGTTGAACACGCGCACCTCGACGACGGTGCCGTTGACGCCCGGCGGCAGCCGCAGCGAGGTATCGCGGACGTCGGAGGCCTTCTCGCCGAAGATCGCACGGAGCAGCTTCTCCTCCGGCGTCATCGGGCTCTCGCCCTTCGGCGTGATCTTGCCGACCAGGATATCGCCCGGATTGACCTCGGCGCCGATGTAGACGATGCCGGCCTCGTCGAGGTTCTTGAGCGCCTCCTCCGACACGTTCGGGATGTCGCGGGTGATCTCCTCGGGCCCGAGCTTGGTGTCGCGGGCCATCACCTCGAACTCTTCGATGTGGATCGAGGTGAACACGTCCTCCGCGACGACGCGCTCGGACATGAGGATCGAGTCCTCGAAGTTGTAGCCCATCCACGGCATGAACGCGACGAGCACGTTCTTGCCGAGCGCGAGATCGCCGAGATCGGTCGACGGCCCGTCGGCGATGATGTCGCCGGCGCGGACATGATCACCGACGTTCACCAGCGGCCGCTGGTTGATGCAGGTGTTCTGGTTCGAGCGCTGGAACTTCCTGAGCCGGTAGATGTCGACGCCCGGCTTGGAGGGATCGGTCTCCTCGGTGGCGCGGATCACGATGCGGGTCGCGTCGACCTGGTCGATCACGCCGGAGCGCCGGGCCGCGATCGCGGCGCCCGAGTCACGCGCGACCACCTCCTCCATGCCGGTGCCGACCAGCGGCGCCTCGGCGCGGATCAGCGGCACCGCCTGGCGCTGCATGTTCGAGCCCATCAGCGCGCGGTTGGCGTCGTCGTTCTCGAGGAACGGGATCAGCGCAGCGGCGACCGAGACGAGCTGCTTCGGCGATACGTCGATGTAGTCGACCTTGTCGACCGGCACCAGCATCACGTCGCCCTGGAAGCGGACGGTGACGAGCTCCTCGGTCAGCCGGCCCTTGGCATCGACCGCCGCGTTGGCCTGGGCGACGTGATGGCGCATCTCCTCCATCGCCGACAGGTAGAGCACCTGGTCGGTCAGCTTGCCGTCCTTCACCTTGCGGTAGGGGCTCTCGATGAAGCCGTACTTGTTCACGCGCGCGAACGTGGCGAGCGAGTTGATGAGCCCGATGTTGGGACCTTCCGGCGTCTCGATCGGGCAGATCCGGCCATAGTGGGTCGGATGCACGTCGCGGACCTCGAAGCCGGCGCGCTCACGGGTGAGACCGCCCGGCCCCAGCGCCGAGAGACGCCGCTTGTGGGTGATCTCGCTCAACGGGTTGGTCTGGTCCATGAACTGGGAGAGCTGCGAGGAGCCGAAGAACTCGCGCACCGCGGCGGCAGCGGGCTTGGCGTTGATCAGGTCCTGCGGCATCACCGTGTCGATGTCGACCGACGACATGCGCTCCTTGATCGCGCGCTCCATGCGCAGCAGCCCGACCCGGTACTGGTTCTCCATCAGCTCGCCGACCGAGCGCACGCGGCGGTTGCCGAGATGGTCGATGTCGTCGATCTCGCCCTTGCCGTCCCGCAGATCGACGAGTGTCTTGACGACGGCGAGGATGTCCTCCTTGCGCAGCACGCGCACGGTATCCTCGGCCTTGAGGTCGAGGCGCATGTTCATTTTCACGCGGCCGACGGCCGAGAGATCATAGCGCTCGCTGTCGAAGAACAGGCCGTGGAACAGCGCGGTCGCCGCCTCGATGGTCGGCGGCTCGCCGGGCCGCATGACCCGGTAGATGTCCATCAGCGCTTCGTCGTGGTTGGCGTTCTTGTCGACATTCAGCGTGTTGCGGATGAACGCGCCGACGGTGACGTGGTCGATGTCGAGGACCGGGATCTCCTTGATCTTCTTGTCCTTGAACTCGGCGAGCAGCTTGGGGTCGAGCTCGACGCCCGCTTCCCCGTAGATAATGCCGGTGTTGAGGTCGACGATGTCTTCGGCAAGATAGCGGCCGGCGAGGTCCTCCGGCGCCACGAGCACCTCTTTCAGCCCGCCCTCGGCAATCTCGCGCGCCCGCCGCGCCGTGATCTTCTCGCCGGCCTTGACGACGACGTCGCCCGACTTGGCGTCACGCAGGTCCGCGCTCGGGGTGAGCCCGCGCATCTTCTGCTGCTCGAACGGCATCTTCCAGCCGTGCTTGCTGTCCTTGATCGTGATGGACTTGTAGAACGTCGAGAGGATCTGCTCGTCGTCGAGGCCGAGCGCATAGAGCAGCGTCGTCACCGGCAGCTTGCGGCGCCGGTCGATGCGGACGTAGACGATGTCCTTGGCGTCGAACTCGAAGTCGAGCCAGGAGCCGCGGTAGGGAATGATGCGGGCGGCGAACAGCAGCTTGCCCGAGGCGTGCGTGCGGCCACGGTCGTGGTCGAAGAACACGCCGGGCGAGCGGTGCATCTGCGAGACGATGACCCGCTCGGTGCCGTTGATGACGAACGTGCCGTTCAGCGTCATGAGCGGCATCTCGCCCATGTAGACGTCCTGCTCCTTCACATCCTTGATCGAGCGCGAGCCGGTCTCCTCGTTCACATCGAACACGATGAGGCGCAGCTTCACCTTGAGCGGCGCGGAGTAGGTCATGTCGCGCTGCATGCACTCGTCGACGTCGTACTTCGGCGCCTCGAAATCGTAGCGCACGAACTCGAGCGTCGAGCGGCCGGCAAAATCCGAGATCGGGAACACGGACTTGAATACGGCCTGCAGGCCGTGGTCGTCGGAGCGGCCGCCCGCCGGCTCCTTGACCATCAGGAAGTCGTCGTAAGAGCTCTTCTGTACCTCGATCAGGTTCGGCATGACCGCTGCCTCGGCGAGCGCGCCGAACTGCTTGCGGATACGCCTGCGGCCGTTGAAGGTCTCAGCCATGTCGATCCTCGTTCTTCGTTCTAGGCGGGCTAGGCGGCCCCGCGTTTCCCGGCACTTGAAATTCGCCAATCGGTATTCGGCAATCGGCAGTCGGGTGGGCCCGATGCCGGCTGTCGAACACCGGCTGCTGACGTCAGGTCGCGCAGCGTCCGGCACGGCGGCCGGCAACCGGGTGTCCGATTGCCGACTGCCGATGGCCTGATGCCGTTACCTCACCTCGACCTTCGCGCCCTGGTCCTCGAGCTGCTTCTTGATCTTGGCGGCATCGTCCTTGGAGACGCCGTCCTTGACGGTTTTGCCGCCCGCCTCGACGAGGTCCTTGGCTTCCTTGAGGCCGAGGCCGGTGATCGTGCGGACCTCCTTGATGACGTTGATCTTCTTGTCGCCGCCGGAGACGAGGACGACGGTGAACTCCGTCTTCTCCTCGACCGCCGCCGCGGCGCCGCCGCCCGCACCCGGCGCGGCGGCGACCGCCACGGCGGCGGCTGCCGAAACGCCCCACTTCTCCTCGAGCATCTTGGCGAGATCGGCGGCCTGCAGGACGGTGAGCTTGGACAACTCGTCGACGATCTTGGTGAGATCGGTCATGGCTTCATTCCTTCGGTTTGAACGTTGCTGTTGGAAGCGGCGGCATCGCTGCCGCCCGATTGCATGGATGGCTCGTCAGCCCTTTGCCGCCTTCGCCTGGATGACGCGCGCGAGCTTGGCTCCCGGCTCCATGATCGTGCGGGCGATCTTGGTCGCCGGCGCGTTGAGGAGGCCGATCAGCTTGGCTCTGAGCTCGTCCAGTGAAGGCAGATCGGCGAGTGCCTTGACGCCGTTCGGATCGAGGACGGTCTTGCCCATCGCGCCGCCGAGGATGACGAGCTTGTCGTTCTCCCTGGCGTACTTGACGGCGACCTTGGCCGCGGCGACCGGATCCTTCGAGAAGGCAATGCACGTCTGCCCCTTGAACAGGTTCGTGATCGGCGCGGCGTCCGTATCCTTGAGCGCAAGCTTCGCCAGCCGGTTCTTGGCCACCTTGACCTTGCCGCCGACGGTTCTGATCCGCTGGCGGTAGTCGGTCATCTGAGCGACCGTCATCCCGGCATAGTGGGCAACGACGATCACGCCCGTGTCTTTCAACGAGGCATTGAGCGACGTTACGAGCTCGCGTTTCGCAGCTCTTTCCACTGTGCTCTCCTAGGTTCGCCAGGGTCCGCAGCATGGTCCCCGGCCGTTGCACCATGCCGGACCTTGGGGGCGAGCCCCTTGCTCCGGCGATCGTCCTGTCCTACCGAAGGGCAAGCCCGACGGTGCGACCCAAGAGGTTCAAACCGATGCCGGGGCCAGGCTTTCCTGGCCGTCGAAACCGGTGTGTCTCCCGTCTCATGAAGGCCCTCGCGGAAGGCTCGAGGATTAAGCCGCGGTGCGGCGCCGTCAGTCTCGGACAGGCAGTCGAGCCGGCGCATCTGTCGCCAAACGTGCCAGCCCAGTCAGCCGGACCTTCCGGTCCGGAGCTCGTTCAGTCCCGGCGCGCTCAGCGCGGCGGCGCGCCGCCGCCGACGATGGCCGCGTGGTCGATCTTGACCCCCGGGCCCATCGTCGTCTTGATCGACACCTTCTTGATGAAGGTACCCTTCGAGGTCGCCGGCTTCTGCCGGTTCACCGCCTCGACGAAAGCACGAATGTTCTCGGCGAGCTGCTTCTCGGTGAAGCTCGCCTTGCCGATGCCGGCGTGCACGATGCCCGCCTTCTCGACGCGGAACTCGACCGATCCGCCCTTGGCGCCCTTGATCGCGGTCGCAACGTCCATGGTGACGGTGCCGACCTTGGGGTTCGGCATCAGGCCGCGGGGACCGAGCACCTTGGCGACGCGGCCGACCAGCGGCATCACGTCCGGCGTCGCGATCGCGCGATCGAAGTTGATCTTGCCGCCGGTGATCGCCTCGACGAGATCCTCCGCGCCGACGACGTCGGCGCCGGCCGCCTTCGCCTCCTCGGCTTTGGGACCGCGCGCGAACACGGCGACGCGCACCGTGCGGCCGGAGCCGTTCGGCAGGCTGCACACGCCGCGCACCATCTGGTCCGACTGCTTCGGGTCGACGCCGAGGTTCATCGCGACCTCGACCGTCTCGTTGAACTTCACCTTGGCGCTCGCCTTGATCAGCTTCACCGCGGCATCGATGTCGTAGGACTTGCTGCGATCGATGCCCCCGCGGGCCGCCTTGATGCGCTTTCCGATGCTGGACATGGGCTCTAATCCTGCACCTGGAGGCCCATCGAGCGCGCCGAGCCCGCGATGATGCGCGCGCCCTGCTCGATGTCGCTGGTGTTGAGATCCTTCAGCTTGATCTTCGCGATGTCGCGGCACTGCGCCATGGTCACCGTCCCGGCCGACGTCTTGCCCGGCTCCTTCGAGCCGCCCTCGATCTTCGCCGCCTTCTTCAGAAAGAAGGAGGCCGGCGGCGTCCGCATCTCGAACGTGAACGAGCGGTCGGTGTAGACCGTGATCTTCACCGGGACCGGCGTCTCCGGCTCCATGTCCTTGGTCTTGGCGTTGAACGCCTTGCAGAACTCCATGATGTTGACGCCGCGCTGGCCGAGCGCGGGCCCGATCGGTGGCGACGGGTTCGCTTTGCCCGCCGGCACCTGCAGATTGATGAAGCCGTCGATTTTCTTCGCCATTTGGTCTCCCCTCGGCGCGTTGCGAGAAGCCGATCAGGCCCCCCAGGGTTAGCGGTCGAACGGACCCGATTCTCCGGTGTCCTCCCGCACTCGCTCGGCTTGGCCGCCCGGACCGGGCAACCGCACCGCACTCAACTCCGATCGTTCAGCCCGGCACCTTCTCGACCTGGCCGAACTCGAGCTCGACCGGCGTCGGTCGGCCGAAGATCGACACCGCCACCTTCAGCCGCGAGCGCTCCTCGTCGACCTCCTCGACCTGGCCGGAGAACGAGGCGAACGGCCCGTCCGCGACCTTGACCTGCTCGCCGATCTCGAAAGTGATCGTCGGCTTCGGCCGCTCCACGCCCTCGTTGACCTGGCGCATGATGCGCGCGGCCTCCTCGTCGGAGATCGGCACGGCCTTGTTGTCGGCACCGAGGAAGCCCGTCACCTTCGGCGTGTTCTTGATCAGCACGAACGCGCGGTCGGTCATCTCCATCCGCACGAGCACGTATCCGGGCAGGAACTTGCGCTCGGTCTGGATCTTGCGGCCGCGGCGCACCTCGACCACGTCCTCGGTCGGCACCACGATGTCCTCGAACAGGTGGTCGAGCTTCTCCAGCTTCGCGCGCTCGCGGATGGCGTCGGCCACCTTGCGCTCGAAATTCGTGTAGGCGTGCACGATGTACCAGCGCTTGGCCATGCGTGTCGTATCCCGCTTCTTTTCTTCGTCCGCGCCTGAATTCTGTGCCCGCTCGGCGAGGCCGCCCGCCGGCCCCTCCGTCCCGCTCAGCGGCCGAATCCGAGCACCAGGCTCACCAGCCACCCGAGCAGCTGGTCGGTCAGCAGGAAGAAGATCGAGGCGACGGCAACCATCACCAGAACCGCAAGCGTGGTGATCCACACCTCCTTGCGGGTCGGCCATGTGACCTTCGCGACCTCCTGGCGGACCTCGTGCCCGAACTGGAGTGGATTGAACTTCGCCATCGAACCGACTTCCTCATCGCCCGACCCGGCTCGACCGGGCGGCACCCGCCTCACCGGTGGCAACACCGGCCAAGCGCCTCAACTGATCTGGGCCGGCGCGCGGAGCCTGCTCCGCGCATCCAGCCGCGTCTGGGGTCTGGCAGGGGCAGAGGGTCTCGAACCCCCAACCTTCGGTTTTGGAGACCGACGCTCTACCAATTGAGCTATACCCCTTGAATTTCCTCCGCTTTTCTCGTCCGCCGGCCGCCCTGACACGGGCCGCCGAACGCGACATGCACGCCACTCTGGAACTCTGACGTCCCGCAGGGCATGCCGTTGCTGTGGATGATTCGCTCTAGCGTTAAGGGGCGACTTATAGATGCCCTGTTTGCAACGCACAAGCCCGGTTCGCACTTTTTTTCTTGACAGTGCCCTGCGGCCGGGAATCAGGGCCGATCGGCCGGCTCCACCACCACCGCCGTGCCGTAGGCCAGGACCTCGGTCACCGCCGAGGCGATCTCGTTGGCGTCGTAGCGCATGGCGATGACCGCGTTGGCGCCCATCTCCCTGGCCTGGGCGAGCAGCAGCTCGTAGGCCTCCTGGCGGGCCGTCTCGGCGAGCTTGGTGTAGATCGAGATGTTGCCGCCCTTGAGGATCTGGAACGTCGCGCCGACGTTGCCGACGATCGAGCGCGAGCGGACCGACAGGCCGCGCACGAGGCCGATGACCTTGACCACGCGATAGCCGGGGACGTCGTTGGTCGTCACGACGATCATCGGCAGGCGCTCCGGATCAGGAGACCTCTGCACCTACTCCACGATCCTTGTGACGACGCCGGCAAGTTTCGCCTTGCCGCTGGCGACTCCCCTGCGGGGAGCCGGCCGCCAGCGGCGTTCGGCGCCGCGCACCCTGTCATTCGTGCCCTACTCCACGATCTTCGTCACGACGCCG
>Ga0114938_1001344_pt1 | contig 16884 bp, 11 predicted proteins | sample AshMeaBigSpring_FD_88675 | JGI IMG/M metagenome (GOLD analysis project Ga0114938, IMG submission 88675) | Groundwater microbial communities from Big Spring, Nevada to study Microbial Dark Matter (Phase II) - Ash Meadows Big Spring | ecosystem: Environmental > Aquatic > Deep subsurface >...
TACCGGTTTTGTGGATCAGCCGCGGGGCGCTAGCCCGCGGTCTTTCGCGGATGAACCGCGGGCTAGCGCCCGGCGGCTGATGAGTGATTTCGGTAACTTATTGTTGAACAGCGCCTAAGGCGGGTTTCATGTGTCCGGGAGGGGGCGAGGCGCCCGCCGAGCCGAGAACCCGCTCAACGCGCCGGCTCGGCAGGAGCCTCGCCCTTCCAAGATCGTGCATCTCGGGTTCGCTCGCCCCGCACCTGCCCGGATCATGCAAGGTGATACGGCGCAGGCGGCCGCCCAGGGGCCGCCTGCGGGAGCGCGCAAAAAAAAGGTCATGGTATGGCGATCCATCGTCATACCATGACCTCCATCCTGAAACGAGACACGCGGATCAAATCGTTGTGTCTCGCCCTCCCGGTGATGTGATCGTACTGACGATATCGGCTGCCGCGGCCGTGCCTCTCAAGTTCTTTGCTGTTCGGGGCGCCGGCCGACGGGCAAGCCGCGGTGAATCCTGACGATGGAGACGCTTTTACCGGCAGCTTCGATCTGGCAATCTGGTCCCGTCGCGGCCGGCGCTGCGGCCGTGGTGGGGGGCCTGACCGTTGGGCTCCTGGTCGCCTGCCGGGGCGCGTTGCGAGGCTCGACCCTCATCGCACCGTACCGCTGGACGTTGGCCGCTTTTGCGGCGCTGACGCTGGTCGAGGTTGCCATCGGACTTGCGGGCGCTGATCCCGCCCGCTTCTGGGTCGCCGCCCTTCGGTACGCCGCCGCGGCGACGACCTTCTGCCCCCTCATGGCCCTGCTGGGGGCCAAGCGGCCGCAGGACCGCGGCTGGCAATGGATTGTGGCCACGCTATGGGTGGTGCTGGTGCTCCCCGCCGCCGAATCGCTCGTCCTGGGCCGCGGCGGACTGGATGTGCGCGACTTCCGCGCGTGGTTCCTCGGTGTGCTGCTGCTGGTCGGGTTGGCGAACGCCCTGCCCGGTCGATTCTGGCCGTCGGCCCTGCTGCTGTTGGGTGCGCAGGTGGTCCTGCTGTGGGGACACCTGCCCGGCACCGGCCGGCCGCTGGGAACGCTGGGCGGGCTGCTGGGGCTAACGCTGGCAGCCGTCGCGGCGGCCCTGGTCGCTTGCGGGAAACCGGGCCGGCGGAAGGCGGGAACGTGCGAGGACCGGTTATGGCTCGACTTCCGCGACGCCTTCGGTACCGTCTGGGCCCTGCGCGTGGCCGAACAGGTCAACGCGGCGGCAACCAGGTACCGCTGGGGCGTCAGTCTGCGCTGGCACGGATTCCGGTGGACCGAGGACGGTTCCGCCGACATCCCTCCAGGCACGGTCGACCCGCGCGTGCGGCTCGACCTCCGGCGGAGCCTGCAGTCGATCCTCCGGCGGTTTGTCTCTTCCGCCTGGATCGCTGAGCGCTGGCCCGCGGCCGACGAGCCGGCTCAGCCGCGCGCCTAGCCCGGATGGCTGCGGATCATCCGTCCTGACCGGGGGACAGTACCTGCACGTGCGGAAGCGCCGGCGTTTCCTGGCCTTCTGGCCGCTGGTGGTAGTAGAGGTATGCCGCGCCAAGAGCTCCGGCCACGATCGCCCATCCGATCAGCCGACCGGTCGATTTGGCCAGGCCGACGAAACCTCGCACGGCCAGAACGATGGCCAGCAACAACGCTATGGCACCGATGGTGATCGCCAGTTTCATGCGGTCCCTCGCCAGATAGATTTTTTCGCGATCGCTCAGCCCAGTGGACTGCCGGTAACCGTTCACGGGTCGGGGTCTGGTCCATTTTTCGGCCGGCAAACTCGATCTCGCAGATACGTGCTGACCGAAAACATGGACCTGACCCCCTGGAATCAGGCAAGATCCTCCACCGGGCTGTGAACGGTTACGATTGCCCGGAGATGCGCGGGCGGTGAGCCGTGTGCGGCGGCGCCGCGCGCGGATTGACTCAGGCGGCCCGCGCCTTGCCGACGCGCGGCAGGTGCCGGCGCAGGAGGTCGTCCAGCACCTGCTGACGGTTGGCGCCCTGGAGGTGCGCCACCAGCGACAGCTGTGCCTCCACGTCCGGGGCCAGATCGAATTTCTCGCGGGAGGTCTCCGCCCAGGACCGGCTGGCAACCCGCCGCTGCTCCAGGCGGTGCGCGGCGGGTACGAACGGCTCAGCGTCGACTTCCTCCCCAGGTTCCTCGCCCAAATCCAGGCTGGACCGCACGCACGCGGTGGCCAGGGCGGTGATCCCCCAGATCGACAGGCCCACGGCGGCCAGTACGGCCACCGCGGCGGCTGGATGCTCGCTGCGAAAGAGCGCGGCGGTTGCCAGCACGGACGCGGACAGGATCAGCATCGAGGCAGCGGACTGGTTCACAATCGGCATCTCCAGGGGGCCCATGGGAACGGCGGAAACCGGCTCACGCATTCCGGCTCGAGCCGCGTCGCGCCGTCTACGGAAACCTGCGACTGTATCGGCTGGAGAAGATTTGCGGCTTGAGCCGAACTTCGGGGGACGCTGCCGCCCCGCGGGCCCAGCCTCTGCCCCGCACCGGACGCAGGCCGGTCCTTCCGGGAGGTCCCGGCAGCGGCTCCGCTAGCCATCCCAGAGGCGACGGCCCTCGGCGCTAGTGCCTTGTCCAAGTTGAATTTTCGGATCAGCCGCGGGGCGCTAGCCCGCGGTTCATCCGGTAAAAACCGGGGGCTAGCGCCCTCCGGCCAATTTGCCGAACCCGAACGTTCGAAATGCACGGAACACTCGTTGGACAGCGCCGCGTTCGACGGAACACAAGCTCGAAGCGCACACACTCACCGTTGAATGTATGCGCAAGGTGCGACAGCGCCGCGTTCGACGGAACACAAGCTCGAAGCGCAAGCGAGTGAGCAGCTTGCGGTAAACTCACGCGATTGCGCTTCGGCCTTGCACTTGGGACGTTTTGAAGAAAAGCGGCGCTGTCCAGCCAGTGCCTTGTCCAAGTTGAATTTTCGGATCAGCCGCGGGGCGCTAGCCCGCGGTTCATCCGGCAAGAACCGGGGGCTAGCGCCCTCCGGCTAATTTGCCGAACCCGAACGTTTGAAATGGACGGAATACCAAATGGCCTTGCTCGATCCTCGAAGAAGCGCGACAAGCCAGTCAAAGTGGCGCGATATTGCAAGGGCGAGGCTCCCGCCGAGCCGAGAACCCGCTGATCGCACCGGCTCGGCGGGAGCCTCGCCGCTCACGGAATCACGAAGCTTTATTTCGGTGCCGCGGCCGGCGGGGCAGCCCGACGCCCACGAACGGCGCCTCGGGGGATCGGCTCCCGGGCCCACCGGCGGGCCCTCACCGCCGCTCGCCGGTGAAGCGGATGATGTAGTAAATCAGCGTCAGGATCGCCTGCAAGGTCGCCGCGACGTAGGTCAGGGCGGCCGCGTTGAGCACCTTGTTGACATAGGTCATCTCCTGGGCGTCAACGATGCCCAGGTTGACCAACTCGGCCTTGGCCCGCGTGCTGGCGTTGAACTCCACCGGCAGGTTCACCACCTGGAAGAAGACCACGGCGCCAAACAGCGCGATCCCGGCCCAGAGGAGCGCGGAAAAATTCATCGCGGCCCCCAGGATCAGGAGGATCAGGCCGGCGTTGCTGCCGAAGCTGGCCGCTGGCACGGCGGCATTTCGCACGATCAGCGGCAGGTACTGTCGGGCATGCTGGATCGCGTGACCCGCCTCGTGGGCCGCGATTCCGACCGATGCCAGCGAGCGGCCCTGGTAGACCTCGGGGCTCAACCGCAGCACGCGGTGTCGTGGATCGTAGTGGTCGCTGAGGTGCCCCGGAACCTGTTCGATGTCGACGCCCGAGACGCCGGCCGAGTCGAGAATGTGCCGCGCGGCGGCCGCACCGCTCAGCCGGGCGGGCATCCGCGCGGCCCGCGCGTAGGTCGATTTCACCCGCATCTGGGCCCAGAGCCCCAGTAACAAGGCGGGAGCGATGAAGATCAGCAACTTCAGGTCGAAGTAGATAAAGGCCAGCACGGCATGCTCCTCCTGCCCTTGGAATCCAGCGAAAGGTCTCAGGCCGCCTCTCGGCGGCGTCGTTCCACTTTACCTTGCACTACGCTCGGGACCAGTAGCCGGTTCCCGGCCGACGGCGGTATCGCTGGGCGAATCGCAGTTTGGCCCGGGGGCTCCTGCCATTCAAGGCGGGCTTGCGGGGCGGCCGGCGCCACGCGGAGCACCGGCGTTTCCGGCCAGCACCCTTGGGGGGCTGCTGTTATCCGAGGCGCGTTCAACGATTTCGGTGACCGGCACGGCGCCCCCGGCAGGTGGGGTCGTCAGCCGCGTGGCGCTTTCGTTCTCCTGCTGCCCGGTCGGCTCGGGCGCCGGAGTGTCGTGGCCCTCTGCTGGCGGGGTGTCGGGGGACGCCTGGCTGGGTTTCCAGCGGAGGGAAACGCCCCAGGGCGCGAAGCGGTTCCCGAGTCGTGTACCCACCAGCTTGTCGTTGGCGTCAAACGCGAGCAGCCCGGACAACTGGGCCTGATCCTCATGCCCGAGCACCAGCCGCGGCTGGTCGCGGCTGCCGCTGATCTGCAGCAGCCCGCCCGCGGGCGTCGCGGCCAGCGCGGCAACCGGCCGGCCCGTCTCGTCCATCGCCTCGATGGCGCCCTGCGTACCGTCGCCGTCGGCACCCAGGATCAAGACGGGCTTATCGCTGGCCCCGTACACCAGCACCAGCCCCGCGTGGCTGGTCGATTGACCAATATGCACCCGCCGGCGCCCGTCGAACGAATTGACGGTCAGTTCGTTGCAGCTGATGGAGCGGAGGTGGGCCTCATCGGATTCGTGATAATACTGCCGCGCGCCCATGAAGAGGGAAAAGAACAGCAACGGGTAGACGATCCATCGCTCACGATCGGACATGCGTGGGCTCTCCTGGAAGCGGCGACCGACGGGATGCCGCCAGCGCGGGCGATCAGGGATGGCTGGCCGCGGGCGCGGTCTCGTCGAGTGCCTGCAGTTGCTGGAGCACGCGCTCCCTCAATTCGCCGTCTGCCTGGCGGGATGCCAGGCGGAGGTAGATGCGGGCCACGCCGGACTTGCCGGCCGCCGCGGCCTCGCGCGCCCGCTCGAGCAGGGCCAGCGCGTCGGCCTCGCGCCGACGGGTCTCGTCGGCCAGGGCACCGCGGATTTCGTCCAGGCTGACGTCGCCCTGTTCCGCCGTGCTCCTGCCGGACGCGTGGTCGGCACGGGCCGCGCTGAGGTCGGATGCGGGTTGACGCGGGTCGCGCGCCGACGGATCGCGGCGCGAGGTCCGGGCAGCGCCTGGCACCGACTCGCCGCGCCGCAGCCGATCCAAACGCTCCTGCAGCGGACTGGCGTAGACCGGCTGCGCCGCGGCGGCCGGAGGCAGATTCGGCCATCCGCCCACGACCGGCTCAAAGCCGATTACGAAAGGACGTTGCGTGGCGTTGATCAGGGTACCGGTCCCGCCGTTGGGGACCACCAACACCGGTGTTTCGGAGACGAGCGAAGTACTGCTGGCCTGCTCGCCCGCGAAATTGAAGAACAGGTTGGCTCCGCCGCCCTGGACGGCGAACCCCAGTTGCCCGCCGCCACCCGGATTTTGCCCGCCAAACGGCGGCCGGGCCGCTCCCGCTCCCCCCTGCTGAAACTGAATCTGGCCGCCGGGCGCCAGCTGGCCGAGCGGGTTCAGCCCCACGACGGACGAGTTACCGCCCACGGACCCACCGGGCAGGTTGAACCCGAAGTTCACACCAAACTGTTCCGAATAGCTGCTGCCCACCTGGTGAAACGGAGTGGCGATCGCCGAGTACTGACCGCGCGCCGGGGCTGCGGTCGCGGCACCGAGCCCTATCGCCGCCGCGCAGATCAGTATTCTATTGGCCCACACGCTGGACATTTCGCTGACCCCGAAAGCCTCAAGTCGGCACCACCACGCGCATTGTATCGCTGGCGTCGATTCCGCGTCAACGAAGGGCGGGTACGCACTGGGGCCGGAGCGGGGTACAATCTGCCGCGGAAGGTGCCCGGCTGAGCTGCGACCGGTACGCTCGGCCGTCCGGCCCACACGCTCGCTGCACACGGAGACAACCCCATGTACGCCACCTGTCCCCAGACCCGGCTGCTCGGCTTCGGCCTTCTGACGATCACGATGCTGGGCTGCCAGCGGCCCGTTGATGCTCCGCCGCGGCCCCGGCCGTCCAACGCGACCGTGCCGGCCGAGCCGGAGGAAATGGAGGAGCTGCCGGCGGCACAGCCGGCCGACACGGGTTCTGCCGCCCCGCATGATTCGGGGACGATTGAGTTCGAGCCCGAGCCTGCTGGTGCGGAACCTACCGGTGCGGAACCGGCCGATGCGGAACCGGCCGATGCGGAACCGGCCGATGCGGAACCGGCCGATGCGGAACCGGCCGATGCGGAGCCCGGTCAGACTGAGCCGGGAGCCGGCGACACGCCGGTCGAGACGCCCGAGTCCGACGCCGAAGAAGGCACTTCGACCGGCACCTCCGCGCAAGCTGCGCTGGCGGCTGCCAACCGAGCGGCGCCGGTCGAGCCGGCGCCTGCCGAAAAGGTCGTCCTGGGTTCGCCCGACCTCACGGCGGGAATGCCCGGCGAGGGCCCGCTGACCACCGAACAGATCCGGGCCTGGCTGGGCGACCCCCGCAATCACCGGTCGCTGGAGGTGGAACTGCCGCTGGGGCTGGCCGCCGGACACTCCTTGATCAAGGGCCTCGACCAGAATCCGCTGACGCGGGCCAAGATCGAACTGGGCCGCCAGCTATACCTCGACAAGCGGCTGTCGGTCGACCACACCATCAGCTGTGCCGATTGCCATCACCCGGACGAGGGCTGGACGCGCCACACCCGGTTCGGCGTCGGCATCGCGGACCAGACGGGCAATCGTAACTCGCCGGTCAGCTACAACCGCATCCTGAGCGACGTGCAGTTCTGGGACGGTCGGGCGGCGTCGCTGGAGGAACAGGCCAAGGGACCGATCGAAAATCCGATCGAGATGGGCAACACGCACGAGGCCGTGGTCAGCACGGTCCAGGGCATCGAGGGTTACCGGCTGCAATTCGACACGATCTTCCCCAACGAAGGTGTGACGATCGATACCATCGCCCAGGCGATCGCCAGCTTTGAACGGGCGGTCGTGACCGGCCCCTCCCCCGCGGACTACCACGACGTGGTACGCGCCGTTCAAGCCCAGTACGACGCGGACGAGATGGAAGAACTGGCGGAGGACAGCCCCGAGTTGTACCAGCGGTACCAGCGGGCCGTGGAAGGCAGCCGCGAGATGACGGCCAGCGCGATCCGCGGGCGTGAGCTGTTCTTCAGCGATCGCGGCGGCTGCACCGCCTGCCACGCCGGGGCGAACTTCACCGACGAGCTTTACCACAACCTGGGTGTGGGCACGGACCAGGACAAGCCCGACCTGGGGCGCTACGAGATCACCAAGAAGGACAAGGACCGGGGTGCCTTCAAGACGCCCACCATTCGCAACGTGGCCGTGTCGGCTCCCTACATGCACGACGGCAGCCAGCAGACGCTGGAGGAGGTCGTCCAGTGGTATGACAAGGGCGGCCATCCGAATCCGTACCTCAGCGATAAGGTCAAGCAATTGAAGCTGACCGCTGAGGAAAAAGCCGACCTGGTCGCCTTCATGAAGGCCCTGACCGGCCCGTTTCCCACCATCCAGATCGGGCGCCTACCGCAGTAGTGGTCCACGGGGTGCTTAACCCGGATTATTCATCGATCTGGCGAGTCAAGTTGCAAGGTGAAGCAAAGAAACAGGCTGTGGCTATCTTCCCAAAAACACCGCGCACACCAGCCGGCACGCGCTAGCGTCCGGTTCTCCCCAGTTCCACCAAGACCGGACGCTGGCGCGCTTGCGGCTCATGAATAATCCGAGTTAACCGTTCACAGCCCGGTGGAAGAAACTCCCTGATTCCAGGGGGCAGGTCCATGTTTTCGGCCAGCGCGGATCCGCGAGGTCGAGTTTGTCGGCCGAAAAATGGACCAGCCCCCGACCCGTGAACGGTTACCGGGGCGCAGTACGGTTCCACCCGGGGCGCCCGCCGGTTACGCCTCAGACACGGTGATCCGTGTCCTCCAGGCCATACCGGCCGCGGAACTTCTCCGCCGGATACTTCGCCGCGTTGGCAATCATCTTCTCGCGCAGGGCCGTCGTCACGTCGATCTCCAGGACGTTGGCCAGCGCGAGCAGGTAACACAAAACGTCCGCCAGTTCTTCACGCACGGCGGCCAGCTTCCGCGGGTCGTCGGCCACCTGTCGCGAGGCAGCGCTGCCGATCCATTGAAAGTGCTCCATCAGCTCGGCGGCCTCGATCGCCAGGGACATGCTCAAGTTCTTTGGAGAGTGAAACTGGTCCCAGTCCCGCGCCGCGACGAAATCACGGACCACCTGGCGAAGCTGGGCGAGCGTCGTCGTTTGATCGTTCATGGTCACCGAATCGCCTAGCGTGATCCGAGGAAAAATGGGTCCAGCCGGCACGCGCCAACCAGAGTCGCACCATTTCGGGAGGGCGAGGCTCCTGCCGAGCCGGCGCGTTGAGCGGGACAACGGCTCGGCAGGAGCCTCGCCCTCCCGCAAACACGCAGGCCCATGGGGATGGTCCTACCGCTTGCTGGACCGGCCCCGGGGTGACGCCTCGCCCTCCCGCAAACACGCAGGCCCATGGGGATACCGCCCCATTTCGACTCTTCAGTACCCGACACACCCGCTGCGCGAGAATGGGGGAGTGGCGAGCTTTACCAGCGTCAGCCGCCGCATCGGAGTCAATCTGCGAAAAAAAGGCGGTTTTGCGGCGACTGTAATAGCGGCGAATTTTGGGGAATCCGGTGGGGTGATGTTGGAGAAAAACGGGCCATGGATTATATCCTCACCCGTTCGAATCTGCTTGTGTTACTGGCAGCCGCGGGCGAGGGAAGATGCGACGTAATATCCTGCGGCGGGGCTGGCCTTGCAAGGATGCACGCTGGTGAAGATTACGGAAGTCCACGTTGACCACTTTGGTGTTCTCGACCATCTCTCGGTGGGAGATCTGGACGCCGGTCTGAACCTGGTCCAGGTTCCGGACAGGGCAGCCGCCGCCGACCTGCGTCGTTTCTTGCGTTTCATGTTGTACGGCGCCCCGGCCCCCTCCCCGCGATCCGGGGACGATGCGCGCGACGTGCCGATCGGCGGGGTCCTTGGGATCGCCAGTGGCGCCAGACCCTTCCGGCTGGAGCGGTACCTGCGCGGCGCGAATACGCCGGGCGGCCGGCCGAGCCTGCGATTGACCGATTCCGCCGGGCGCGTCCACGACGATCAGCAGTTGACGGCGCTGTTGGGCCGGGTCGACGAGGCGACCTTTAGCGAACTGTTCGTCGTTTCGCGTGCGGATCTGGAGGATGAAGACCGCCTCAGGCATTGCCTGCCGGCCCTGTTGCTGCCGTCGCGGAAGGCGCGCCACGAGCAGCGTCAGCTGGAGCGGGCCGAGCGGGCGCTGAGCGACGCGCCGGGCCGACCGCCAGCGGCCGCGTCGGACGAGCCGCGATTGCGCCAGTTGATGGCCCGCTACATGCGTCTGGGTCAGCAGTTGCGGCAGAACCGCCAACGGACCCGGCGTTACGTCGAGCTGTCCGGCCAGCTGGCCCGGCTCAGTGACCGTCGGCGGCGCGGCAGCCAGCTCCTGGCCAGGTTGCAACGCGCATTGGCACAGCTGGGCGCCCCACTGGCACCCTCCGCGACCGGGCCGCAGGCCGCGCGCGATCCCCGCACCGCGGCCACGGCCGGTGGGGGACTCACGGCGACGAGGTTCGCGGCCGACGCGGCCCGCGCCAGCCGTATCCGGCGATCCACCCAACGGATTGCCGATGCCCAGCGGCAGCTGCGTCAGCTGCGATTGGCGCTGGCGAAATCCAGGGGTCGGGCGCACGCGCGGACCGGCCCGACGGAGGGCAGGGACGTCGACGCTCGGTTGCAGGCCTTGCTGGCCTTGGAGTTGGAGCTGCCGCTCGCCGAATTCCCGACGCAAGCTCCACCTGCGCCGCCGCTGCCTCGGACATCCTCGGAGCTGGTCATCGGGCCCAGCCGGGTGGAGCCGGCGCGCGTGGGTGTCGCCGCGGCCGAGGCGGTCGATGTGACGGCCGCGCTGGCCGGGTTGCGGCCCGCGGCCAGGCGCCTGCGGGCTGCCATGCGTCGCCGTCGGGCCCGGCTCGAGCAGAGGCGGCTTGGGCCGAGCGCGTTCCCGGCCGCGGCCGATGTGGAGGCTGGGCCGACCGTCAGGAGCCGCCGCAGCGCCGCGCAGGCGGCGTCGTCCGAGTCGCTGGCGGCGGGCCCGGGCAGCGCGGCCGGCAAGGCAGGTGAAACGAGCGACGTGGATGCGCCCCGCACGGCGGACCGCCGCCTGGAACCGCGGATTGTCGAGCTCCAGAGGACGATCGGCCTTCTCCGATCCGAGGCGCGGCAGCTGGAGACGCGACAACTGCCGCGTCCTTCAGTTGCGCTCGGCCTGGCAACGCTGTTCTCCGCGGGAATCGCCATGCTGTTGGCCGGACTGGCGCTGCCGGCACGCGGTGCCGAATGGGCCCTGGTAGGGACCGGCCTCGTGTGCGCGGTGTCGGCCGCCTTCCTGCGGGTCAGCTTTGCACGGGTCTATGCCCGCCGACTGAGTCTTTGCCGGCAGCGGATGCGGGCCATGCACGACGAGATCGAACAGCTGCGGCTGCGGCTCGACGTGCGCCGCCCCGTGGCGAACATCGACTCCGCAGCCGCGAGACTGCTGGCGCGGCAGCTCGAGCAGGCCGCGGCGCGGCGCGGACAGCGGACCGCGCACCCAACGGCCACCACCGACGGGAATGACCTCTCGTCGGCAGATATCACGGCGGCGGGGCAGCACGCTCCTCAGGCGCTCCGCGCCGCGCGGCGCACCTGGCAGCGGACGCTGGTCCGCCACGGTCTGCCGGCAGGGCTTTCACCGAAACAGGCGTTCCGCTATCTGAGGTCGGCCGCACAGGATGGTCCTGACCTGGGGGCGCTCGCGCCCGCGGCGGAGCCGCTCCCCGAGCTGCCGCGGCATGAAACGCTCTGGCGACAGGACTGTGCGGCCACCTGGCAACAGCACGCGCGGCAGCTATTGTCGGAACTGGGCGAGGTGCCGGTCCCCGATTCGCTGCCGGGCCAACTGACGGCCCTCCGCGAGCTGGCCGGGCGGCGGGCGGTCTTGCGACGGCGTGCCCAGCAGTCGCGGCGGCGCGCGCGACGACTGGCGTCGCAAGCTCAGCGGGCCAGCGAGCGGTTGCGCCGCTGCCGGAAAGCCCATCATCGCCTGCTGCGGACGCAGCCCCAGACGGCGCCGCAACCCCCCGCGGCCGCGAGCTCCGGTCGGTCACCCTCCGACGCCCAGACGCACCGTGCGACCGAGCGCCGCCAGATTCTGGAGCGGCGCCGCGAGCGGATCGCCGGGTGGCTCTCCCGGCAGGAGAGTGCCGGGAGCCAGTGGGCACTGGAGCAAAAAAGCTTGGGGGACGACCGCCGCCTGGCGGCCGCACGTCTCGAGCGAGCGCAGGTCCGCACGCGTCTGCAAAGGCTCGTCGGCGACCTGGCGGCGCGGGGGCTGACGCGCCGGGGGCTGCAGGAGCTTCGCCACCGACTCAAGCGTCGCGGGCAGCCCGAGGGCCTGCAGATTGCCGGCGGGTTGCTCAGCCGCGCGACCCAGGGCCGCCTGACGAGCATCCGTCGGAAAGGTGCCCACAGCTCCCTGGTCGTGGCGGGCCCCGGAGCGGCCGCCCGGGCCCTGGAGCGGCTGGATGCAACCACGCGCCGGCTGGCAGTGCTGTGCCTGCGGCTGGCCACGATTCGCGTCTTGGCGCGACACGGCGTCGACGTGCCGGTCCTGCTGGACGAGTCGCTGCTGGACGAGAACGCCGTCTGGTCCCTGTCTGCGGCGGGCGTGCTGGATGAGTTGGCCGAGGCCGGGCACCAGGTGGTACTGATCGCCGCCAATCGCGCCGCGGCGGAGCGGTTTCACGCCACGACCCGTGCTCGGTGGCCTTGGCTGAACAGTGCGTCGGCGGAGGCCGCCCCCGTGCCCAAGGAGACCCACAGCAAGTCGGCGGCGACACCGGCAGCGCCGACACAGCCCGGGGACACGGGTACACCGCCACCGGCGGAGCTGGCGGGCGATGACGCCTACCGCGTCGTGGGGCCGATTCCGGTCAGCCGCGACGCGCGGGAATTGCGCGACGTGTTCGCGGCGGAGGTCACGGCCGGCGACGCGAAGGGTGTGCCCCCGAGGGTGCCAGCGGCTCCTCCCGAGACAAGTCCGCCTGGACCCCACCCACCCGGCGCTGACTCCAGCCGCAGAGGCCTCACGCGGGTCACGGTCGGCGGACGGCAACCCCGATCCGCAAATGGGGGCTCCTCGACGAGCCAGCGGCGCGCCGCCCGCCTGCACCCGCCCTCCCCCGCCCTGCCGGCCCGTCGCCTGCTGCGACCCGCTGACCCGCCCGACTGGTGGCCGGACTGATCTCCCGTTCAGCCAGCGCGATAACAGGGTTCTGCTGCAACCGGCCACACGTCGGGGGCTGGTGCGTTCTTCGGCCGGCGGCTCCACCAGGCGCTAGATCGGATGATTCATGAGCCGCAAGCGCGCTAGCGTCCGGTTTTCATGAGTTGGGGAGAACCGGACGCTAGCGCGTGCCGGCTGATGTGCGCGGTGTTTTTTGGGAAGATAGCCACAACCTGTTTCTCTGCTTGTAACCGTTCACAGGGCGGGGTCTGGTCCATTTTTCGGCTGTAAAGCTCTGCCAGACCCAAACGCGCTGGCCGAAAACATGGACCTGACCCCCTGGAATCCACAGGGCGGGGATGCACAGGGCGGGGTCTGGTCCATTTTTCGGCTGTAGAGCTCTGCCAGACCCAAACGCGCCGGCCGAAAACATGGACCTGACCCCCTGGAATCGCCCACCCTGCGTGATCCTGGGAAGCCGCGCGTGATCCTGGGAAGAGCGTACGCGCCGGCACGCGCTCACCAGAGTCGCACGAGTCTGGGAGGGCGAGGCTCCTGCCGAGCCGCAGACGCGCGGCAAGGTGGCAACAGCAGATAGGCTTGCCCTGCCCTTGCACTATCTGGGTGCCGCGGGCCGCGACGGATAGCTCGTTGCCAGTGCTGCGGTGCCAACACGGCCGATACCCGCATACTCGCCGGCAGCATCTGGACTCCCGGTAATGGCTCGTCGAGTGGCCGAGTGCGATCCCCGTCGAACCGCGCACTCGACCACCGCCAAAGTTCCGGCCTCGTCACCAGCCCCCGGCAAACCGGGTTCTGGGGAATAGACTCGATTGCTCCATCCCACGCCTTGCCTTCGGTCGTAACCGTTCACGGGTCGGGGTCTGGTCCATTTTTCGGCCGACAAACTCGACCTCGCGGATACGCGCTGGCCGAAAAGATGGACCTGACCCCCTGCAATCAGGGAAAATCTTCCGCCGGGCTGTGAACGGTTGCCTTCGGTCAGGTTGCGGTCGTAACCGCCGCCCTCTTGCCAATAGCGAAAGCACCAGTTTCCCGGACGCTCACGGATGGTGAGTTTCCGCAGCAACGGGCGATCCGGCTGTTGGAGCAATGGCCTGATCTCGGCAGAATTGGGTTGCTTCATTGCCCTGGAGCAAGGCAAGATGCTCCCCTGCCCTACCGCCGCGGGAAGATTCGATAGATCGAGTTGTGGTCAGTGCGCGGCCGCACCGCCTCCACCTTGCTCCGTACGAGGTGGCACATGCCCAGCACCAGCACCGCCGCCATGCCGGCTACGAAGCCGCCGATGTGAGCCCACCAGGCCACGCCCGATACCTGCGTGCCGCCGATCGACACCACGCCCTGAAACAGCTGCAGTGCGAACCAGACGCCGAGGAAGAGGGGAGCCGGCAGGACCACCATGTGCAGGATGATGAAGATCGGGATGACCGCCATCACCTTGGCATGCGGGTAGAGGCACAGGTAAGCCCCCATCACGCCGGCGATCGCCCCGCTGGCCCCGATCGTGGGGATCGGCGAACTGCTGTCGGTCACCAGATGCGCCGCGCCCGCGGCGACTCCCGTCAACAGATAGAACAGCAGGTAGTCCAGATGCCCCAGCCGGTCCTCGACTTTGTCGCCGAAAATGAACAGAAACCACATGTTGCCCAGAAAATGCAGCCAGCCGCCGTGCAGGAACATGCAGGTGATCAACGTCAGCCACGGGGGAACCGCGGAAGGGGCGGCGGGCCGCCGCACGTCCCGCACCTGCACCCCGACCGGCGTTGGCACCTGCTGCCGCTCGACGATGTAGACCGTCGAACCCGGATGAACCACCCGCGCGGGAATCATGCCGTAGCGCTCCACGATCTCCCCCGCCCGGTTTCCCTGGCTCAACTGGATCAGGAAGGCCAGCGTGCACGCGCCGATCAACAGGTAGTTGACCAGCGGCACGCTGCGGGAAGGGATATTGTCGTGGATCGGAATCATCGCCCGTAACCGTTCCCAGGCCGGGGGGGGGTCACAGCGCGGGGTCTGGTCCATTCTTCGGCCGCGCATGCCGGAACCGGCCGACACCCGCCGGCCGAAAACATGGACCGGTCCTCCTGCCAGTCACTCTCCTGCCGCCCGCGGATTGACCACGCGACCCAGGAATAACACAGCCCCGCTGCGATCGTCGCGAATCAGGAACAGGAAGGGGTGGTCCGCGCGAAAGACCGGTTCTGGATCGAGACGGGCAGACGTCTCGCTAAGCACGATCCCCGTGGCCGCCGCCGCCTCCGTGCCCTCCTCGTTGACTTCCACAAAGGCCTTGTGCAGGGCGTCGGTGATGTACAGCTCCGGGGTGCCGGAGATGCCGCGAAAGTCAGCCCGCTGGGGGTCAAAGGCGTCGTGCATGCCCAGGGCCCGCATCGCGGCATTCAGCTGCAGCGAGGATGCCAGCTTGAACCGAGGCAGGTACACCCGCACGTCTTGCGCGCGGAGCGATGTCAGCCAGCGCCGCAGCGTCGCCTCCTCCAACCCGGCCTCCAGGGCCGCCAGCCCGTCCCGGGCCGTGGGCAGCAGCACCACCAGCGACAATGCGTCCCCCTCGTAGGGCAAGGCAAGCACCTGCACGTTTCCGTGCCGTGCGTAGGCGTACCGACCCTGGCGAAACATCAGCGGAACGGGAACCTGCTGGCCCGCCGCCAGCAAGAACGGCTGGTCCTCCGTCTGCTTGGGGTCGAACGGTGCGTCCCACGTTCCCTTGAAGTAAATGGCGTTGGTCAGCACCAGCCGCGTCAGGGTGTGGATCGCCCCAGGCGGCAACAGGTCCTTGATCCGCCCCGCCGTCTGGTCCTCGACCCATTGGTTGATGGTGGCCCGCGACGGTTCCGGGGCCCCGGCCAGGTCCAGCGTCCGCAACTCCGCGCCATACCGCCGGGTTCCCAGGCGGAGAAACTCATCCTGGAACGAATAGTCGCGGGCCAGCCAGAGGGCGTTGGCCACCCGCAGCTGGTAGGGGCGCTCGCCCTCGTTCAACCGCTGCCGCAGCTCGGCGCCACCGGCGTGGACGGCGTCGGACACTTGCTGGCCCAGCCGCAGAACGCGGGCCATCTGCGCCGCGGTATCCCCCCGGGCGCCGCCCCAGACCAGCGAAAATGCCTGGTGGATCGAATACGGCGAACAGAACAGGTTGCCGTCCGTCTCCGCCAGCTGCCGGTACAGCCCGACGGCAAAGTCGTTGTTGGCCTGGCTGACACCGGCCGCCTGCGGCGATACCGGCTCCGCTCGATCCCTCGCGCGCGGCCGAGTCTCGGCGGCCAGCGGGCAGGCAGCAACCAATGCAAACACGCTCGTCACGATCAATCGCATGGCATTCCCCCTCACCCGGCACGGGGCGACTTCGTCTATGCGCTACATCCCCTGACCAGGCGCATGTTGCGCGCACCGTGCAAGCCGCAACATGTCACACCAGGTAGGGTTTCGTGAATCCGTGAGCGGGCGAGGCTCCGCCCGAGCCGGCGCGCGAAGCGGGCTCTCTCCCCACCCGGAGCCTCGCCCTCCCCATACCGTACAACTCTGGTTCGCTCGTCCAGCATCTCCCACGGTCACCCAAGGCTACTTGCGCTTCACCGACCCAGTCAGAGCCGATCAATCCGCCTCGTTCATCATCCCCGCTTACGGTCGCTGGTTCCAGTACCCCACGGCCGGCTGTGCGACGCGCAGGTGCGGCACCCGCCGCAGCAAACTCTCTGCGAGCGCGGACGATGCCGCCAGCCAGCCGGTCTGCCGGCCGCTCTCCAGGCGCGCGGCTGGTCTTCCAGGCCGTCACGGACAAGCGGCTGCCAGCCGCATCTCGGATTTCCGGTGCCCCTGGTTGCTGCTAGACTTCCCTCGGAGAGAAGCTGTCACGACGCAGCGTCATCGCGTGGCATGCCGATGCGCCGGCGGTTTGTCCCCGCGCACCGCGCGTTGCCCCGAGCGCCCATAGCTCAGCTGGATAGAGCAGCGGACTTCTAATCCGCAGGTCGCAGGTTCGAATCCTGCTGGGCGTACTCCTTCCTTCTTGTTGCGAACCCCGCGACCCGCGGGTTTGCGGATTTGCCGCCACGGGTACATCTCCACGTCCACGAAGAAGCGCGATTCCCCGCAGCGGGTTGCGGCTTCCGGCCCCTCTCCTGTGCTCTCTCGTTTGGCAATAGAGACAAGCGTCGGCCATCACTTCATCGCCCAAAACTGCGCATCGGACGGGAAACTCTCGGTGTCTCTCCGCGTCGCGCCGGGTCGAGTTAGGCGCTGTTCAACAATAAGTTACCGAAATCACTCATCAGCCGCCGGGCGCTAGCCCACGGTTGGAGCACGAAAGCCGCGGGCTAGCGCCCCGCGGCTGATCCACAAAACCGGTAGGTAA
>Ga0114938_1001346_pt1 | contig 16854 bp, 13 predicted proteins | sample AshMeaBigSpring_FD_88675 | JGI IMG/M metagenome (GOLD analysis project Ga0114938, IMG submission 88675) | Groundwater microbial communities from Big Spring, Nevada to study Microbial Dark Matter (Phase II) - Ash Meadows Big Spring | ecosystem: Environmental > Aquatic > Deep subsurface >...
CAAACTCTTTTTTTCATCCCAAAAAAATAGTCCATTGAAACCAATTTCAATGGACTACTCTGAAAGCCTTTACTGTAAAGGATTACACAAAATTTTACCAACTATTTTTGACCAGTATGTCTACAAAAAAAGGCTACCATGTAGCCGCAAAACAATGGGAATTAGCTGAACAAAATAAATAAGACATTACGCAGTAGCAACCCCTTTTTGCTTATCTTTTATTTGATGTAAAATGAAGTTGGCGGTGAAAAAAACCACTACCTGCAACGCAATAACAGTAGTGCAACCAAGCGGCAAAGCCCAATAAGTAAGCAGGATACCCAAAATAGAAAATCCTGAAATACTGAGTGCCACTCCTCTATGGGTCATGCCTTTATCAAGCAATTGGTGGTGCAAATGATTGCGATCGGGTGAAAATGGGGAACGACCATGCATCATTCGAATACCAAAAACACGCAACGTATCTAAAAGCGGTATCATTAATATGCCAAAACCCATTGCAGGTGAAGATGCATTGGGCAATAAGTTAACAGTTTCAGCTGTATTGATAAAGCGGATGACCAAAATGGCATTGATAAGCCCTAGCATCATAGCGCCTGTATCGCCCATAAAGATTTTTGCAGGAGAATAGTTGAAAATAAGAAATGCTACCAAGCTTGCGCAAAATACAAAAGCAAGCAGTGCATAAAAATGATCGCCAGAAAGATGAAAAAATAAGGCAAAAGTAAGGGTAGATACGATACCCACCGACCCCGCTAATCCATCTACTCCATCAATTAAATTAAACGCATTCATTATTACCACAATGGTTAAACCGGTAATGAAATAGGCAAGCGTTGTGGGAATATGGGTAAGGGTAGCAAAACCATGAAAACTAGTAATATACAATCCGGCTTTGAGAATAACAATGGCAGCAATGATTAACTGACCCAAAAATTTTTTGAAGGGTAATAAAATCAGTATATCATCCTTGGTTCCAAAAATCAACACTACTGTAAAACAGGCTAAAAAATATTGAAACTCCTTGATTACAGGGGTGATATCGGCATTCATTAACAAGGAAAAAATAAATCCTATATAAATACCTAGTCCACCTAAAGAAGGAATGGGTGTTGCATGGATTTTACGATCGTTGGGAACATCGTACAACTTTTTCATTTTAGAAACCTGAATAATAATCGGCATAGCATAAAAGCTGATAATAAATGCCGAAATACAACCTACAATAACGTTTTCCATACAAATTTTGGGGGTAAAATTGTATTGCTAATCAATCAACGATAGCTGCGTGCAATATATTGTTTTTATTTTGTAAAGTACCATCCAAAACGCTTGAATGCGTGTATTTTACCCTTTACTGACTCCTTAAACTACACATTGACCTACCCAAAAACGTGCCAAGGCGCATTCCGCTACCACTTGTTGTCCAATATTGGGCTAACTTTTTAGCTGTATCATTTGTCTTCCGGCTTTTTGAGCCGGGAAATAGGCTGCCACTAAAGCTATACCAAAAACGGTACTAATTATCAATGCATAATCGGTCCACAACAATTTTACCGGATAGTAATCTATAATAAAAGTTCCCCCCGATAAAGGCACCAAATGCCATTGTAATTGTGCCAAACAAATAGCCGTACCCAACAAAGCACCTATTGTAGTACCAACAAATGCCAACAACAACCCTTCGGATAAAAAAATCTGGCTAATAAAGCCGTTATTGGCTCCTATTGCCTGTAGTACAGCAATGTCTTTTTGTTTTTCAAGCACCAACATGGTCAATGCCCCTACAATGTTGAATGCAGCTACCGATAATATCAAACAGGTTATGGCATATATCACCCATTTTTCTATTTGCATGGTGCTAAATAAACTTTGGTTTTGTTGATACCGCGTTTGTACAATAAATGATTTGCCCAAAACCTGTTGCAATTGTTTGCACACATTGGCTAGCTTGGCATCGTTACCCATTACTTTTAATTCGAGCGCACTACACTCATTGGGCGACATAGCAAGCATGTATTTTACAAAATCAATATTGGTAAATACATATTTACTATCAAACTCCTGCTGCACCATAAAGGTACTTGTAGGCAGGGCATTGAACGAATTTAGCGCATCGGCCAAATTACCACTATTCATCTGTGCTTGCCTATTGGGCATGTATAACGTAACGGGGTAAATACCTTTTTCTACATCGGCTGCTATTGCATTTTCAATACCAATTCCCAAACACAATTGCGGTTGCTGTGCAGAACCCATTGCAAACTTACCTCTAATAATGTGGTTGTTTTGCACCAACTGCGTTACCTGCGTGTAACAACTATCTATTCCCTTTACATAAACAATAGTTTGGTTGGAGCCATTCACGAGCAAGGCTTTCTCTTCGGCAACAGCGGCTACAGCCACTACTCCGGGTATTTGCAACAGTTGCTTACGTGTAGCGGGTGATACTTGTATGGTTTTTCCTTGTGCTGCCGATATACGCACATCGGCATAAAAGTCGGAATACAGTCCTTTTACCAAATCTTCAAATCCATTAAACACACTAAAAACCACTAATAAGGCTGTTGTAACCACGGCAATAGCCACTACACTAATCCAAGCAATGATGTTGATGGCATTAACACTTTTTTTAGCTGTAAAATATCGGCGGGCAAAAAGCAGGTGGAGGGCTGTCAAAATAAATCGCTTACATGTGAACGATAAAAATTAGTTGCTTTCGGGGTTTTCGGGCGTTTTTTCGGCAGCCAATTTAGCAAAAACCTCCTCCATTTTAAATACATAGTCGAGGGTATCATCTAAATAATATTGGATAACCGGAATACGTCGTAATTGGTGCTTTACTTTATCGGCTAATAGTTTTTTAATTTCCCAAGCCTTATCATTGATTTGTTGCAAGGCCGCCGCAGTATCGTTGATTTGAAACAAACTGATATAAATGCGGGCTTCGAGCAAATCGGGCGTTACTTTCACTGCCGCTATTGAAACCATACCACCGGCTATCATGGTCAAACCCAATCGCATAAAAATATCATTTATTTCTTGCTGTAGTACTGCTGCTACTTGCTTTTGTCGTTTGCTTTCTTGCATGCTTGCTGTTCTTTTTATAAAATGCGAAGTTATTGTATTTGCACGAGAGGTTCGATACAGATTGTACACGCAATAGCCGCTACTTTGTACCAAGCCTACAAAAAACCACCCTTTATAATATAGCAAGTTTTAGGTTATTCTACGCACCTTGTTTAGCTGAATATTTGCTGCTACATTTGTTGAACACTGTTTTTTTGCAGGCGCTTACCTAATTCATGCTATTGATAAAAAACAAGATAAAAAGGTGTTCAAAAAGATATTTATTTTTCAATAAAAACCATGATTATGCTCCAAAATCGTATTACGGTAGCAGCTACAGTTGCGGAAGCCAAACACAAAGTATGGCAGTATTATACCCTCCCCGAACACATTACACAATGGAACTTTGCATCGCCCGATTGGCATTGCCCCGCAGCTAGCAACGAATTAGTGGTGGGTGGAACTTACCGTGCCACAATGCAAGCAAAAGATGGCAGCATGGGGTTTGACTTTGAAGCAGTTTATGAAGAAGTGACATTAGGCTCGTCACTTACTTATCGCATAACCGATGGCAGACAAGCAACCATACAATTTGCAGAAATAGGCGCCGGCACACAGGTTACTATTGTGTTTGATGCCGAGCAAATACACGCCCCGGAATTACAACAAGCCGGATGGCAAGCAATATTGAATAATTTCAAAGCCTATACCGAATCCAATTAACTACTGTCGATTGGCTTTTTTCAAAACCTATCATCCAAGGGTATTTGAACCTTTATACAAAGCATTAGCATTATCATGTGCTAATGCTTTGTTTTTTAGTATCCTATGTAAAAAATGGTTTTGACTTATTCATTCAACAAAATGCGCCCTACAACTACAAGTTGATTATTTTTCCTATACAACCAATTTGAATCAACCCTTTTTTACACAAGCAGCTTTATGGCTGTTGCAACAAAACCTGTTGATAGCGAGTTTCATCAAAGCCTAGTGCTACAATTTGTTCGTTGTGCTCAATTAAGGGTCTTTTAATGACACTATTTTTTTCCATCATTAAACCTATAGCGGTTTCTTCGTTCTGAATAGCTTGCTGTACTTCTAGTGGCAATTGCTTCCAAGTGGTGCCTTTTTTGTTAATCAACAATTCGTACCCTACTTGTTGGCTCCAAGCTTGCAACTTTGGTACAGTAATGCTTTTCTTTTTGTAATCGTGAAATTGATAAGCCACTTGATTTGCTTTTAACCAATCGAGCGCTTTTTTAACGGTGTTGCAATTGGCAATGCCATAAACTGTATACATGGTTTTTTTGGCAAAAATAAACAGATGAACAAACAATCTTGGTAAAATGAACAATATTTGTACTTATTGCCGAGCGGAAACCCCTTTGTAAAATACTACCTTTCGGCTATTCAACCTATCGAATGAAACAACGAATACTGCTTGCTACCTTCCTACTGTTTGTAGGAATACTTTATGCTCAAAACCACGCTCCTGCCAATAAAAATGTTGGGTTAATTATTGGCTCAATTATCAGCGATGCCAACGGAAAGGCCGTACCTTTTGCTACCATACAATTACAGCTTTTTTCCGATACGGCTAAACGCTTTACTTCCGTGGCCGATAAAAATGGGGCTTTTGAAATTGACAAACTGCCCTTTGACTATTTCCGTTTATTTGTTTCGGCATCGGGATACGCTCCACTTACTCTAGACAGTATTTATATACGTGCAGAAAGATATGACTTTAATTTAGGCGACATTCGTTTAAAATTGTCTTCCTCTGCCGAATTGCAAGAAGTAATCGTATACGCTGAAAAACCTTTGATTGAAAATAAGGATGGTAAAATTACGTACAATGTGGGCGAAAGCGCACTAAGCAATGGCAGCAGCACTGCCGAAATGCTGAAAAACATGCCGCTTGTTAGCAACGACCCGAGTGGCAAAATTTTGCTTAAAGGCAAGGAACCCAAAATATTGATTGACGACAAACCCACCGATTTAACTGCCGATCAATTAAAAGATTTGTTGGAAAGCTTGCCCGGAAGTAGCATTGAAAAAATTGAAATCATGACCAATCCACCGGCACAATATGCAACGGAGCAAGGTGGCGTAATAAATATTGTGACCAAAAAAGGAAAAATAGGTTTTACCGGAAAATCAACTATCAGTGGCGGTACCCGTGGTGAGGGAAGTTTTAGTACCAACGTAAGTTATAGAACGGCCAAATGGTCTACCAATAATGTATTGGGTATATCCATGAGTGCTTTTACCGGAAATAGCCATAGCGAGCGCCAAAATATTTACAAAGATTCCACCAACTTCTTCAATACCAATAGTGTTTGGCGCAACAATAATTGGCGACCCAATTGGCGCAGTCAATGGGATGTTGAACTAAATAAGCGGCACAGTTTGCAAGTGACCTACATGGCCAATATCAATTTTTTTGACAACGAAACCAAATCGCAATTTACCAACATCAATCGGTTTGGTACTGCCTATAAAGTTAGTAACAGAAACAACGGTAGTGCAGGTTCGGGTTATGGACACAACATTAGCACCTCTTATACCTATAAAGGTAAAGCTGTAGGCGAAATTTTGCGTGCTTATGCGGTGGTTAACACCGGCAAAAATGAAAACGACAAAGACTATTTTCAGCAGTTTTTAAATGGCAGTTACCAACCTACCGGTATCGACTCTACACAAACCCAATTTTTTGACTCGTACAACAGTAGTTATCAATTACGCATCAGCTACGACAAGCCCATCCTTCGTAAAGCATTTGTATCTACGGGTGCTAGCTATCAGCAAGGTGTGTTTCACAACACCCTAAACACGCGTTTTTTTAGCAAAACCGATAGTCAATACGTTTCAAATGAACAATTGAGCAACGATTTTAAATTTCACCAAGACATTTTTACTGTTCGCTTTGCCCTCAACGTAGTATTGCCTGCCAACATTAAAGTGATAGGCGGGGTACAAGCGGAACAAACCGTATTGGCTTTTACTTATTTTAAAGGCAATACCAACAATACCCATAACCAATATTGGAATGTGTTGCCAAACGTAACTATCCGCAAAGAATTTGACAAAACCTTCAACACCTCCCTTGTTTACCGTGCCACAATTCGCCGCCCGGGTATTACAGAACTCAATCCCAACGTAGATTATAGCGACCCTTACAATATTCGTTTTGGTAATCCCGACTTGGCCGCATCTACTGCCGACAATTACGACTTTAACTGTAGTTGGATAAAAGGGAAATATTACATTAATACTTCGCTTGGCTATAACAAGGTAAAAGATGTGTTTTATGCTATCAGAACATTGGTAGGTAGTGGCAAAACGCAAACCACTTACCAAAACATAGCTACCCGGCAGGAGTATGAAGCAAGTGCGTGGGGCGGATATACCATCAGTAAAAAATTGCGTATCAACACGAGTGTTGGCTACACGTTTAACCAATATAGCAATGCAGAAAAACTATTGTTCAAATATCGCGACGGCGGCTCGTTTTATACAAGCCTAAACTACGCATTTATGCCCACCAACCTACTTACACTTGAAGGCAATGCCCGTTACAGCAGTTTTGCCGACCCACAAGGACGTAGCCGTAGCAATTTGAATATGAATGTGGGCATTCAACGGAAGTTATTTGAAAAAAGATTGATTATTGGCTTTAATATTATTGACCCTTTTGCCAAACAACAATTTAGCACGTCTACCTTTGGCAGCAACTTTGTTTTACAAAATTTTAGCAGTACCAATACCCGCAACTTTAGGCTTAGTGTTAGCTATCAGCTAAACAAAATGGTACAAAAAAGCCTCTTATCCAACAAGCAAAAACAGCAAGCGTTGAATAAGGTAAATAAATAACAATCAAGTAGTGTGTTTCTATCTTCCATGATTGTTAAACCCTACTATTTTGATGTAATAATAATGGACAATAAATGCACCCCAATTTTATTGGCATTGTACTTCCATTGAACCAAATCTAGATGTAGCCAATAGATATGAATGCTTTCAAAAATCTGGCGAGAATTTCAATAACTTAATACAGTAACAACAATATGAAACACCTTTGTAAGTAGTAAAACCATAGCTACTTTTATTTGTAGCTGTGGAATATATGGCTATTTACAAAAAGTCGTTTGACAGTGTTAACAATTACATAATAGATAATTGCAGTCGAAATGTGAACACTCAGTTAAATTTGTGTAAACGAAATGTTTTATGGTGAACAGTAATGGGAAAAAAATTTTAATTGCCGACGACGAACCCGATATACTGGAAATTATCAGCTACAACCTTACCAAAGAAGGCTACGAAGTAATTACAGCCAAAAATGGCAATGAAGCCATAGAAAAAGCCAAACAATATAGCCCCGACTTAATTATACTAGATGTAATGATGCCCTACAAAAACGGGGTAGAAGTTTGTGCTATACTACGCGCCCAAGCTAGCTTTGAGCACACACTCATTATTTTCCTTACTGCAATGAGCGATGAAGCGTCGCAAATTAAAGGTTTGGAAATTGGTGCCGATGATTATGTTAACAAACCTATTAGCCCTAAAGTGCTTACAAGCAGGGTGAATGCCTTGTTTCGTCGCATTGTTAAGGAGGAAGGTAAGGCGTTGGTACTTGGCAATATTTCTATCGATCCTACACAATTTTTGGTTCATGTATCGGGCGAAGAAAAAATATTGGCCAAAAAAGAATTTGAACTCCTGTATTTGTTGGCTAGCAGACCGGGTAGGGTTTTCTTGCGCAACGAAATACTAACACAGGTTTGGGGTACCGATGTGATTGTAGGCGATAGAACAATTGATGTACACATTCGTAAAATACGCCAAAAACTAGGCATCGATTGTGTTACTACTGTTAAAGGTGTTGGTTATAAGTTTGATGTATAATTAACAAGCCCATACAATTTGTTGTTGTATATTTAGGACACATACTTCCTACTATATAACCCTACTAATAGATGTTTAAAACCAAAAATCTTTCCCCCAAGCAGCTTTCGGCACTAACCGCCCTATTGATATCGGTATTTACCGGAATGGGCTTTGCACTTCTAGAAACGTGGGTTTTTGGACTTATTGTGAGCGGCGTAATTTTTGTAGGCAGCTTTTTCTTAATTCAATTTGTATTAGAATGGTTTATTTATCGAAAAATAAAAATCATTTACAAATTTATTTATCTCACAAAAGCCAATAAGCGAGAAGAAACCTATTTTAAATACATACTCCCCAAAAAAAGTATTGCCGAAGTAAGTGAAGATGTAGAGAAATGGGCCGAACAAAAAAAAGCAGAGATAGAATTACTAAAAACCAATGAATTATATAGAAAGGAGTTTTTGCAAAACCTTGCGCACGAAATAAAAACACCCATATTTGCCATACAAGGCTATGTAGACACTTTGTTAGATGGTGCTTTGGAAAATCCGGAATTGAGCAAACGATTTTTAGAAAATACTGCCCGAAATGTACACCGGATGGTGCACTTGGTAAATGATTTGGATGAAATTACCAAGCTAGAAAGTGGCGAACAACCTTTGTACAAACAACATTTTGTAATTCAAGACCTCATTAAGGATGTATTTGACGAATTATCTATCAAAGCTTTAAAATCGAATACAAAATGCAGCTTTAAAAAAGGATGCGAAAACCCAATTATGGTATTTGCGGATACCGAAAAAATAAAACAAGTAATTACCAATTTGGTACAAAATGCCATTAAATATGGCAAAACCAACGGACACATTATTGCAAGCGTGTACAAAACCGATGAGCACCACGCATTAATTGAAATTGGCGACGACGGTATTGGCATTGCGGAAGAACATTTATCGCGCATTTTTGAACGCTTTTACCGAACCGACCGTGGACGTAGCCGCGATGTTGGCGGTACGGGTCTTGGTTTGGCTATATGCAAACACATAATTGAGGCACACAACCAAACCATACACGCCCGCAGCAAACTCGATGTAGGTACTACTATCGGATTTACTCTCGATATCAAGAACACCTAGTATATAACCAATTATGTATGGGTATTTTAGCGTACAGTTTTATGCAAAAAGGGAGAAAATGGCCACACCAAATCATGCTAAGTACCGACTAATTTTTCAGTCGGTACAATTTATCATAGTTTAAAATGGTAATCTTTCCTGCATGTACATCTACCAATTTTTCATCTTTAAAATCGCTCAATGTACGGATCGTACTTTCGGTAGCAGTGCCAGCAATGTTGGCCAAATCTTCTCGTGATATATTGATGTGAAAAATATTGTCTCCTTCCTTTTTAAAGGTATCGTACAGTGATACAAGCGCATCAGCAACTTTCTTACGTACCGAATTGTAAGCAAGTTTTACCAATTGTTCTTCTTTTTCGCGGAGGTTATCGCTGAGCATTTTGATGAATTTTCTAGACACTTCGGCATTTTTGTACACCAAGTCAAAAAAATCTTCTTTGGGCAGCATGTGTATTTCGGCATCTTCCAAAACGGTAGCACTATCTGTATACTTGCCATCTTCCAACAACGCTACATAGCCAAAAAAATCGCCGTCTTTATAGAGCCCTGTAATGAGTTCTTTCCCATTTTCACCTGTTTTATGGGTTTTTATTTTGCCCTTGTGGATAAAGAAGATACCTCTTGGATAACCGCCCTCTTTGTATATTTCTTCTTTCTTTCTAAATACTTTGAGTTCTCTTTCTTCCGACAATTCTTTTAGTGTTTCTATGGTTTTTACACTTGTAATAAACTCACTTAGTCCATTGATGTTTTTGCTAAACTCTTTGCGCAATGATTCCGACTTTTTGAGTCTACTTTCAATAGCATTTAACAATTCAATGTCGTCGAAAGGCTTGGTCAAATAATCGTCGGCACCCATTTCCATCCCTTTTCTAAAATCGCCTCTTTCGGCCTTTGCCGTTAAAAAAATAAACGGTATTGCGGCTGTTTCTTCTTGTCGGGAAAGCATGTGCAGTACACCATAGCCGTCGAGTACCGGCATCATAATATCGCAAATAATTACATCGGGTTTGTATTGTTGTGCCAATGCTACCCCCTCTTTTCCATTTGCAGCAGTTTGTACCTGATAACCGGCAAGCTCCAAAATTTCAGAAATATTTTCACGCATTTCTGTATTGTCCTCTATCAATAAAATTTTACTGTTCATGGTCGTTTTTATTGGGTAATTGTATGATAAAAGTTGTGCCTTCGTTTAATTTGCTACTTACGTGTATTTCGCCGCCTAGAATTTCTAAATAACGGGCTACAATATTAAGGCCTAAACCGGTACCTTGTATATTGGTTACATTATTGCCTCTAAAAAAGCGTTCAAACAAATGTTCTTGATCTTCTGCTGAAATACCGATACCGGAATCTTTAATGGTAATATCGATTTGATTAGGCGAGGCCTTGGTAGTTACTTCTACAGGATAGGCTTCCGGTGAAAATTTGATGGCATTGGATACTAAATTGAAAAAGATAATGCGCAATATCTTTTTGTCTTGCGTTACCATTTTGGTACCGGTGTGTTGGTACACCACTTGCTGTCCACGTTTGGCTACGGCTTGTAATTCTTGCATTACCTGTTCGGTAAAATCTTCAATATCCATTTTTTCAGGCGACACCCTAATTTTGCCTTCTTCTAATTTACTAATGGACAATACATCGTTTAATAAATCGGTTAGGTAGGCAATCGAGGTTTTGATGCGTTGTATATGGCGCTGCTGTTTGTCTTTCTGATCCAATTCGCCATATTTACTAACCAAAGTAAGTGAGGATAAAATGGTAGCTAAAGGCGTTCTAAATTCATGCGAAGCCATTGATACAAAACGCGATTTCATTTCGTTCAACTCCTTCTCTTTTTCCAAAGAAATCCGCAACTCCTCCCTCGATATTTCGAGTTGTTGCAAGGCTTCTTCCAAAATCATGGTTCTATCTTTCACCCTTTTTTCTAAATCGAGCGCTAGTTTTTCCAATTCTTCCCGTTGCTTTTTAATGGCAGCTTCATTCCGCTTGCGGATAGTGATATCAATGACAAAAGCAATGACAAAATTTCCTTCGGCATTGCTAAATGGGCTTAAACTTACTTCTACCGGAAATTCCATACCACTCTTGGTAATGCCGTACAAATCTCTCCCCGACCCCATAGAACGGGCATGCGGCGTATTGTGAAAGTTCTCACGCAACTGAACATGGTGTTGGGCAATGCGCCTAGGTATCAGTACTTCTACTTTTTGACCTATCAATTCTTTTTCGGTATAGCCAAACAAATGCAAGGCTGCCGGATTGGCCAATTGTATGCAACCTGCCTGATTGGCTACTAAAATACTTTCGGTAGCAAACTCAAACAAGGCCCTAAATTTTTCTTCGCTACTTGAAATATGATCATGCATATTAAAATATTCTAAAATTTAATTTAGACAGATACGAAAGTACATTGTTATCAGGCATCACTAGGTAGTTTTTTTACAAAAAACCCTACAAAACCGCTAAAAGTACATCTGCGCCTTTAGTTTACTAATAAAGAAAACATCCAAATAATGTAATTACTAAACCAATCTGGGATTTATAGCTATGCTTCTAGAATGAGCGTTGTCATTTTTTAGCATAGCAAACATAGGTAGATTGCCTTCTATTGACAATTTTACCTTATATGCCTACTATAAACCAACCAACTGCAATTGCTTGCTATCATTGTGGAGAAGATTGTACCACCCAAAGTATTGCGTTGCAGGAAAAGTATTTCTGTTGCGAGGGCTGCAAAACAGTATATCAAATACTGAACAAAAGTGGTATGTGCAATTATTATACCCTCTCCAACAATCCGGGTATTAACCAAAAACAACCCATACGAAGCAACAAATTTTTGTTTTTGGACGATGAAGTCATACAACAATCGCTGATTACTTACAAGGATACACAGCAAACGCACTTAACATTTTACTTACCACAAATTCATTGTAGCAGTTGCTTATGGCTTTTAGAAAATTTGCACCACTTGGAACCGGCCATTATTAGTAGCAAAGTGAATTTTGAAAAAAAGGAAGTTGACATTGTGTTTACCAATAACCAAACCACCTTGCGCAAAGTAGCAGAACTGCTTACCTCTGTTGGCTATGAACCGTATATTAGCTTAAACAATTTGAGTAACCATACGCCGCAGGTAAATAAGTCTAAAATTTACAAATTGGGCGTTGCCGGTTTTTGCTTTGCCAATATTATGCTCATGAGTTTTCCTGAATATCTAGGCATAGATACCAAAGAACAGCAATTGGTAAACCTATTTAGGTATTTGAACCTCTTCCTCAGCCTCCCTGTATTTTTTTATGCTGCTTCTGAGTTTTACATCAGCGCATGGAAAAGCCTAAAACATGGTTTCTTAAATATAGACGCCCCAATTGTACTTTCGGTCATTATCACTTTTGGGCGTAGTGTGTACGAGGTATTTACCGGCACAGGACTTGGCTATTTTGATAGCATGAGCGGAATTGTTTTTTTTATGTTGGTGGGCAGGGTTTTACAAGACAAAACACACTCGGCACTTAGTTTTGAACGCGATTACACTTCCTATTTCCCAATTGCCGTTACAAAAATGGTAGCGGATACTGAAATGACAGTTGCCTTACCACAAATACGGCTCGATGACACCCTACTCATTCACAACCAAGAATTAATACCCGCCGATGGCATTTTAACTCGCGGAAAAGCACTAATTGATTATAGTTTTGTTACAGGCGAAAGCACCCCTGTAGAAAAAGAAATGGGTGAAATTGTGTATGCTGGCGGCAAACAAATTGGCAGCAATATTGAAATACTTGTTATAAAAGAAGTAGCTCAAAGCTACCTAACCAAGCTGTGGAACAGAGAAGAACTGCATAAAAATAAAAACTACCAAGAGCGTTCTTTTGTGCATTTATTGAGCCGTCATTTTACATGGGTCATTTTTTCCATTTCGCTGTTCAGCGCAATCTATTGGGGATTTACCGATAGCAGTAAAATGTGGAGCGCGACTACTGCTGTACTCATTGTGGCCTGCCCTTGTGCATTATTGCTCAGCAATACCTTTACCAATGGCAATATTTTGCGCATTTTGGGTCGCAACAAACTCTATTTGCGCAATGCTCAAACCATAGAAGACATTGCCAATGTAAACATGGTGGTTTTTGACAAAACCGGCACTTTAACAACTGGAAGTTTTCAGCATCTACACTATGAAGGATGTGCACTCACCACGCTCCAAAAGAAAAAAATAGCCTTGCTTGCTGCCCAATCTTCGCACCCACTGAGCAAAAGCATCTGTAGACATTTGGGCGAAAAATACAAAGGCATAATATCAGCCTATCAGGAACATGCCGGCCTTGGTATAGAGGGAGTAATTGATAACGATTTAATTGCCCTTGGTGCTCATGCATTTGTAAACAGCCACCGCCACAACTTATTAAACCCTACCGAATCGAGCGTGTACGTAGCTATAGAGGGCGATGTATTGGGCAAATTTGTGTTCACCAACCACTATCGGCAACATATTCCACAATTATTACAACAGTTGCAAAAACAATATCCTTTAGCCATTCTTAGTGGCGACAATGCCGGCGAACGCAGCTATTTACAATCGCTGTTGGGCAGCAATACCCAATTACTATTTCAACAAAAACCCGAGGATAAACTAGCCGCTATTCAACAATTGCAACAAAAGGGTAAAAATGTAATGATGCTTGGCGATGGTCTAAATGATGCCGGCGCACTGCAACAAGCCAATGTAGGTATTGCAGTAGCCGAGGAAAGCAACACTTTTACACCGGCTAGCGATGCCATACTTGAAGCTAGTAGGCTTGCGCAGTTAATTCCGTTTATTCGCATGTGCAAAACCAATAAACGGGTAGTCATGGCTGCATTTATTGTATCTGTTTTGTACAATGTGGTGGGCATTTCATTTGCCGTTCAGGGCAATTTATCGCCCATGATAGCAGCTATTTTAATGCCTTGCAGTAGCATTAGCATATTGCTCATTACATTTGGTATTAGCAATGTAGCAGCTTGGCATTTGGGCTTGTTGCGCAAACAGTAGCCTATTTGACAAATGCTCATACACACGGGGGGCTACATGGTAGCCTTATTATGGGTATGAGCCAAGGGGCCATGCCACTATTGGGCAGCATGGGCGTTGGCACCATTCATCTGAATTAAGCCTATGTAGCATGTACACCGTAGCCCATAATTTTCTACTACAGATACTACAAGTAGCACAATAACTTGATAAATGTGCTGCAATAGCTGCTTGAAAAGAGATTGCCGAAGGGCTGCTTGATGCGGCAAAGTAGCCCACAGCCCAACAACCGCAGGGCGATTGGGCGAGGACTACTTGCAGGCAGCAAGAACTATCGCTAAATAGTGTTTCGCTAGTTCAGAGCCCCAAAAAGAACCTCACTTGGTATCAAAAAAAAATCGTTGTAGAAGATTCATTACTTCTACAACGATTTTTTTGGTAGCAATCGTTTAGTACTAAAACCCTTTGGTAGCAACACCATCAGCAATTGCTTGTAAGGCTTTGGCTTCGCTTAAAATAGCTGCCATTTTATTGCCTTTTCCATCATGACCGGCAGCCATATAACCACCTTTAGCTGTTTTGCTAACAACTGCATCTTGCATAGGAACATTTTTTTCTTTGGTCTTTAAGCAATATGCTTTAATCATTTTACTTGTATCCATTTTTTTGTGTTTTGTTGCTTTAATTGAGTAAAAGCAAAGTTACTGATTAGGTTAGTAAGCACAAGCTAATATTTTTTTTTGAAAAAAAAAATATTCTACCTATTGATGCTCATTTTGGTAGTATTATGTCAATAAACCTGCATGGTTTAAAGGGATGGTGAATGTAAATGTAGTACCCTCATTTTCTATACTTTCTATAAAAAACTGTCCTTGATTTTTTTCTACAAACTCCTTTACAATCAGCAAGCCTAAGCCTACCCCCTTTTCACCCATTGTGCCATAGGTGCTGCCATACTGTTGCTGCTGTAAAACGTGGTTCATTTTTTCGACACTCATTCCTACTCCCCAATCTCTAATGCTCAGTGCGAATTGGTTATTTTCTACTTTGGCAACCAACTCAATTTGGCTGTTGGGATTGGAAAACTTAATGCTATTGCTCAATAAATTTCGAACAATCACTTGCAGTAAATTGACATCGGCCCACACAGTTTGATCGGTACAATTGTTTGTAATTTGGATGTTTTTAGCAGTTGATTGATTACTCAGCAGTTCAATAACGGTCTGAATTAATTGGTTAATTTGGAGGTATTCGGGACGGTATTCAATGCCTTTAAATTGGGAGTGCGACCATGCCAACAAATTATCCAAAGTAGCTGACAATCCGTTACTTGTTTTGATGCTTGCCGGCAAAACTGCCATAAACTCATTGTAAGTAAACAAACCTGTAGCCAATCCTTCTAAAAGGGTATTGATGGAGGTTGCCGCCCCGCGCAAATCGTGGCCAATAATGGAAAAAAGTTTATCCTTATTGCTGTTCATTTGCTCCAATGCACGTTTTTGTTGCTCAATTACAGCATTGCTTTCGCTAAGGGCTTTGGTAAACTTTTGTTTTTGCCAAAGCATCCATAAAAGTGCCATACTTAGTACAGACACTAAAACGATGATAGCAAAAAATTGAGCATTTTGTTTTTCGGAGGCGGCTAAATCTGCGTTAAGCATGTGTATTTCATCTTCGGCTTTTTGCACTTCTATTGCATTAATCAGCGGCTTGGTGAACTCCAACTGCTGAAAGTTTTGCAAACTATCGTTGATGGATGATGCAAGAAACAAGTATTTACTTGCAAGGGCATAATCGGCCACTGCATGGTAATATCTTCCCATAACCTGATACACACTCAATTGCATATTTAACCAATCGTAACTATACGACTTAGACAAGGTATTTAAATGTACTAGACTACTATCTATATACTGCTTTGCTTTAGCCGTATTTTGCAAATACAAATACACTTGGGCTAATAAGGTTTCGGCATTCAAAGCACTTCCTAACTCTTGGTATTTTTTGCTAAATTCAATATCTTTTAACAATAGAGGTATTGCCCTGTTGTATTGTTTTTGATTAACGATGGCAGTAGATAAATTACCGTTGGTAATACCCACCCAAGGCCAGTTTTTTCGTTCGGTTGCAGCCGCTAGTGCATTATTAAACAACGTTTCTGCCTTTTGTGCATTGCCCCGATACAATTCGATATAGGCACAACAATTCATGGCATTGAGTACAAAGTCGCCATTGTTTCTTTCTGGGAAAGCCCTAAATCCAATAGTTATTACTTGCTGAAGTTTTTTTTCGGCACGGTAGTAATCTTGTATGCTGTAATATACCAATCCAATTATATATTCAAGCTGAGCGCTAATTGGCTTCTCTTTAAATACAATCTTATCTGCATATTTAACAAAATCTAGAATAAATGGTCGCTCAATTTGACGCCTTCTAGCCTGTTCAGAAGCATGGTAAAAAGCATTTAGAAACGTATTTTTAGCGAAATTGGATTTTGCAATGGCCGATAGCCCTTGTAGAGAAGCCACTAGAAAGTCGGCATGATTGGTAGCACTATCTGTAATTTTAAAGTACTCATTGATAAGTTGGTCGTGCATAGCCGAATCGCGACTATTGGAAATTTGTGTTGCAATATTGACCAATACATCTTTTTGTGCAAATACCCTAGATGGTATTTGCACAAAAAGAAAGCAGATGAGGATATAGATTTTATTAATGGTCATTCAA
>Ga0114938_1001347_pt1 | contig 16852 bp, 10 predicted proteins | sample AshMeaBigSpring_FD_88675 | JGI IMG/M metagenome (GOLD analysis project Ga0114938, IMG submission 88675) | Groundwater microbial communities from Big Spring, Nevada to study Microbial Dark Matter (Phase II) - Ash Meadows Big Spring | ecosystem: Environmental > Aquatic > Deep subsurface >...
CATCACATCCAGGCCGTTGACCAGACCCTTGGCCGGACCGGTCTGCGCCGGCTCGGTCTTGAGCCTGGGCGGGAGGTCGTCGTCCTTTTTGGTCAGGCCCGCGGCCAGATTGAACCGCTTCTCCATATTCCAGATCCGCTCCCCGACCTCGTTGAGACGCTCCAGGGACCAGTCGCCCTCGCAGGCGGCCTGGATCTGGGGCTGGATGTCCGCCAGGCCCCAGGCGAAGCTGGTGAAGATGCACAGCCCGGAGGAGTCGAAGGCTGCGGTGGCGTCCTGGAAGGCCTTGACCAGGCCGGCCTTGCCATCGGTGACCAGGGGGTCGGTCTTGAAGGGGATACCCAGGACCTCGGAGGCTACGGTGTAGCCCCGCAGGTGGCAGGCCCCGCGGTTGGAGGTCGCATAGGCGAGCCCCATCCCCTGGATGCCGCGGGAGTCATAGGCCGGAAACTCCTGACCCTTGACCGTCATGGAGAGATCGGGGCGGCCGTAGCGGGTACAGAGACGCCTGGACCCCTCCCCCAGCTCACGCCCAAAACCCTCGCCCCTGGCGGTCATCTCCGCCAGGGTCACCAGGGCCTGGGCCGAACCGAAGGGGGCATCGAGCCCGATCTGCTCCTTGGTGAGCAACCCCAGCTCGTAGAGCTCCATGGCCGCTCCCACAGTGGCCCCGAAGGAGATGGGGTCCATCCCCTGCTCGTTGCAGACCAGGTTGGCGTACTGCAAGGCCTCCAGGTCGCCGACCCCGTTGGCCGCCCCCAGGGCCCAGGCGGCCTCGTACTCCAGGCCCCCGGAGGCTCCCCAGTACTCGGGCTTGTTGACCACGGAGAAGTGGGTCTCGTCGATCTTGGCGATGCGCCCGCAGGCGATGGTGCAGCCGAAGCAGGCGGCATTGGTCACCAGTTGAGGCTTGCCATCGCTGGCCCGCGGCTCGTGCATGGCCTCCCCGGAGATCTTACCAGCCTCCTCGAACTGGACATCCCGGTGGTTGCGCGTTGGCAGGGCGCCTATTTCGTTGATGACGTTCATCAGGACCTGGGTCCCGTACTTGGGCAGGCCCTGGCCGGTGACGGCATTCTCCGCCAGGATCTGCTTCTTCTCGGCGGTGACCTTGAGAAATTCCGGGAAGTCGTGAATCCCCGAGAGCCCCTTGGTCCCGCGGATGGCAACCGCCTTGAGGTTCTTCGACCCCATCACGGCACCTACCCCGGAGCGCCCGGCGGCCCGGTGCAGGTCGTTGACCACCGCGGCATAGAGGACCCCATTCTCCCCGGCCTGCCCAATGGAGGAGACGCGGATCTGGGGGTCCTGATGCCCGGACTTGATGGTCTCCTCGGTGACCCAGGTGCTTTTGCCCCACAGGTGGGTGGCGTCGCGCAGCTCCGCCTTGTCGTTTTCCACGTAAAGGTAGACCGGCCTCTCCGAGCGGCCCTCGAAGACGATCATGTCCCAGCCGGCGAACTTCATCTCGGCGCCGAAGAAGCCCCCGGAGTTGGAGCAGGCGATGGCCCCAGTCAGGGGCCCCTTGGTCACCACCGTGTAGCGCCCGCCGGTGGAGGCCATGGTCCCGGTCAGGGGGCCGGTGGACATGATGAGCTTGTTGTCCGGCGACAGGGGATCGACCTTGGGGTCGACCTCCTCCACCAGGTACTTGCTGGCAAGCCCGCGGGAGCCGAGATAGTCGAATGCCCACTCCATCTTGAGGGGCTCAGGGGTGCAGGTGCCCTTGGTCAGGTCGACCCGCAGGATCTGTCTGTTCCAGGCCATGTGTCTTATCCTCCTCAAAGGGCCGCGGTGTTGGCGCGCTGGGCCCAAGCACGCATGCGCTCGAGCCCGGTCCAGTCCGCATCCACATAGGTGATGGCGGCGGTGGGGCAGGCCTTGGCGCAGGCGGGATCACCGTCGCACAGGTCGCACTTCTGGACCTTGCCCACATCGCTCATGTAGTTGATGGTGCCGAAGGGGCAGGCGATGGTGCATACCTTGCAGCCCACGCAGGTGGCCTCCAGGACCACCTTGGCCCCGGTGGCGGCGTCGAGCTTGATGGCATCCACGGGGCAGGCATGCATGCACCAGGCGTCGCTGCACTGGGTGCATGTGTAGGGGACCTTGCGCCCCTCGTGCTCGAAGCTGAAGACCTTGATGCGGGACTTGGACGGGTTGATGGACTGCGTGTGGACGTAGGAGCACGCCATCTCGCACTGTAGGCAACCGGTACACTTGACCGGATCGATGGACAGCGATTTCTGCATGGAACCCCCTCGCGGTTGTGGTAACTGGGGCTGGCCGGCAGCCATGTGACAGATTCTTGATCGAGATGCTCGGCTAGTATTGTGCACTTTTGCCCCGGCCGCCAGGGTCCGGGCAAACGAGCCCCTTGCCCCTGACGCGCTGGCCCCTATCTCGCGAAGCCTAGCCACGGATTCCTCCGCCGATGCTCAGCCTCACAACCCACAGTGCCATCGACGAGATCCCGGCGGCGGAATGGAACCGCCTGGTAGACCCGGACACCCCCTTCCTGAGCCACGAGTTCCTCGCCGCCCAGGAGCGCCATGGCTGTGTCGGTCGGGACCTGGGCTGGGTCCCCCAGCACCTGGCCCTGCGCGACAGGGTCGGGGCCCTCGTCGCCGCCGCCCCCTGCTATATCAAGTCCAATTCCTACGGAGAGCTGGTCTTCGACTGGGCCTGGGCCGATGCCTATGCCAGGGCTGGGCGGCGCTACTACCCCAAACTGGTCGTCGCCTCCCCCTACACCCCCGCCACAGGGTCGCGCATCCTCACCGGCACCAACCAGCGGCGGGCCGAGCTCGCCGCCGCCCTGATCCAGGGGGCCTGCGAGTTGGCCCAGGGCCTGGGGGTCTCGTCCCTGCACTGGCTCTTCACCTCGGAGGAGGAAACGGCCTGGGCGCAGCGCCAGGGCCTGCTGAAACGGGTGGGGTGTCAGTTCCACTGGCACAATGCGGGCTACGGCAGCTTCGATGACCTCCTGGGGGCCTTCTCGGCCCCTAAGCGCAAGAATGTCAAACGCGAGCGCCGCCGGGTGGCGGAGGCCGGGATCGGCTTCCGGCTGCTGCGCGGCCCCGAGGTCACCCCGGCGGAGTGGGCCCTGTTCCACCGACTTTACTGCGACACCTTCGACAAGCGTGGCGGTATCCCGACCCTGTCCCTGCCCTTTTTCGAGGAGATCGGCCGAACCATGGGGGAGCACCTCCTCCTGGTCCTCGCCTATCGGGGTCGGGACCTCATCGCGGCGGCCTTCAACCTGGTCGGCACCCGCTCCCTCTACGGGCGTCACTGGGGCTCCTTCGCGGACTTCGATGGCCTGCACTTCGAGGCCTGCTACTATCAGGGCCTTGAGTTCTGCATCGCCAACGGCCTGGAGCGCTTCGAGCCGGGCGCCCAGGGGGAGCACAAGATTAGCCGCGGCTTTCTGCCGACCCCGACCTGGTCGGCCCACTGGATCGCCGACCCGGGATTTCGGCAGGGCATAGGGCGTTTTCTGGAGCTGGAGACTCAGCACATGGCGGACTATCTGGCGGAGATGCGGGCACGCAGCCCCTTTCGCGCGGATGCGGCCCAACCCGGCGCCAGGCAGGGCGACGACGGGGCCTAAGGTCGTGCTCTTCCTGCTGGACCCCGACAATCCCAGGGCCCCATTCCCGCCGGTCGCCCTGGCGGAGACGGAGCCCAACGGCCTGCTGGCGGTGGGCGGCGACCTGCACGCGGAGCGCCTGATCAATGCCTATCGCCACGGCATCTTCCCCTGGTTCAGCCCGGAGGAGCCGATCCTCTGGTGGAGCCCGGACCCACGCACCCTCCTCTTTCCCGAGCGGGTGCGCATCTCGCGCAGCCTGCGTAAGACGCTCCGCCGCCGCCGGCTGGGGGTCAGCATGGATCGCGCCTTCGACGCGGTCATCCGTGCCTGTTCTGGCCCCCGCCGGGACGGGGCAGGGACCTGGCTGGTACCGGAGATGATCGCCGCCTACGCTGTCCTGCACCGCCGGGGTCTCGCCCACTCCGTCGAGATCTGGCAGGACGGGGTGCTGGTCGGCGGGCTCTATGGGGTCGGCTTGGGGCGGGTCTTTTTCGGTGAGTCCATGTTCTCGCGGGTCGCCGATGCCTCCAAGGTCGCACTGGTGCACTTGTGCCAACGCCTCGCTGCCTGGGGCTACGCGGTCGTCGACTGTCAGGTGATGTCCGAGCACCTGGTGCGGATGGGGGCCGATCAGATCCCGCGGGAGGGGTTCACCGCCCTGCTGCGCCACTGGTGCCCCCTGCCCGGACGCGACGGGAGCTGGGACGACGGGGCCATCGCCTTCCCCCTGCCCCCGGGGGGTGAACCGGACCGGGGCCATGCCGCCTACCACAGGCCCCCGGGGGCCCAAGCGAACCCTGGGGGCCCGGCATCATGAACCGCGACCCCGGCACGGGGCGCCCCATCGCCCTGTATCTCACCGGCGAGCACCCTTGCTCCTATCTGCCGGAGCGGGGGGCACGCACCCTGTTCGTCGACCCCCTGGCGCGGGTCAACGCCGCCACCTTTCAGTCGCTCTTGGAGCAGGGGTTCCGCCGCAGCGGCAGCCACATCTACCGCCCCGCCTGCCGCGGCTGCGCCGCCTGTATCTCGTTGCGGATACCAGTGGATGGCTTCGAGCCCAACCGCTCCCAGCGGCGCAACCTGCGTCTCAACGCCGCGGAGGTCAGGGTCACAGGTCGGCCTGCGACCTTCGAGCCAGAGCACTTCGCCCTCTACCGCCGCTACCTCCAGGCCCGCCACCCTGAGGGGTCCATGGCGGAGGGGACCAGCGAAAACTATCGGGACTTCCTCATCGACCCCTGGGGTGGGGAGACCCGCCTGCTGGAGTTTCGCCTGGGCACCCGCCTGATGGCGGTGGCGGTGACCGATCTGACCCCCGGTGGGCTGTCGGCCGTCTACACCTTCTTCGACCCCGAGCTCTCCGAGCGGGCGCCGGGGACCTTTGCCATCCTCTGTCAGATCCAGGCGGCGAAGGCCCTTAGGCTGCCCTACCTCTACCTGGGTTACTGGATCGAGGCCTGCGGCAAGATGAGCTACAAGTCCAGATTCCGTCCCCTGGAGGCATGGAACGGGCGCGAGTGGGAGCGGTTCGGCCCCGGGGAGCCCATCCGCTTGCGGCCACCGCGTCCCTGAGTCTGCCCCCGGGTCCGTCAACGGGCCATACCGTTGGCTTTTCCCCGGTACCTGGCTGTCGCTCGTACCGGATCAGAGCCTCCGAGCCTCCTCACGGGCTTGCCGCCGTCGGCCATTCCGGCGTATCTTGCCGTCGATGAGAAGAAGAGACAGCAGACCAAAGATTCCGGCCCAAAGGCACGGCAAGGGCCCCGGTGCCCGGGTAAGGGAGTGGGTCGGGGGGCGGCTTACGCTGCCCGTCTACATCACCGCGGGGGCACCCTACCGGCCGGAGATGGTCCTGTGGCTGGAGCTTCCCGAGGACCTCATCGTAGGCCACGAGGTGATCGACCCCAAGGGCCCACCAGTGTCCTTCGCCGAGACGTTGCGCCGCGCGATGGCCTCGCCTATGGCTGGCCCACCCCGGCGACCGAGGCGTATTCGGGTCGCCGAGGCTCATCTGGCCGCGGAGCTTCGGGGCGCCATCCCCGACATGGAGGTGGTGGTCGCCGCAACGCCAGAGCTGGACGCGGTGATGGCCGCCATGATGGGATCGCTCCCGGGAGATGGCAGTGGCCAGGAGAGCTATTTCGAGGGTGGGCGCATCGCAGCTGATGCCGTCGCGGTACTTTTTGAGGCCGCCGACGCACTCTTTCGCTTGGCCCCCTGGAGGCTGGCCCAGGACTCCCAGGTCCTGCGCCTGGATATCCCCGCCCTCGGGGTCGAGGGTGCCTGCGTCTCCATCATTGGCGCCCTGGGAGAGAGCCTGGGGCTCGTCATCTTCCCTTCGCATCTGGCCATGGAGCGGTTCCAGACCCTGATGGCGGCACGCCATGAGGACGATGGACCGCTGGACATGGGTACCGCCACCCTGTCGCTGAATTACGGGCGCGGTGCCGACCTGCCGGCCGGGATGCGCCGTGAGGCAGCCGAGCACGGCTGGCCGGTCGCCGGTCCGGCCGCCTACCCCTGGGTCCAGCACCGCGACCGCGATGGCACCATGCGGCCCCTCGAAGAGCGCGATATGCGCATCGCGGCCGCCTGCGCCAGCGCCGTTGCCGGGTTTTTCTCCAAGCACCGCGCCTGCTTCGAGCAGGCGGCTCCCCAGCCCGATCGCGAGCGCCTCATCGGCCCTGGCGGGATCGAGACCTGGCTTGCCATGCCCTACGAGGCCGGCGGTCCCAGGGTCTCCGGCGAGGAGTGTGCACCGCCGCACTTGCCACCGGCGAGTCAAGTCGCCAGACCGAGCGCCGCCGAGCTGCACCAGATCGACAACAGGCTGATCGAGGGGTTGATGGACTTCGCGGCGCGGCGCTTCGACAAGGCGCTGCAGGGTGCTGCACGCGCCCTCACGGCGGGCGACGGGGTATTCGGACTCCTGCCGGCCTTCCTTGTCTACCAGGTCCTGATCGATGGGCAGCCCGTCGCACAGTGGTTTGCGCAGGAGAACGACGGCCGGCTGTCCGACACCGAGCGGGCCTGGATGGAGGCGCAACAGGCGTCCCGACTCTCCGTATGGGAGGCACTGTCCGTGGATCCGGGACGCGGCCTGAGGCTCCGGGACCTGTTAACCGGCGAGGTCCGCGAGGTGCAGGAGGTCGGTGCCTCGAAGTCGCTCATCGCCCGCTATGCGATGCTGGCGCGGGTCGTGGATTTTCGGGGTCTGTCGCTCCTGTGCGGCGTCCACCTGAGACCGCTGCCGCCGCGCGAAACGGCTCAGGTGGTGGAACGTGCCCGGTCGCTGCTGCGCCGCAAAGGCACGGACGCCGGGGGCAGGCTGCGCGGGGAGCGGATGGGCCGCTACCTCATTTCCCGCTGGGAGGAGGCGGTCGCGGAGCTGGATGGGCGTACCGCCGCGCTGCCGAGGCTGGAAAACACCGACGGCGAGGATCTCTTGCTCACCACGGACCGCTTCGACTTCGATCCGTCCCTGCGCAGCCAGATCCTGTCCAGCTTGGCGGCCATGGATGGCATCCGACTGGAAGACGACGGCGGGCCTGAGCTGACCTACTTGCTCGAGCGCCCCGGAGGCGGCATGGTCGGGGGTCGGGGAGAGACGGTGCTTGCCATGATCCGGATCGACGCGGGACGGCTGCGCGTGGAGACCAATTCCGTCGCGCGCGCGGATCGCATCCGGGAGCGGATCGAGGCGGCCTGCGGCGGGCAGATTCGCCATCGCAGCCGAGAGCACACGGACCCCTTGGCGCTCATGGGACAGCGCGGTGGCATTGCCGGTCCCGGTGACCGTCCGTCCCCGCTACCCTCGGACGAGGCAAACGCGGCCATCCAGGCGATGAAGGGACGACACTATGCCCACTGGCCCGATCAACCGCTGCCGGCCCTTGGCGGCAAGACGCCGCGGGCGGCGGTACGCACCCAGACCGGCAGGGAGCAGGTCGAGGTGCTGCTCAAGGAGTTCGAGATTTCGGAGGTCGGTGCACCCGAGGGTCAACGCTTCGACTTCTCCATCCTGCGCCAGGACCTGGGGCTGCCGAGTTAGGGCAGCGACACTTGACCCTATGTCGGCCAGCGGCCCGGGCGCAACGGCGGTAGGCCAGGGCCGCCTGCCGGGCGCATCACCCAAAGTCGCCCGGAATCGGACCAGTCAGGCCCCGGAACAGATGGCCTCGGCGTGATGCCCTGCAGGGCACCAGTGGTCTGGACACGCATTTCACCGTGCTCCGAGACCTCGCTATCCTTGCTAGTCGCCCAAGGCTCCCGCCGTCACGCAGCGCATGCCACCCCCCTCCCCTAGCCGCTGGCTGAATAGCCACAGACCCCTGGCCGGGCCCTATCTGCACCTAGCCATCGCCCTGGGCGCCGGCAACGGCTTGCTGTTGATCGCCCAACTGTGGCTCGTGGCCAAGGTACTGGATGGGGTCATCGTCGCGGGGACCGGGCTCGCCGAGGCGCGGCATTGGCTGTGGTCTCTGCTGGGCCTCTATCTCGTCCGGGCGGCCCTGTCCTGGCTGGCTGAGCGGGCCGCATTCCGGGGTGCGGCCCGGGTGAAGCTGGCCCTGCGCGATCGGGTCTTTCGGCACATCCAGGCCCTGGGGCCCGCCTACCTCGCCGCAGAGCGCAGCGGGGCCATGGTCGAGTCGCTGGTCAAGGGCATCGAGGACCTGGAGCCCTACTATGCCCGCTTCATTCCGGCCATGGCCCTCACCGCCCTGATCCCCACGGCGATCCTGGTCGTCATCTTTCCCCTGGACTGGCTCTCCGGCCTGGTGCTGGTGCTGACCGCGCCCCTGGTTCCGCTCTTCATGATCCTGATCGGCAAGGGTGCCGAGACCCTCAACCGACGCCAGTGGCGGGGGCTCGCGCGCATGGGCGGCCACTTCCTGGATGTGATCCAGGGCCTGCCCACCCTGAAGGTCTTCAATGCCAGCGGCCGGGAGGCGGAGACCATGGCCCGCGTCTCGGAGGACTATCGACACAGCACCATGGGGATACTGAAGGTCGCCTTCCTGTCCTCGGCGGCGCTGGAGCTCATCGCCAGCCTGAGCATCGCCATCCTGGCCGTGCTCATCGGTTTCCGGCTCTACCAGTTGGATCTGCCCCTGCCGGCTGACCTCGGGGTGCCACAGATCGGTTTCTTTGCCGGATTCTTCGTCCTGCTCCTGGCGCCAGAGTTTTTTCTCCCCCTGCGCAACCTGGGCACCCACTACCACGGAAGGATGGAGGCCATCGCCGCGGCCGAGCGCCTGATGGAGGTGCTCGAGACGCCGCTCCCGCCGGGGTCCGCCGGGACCCTGACCCTGCCCGCGGGTGCCCCGCTGCATCTGAGGATCGAGGAGGTCCACTACGCCTATGCCCCAGGGCGGTCGGCGTTGAGCGGGTTGAGCTGCGAGCTGCGACCAGGGGAAAGGGTCGCCCTGGTGGGAGCCAGCGGGGCCGGCAAGACCACGGTGGTCAAGCTCCTGCTGGCTTTCCTCCGCCCGCACGCCGGGCGCATCCTGGTGGACGGCCTCGACCTCGCCACCATCGACCCGGCCGACTGGCGCCGGCACCTGGCCTGGGTGCCCCAGAACGCCCGCCTCTTTCGCGGCACCCTGCTGGACAACATCCGCCTGGGCGCCCCGCACGCGGACCTGGCCGCCGTGCGCGCCGCCGCCCACCAGGCCAGGGCGGCGGAGTTCATCGAGGCACTGCCGGATGGCTACCATTCCCTCGTCGGGGAGCAGGGCGTCGGACTCTCCGGGGGGCAGATCCAGCGCGTCGCCCTGGCGCGGGCCTTCCTGCGCGACGCGCCCCTGGTGATCCTGGACGAGCCCACGGCCAGCCTCGACCCCGCAAGCGAGGTGCTGGTCCAGGAGGGGATCGACGATCTTGCCCGGGGCCGCACCCTGTTGGTCATCGCCCACCGCCTGAGGACGGTGTGCGGGGCCGACCGGATACTGGTCCTGGACTCGGGCCTGGTGGTCCAGGAGGGCAACCACGCCAGCCTGATGGCCGCTGGCGGTCCCTACAGGGACATGGTCGCGGCCCATGGGGAAGGGCCATGAAGAACCTGCTGCGCCTGCTCCGGCTGCTCGGGCCCTACCGCGGCTGGATGGCCCTGGGGGCGCTGCTGGCACTGATCACCCTGGTCGCCAACTGGACGCTGATGGCCACCTCCGGCTGGTTCATCGCGGCCATGGCCGTGGCCGGCGCGGGCGGGCTATCCATGAATTACTTCACCCCGGCGGCTCTGATCCGCGCCTCGGCCATCCTGCGCACCCTCGGACGCTACTCGGAGCGCCTAGTCACGCACGAGGCGACGCTCCGCCAGCTCGCCGGGTTGCGCGTCTGGTTCTACACGCACCTGGAGCCCCTGGCTCCGGCGCGGTTGCAGCAGCTCCACAGCGGCGACCTGCTGAGCCGCATCCGCTCCGATATCGACGCCCTGGACAACCTGTACCTGCGCACCCTGGTCCCGGCGGCGGTCGCTGTGGTCGGGCTGGCCCTGTGCTTCGCCTTTCTCGCCTCCTTCGACCTGGGGATCGCCCTGCTCACCACTGGGATGCTGATGGTGGCCGGCGTCCTGATCCCGCTGTGGACCCAGGCCCGCGGGGCGGCCCCCGGCCGCCGCCTGGTCGAGTCCCAGGCGGCGCTGCGCAGCCTCGCCATCGACGGCATCCAGGGGCTGCCAGAGCTCCTGGTCTACGGGGCCGAGGGCCGTCAGGCGGAGCGCCTGCATGCCCTGAGTCAGGCCCTGACCGCGGACCAGGACCGCATGAGCGACTACGCCGGCCTATCCCAGGCGGCCATCGGCCTCACCGCCAATCTGGCCCTGTGGGGCGTCCTGTGGCTCGCGATCCCCCTGGTCGGCCCACCGGGCGCCGGTGCCCCCCTGGCCCCGCCCAGCCTCGCCCTCCTGGCCCTGTTCACCCTGGCCGCCTTCGAGGCGGTGGCCCCACTGCCGCTCGCCCTTCAGCACCTCGGGGGGACCCTTGCGGCGGCGCGCCGGCTGTTCGAGATCGTCGACGCCGAGCCGGCGGTCGCTGAGCCCCTGGGCCCCTCCCCTATCCCAGTGCGCTTCGACCTTGAGGTCCGGGGGGTCTCCTTCGCCTACCCTGGGTCCGAACGCCAAGCCCTTGCCGAGCTCGACCTTCAGGTGCCCGAGGGTGGCCGAATCGCGGTGGTGGGGGCCTCCGGGGCGGGCAAGAGCACCCTGCTCAACCTGCTGCTGCGCTTCTGGGCGCCGGACCAGGGGCAGATCCGCCTGGGTGGCCATGACCTGGCGGCCTTCCGCGGGGATGACCTGCGCCGCCATATCGCCGTGGTCAGCCAGCACAGCCACCTGTTCGCGGCCAGCATCCGGGACAACCTGCTCCTCGCCGATCCGGGGGCGACCCAGGCGGCCTTGGAGCGGGCCTGCGCGGTCGCCCAGATCCATGCATTCATCGCCGCCCTGCCCGAGGGCTATGATACCTGGGTCGGCGAGACCGGGGTGCGCCTCTCCGGTGGCCAGGCACGACGCATCGCCATCGCCCGGGCCCTGCTCAAGGATGCCCCCATCCTCCTGCTCGACGAGCCCACGGAAGGCCTGGATGGCGCGACAGAGGCATCCCTCATGGCCGCCCTTCACCGCCTGATGGCAGGCCGCACCGTGGTGCTCATCACCCACAGGGCGGTTGGCCTCGAGCCCATGGACGAGATCCTGGTCCTGGACAACGGGCGCATCTGGGCACGCGGTACCCATCGCCAACTGTTGCTCACCAGCGCGTCGGGCCACCCCGACGACCGTGGTCTGGAATCGGCGCCTCATGACGACACCGACCGCTATCGACGCTTGCTGGGACTTGGCTGAGAAGGGGCCTTCGGCGTGCCGGTCTTAGGGTCGCCCCGGCCTGGCCTTGGCCGCCTTGCCCGCCGGCGGTGCCGGTCGCGGCCTCAGGCGCGTCAACAGATCCATTGCCTCCTCGCGCTCGGCGAAGGCGGCCCCGCCCGCGGTGGCAATCTCGAGCTCGGCGATGGCCTCGTCCCGACGTTCGAGCTCACTCAAGGCGTAGGCGAGGTGATAGCGAATATTGGGGTCAGTCCCCGCCCGTAATTGGGCATCGCGGAGATACTTGAGCCCCTCGCTGACCTGGCCGGTGCGCACCAGGACCCAGCCGAGGGTGTCGCCGACGGCCGGCGAGTCGGGCATGGCCTGGAAGGCCCGCCTGGCGTAGTCCAGGGCCCGGGGGTCCCCGAGCTGGGTATAGACCAGGGCCAGGTTGTTCAGCAGCAGGACATTGTCTGGGGCTTTGGCGATGGCCTGCTCATAGAGCCCCCGCGCCTTCTCCCATTGGCGGGCGGATTGATAGCCCTCCGCCAGGGCCAGGCCGGCGAGCTGATCCACCGGGTGGCCGGCGAGCCAGGCGTCCAGGAAGGCCAGGGCAGCCGCGTCACCATTGACGCTGCGCTCGGCCTCGTACACGCGCAGGGCAAGCACAGGGGAATCCTGCCTTTTGAGGGCACTGCGATAGCTGTCAAGGGCCGCCCGGTGATCGCCCTCCTTGTGGCGAATCGTGCCCATCAGATGATGTCCATAGGGCCGATCCGGATAGTCAGTCAGCAGACGCCGGGCAACCGTGGCGGCCTTGTCCATGTGGCCGAGGTCGGCCTGGAGCTCGCCGAGCCTGATGCGTGCCGGCAGGTGGTCTGGGTCGGCCAGCGCGGCCGTCTCCAGCGACCAGATCGCCCCCGCATTGTCGCCAGCCTCCTTCTGCAGCTCGGCAATGGTCACCAGGCTGTGGGCATCGTGACCGGCAATGCTCGCCGCACGTTGGAGCACGGTCTGCGCGTCGGACCTACGTCCATTGGCGACATAGGCCCGGCTGAGCGTCGCGAGCAGATCCACATCGTCCAGGCTGGCGAGCCGGGCCTCCAGTCCTTGAATCAGGGTGAGCGCCTTGGGGGCATCCTTGACCTTGAGCAACAGCTCGGCCAGATAGATCACCGCCGGCAGGGCCGCCGGATCGGCCTCGACGGCCCCCTCGGCCACACGCAGCGCCTCCTGCGTCTGCCCTTGCGCCTCGTGTGATCGCGCCAACAGCAGCCGCGCCGGGCGATTCCCCGGATGGGCCAGAAGGATTTCATCGGCCCGTTCCCTGGCCTCGGTCGGCGCACCCCGGCGCAGTGCCAGCTCGACCAGATTGAGCTGGGCGGGCAGGAAGTCGGGCTCCAGCACCAGGGCCAATCCGAAGGCCCATTGGGCGAGGTCGAAGTCGCCCTTGATCAACGCCGCAACGCCGAGCAGGTTGATGTAGGTCAGATTCGCCCCACTCACCGCGACCAGGCGGATGGCCGTCTCGACGGCCTCCTCATGGCGCCGACTCTTGAGCAGCATGACCACGAGGGTTGCCCCGGCGTCGGCCAGCTCGGGGCGGACATCGAAGACCGAGCCGAGCTCCGTCAAGGCCTCGGCCTGACGCCCAAGCCCGAACCGGTTGACCGCCCTTTGGGCACGCACCAGGGCGTTGTCACCGGCAGACTCGATGGCGACTTGGAGGAGCTGGGACGCCTTGAGGTGCTGATCCTGGCGCATGTAGGCCTCGGCCAGGAGCGACAGGACGCGCCGGTCGTTCGGCGCCTGAGCCAGGGCGGGCTCCAGGGCCTGGATGGCAAGCTCGTTCTCGTGCCGATCCAAGGCGACCTGACCGAGCACGACGCGCGGGCCCACCGCCTTGGGGAACAGTTGCACATAGGCCGAGAGATAGTCATTCGCCTGCTGCCACTGCTTGAGGCTGTAGCTGACCAGCCCCGCCAACAGCAGTGTGGGGGGGTGGCGCTCGATGAGCTCGCGCGGCAACTGCGACAGGAGACTCGCGGCCCCCTCCAGGGCGGCCTCGGCCTCGGCATCGGCGCCGCGCCCGGCCTTGACCAGCGCCTCCAGATACAGGGTGCGCGGGTCGTTCGGGTAGATCTTGCGGGTCTCGGCGATCGCACCCTCGGCCTCGTCCATACGGCCCAGATCCATAAGCAGGGCGATGCGGGCGACTTGAGCGGGGAGCAGGGTGGGCAGGAGCTCCGTTGCCCGACCCAGATCATTGAGCGCCGTCGGCACATCGCCCCGCGCACGCGCCATCAGGCCTTTGTAGTACCAAGCCTGACCGTTGCGGGGGGCCAGCTCGACGGCACTCGCCGCGCTCGACGCCGCCTCGCGAATCTCGCCCTCCTGGACCTGGACTCGGATCCGCCCGAAGATCGCCGGGACAGACCTGGGATCGCGCTCGAGTGCCTGGGTGAAGGCCTGGCGCGCCTCGTAGGGTTGGCCGAGATCGAGGTAGGCCTCCCCCCGCAGGGCGAGCAGCTCGGCGTCTTCCCCCGCCTGGCTGCCGAGGGGAAACAACTCGGCGATGACCTGCTCGGGTCGGTCCTGGAGCAGGTAGGCGCGGGCCAGCGGTACCAGGGTCAGGGACCGGTGAGCACCGAGACCCTCAGCGATCAGCAGCTCCTTCTCGGCCCGATCGCCGTGACCAAGCTGCAGAAAGATCTTGCCGAGCAGCAGATGCGCCGGCAACAGGAAGGGGTCGGCCTGGAGGGCGCTCTTGAGGAAGATGTAGGCGCTACGTACCTCGCCCAGATTGTGCGCCACGAGCGCCTGCTCGTAGATGTCCGCTGCCGAGGGCGTCCCAGCGGAGTCGGCAGCACCACCCGTCTGTGCGGTCGCGCGCTCGCCCCCCGCCAGGGCGAGGGTCGCGCAAACCCCAAGCACCCGAAGAAGCGGCAAGGCCCTCATCATCCGCAGACGAACCAGGCTACCGAATGTGCTCTTGCAGGAGGCTCAGTATCTTCTGCCCGGACGGCGTATCGTCGCGCTGACCGGCCGCATTCAGCACGGTCAGGCGGGTTTCCTCGCCGGCGCTCACGAGCTTGACCTGGTACTTCTTGACCGGGTCTATGTCCTTGCCACGCCAGAAGGCCATCTTCGACAGAAGCCCTTCCTTCTTCTGAGCACCCTCGGAGCCCGGGTCGTAGCGCACATAGAAGGTCCCCGCGCTCATGTCGCGATCCTCGACCGCGAAGCCCGCGCGATCCAGGGCCACACCCGTTTGGCGCCAGGCACGTCGGAAATCCTCCGAGATGAGCAGGGCCGATCCCGCACCATCCGCCACCAGCCGGGCCGTCGTCGGCCGCGCCGCCTCCCCGGCACCTGGGGCCGCACCGGCCGCCGCAGTCACCGCCCGACGATCCGTCACGCCGAGGTAGACCATGAGCCGCTGCAGCATCTCGGCCTCCTTGTTGGGATCGCTGGGTGCAGGCTCCCAGATCGCATTGGCACCCTCACCCGCGGTGTTGCTTAGGATGCGCTCCACCATGGCCGTATGCGTCAGGAAGACGTCCGTCGACTCAGGCCTGGGACCGCGCTCCAGGCGGACCCGGTACTGATCGCGCGTGGACGTGGCATAGAGCCCATCGACCACCTTTTGCAGGACCCGGGTCAGGAAGTCCTGCCGGATCTCCGCCCGGTTCTCCAGCCAGTCGGTCTTCATGACCCCCACCGCCGGATTCTGCTCGACGAGCAGAATCCCCTGCTCCCGCCAGAAAGAGACGACACGTGGCCAAACCACCCCCGCAGGCGCCGCGATCTCCAGCCAGCGGTTGTTGCCTTCACGCCGAACCTGCACATCCTTGACCTCCGGCAGGACCTCGCCGCTGGTGGCAACCTCGCGGCGCTTGGCCCGCTCCCCAACATACTCCGAGTAAGTCGCCGATCCGGCCGAGGGGACATCCAGGGCATCGTCGATGCTGCCGCGGGAAAGGTCCGGGGGGACTTCCAGATTCTCGGCCGCCTCGCGCTGCTTCTTGTAGGCCAGTCGCTGATCGGGAAGCATGTCATCGATGACCGAGCTGCTGCCGCAGCCCGCAAGCATCAGCCCGACCAGGACGGGGGCAACCAGATGTCGGAGATTTCGCATGTCGTTATCGCTATTGCGTGAGGGGTGCGCGATTGCTGCAGTAGTCGCCCCGTACTGAGATCCAGGCCAGTGACAGCCGCCCATCCATGGCGAGGTGCGGGGGCCCTGGCCGCAACGTCCGGCGCGCCCCTCTGGGGCCCAAGGGGCTCGTCCAGACTCGCCCGGCGACGGTGGCCCGCCTGGCTCAGGGCGTGGCCCGAGGCCCGCCGATACCGGCATGGCGCATCGCCTCGCGAACGCGCGGCTGCAGCTCCTCGGTCAACCAGGTCAGCGGGAGTCGTATCCCCTTGCCGGCAAGACCCAGCTCGGCCAGGGCCCATTTTACGGGGATCGGATTGGACTGCGCGAACAAATCGTGGTGGAGCGGATCGAGCAGCGCATTGATGTCCATGGCGCTCTGGCGATCCCCCGCAAGCGCCGCCGCGCACATCCGCGCCATCAGACGTGGGGCAACATTGTTCGTCACGGAGATCACGCCATCGCCGCCGCGCAGCATGAACTCACACCCGGTGGCATCATCGCCGCTGTAGAGGGCGAAGTCCGGCCCACACAGAGCCCGCAAACGGGGGAGCCGGGCCAGGTCCCCGGTAGCGTCCTTCAGCCCAACGACGTTCGGCAGCTCGGCGAGCCGTGCGGTGGTCTCCGGCGACATGTCACAGGCGGTCCGACCCGGGACGTTGTACAGGATCTGGGGAAGGTCCACCGCCTCGGCGACCGCCCTGTGGTGCAGGTAGAGCCCCTCCTGGGTCGGCTTGTTGTAGTAGGGCGTCACCAGGAGGGCCGCATCGACGCCGGCATCCTTCGCACAGCGGGTCAGGCGGATGGCCTCGGTGGTCGCATTGGCCCCGGTCCCGCCGATCACCGGGATGCGCCCGGCGGCGAGCTCGACGGTGCGGCGCATGACGACACAATGCTCCTCTTCGTCCAGGGTCGCCGACTCGCCGGTGGTCCCCACGGAGACGATGGCCGTCGTCCCTTCGGCGACATGCCAATCCACCAGACGGGCCAGGGCATCATCATCGACCCGACCGTCCTCGTGCATGGGTGTGATGAGGGCGACGATGCTGCCGCGAAGCATGGCACTGGCTCCGAACCTGCCGAAAAAAGAAGCGCATGGTAGCTTGGGCGTGCGCGCCAGCACAACCTGAGGCCCCGCTCGCCCGACGGGCGCGTGGCCGTATCCATGGTCCCGGGGGTCCGGCACTGGGTGCCTCGCTTGTCGGATCGGCAAGGATGGGGTAGATAGGCAATCCAGCGGCGCCCTGACCGCGCCGGGGCGCCCCCGCCCCTGGGCCGAACCGGTGCCATGCTACAC
>Ga0114938_1001349_pt1 | contig 16833 bp, 14 predicted proteins | sample AshMeaBigSpring_FD_88675 | JGI IMG/M metagenome (GOLD analysis project Ga0114938, IMG submission 88675) | Groundwater microbial communities from Big Spring, Nevada to study Microbial Dark Matter (Phase II) - Ash Meadows Big Spring | ecosystem: Environmental > Aquatic > Deep subsurface >...
AATGACCGCGGCGAGCTTCCAGGCGAGATTTTCCGCATCCTGCACGCCGGAGTTGGCACCGCGCGCCCCGAACGGCGAGACCTGATGCGCGGAGTCGCCGGCAAAGATCACGCGGTCATGCACGAAATTCCGGATCCGGCGGCACTGGAAGCGATAGACCGACACCCACTCGAGCTCGAAGCTCTCGTGGCCGAGCATCCGCGCGATGCGCGGGCGCACGACCCCGGGCCGCTTCTCCGCCTCGGCGTCGGCGTCGGGCGAGAGCTGCAGGTCGATCCGCCACACGTCGTCGGGCTGCTTGTGGAGCAGAGCCGACTGGCCGGAGTGGAACGGCGGGTCGAACCAGAACCAGCGCTCGGTCGGGAACGGCGCGGTCAACTTCACGTCGGCGATCAGGAACTGGTCCTCGAACACCTCGCCCTCGAAGTCGAGGCCGAGCATGCTGCGCGTCGCCGAGCGCGCGCCGTCGCAGCACAGGAGCCAATCGCATGCGAGACGGTAGGGCCCGTCCGGGGTCTCGATGGTGACCGTCGCACCGCCGGTGTGCCGGTCGAGAGCGACGACCTTGTTGCGCCATCTGAGGTCGATCTTCGGCTCGCCTCGGATCGCCTCGACCAGGAACTTCTCGACGTAGTACTGCTGCAGGTTGATGAAGGCCGGCATGCGGTGGCCGCCTTCGGGCAGCAGGTCGAAGCCGTAGATCTGGCCCTCGCCCTGGAACACCTTGCCCTTCTGCCAGACGACGCCCTTTTCCAGCATCGGCGCCGCGGCACCGAGCCGATGCCAGATCTCGAGCGTGCGCTTGGCGTAGCAGATGCCGCGGCTGCCGTCGCCGATCCGGTCGGCGTCGTCGAGCAGCACGGTCGCGACCCCGCGCCGGGCGAGGTCGAGCGCGAGCGTGAGGCCGACCGGTCCCGCGCCGACGATCACGACCGGATGCTGAGCCGGCGCCGTCCGGTCCTGATCGGGCGACCGCCGGTAGTCGAATTGGAAGAGGGTCCGCGGCGCCATTCGCGATCATCCATCCCACAGAGAGCGCTTCAGCCCTATTTTGTCAGGTCCTGGATCGTGCGCTCCAGACCCTTTGTGATGCGCGCGAGCCGATCGTAGTCGATCTTGTCGGGCGTGTCAGAAGGCAGATGATAGTGCGGATAGCGGAACAATGCGGTATCGGTGACCATCAGTGCCGGCATGTCGAGGCGGGCGAAGCTCGCATGATCCGACCAGTCGATGCCCGGTATCGAGCCCGGCGCAACGCCGCCGATCGTCGGGAAATGGGTGTGGCTGCGGAATGAGTCGATTGCCGCGTGCAACCAGGCACGCGAACCAGGCATCGCGACAAACGCGATGAAGTTGCCGACGCCGGGAAAAAAGAGATGGAAGGGCGGCGGGTATTTCTGGCTGCCCGCAGCGTCGGAGAAAGAGCCCAGCATCTCGAGCGCGATCATGCCGCGGACCTGCTCTCCCCGGTCGACGAGCATGCGCGCGTAGCGACGGCTGCCCATCAGATCGGTTCGGAAATATGGCGGCTCCTCGTTGACGAAGAACACGAGGCGAATCTTGCGTCGCGGCGACCAGGTTGGCCTCAGCGCGCGGGCAATCTCGAGAAGCGCGGCAACGGCGCTGCCGTTGTCGTTGGCGCCGGGTGCGTCGCCAGCCGAATCGTAGTGGGCGCCGATCACTATGCTCGGCAGCGGACGCTCGGGCAGCTTCGGCTCGACCGTCGCCTCGATGTTCCAGACCCGCTTGCCGTCGGCAACATATTCCTGCCGTACGATCGCATAGCCCGCGCGCGCCAGCTCGGCCTCGATATGGCCAGCTGCTCCGACGAGAGCATCGTAGTGATAGGTATTGTGAGGCAGGCTCGCGACAGCCGTCACGTGCCGGCGCAGGCTCTCGGCAAGCGTACGCTCCTCGGCGGTCATTGCCGGCAGCGGGCCGTGATAACGCTTGCCGGGGACCCAAAGCATGTACCAGGCCGCCGCAGCGGCGATTCCGCAGGTTGCGAGCAATACCGAGCCGAGGATCGACAGCATTCGATGCACCAACAATGATCCGAGGCTCCGACGTGCGCCCGAATGCGCTACCCCTGCAGGCTCGCCCACATCTCGCGGTCGCGCTCGGCGGTCCACACGACCGGCCAGTCGATGCCGCGCGCTTCATCATAGGCGCGCGAGACGTTGAACGGCAGGCAGTGCTCGTAGATGGCGTAGGCACCGAACGGCTTGTCCATCACCTTGCGGACCGCTGCGAAGGTCTCCTTCAGCGTCTTGCCCCGGGCGACCGCATCCTTCGCGGTCTCGAACGTCGCGGCGAGGAAATCTCGCGTGCCCCGCATTGCGGCGGCGACCGTATCGGGGCCCACGAGCGCATCGCCGCGGCCGGGCACCAGCGCCTTCGGCTGGTAGGCGGCGAGCTTGTCGAGCGTTCCGGGCCAGTCGGCAAAGTGCGCATCGCCGCAGTAGCAGGCCGACTTGTACTCGACGAGGTCGCCCGAGAACATCACGCCGCTGTCGGGCACCCAGGCGATGGTGTCGCCGGCGGTGTGGCCGCGCCCGATCTGGACGATCTCGACCCGTCGCCTGCCGAGCCAGAGCGTGATCCGGTCGGGAAACGTCAGCGTCGGCCAGGTGAGGCCGGGCGGAATGCTGTCCTCGCCACGAAACAGGCGGGGAAAGCGGCCGATCTCGGACGCCTTGTCCTGCTCGCCCCGCTCCACGATCAGCTTGCGCGTGGCCTCCGATGCGATCACCTCGGAGGCCTCGTAGGCCGAGGCGCCGAGCACGCGCACCGCGTGATAGTGCGACAGCAGCACGTACTTGATCGGCTTCGGGGTGACGGCCTTCACGCGCGCGATGACGTCGGCGGCCATGACCGGCGTCGCCTGCGCATCGACCACCATGCAGCAGTCGCTGCCCTCGATGATGCCGGTGTTCGGATCGCCCTCGGCGGTATAGGCGTAGAGCCCGTCGTCGAGTCTGGAGAAGGTCACCTTCTTCTCGGCCGTGTCGGTGGTCGAGGCGAAGCCGGGCTTCTTCACGTGGAGCCTCCATCGAGGGCGACCGGAATGGACAGGAACCCGCGGAAGCGGGCGCGTCCGCCGGGCACCGGCGGCCCGGCCAGACGATAACGCGGGAAGCGCGCGAGGAAGCGCTGAATGGCGATCCGCCCCTCGAGCCGGGCGACCGCGAGCCCGACGCAGATGTGCGGGCCGGACGCGAACGCGATCTGGCGGTTCGGCTGGCGCGAGATGTCGAGCACGTCCGGCCGCGGGAAAACCGCCGGATCGCGGTTGGCGCCGCCGATGCAGAGCGTGATCGATGTGCCGGCATCCAGCGCCTTTCCGCCGACCTCGCACGTCCGCGTCGTCATGCGGTTGCCGAGCTGAACCGGGCTCTCGTAGCGCAGGAACTCCTCGACCGCGGTGCGGATGAGGCCCGGCTCGGCGACTAGGCGCGCCTTCTGCTCGGGCCAGCGCAGCAGCGCGACGAGCGCGTTGGCGATGAGATTGGTCGTCGTCTCGTGGCCGGCATTGAGGATGAAGATCACGTTCTGCAGCAGCTCCGCTTCCGAGAGCCGCTTGCCGTCCGCCTCGCCCTGGATGAGCCGCGTCAGCACGTCCTTCTGCGGGTCGCCGGGTCTCTCGCGGCGCCGCGCGACGAGCGTGCGCAGATAGGCGCAGAACTCGACGACCGCCGTGTTGCCGAGCGCCAGCGCCTCGGGCGACGGCGCGGGCTCGAGTGCGCCGAGGATGGCGAGCGACCAGTCGCGCAAGGGCCCGCGCTCCTCGCGCGGCACGCCGAGCAGGTTGCCGATGACCTCGATCGGGATCGCGGCGGCGAAGTCGGCAATGAGGTCGGCACTGCCCTTCTCCGCCATCCGATCGAGCAGCCCGTCGACCTGCGCCGCCACCGGCCCTTCCATCTCGGCGACGGCGCGAGGCGTGAGCGCACCGGCAATGATCTGGCGCACGCGGGTGTGCAGCGGCGGGTCGTTGAAGATCAGGCTGGTCGTGTGGTGCTCGTAGAGCGGGCCGTCGCCGAACTTCGGCTTGAACTCGACCTTCTTGTCGGACGAGAACGTGGTCGTGTCCTTGTAGATCGCCTCGAGGTCGGCGTGCCGGGTGACGAGTACCGAGCCCGACGCCATCCGGTGCACCGGCGCGTGCGAGCGCAATGCGTGGTAGACGGGAAACGGGTCGGCGTAGAACTCGGGCGGCAGGCGCACAATGTCGAAGCTCTCCGCCAGGGCCGCGGCGGCCGCCGGCGCAAGCTGGCGCACTCCGGTCGAGTCGATCGGCAGGCTGCCGGGATAGTCCTGGGCGTAGGCGCTCATCGAACCGTTCTCCCATTCACATCCTGGCAACCGACTGCTCGATGGCGCCGAAGATGGAATGGCCCTTGGCGTCCTTCATCTCGATCCGGATCGTGTCGCCGGGCTGCATGAAGGGCGTCCGCGGCTTGCCCTCGAGGATCGTCTCGACCATGCGTACCTCGGCGATGCAGCTGTAGCCGAGGCCGCCCTCGCCGACCGCTTTGCCGGGGCCGCCATCGGCACCCTTGTTCGACACCGTGCCCGAGCCGATGATCGAGCCGGCGGCGAGAGGCCGCGTCCTTGCGGCATGCGCGATGAGTGTGCCGAAATCGAAAGTCATGTCGGCGCCGGCGTCCGGCTTGCCGAAGAGCCGGCCGTTGAGGGTCGACAGCAACGGCAGTGCGATGCGTCCATCGTTCCAGCTCGCGCCGAGCTCGTCGGGCGTCACCGCGACCGGCGAGAAGGCGGAGGACGGTTTCGACTGGAAGAATCCGAACCCCTTGCCGAGCTCGCCCGGAATGAGATTGCGCAGGCTCACGTCGTTGACCAGCATGACGAGGCGGATGCAGGCGAGCGCCGCCTCGCGCGAGGCGCCCATCGGCACGTCGTCGACGATGACGGCGACCTCGCCCTCGAAGTCGATGCCCCAGGCGGCATCGGCGAGCCGGATCGGCTCGCGGGGGGCGAGGAAGCTGTCGGAGCCGCCCTGGTACATCAGCGGGTCGGTCCAGAAGGTTGCCGGCATCTCGGCGCCGCGGGCCTTGCGCACGAGCTCGACGTGGTTGACGTAGGCCGAGCCATCGGCCCACTGGTAGGCCCGTGGCAGCGGACTCATCGCCTCGCGCTCGTGGAAGCGTTCGGCGACCGCCGCGCCCGTCTCGAGGCTGTGCGCGAGCGCGGCAAGCTCGGGTGCGGTGCGGGCCCAGCCGTCGAGCGCGGCCTGCAGGGTCGGCGCGATGCGGGTCGCATCGGCGCAGCGCGTCACGTCGCGCGAGACGACGACCAGCCGGCCATCACGCGTGCCGTTCTTCAATGTGGCGAGCTTCATGGCCTGTACTGGCGCCCCTTTCCGACCGATCGCCGCAGCACACCCCAGTTGGTCCATGCGATCAAGCGGGAATCTTGCGTCGCACGTGCGCCGGCGACGAAAGGGCTTGACCTCGGCCCTGGCCCCGGCGCTCGATGGCGGATATCGGCAGCAGAGGCGGGATGCCCATGAAGCTCTACGGCTATTGGCGCTCCGGCGCGGCCTGGCGCGTGCGCATCGCGCTCAACCTCAAGGGTGTCGCCTACGAGTGCATCAGCGTGCACCTGATGCGAGATGGCGGCGAGCACACGAAGCCCGCCTACCGGACCGTCAATCCGCAGATGCGGGTGCCAAGCCTCGTGCTCGACGACGGCACGGTGCTGGTCCAGTCGCCGGCCATCCTCGAGTGGCTCGAGGAGGCCTACCCGATGCCGCCCCTGCTGCCGAAGGATGCCAGAACGCGCGCGCAGATCCGCGGCATCGCCGGCATCATCGGCTGCGATGTGCATCCGCTGACCAATGCCGCGGGTACGCTCAAATACCTGCGTCAGGCGAACAAGCTCGACGAGGCGGCGATCCTCGCGTGGCTCACGCAATGGACGCGCGCGGGGTTCACCGCAGTCGAGGCGCTCGTCGGCGAGGGGCCCTTCAGCTTCGGCGACCGGCCGACGCTCGCCGACCTCTACATCGTGCCGCAGCTCGCGGCGGCAAGGCGGTTCAATGTGCCGGTCGACGATTTTGCCCGGATCAATCGGATCGCGGCGCACTGCGCGACGCTCGAGGCATTCAAGAAGGCCGCACCGGAGAGCCAGCCGGACAGGGAGTAGGCATCCCGAGGCTCTCGGGCAGATCAGCCATGCGGCGGCGTGCTTGACCCGCGATGCGACGCACCCCAGCGTGCTGGCTCGACCGCCACCGAGGGCCCATGGCCGACACCGACGCACCGACGAGCAAGGCCTGGGCCCAATCCCCGGCCGCGTTCCTGATCGCGCTGAGCTTCATCAACTGGATCGGCTTTGCCGGCTGGTTCGGCCTGCTCAACAATTTCACGGTCGAGCGCGCGGGCTTCGGCTGGTTCGAGACCGGGCTGACGCAGACCGTGCGCGAGATCCCGGGCTTTCTCGCCTTCACCGCGATCTTCTGGTTCATGTGGTTCCGCGAGCAGACGGTTGCCTACGTGAGCCTCGCCCTGCTCGCGCTCGGCATCGCGCTGACCGGCTACTTCCCGACGCTGACCGGCGTGCTGATCACCACGTTCGTGATGTCGCTCGGCTTCCACTACTTCGAGACCGTCAACCATTCGCTGCAGCTCCAGCTCCTGTCGAAGAGCGAGGCACCCTACGTGATGGGACGCATCGCGAGCACGGGCGCACTCGCCCAGTTCATCGCCTATGGTGCGCTCGCGCTGCTAGGCCTCGCCGGCCCTACCCGCCTCTATGAGGTGCTCTACCTCGCCATCGGCCTCGTCTGCCTCGCGCTGACAGCCGTGGTGCTCACATACTTCTCCCGCTTCGACGGACCCGTGGCGCAGCACAAGGGGTTCGTGCTCCGCCGCCGGTACTGGCTCTATTACGCGATTGTGTTCCTGAGCGGCGCGCGGCGGCAGATATTCTTTGCCTTCGCCGGCTTCCTGATGGTCAAGGTCTTCGGCTTCTCGCTTGCCAACATGGCGCTGCTGATGCTCGTGACCGCGGCTCTGACGACGATCGCCGCGCCCTCCCTCGGCGCGCTCGTCGCGCGGATCGGCGAGCGCAACACGATGCTGCTGGAGAACGCGGTGCTGATCGTCGTCTTCGCCGGCTACGCACTGACGAGCAGCGGTGCGGTCGCCGCGGTGCTCTATGTCATCGACGGCGTGTTCTTCACGCTCGCGATCGCCCAGCGCACCTACTTCCAGAAGATCGGCGATCCTGCCGACATGGCCTCGACCGCCTCGGTGGCGTTCACGATCAACCACATCGCGGCGGTCGTGATCCCGGTGACGTTCGGGCTGCTCGGCATGGGCAACCCCTCGCTCATCTTCTGGCTCGGCTGCCTCATTGCGGCGGCTTCGCTGGCCTTCGCACTGCTGGTGCCGACGGGTCCGGAACCGGGTCGGGAAACGGTGCTCGATACCTCGCGCGTGCAGCCCGCCGAGTAGCCCGCTCAGGCGCGCGTTTCCGTCAGCAGTGTGCCGATCCGCTGGATGGCGGCGCGGATGTTCTCGATCGAGTTGGCGTAGGAGAACCGCACGTAGCCTTCGCCGTGGATGCCGAAGCTCGTGCCGGCGACGGTCGCGACGCCCGCCTTCTCGAGCATCCGGTTCTGCAGCTCGCGGGCACTCATGCCGGTGCCGGTGATGTTGGGGAAGGCGTAGAATGCGCCGCCCGGGTCGACGCAGGTGAAGCCCGGCAGCTGATTGAGCATCGGCACGATGGCACGGCGGCGCTCGTCGAAGGCTCGCACCATTTTCACGACGTCGTCCTGCGGGCCTTCGAGCGCGGCGATGCCGGCGAACTGCGTCGGCGCGTTGACGCAAGAGTGGCTGTTGACGCAGAGCCGCACGACCTTCTCGACGAGCTTGGCCGGCCACACCGAGAAGCCGAGCCGCCAGCCGGTCATCGCGTAGGTCTTCGACCAGCCGTCGAGGACGATCAGCCGGTCGCGGATCTCGCGGAACTCGAGCAGGCTCACGTGCCGGCGGCCCTCGTAGAGCATCTGGCTGTAGATCTCGTCCCAAAGCACCGTCACATGCGGGTGGCGCGCGAGGCCCGCGACGAGCTTGCGTACTTCCGCCTCCGGCACTGCGCCGCCGGTCGGATTGCCGGGACTGTTCAGCACGATCAGGCTCGTGCGGGGAGTGATCGAGGCCAGCACCTCATCCGCGCTGAAGGCGAAACCGTTGGCTTCGCTGAGCACGATCGGCACGGGCTTGGCACCGGTGTACTCGATCATCGAGCGGTAGATCGGAAATCCCGGATCGGGATAGAGGATCTCCGTCGCCTCGGTGCCGAACATCAGGATCGCGAAGAACATGGTCGGCTTGCCACCCGGCATGATGACGATGTGGCCGGGATCGACCTCGACGCCGTGGCGCTTCAGCAGATCCTTCGCTACCGCCTCGCGCAACGGCAGGATGCCGTTGGCCGGCGTGTAGCCGTGCTGGCCGTCGCGCAGTGCCTTGATCGCCGCCTCGACGATGTGTGCGGGTGTCTTGAAGTCGGGCTGCCCGATGCCGAGGTTGATGATGTCGCGGTCCTGGCGCTGCAGCTCGGCGGCACGGGCGAGGATGTCGAACGCGGTCTCGGTGCCGAGGCGGTCGAGGCTCTTGGCAAGCAGCATTGTGTGGTCTCCCCGGGTGAGCCGAAGCGTGGCCCGTCAGCCGGGCACGTTAGACAATGGAACGACGATCGTCACGCCGTCGACCGTCGCGAGCCGCGCGCGGATGCCGAATGCCTCCGCAAGTCGGGGCTCGGTGAGCACGTCCCGGGGCGGGCCATCGGCGAGCATGCGGCCGTCCTTGAGCAGAACGACCCGGGTGCAGTAGCGGGCTGCAAGCGAGAGGTCGTGCATGGCCGCGAGCACGGTGCGGCCGGCACGGGCGAGCGCGGCGAGCCGGTCGAACAGCGCGAGCTGGTGGGCGGGGTCCAGCCCGGCCGTCGGCTCGTCGGCGAGCAGGACGGCCGTCTCCTGCGCGAGCGCCCGCGCCATCAGCACGCGGGCGAGCTCGCCGCCCGAGAGCTCCGAGACCGGCCGCCCGGCGACCGCTGCGACATCCATCTCGGCGAGTGCGCGATCGATCGCCGCGGCACCTGCCGCGCTCGCCGCGTCGTCGTGCGGAAACCGGCCGAGCGCCACCGTCGCGCGGACGCTGAGCGGCCAATGCACGATACGCTCCTGCGGCAGGTAGGCGATCGTGCGGCCGAGCGCGGCGCGGTCCCAGGCAGCAATCGGTCGTGCATCGAGCGCGATCTGGCCGGAGGTTACAGGTAGCAAGTGCGCGAGCGCCTTCAACAGCGTGGACTTGCCGGCCCCGTTGGGACCGAGGACGCCGATGAGCTCCCCCGGAACGGCGCTCAGCGTCAGGCCGGTAATGACGGTCCTGTCGCCGCGGCGCACCTGGAGCCCGTGTGCTTCGAGCGTCATGCCCCGATCTCCCGGCGCGAGCGCACCACGAGCCAGAGGAAGAACGGCGCTCCGATCAGCGCGGTGAGCACGCCGAGCCTGAGGTCGCTTGCCGGAGCCAGAAGTCTGAGGCCGACGTCGGCGAGCAGCACGAGCGTCGCCCCGGCGAGCGCGCTCGCCGCCAGCAGCCGGCCGGGCGCATGGCCGACATAGGGGCGCACGAGGTGCGGCACGACGAGCCCGACGAAGCCGATGCCGCCGGTGACCGATGTCGACGCACCAATGGCGAGCGCGGTGCCGAGCACCACCTCGCGCCGCAGCCGCATGAGATCGACGCCGAGGTTCGCCGCCGCGTCATCGCCGAGTGCCAGGGTGTCGAGCCGCGGCCCGGTCGTCAGCAGCAAGGCGAGGCCGGCAAGGATCAGCGGTCCGGCGATCCAGACGTGCAGCAGGCTGCGATCGTTGAGCGAGCCCATCATCCAGTAGATCATCTCGACCGCGGCGAAGGGGTTGGGCGACAGGTTGAGCGCGAGCGTGGTCAGCGCGGCGGCCACGCTCGACACGGCGACGCCTGCGAGGATCAGGGTCAGCGTGGCGCTGCGCTCGCCTGCGAGCATCAGAGCAGCGAGCGTCGCGAGGCCGGCGCCGAGGAGGCCGCCGAGCGGTAGTGCCAACGCCAACGCAGCCGCCGCGCCCGAATGGATCGCGATCACCGCACCGAGCGAGGCTCCGCTGGTGACGCCGAGCAGGCCGGGCTCCGCCAGCGGATTGCGCAGGTAGCCCTGCAGCGCCGCACCGGCGCCGCCGAGCGCCGCGCCGACGAGTGCTCCGAGCAGCGTGCGCGGCAGGCGGATCTCCGCCACGATGAGCCACGCCGCCTCGGAGGTCGCGGGCATGCCGATGCCGGCCGGCCCGACCAGCAACGACAACGCAAATGCCCCCGCCGCCGCGAGCGCGAGCCAGCCGAGGGGATGTCCAGCAGAAGCGGTCGGCCGAGTCACGTGCTCACTTCATCGGCTCTTTGGCCGCGGATATGCGCGCCTGCGCAAGCAATGCCACGGCATCGGCGATCCGGGGAGTCCCGCAGAGCCAGAGCGGCATCGGCAACACGACGTGGGGCCGTGCTGCCAGCAACCGGCCGAGCGCCGGATGCCTGAGGTTGTCGGCAACGGCCGTGCGGTAGGTCTCGGGCGCCTGCGCGAGCACAACGAGGTCGGGCGGCGCGGCAACCAGAGCCTCGAGCGGCAGGTGGCCGCCACGGCCGAGACGAGCGGCGCCGGCGACGTTGGCAATGCCGGCGGCGGCAAACGCCGCATCGAGCAGGCTGCCGGGACCCGAGACGAGGCTGTTCGCCTGGTAGGCGAGAGCCGACACCTGCCTGCGATCAGGCGTCGAGACCGCGGCGAGGCGCCTGTCGAAGGCGGCGATCAGCTGCTCGCCCCTCGCCACAGCGCCCGCCGCCCTGGCGACCTGGCGCATGGCCGAACGGATGCCGTCGAAGTCCTGTGCCAACGGGACCAGCTCGACGCGGCGGCCGAGCCGGCGGAGCAGATCGACCGTCGCGGGTGTAGTGAACGTGCCGGCGATGATCAGGTCGGGATCGAGCGCCAGGATCTCCTCGGCCACCCCGCGCAGCAGCCTGATGCCGGAGAGCTGATCGGCGACGGGCGACACGTTCGGGTCGGCCGCGACCCAGCTCAGCCCCGCGATACGATCGCGTGGCACGAGATCGAGCAGCAGCTGGTCGGTGCAGAGATTCAGCGAAACGATGCGGCGCGGCGGTGCGATGTCGGTCGCGGTGGCGGCTCCAGCGAGCAGCCACGGTCCGAGCAGCATTGCCAGCCATCGCCGCATCGCGACTGTCATCGCGCCGGCGCCAACAGGTTGGAGCGGTCCTCGAAGGTGAGGCGAACGCCCGCATAGGCCGCGATGCCTGCGGTGTTGAAGCCGAATACCTCCTCGTAACTCTGGTCGAGCGCGTTCTCGATGCGGCCGTAGATCTCGACGCCCGGCTGCACCTTGTAGGAGGCGCCGACGGTCAGCAGCCAGTAGTCGTCAAGCGTCTTGGCGACGACCGGCGTGAAGAACGGCCAGGCGAACGCATTGTCCTTCATCTGCCCGTTGTAGACCGCAGCGACATTGAGGTTGCCGCGTCCGTTGTCGAACGTGTAGTTCACGTCGGCGCGCCCGGTGTGCGGCGGCCGGCGCAGCTCCTCCCGGCCATTGCGGTCGACCGCCTCGAGCCAGGTGTAGGCGAGGCCGAGCTCGAGCCCCGGCATCAGCAGGAAGCGGCCCGCGACCTCGACGCCGCGGCGCTGCGAAACGCCGGTGAGGTTGATCGAGCGCGAGCAGAAGAAGTCGCCCGGGTTGCAGGCGAACGGCGGCGCCGGATCGAAGATGCTGGTGAACTGCGAGTCGATCTTGTTCTTCAGATCGGCCTCGAAGTAGGTGACATCGAGCACCGCGCGGCCCTTGATCAGCGTGAACTCGACGCCCGCGTCCCAGCCGAAGCTCTCTTCGGCCTTGAGGCTGGGGTTGGCGACGAAGCTCGACGCGCTGCCGAACTGCTCGAACTGGCTCGGCAGTTTCACCGCTGTGCCGGCGCTCGCGTGCGGGCGGAGCCTGATCTCGGGGAGCCGGAGCGACGCCGAGGTGCGCCAGGTGGTGTAGTCGGCGAAGCTGTCGTTGTCGTCGCGGCGGGCGCCGGCGGAGAGATCGAGCCGGCCGAAGAACTCGCCGCGCCACTCGCCGGCGAACGCGAGGCGGCCGCGGTTGCGCTCGACGCTGTTGCCGAAGTCGGGCCCCGGCGTGAAGCTCTCGTTCTCCTGCTCGACGAGGCCGGTGATGCTGTGCTTCGCCGCGAGCAGCATCGGCGTCGCGAACCGCCAGGTGGCCTGATAGCCGAACTTGTCGACCTCGCTGACGTTGTTGAAGCGCGAGGGGAACACGCCGAAGCCGAAGTTGGCGATCGTCACGTCGTTGCGGACGGTCTCGTTGCGTGTCGCCTTGAAGACGTGGGTCAGCGCGCCGCCGAGCATGTCCCAGCGCAGGTCCGCGCCGAGCAGGAGCACCTTGCCGTCCTGGCGCGAGAGGCTGTCGGAGGCGACGATGAAGCCGCCGCGGTTGCTCGCCGCGCCGAAGGCGGTCTGGTCGTCGCGCTCGAGTCGCTTCGCGGTATTGCGCGCGTTGAAGTTGATCTCGACGCCGTCGAACGGCCGGAAGGAGGCCTTGGCCGAGACGGAGGTCAACCGGCTGCCGTCCTCCTCGTCGAGCGCGGCGTCGGGCGCGATGTTGAAGCCGTTGGTCTCCTGGCGGTGCACGGTGACCGCGCCCCAGGCGCGATCGGTGCCGCCGGACACGCGCGCGGCGACATCCTTGGTGCCGAACGACCCGGCCTCGGCGCGGCCGGTGACCGTCAACGGCCCGCGGCCGCCTTTGGTGACGATGTTGACGACGCCGCCGATCGCGCTCGAGCCGTAGAGCGCGCTCTGCGGCCCGCGGATCACCTCGATGCGCTCGATGTCCTCGACCAGGAGATCGGCGAAGTCGAACCGGCCGTCGGTGCCGCTGTTGGCCTCGATGCCGTCGATCAGCACCAGCGTGTGGTTGCCGTCGGCGCCGCGGATTCTCACTTCCGAGAGGCCGGCGAAGCCGCCGGTCCGGTTGACGGCGACGCCCGGCAGGCTGCGCAAGGCCTCGCCGCCGTTGCGGATCTGGCGCGCGCGGAGCTCGGCGCCGGTGACGACGGAAATGGCCGAGCCGGTGCGTGCCGCATCGAAGCCGCCGACCGTGCCGCTCGCCTCGCCGCCGGTCGTGGCGCTGTTGTCGTCACCGGTCGCGGCGGCGCCGGTGGCGGGGCCGCTCGGGGCCGCAGGGCCCGACGGAGTGGGTGCGCTCGCCGGCGCGGGCTCTGCCGGTCGCGGACGGCGTGGCGGCGGCTCGAGCGCGACCCCCTGCACGACGATGCCGGGCAGCGTCTGCTGGGCGACCGCGGCGGAGGGCATCCAGGCGGCGGCGAGCGACAAGGCGAGCAAGGACGTAGCGCGGGGGGCGCGGCTCGAGGCCGGGCTACCAGCGATGATCAGAATAAGCATGTGTTCTCCGCATCAGCGACTGTGGCGGAGAGCGGCGCAGCGACACGGCTAAGGCGGGTGGAACACGATGGGCACGCACGGGAGATCTGCCGGCCGCAGCCGGCACCTGCTCGAGTGCGCGATCGGGTTTGTGCCGTCCAGGCAGCGAGCCGCACGCAACCCTCCTCCGGTTGCACAACGGTCGCCGCGACGGACATCCGCTCTCCTGCGCGCCCCGCGCGGAAGATGGGCGACACGTGCCGGCAGGTCTCCTGGCTCGCGGCTCGGGCGCCCTCTCCAGCCTTCCCGATGTGCCGACGTGGCCCATCAGTGGCGTTTTGCGGAGACGGCTCGCCGCTTACAGTTGCGGGGGCAGCCACGGCTCAAGGGATCGCTCCCCGCACCGTGTTCCCTTTTCACCGGCACCCGAGCGTCGGATGCCGGAACCAGCACGCGGGCAATGAAGCAGAGCGGACGTGACGGGTCAATGGCCCGCAAGACACAGCGCTCACATGCAGAAGACGGCACCGAGCATCGATGGCAGGTCGAGGAAGATTGCCATGCCGCGCACCGCATAGAGATAGAGCGCGCCCGCGACGAGCATGCCGAGGCCGACGCCGAGCAGGGTCCGTGCCGGGCGTGGCTGACGTTCGGAGGCGGGAGCACCCGTTCGCATGGCGCGACTTATAGCAGACCCGCCGGCCGGGCGGGAGAGGCGTTACCTCGCCCCCGCGGCGGCCGGCACGGCATTGGCGATCCGCGCGACGGGGCGCTCCCGGATCGGCCAGTGCACCAGCGCCGCGAAGATGCCGAGTGCGACCGAGATCCACCACATCATGTCGTAGGACTTGGTCAGGTCGAACACCCGCCCAGCCATCCACACGCCGAGGAACGAGCCGACCTGGTGAGAGAAGAACACGATGCCGTAAAGCATCGACATCCAGGCCGGGCCGAAGAACGTCGCAACGAGGCTCGAGGTCAGCGGCACTGTTGAGAGCCAGAAGAGGCCGAGCAGAAAGCTGAGCACGACGACGACCGTGCCGGTGATCGGCAGGAACAGGAAGCCGAGGAACACGACCGACCGGCTCATATAGATGAGGCAGAGCCCCCAGCGCTTCGGCAGCACCTTGCCCCACTCGCCCGCGAGCCAGGTCCCGATCAGGTTGCCGAGCCCGACCATGACCAGCGACCACACCGCGACCCAGCCGCCGAGGCCCTTGTCGGCGACGTAGGCTGGCAGATGCGCACCGTAGAACACGACGTGGAAGCCGCAGACGAAGAAGCCGGCGTTGAGCAGCCAGAAGCTCGGATGCGCGAAGGCCTCGCCGAGGGCCTGACCGAGGGTCTGCGGCCGCTGCGTGGTCGTCGCGACGGGCCTGCCGCGGATCGTCCAGGCCATCGGCAGCATCAGCGCCGTGGTCGCGGCGAGCACGAGGAGGCTCGCCTTCCAGCCCATCGCCTCCATCAGGAAGTGCGTGTAGGGCACCGCGATCAGCACGCCGATGCCGCTACCCATGCCGAGCTTGGCGATGGCGGCCGTACGTTGCTCGGGCGGTGCCGCACGCCCGATCGCGCCGACCATGGCGTTGACGCCCGCACCGGCGACACCGAAGCCGAGCAACAGCCCGGAGATGAAGAGGTCCGTCTGCGAGGCAGCGGCCTGCATGAGATAGAGCCCGAGCGCGGTGCAGACGGCACCGAACACCACCACCCGGCCGGTGCCGTACTTGTCCGAGATCGCGCCGGCGAACGGCGCCGCGATCCCCCACACGATGTTGGCGATCGCGACCGACATGCTGAAAACCTCGCGGCCGATGCCGAGGTTTTCCGTCAGCGGCTTCTGGTAGAGGCCGACGGTCTGGCGCAGCCCCATGCCGAGGCCGGCGACGGTGGCGCATGCGAGCACGATCGCCCAGAGCGGGGTGCGGCTCGCAGCGGCGATGGCATGTGCGGCCGGCGAGGCCGGCATCGTTGCCAGGTCGGACTTTGCGGCGGTCATGGCGGCTGCTTTCTCATGATCTCGTCGGCCCTTATGCCATATTCGCCGCGATGGCCCTCATGTCGAATTGCCGGATGGGGGTTGTGGCCAGATCATACGTGGCTGGCAATGGGCGCCGCGAGGCGGATTTTTCCGAGCGGAACGACGGCGCCATCCGGCGCCTCGATGCCGCGCGCCTCGAGGTCGATCCGCCATGAGCCCGCATCCGGTGCGATCCGGTAGATGTGGTATCGCGCCAGCGGCTCACCCTTGATCGACCTCGCGGCCGAACCCGACGGCACACCGACGATCGCGATGGGCCGGCCCGACTCCGCCTGTCGCCATGCTGTCGTCGACGTGTGGTTGTGGCCGTGAATTACCAGCTCGGCACCGTGGGCAACGAGGATGCGCTCGACCTCGGCGGCGTCCTCGAGCTCGTGGTGGGCTTTCGCGTGTCCGGGCAGCGGCGGGTGATGGATCATCACCAGGCGGAAGTAGCCGTCGGCGCCGAGCCGCTCGAGCATCGACCCGAGGCGAGCACGCTGCTCCGCGCCGACCCGGCCGATGGCGATGGCGGGCGGAGTCGGCACCGCCGAGTTGATCCCGATCAGCGCGATCCGCCCGATCCGGCGGACGAAGGGGAAGCTCGCCGCAGATGTGAGCGGTTCGTCGGAAACATCCGACTGCATGAACTCCAGCCAGCGCATCGGTCCCTGATCGCCGCCGAGCTCGGCATAGATGTCGTGGTTCCCGGGCACCACCGAGACGCGATCGGGCGGGCCGAGCTTGGCAAGCCAGGCGAGCGCCCGCTCGTGCTCGGCCGGCAGTCCGAGGTTGGCGAGGTCGCCGCTGACCGCGACATGGTCGAGCGGCTGCTGCGCGAGGTCCGCGACGAGGCGGTCCGCGACTTCCGACCGATGCACGAAGCGACGCTTGCGGTGCCAGTTCAGAAAACCGAGCGCACGCTTGGTGTTCCAGAAGCGCGGTGAGAGCCCGACCAGCGGCCCGATGTGGATGTCGGACAGGTGGGCGATGGCAACGGGCAAGGTCGCGGGCACGTACATCACGTGCTGATGGCCCGCCACGGTCGCGTTGTCCAGCGCCCGATCGGGCTAGCCCGTCCTTCGCACAGGGTCGCGGTCGGCACGGCGGCGAAAATGACGACAGAGCAGGAGCGGCGCGCAGAGCATAGCATAGCCTACGGTCGAGCGTCACGACGCACGCTGTCGTCATTTTCGCCCCGCCCCCATAGCGCGAAGCGCGTCTGCGACGCGGAGGGTCGCGCGGGGCGCGGGCGGCCCGGTTCGTCGCGCGCCTCAACCGTAAGCGCATGCTAC
>Ga0114938_1001350_pt1 | contig 16816 bp, 12 predicted proteins | sample AshMeaBigSpring_FD_88675 | JGI IMG/M metagenome (GOLD analysis project Ga0114938, IMG submission 88675) | Groundwater microbial communities from Big Spring, Nevada to study Microbial Dark Matter (Phase II) - Ash Meadows Big Spring | ecosystem: Environmental > Aquatic > Deep subsurface >...
GTACTTCCACCCCGTTGTTCGTTGTGGATGGTGTTCCTTTTGACGCCTCCACCAATGCCCAGGCAAACTTCCAGTACGGCAACACGACCTCAAGCCGCTTCCTGGACCTGGATCCCAACAGCATTGAGAGCATCAACGTCCTGAAGGGCCTCAGCGCTACCACCCTCTACGGTGAACTTGGCCGTAACGGTGTGGTGATGGTGACCACCAAGAACGGTTCCAACCGCAGGACCAACAAGAAAATGGAGATTTCCCTCTCCCAGTCTTTTTTCGTGAATAAGGTAGCCAACCTGCCAGAATACCAACAGAGCTATGGCGGTGGTTTCGAGCAGAGCCTTGGATTCGCGTTCTTCTCCAACTGGGGCGCGCAGTTCAAGCCGGCCCCCGGTCCTTATGATTCCGTGTTACACCCCTATAGCCAGGCAGGCCTGGCAGCGGCCTTCCCCCAATACCAGGGCGCGAGGTATGCATATAAGCCTGCCCAGTCCGTGGAGAATTTCTTCCGGACCGGTCTGATCCGGACCACCACGGTGGGTTTGAATGCCGGTGTGGGTAACAACGGGAGCATTAACGCGAACTATACCTACATGGATGATGAAGGGTTCACACCTGGTAACCGCCTGATCAAGAATACCTTCGGCCTGGGTGGTAACGTGAAACTCAGCAACCGTTTCACCTTTGCCGGTACCTTCAACTATGCCATCACCGATTTCAAGAGCCCTCCCACCGGTACCTCTTTTGGTTCTGGCGCCACGGCCTCTTCCGTGTTCGGAGACCTGATCTATACGCCTATTGCAGTTGATATCTATGGCCTGGAATATGAGAACCCGCTGACCAAGGGCTCCATTTACTATCGCCCGAGCAATGATATCCAGCACCCGCTTTGGACGGTGAACAATTCCTTCGTTGGACAGAAGATCAACCGCATCTTCGGTAACATGTCCCTGAAGTATGATATCGCCAAGAACTGGAACATCATGTACCGCGTAGGGTATGACCAGTATTCTGACAATAACTATTACAACCAGAACCGTGGCGGACGTGACGGTGGCAACGATTTCGTGCTCGGCCTGCACAGGACGGTGAACGGTTACAACACCATCTGGGATCACTCTTTGATCACGGACTATAATGCAGAACTGGGCCGCAACTGGCGCCTGAACCTGACTGCCGGTGCCAACTCCCAGGAGCGCATCTACGAGCAGAATGGACAGCGCAGCACCCAGCAGCTGGTATATGGACTCTTCGACCACGATAACTTTATTGTGCACGATAACCTGACGGAAGACGGATCCCGGATTGACTTCAAGTCCCAGTTCCTCTCTCTCGGTGTGTTTGGCCAGGCTAACATGGCATTCAAGGAGTACCTCTACCTGACCCTCGGTGGCCGCAACAGCTGGACATCCAACCTGGAAGAAGAAAACCGCTCCCTGTTTTATCCTTCAGCCACCGTGTCCTTCCTGCCAACCGCAGCATTTGAAGGCCTGAAGAACAGCCGCGCGATCAACTTCCTGAAACTACGTGCCGGTTACTCCACTTCTGCAAACTTTGGTTTCCCATATTCCACCCGTGCGGTGCTGAATATCAATACCAATACATTTGTGGATCGCGCTGGTAACATTCTCAACTCCAACAGCATTTCCAACAGGCTGGCCAACCCCAACCTGAAACCTGAATTGCTGCAGGAAATTGAGGCCGGTGTAGAGGGTCGCTTCTTCAACAACCGTTTCAACCTGGACTTTACGTATTATAACCGGGATTCGAAAGATCAGATCCTCGATCGCGAGCTGGATCCTTCCACCGGTTTTACCGTTACTTCCATCAACGCGGGTTCGGTTCGTAACTATGGTTATGAGATCGCTGCCGGTGTGAATATTGTTCGCACACGCGACTGGAACTGGCAGGTAGACGTAAACTACTTCCAGAACCGCAACAAGGTTTCCCTGCCTGCTGATATCAAGCAGATCGTGACCGGCGGTTTCACCGATGAAGGTACGTTCGCCATCGACGGCAAGCCCCTCGGTATCATCCAGGGTTACTATTTCATCCGTGACTCAGGTTCTACCGCCGTTAATGCTGCCGGTAAGGAAACCGGTGCATATATCGTAGACAACAACGGTAACTATATCCCGTCTACCGGTATCGGCATCCTCGGCGACCCGAACCCCGATTTCAAAATGGCTGCCATCAGCACCCTCTCTTACAAAGGCATTACCTTCCGTATGCAGTGGGATTATACACATGGCGGTGACATTATTTCTTATTCCGCAGGTTCTGTTATCGGCCGTGGCTTGTCCAAGGATACCGATTTCGACCGTCAGCAGATGTTGATCCTCCCGGGTGTGAAGCAGGACGGAACCCCAAACAATATCATGACCAGTGCATCCCAGGCATATTTCACCAACCTGTCCGGCTTCTTCGCCACAGATGTGATCGTGTATGATGCAACCGTGATCCGCCTCCGGGAATTGTCGCTGTCCTACGCTGTACCTGCAAGTGTACTGAGCAAATCGCCCTTCGGCAGTTTGAGCGTTACGTTCTCAGGTCAGAACCTGTGGTACAATGCACCCAACACACCTGAATATGTGAACCTCGATCCTGAAACGAACAGCCTTGGTGTAGGAAATAACCGCGGCCTGGAATACCTGACCGGTCCTACTTCCAAACGTTACGGTGTGAGTGTAAGGGTAACTTTCTAACCTTTAAATTGCGTGTAACATGAGACTTAAAAGAATATTAATCCTCGCTTTGACCATTGCAACCCTCGGGGCCTGCAATAAGAAGCTGGATGAGTTGCTGGTAAATCCCAACTCACCCGATCCGGCTTCAGCCAGTGCATCGCTCTACCTGACCCAGACGCAGTTGAGTTTTGCTGATTTCTTCAACTCAGCATCCAACTTCGGCGGTGCGGTGAGCCGTATGTATAACATGGGTTCCTTTACCTACCTGAATGCCTATTCTCCGGAATCCTTCAACGGAATCTGGTCGTCTGCATACACAGGCGTTTTCAAGCACGTGAATGCCCTGCTTCCGATTGCGGAATCGCAGAAGAACTGGGTTGACGTAGGTATCGCCAAAACCCTGAAGGCCTACACCATGATTACCTTGGTGGACATCTTCGGAAATATCCCGTATACGGAAGCCAACCTGGGTTCTGAAAACACGAACCCGGCCGTTGAATCCGGCGCGGATGTGTATGCTAAAGCGCTGGTATTGCTGGACGAAGCCATTGTGGCTTTAAACACTACGCCCGTAAACGTGTACCCAGGGACCAACGACCTGTTTTTTGGAGCAACAAATGCAACTGGAGCAGGACGCTGGATTACAGCCGCCAAATTGCTCAAGTTGCGGGCCCTGATGACCACGCGGCTGGTAGATGCCAGCGCAGCAGGTAAAATCAACGCTCTTCTGGCTGATCCTGAAGTTACCCGGTCATATGGCAATGCTGCTTATGATTTTGAGTTTAAGTATTCAACTAAGCAGACAAACCCCAACAGCCGCCACCCCCGCTATAATGCAAACTATGCTGCAACGGGCAATGCCGGCGATTACATGTCGATTTTCTACATGTGGACCCTGGTTCAGGAAAAGGGAACCGGTGTGAATAGTGATCCCAGGCTCCGTTATTATTTCTATCGCCAGACTACGAACAATGCATCGGTGAATGAGAATAGTATGTCTTGCTTTTATGCCGCAGCGCCGGCGCATTATCCGCCAGGAACGCCATATTGCTACCTGGGCAATGGATATTGGGGACGTGATCATGGTGATGGTTCCGGTATTCCCCCGGACGGGAACCTGCGTGCGACCGTAGGTCTTTATCCCGCAGGTGGTGATTTCGACCGCAACCAGGGTACCCGTGTTGCCCTCAACCGGGGTGGACAGGGAGCCGGTATCCATCCGATCTGGCAGCGTGCGTTTACTGATTTCCTCCTCGCTGAATCTGCGCTGACTTTGGGTACCGCAGGTGATCCCGCTGAACTGCTGAAAACGGGTATTGAGAAGTCAATGGCAAAAGTGATTGGGTTTAACGGTGCCATCGGCGCTGCCGTTGATACAACTGGGTACCGCCCCGACGCTGCCCGTATAGCTGCTTATGTGAACAAGGTGCTTGCTGCTTACAATGATCCTGCTGCGACACAAGCGGTTAAGTTGGATATTATCATGAAGGAATGGTATATCGCCGCCTGGGGTAATGGCATGGAAGCATATAATAACTATCGCCGCACCGGAAAGCCTGGTAACATGCAGCCAACCCGTTTGGAAGCATCCGGCGATTATACTCGCTCCATGCTGTATCCCGCTTCTTATGTCAACCTGAACCAGACGGCACAGCAGAAAGCCAGCCCGGCAGTCCAGGTATTCTGGGATAACAATCCTCCAGGCTTCATCAAATAAAAAAAAAGAGTATGAGAAGAATAATCACATCAATCAGCCTTTTGGCTATCATAGCCTACGGCTCTTCCTGTAAGACGGAGGATATCGTGCAGGACGTAACAACACTAGGCATTGGTTCCTATGTGAAACTTGTGTCGAAAAATGACGGTATCATCGATGCCACCAACCCAGCTGGTACGAGTGCTTCGGTGAAAGTGTCGGAGTACGGACCGGAGCAGGAAAAAGTGGTAGTATATGTATCTAAAGGTACGCGTACACCAGACCGTTCCAAATGGGTCCTGGTCAAGGAAGTACCCGCTTCTGCAGCTCGCGAGTATGATATTGCGGTAACGGGCGCTGAGATTGCAACCGCCTTGAGTACGACGCTTGCCCCCGGTGATATATACACCATTTACAATTCCGTCATCACCAAGGATGGTGAACGTTTTGACCTGGGGAATATCAATACCGAGGTTGCGGGCAATCCGAACTATAATTTCGCCCTGACCTTCCAGGCAACGGTGGTTTGTCCCTTCATCCCAGCGGATGCTGCAGGAACATATACCATTACGACGGATGGCTGGGACGGCGCGACAGGTGAAACGGCTACGATTACGGCAACGGCCAACAGTGCAACGGTGACCTATATGTTCCCGTACGCAGCGAATCCGGGTTTTAACCCGGTGGTGGTTACCGTTAACCCGGCTACGGGTTCGGCTACCGTGTCCAAGCAAACCTACGGAAGCTATGGAACAGGATTTGAGAATTTCACCGCTCAGGGTACTGGTTTCTTCTTTTCCTGCACCGGATTTCTCGATCTTAACCTCCAGCACATTTCAGGCGGTGGTACCAATTATGGTAACTATATCCTGAGGATGAAAAAATAGGAAGATCATCTCCCATAAAAAAACCCTGGCGTTTGCCGGGGTTTTTTTTATGTAGTTCATGGTTCATGGTTCGTAGTTCATGGTTTGGGGCTGTCCTCCATGAACTACGAACCATGAACCACGAACCGGCTGTTTCTGTCAACTGTCAACCAACAACTACAATCTTATTTCCTCATCCTGCGCGTCGAAGAAATGGAATTCAGTGAGGTGGTAATTGTTGTTGGCTTCAATGCGGATTTTTTGCTTGAATTTCCAGCTCCATCGGCGGCGGATGGAGATCAGTCCCTTGGTGAGGTATGCGTACAGGATGGGATGGACCGCTACCTTGAGTCCCTTATGCTTCTGCATGGAGAGATAGCTAAGGTTTTTCTCGATTTCATCTTCCAGGATCAGCGCGGAGGAAATCTTCCCGGTACCCTGGCAGGAAGGACAGACTTCCTGCGTATTGATGCTCATCTCCGGCTTCATACGCTGGCGCGTAATCTGCATGAGACCAAATTTTGATATCGCCAGGACAGCATGCTTGGCCCGGTCGATCCGCATGAAACCTTCCATGGCTTCGTGCAGGCGCTTCTTGTTATCGGGGAGTTTCATGTCTATGAAATCCACGACAATAATACCGCCGATATCGCGGAGCCTGAGCTGTCGGGCGATTTCTTCAGCCGCTTCCAGGTTTGTCTGCAGGGCGTTCTCTTCCTGGTTATTGCTAACGCTCTTGTACCCACTGTTTACGTCTATGACGTGCAGGGCTTCCGTATGTTCGATGATCAGGTAAGCGCCACTGGGCAGGTTGACTGTCTTGCCGAACGCTGCTTTGACCTGTTTGGTGATCCCGAACTGGTCGAAGATCGGGGAGCCGTTGTGATAGTAGGATACGATATCGGCCTTGTGGGGCGCGATCTTTTGAATATAGGTGCGGGTATCGTTATACAGGGCCTTGTCGTTCACCACGATCTTGTTGAAATCCTCATTCAAGAGGTCCCTCAGGATGCTGGTGGTCTTGGTTTGTTCGCTGAGAATTTTAGCCGGGGCGGAAGCACCTTTCATGTTTTGCTGCAGGCTCTTCCAGCTGGCGAACAGGTTGCTCAGGTCCTCATGCAGTTCTGCCGTGTTCTTCCCTTCGGCGGCCGTGCGAACGATTACACCAAAGTTCCGGGGTTTGATGGACTCCACAATCTTTTGCAGCCTTCGTCTTTCCTCCGATGAGTGGATTTTGCGCGAAACCGCGATCACATCATTGAAGGGGGTGAGTACTACAAAACGGCCAGGCAGGGAAATTTCGCAGCTCAGGCGGGGGCCTTTGGCGGCGATGGGTTCCTTGAGGATCTGCACGAGGATATTCGGCTTTTGGCCCAGCACCTCGGTAACCTTGCCCGTCTTGATGATTTCAGGCTCCGTTTCGAATTTAGAGAAGTCAAATCCCTCCGGGCTCTTATCTTGCATCGCCATCTGGGTGAACTTGAGCAGGGAGCGCGCATAGGGGCTCAGGTCAGTATAATGCAGGAAAGCGTCTTTTTCAAACCCCACGTCCACAAATGCCGCGTTCAGGCCGGGGATGAGCTTTTTTACCTTACCCAGGTAAAGATCGCCCACGGCAAAACTGGCGTCTGCTTTTTCATTGTGCAGTTCCACCAGCTTTTTATCCTCGAGCAGGGCGATTTCAACACCCTGGGGAGCAGCATTTATTATGAGTTCTTTATTCAAGCGTCAGGCACTTTAATACATCCGCAACACAGGTGAACATACCGGATGGACTGTTGTGCGAGGATTTGCGGGAAGTATGGCAGGCAATCCTTCGTATACAGTCGGACTGGACCCAACCATCCGGTTGGGTCCCATCACAGGAAATTACTTATTCCTTTTCTTGTGACGGTTCTTCCTCAGCCTTTTTTTACGCTTATGGGTGGCGATTTTATGACGTTTTCTTTTTTTACCGCAAGGCATAATGCTTTGATTTAATACCGTTAAAAATTATTTCAATGACTTTATCTTTTCGTCAATGGCCCGGACGATCTCGGGGTTTGTCACCCTGGTCCTGGCGGTTTCATACCAGCGGACCGCTTTTTCCTTTTCGCCCATTCGTTCGTAGGTTTCTGCAAGCAGGAAGACTACTTCCATATTTCCGGGTTCACGGCGGGCTACCACTTCAAATCTTTCGGTGGCTTTGTCCAGTTGCCCGGAAATCATGCCCCCATAACCCAGCATAAACTGCGCAAACATGTTGGTGCTGTCGCGCTGTGCCACTTCCCGGATCGCCATGATACCTTCCATGGGAGGGGCATCGCCGCCGCTGCCAAAAAAATAGGTGCTTCCAAGGCCAACTTTAGCCGAATCGTTGGCTGGGTTCAGCGCAAGGGAACGGGTGAAGAGATCTTTCGCCTGGATGGCCATCCAGCGTTGAATCGAATGGTCTGCAACGCCGCGGAGCTCCTCCAGGTAGGAATGGGCGGCAAAGTTGAGGTTTTTTTCAGAATTTTCCAATTTAGCCTTTTCGCCCAGGTACCAGAGGTATGGCTCGTACACCCTGGCGCTGTCTTTCCAGAAAGCCGCCAGCTGTCCATAGATGTTGATTTTCTGGGAAACCAGATCGCCCCTGGACAGGCTGTTTTCCAGGGCGGTGACCCTGGTGGCCTGTGAGGGGCTGAGTTTTTGCCTGGCCTGCCTTAAAATTTCATCGATGGCAACCGCTTCATGGGCGGCTTCCCCTGCCAGGGCCGCCGCGGCAGTTTCTGTGGTTCCCTTAGGAAGGGGCTTTGTTCTTCCGAAAAAATACAGGCTGAAAAGTAAGATGATGCCGCTACCTGCAACAATCCACTGTTGCTTGTTCAAGTTATTATCGTTTAACCGCGAAGTTAACGAGCTTCGGCCATTTCTTCTGCGCCGTCTTCGCTAATCGTGGCATCGATCTGTAATTTCTTCACTTCCTGGACAAACTCCTTGGCGGGTTTAAAAGCAGGAATGAAATGGGCCGGGATATGAACGGCCGTATTCTTTTTGATATTACGACCTATTTTTGCCGCTCTTTTCTTGGTAATGAAACTGCCGAACCCGCGGATATAGATATTTTCACCCTGGGAAAGGGATTCTTTCACTTCTTTGAACATCGTTTCCAGGGCTACCAGAACGTCTACCTTGGGGATGCCTGTTTTTTCGGCAATGTTGTTGATTAAGTCGGCTTTTCTCATTTTGGGCGATTTTTTCGGAAAATGGGATATGTTGATTTTAAATTGGTTGTTCCCCCAGGGGGACCCGGGCCAAAGGCCCGGAACCGGCGATAAAATTAATAAAATCAATTAATTATAAGCGCTATCGGTGTATAATGAACGGACTTTTTTAAGAAAAATTGTATAAATGAACAGAAATCTATGCCATCCGGCACCCTAATAACCTGAAAACAAATGATTTCTCAATTCACATCACTCCTCATGCATTGGCACCGGCATGAGAATACACGCCAGATGCCCTGGAAAGGGGAAAAGGATCCCTATCGCATATGGCTAAGTGAAATCATCCTTCAGCAAACCCGCGTGGAGCAGGGATGGGAATATTATGAGCGATTCATCCGTTGCTATCCCACCATCGCAGACCTGGCTGCAGCGCCGGAGCAGGAGGTCTTCAAACTATGGGAAGGACTCGGTTATTACAGTCGCTGCCGGAACCTCATCCATACGGCCGGCGTGCTCATGGATCGTTTCGGGGGCCGCTTTCCGCGGACCTATGAGGAAATCCTCTCGCTCAAAGGGGTGGGAACCTATACCGCCGCCGCGATCGCTTCCTTTGCCTTTGACCTTCCGCATGCGGTGGTTGACGGCAACGTGATCCGGGTGCTGAGCCGGATCTCCGGATGGGAGGAGCCGGTGGACCAGCCCGGTACCCGGCGAAAAATCAATGAATTGGCTGAAAAATTGCTGGACCGGACCAATCCCTCATCCTATAACCAGGCGATGATGGATTTCGGGGCTACGGTCTGCAAACCGCAAAATCCCCTCTGCGCTTCCTGCCCCATGCAGCTGATCTGCGAGGCGCACAGGTTGGAAAAAGTTACCCGGATTCCCCTCAAAACGGTCAAGCCGGCGAAAAAGTCAAGGTGGTTTTATTACTTCCTGGCATCGGCTGGAGGGAAGGTCCTTGTCAGGGAACGAACCGGCCGCGATATCTGGAAAAACCTGTACGAACTTGTCTTGGTGGAGTCCGACCGGTCGCTTACGGACACCGCCATACGTAAACATCCTTCCATCCGGTCCTGGCTGCCCGCTGAACATACCGCGGTTGAAGAAATTTCGGCGCTGAGATCACAGCAACTTACCCACCAGCATATCCGGGGGAAGTTTATCCGAATCAGCGTAAAAAAGGGCGTAAAAGAGATTCCGGACGGCTATCGCTGGGTAGGCAGGAAGGAATTGAAGCTGCTGGCTTTTCCGAAATACATCATTTCTTATTTACAGGAAAATAGGTACATTTAAATACGCAAGCAGGATAGGAAAAGATTGAATGAATAAAATATAAATCGTATGCGCGGCGTAAACAGGGTGATGCTGATTGGCAACCTGGGCAAGGACCCGGATGTACAGTTTCTGGAAGGGAATATCGCGGTGGCCAAATTCCCCCTTGCCACCACCGAGACATATAAGGACCGGACAGGAAAGTTGATTTCACAAACCGAATGGCATACTGTTGTCCTCTGGAGGGGATTGGCGGAACTGGCGCAGAAATACCTGCATAAGGGCAGCCTGATCTATGTGGAAGGGCGGCTTCGGACCAGGAACTGGGACGATAAAGAAGGACATCGGAAGTTTGCCACGGAAGTGGTTGGGGATAACCTGATCATGCTGGACAAGCGTGCGGACGGCAGCGGGATGCCGGGCGGCCCGGGCGGGCCTGAGGAAGATATCCCGGGACCGTCAGACGCGCCACCCGCTATGGACTTTTAATGCCGGTATGAATTATGTATGTTTGTGACCGGAATACAGGCAGGCCGTGAGGACCTGCCTTTGTCATGAAACCCGGGTATTCCCATTGTTGAACCAAACATTATCCTTTGAACGAGGACCTGCTGACCGTCTTTCTGGCTCCATCTCCTTTTTCCGTGATACTGGCAGTATTGCCCCAGGCCGCGATGACCATCATCGTGTTCTTACTGCTGTTGCTCCTGATGATGTCATTCATGGTGTCTGGTGCGGAAGTAGCCCTCTTCTCCCTTTCCTTTAAGGATATCAACCTGCTTAAAACCAAGCAGCTGCCGGCTGCCCGCCGCATCCTCAAGTTGCTGGATGAGCCCAGGGTCACCCTGGCATCGCTGATGATCGCCAATATCGTGATCAACCTGGCCATCATCATCATCTGCAATTTCCTGGTGAACAGCTGGATGGATACGGAATCCAATTTCTTTTTCTCCCTTTTTGTCAAGGTCGTCCTGGTCAGCACCCTGCTGGTGCTTTTTTCCGAAACACTGCCCAAAGTGTGGGCCGCACAGAATAACCTTCGCTTTGCATATTATGCTTCTTCGATTGTGCTTGGAATACATACCGTTTTCCGCGGCCTCAGCCTGTGGATGGTTGGTTTCATGGACCGGATTGAAAAAACGCTGGGCGGTTCAAGGACAACGGCCTACAGCCTGGAGCAATTGGACCAGGCCATCGACCTGACCACACCACAGGACGCCAGCGAAGAGGAGAAGAACATCCTAAAAGGAATAATCAAGTTCGGTCATATCACGGTCCGGCAGGTAATGAGGTCGAGACTCGACGTGCATGGCGTGGAAGCATCCACTACTTTCCCGGAACTGATTAAACGTGTGGAGGAACTTCACTATTCCAGGCTGCCCGTTTACCAGGGTAACCTGGACCAGGTTGTTGGAATCATACATACCAAGGATATCATCCCGCACCTGCAGGATCCGGCCGAATTCAACTGGCAGGCCATGATCAGGCAACCTTACTTCGTTCATGAAAACCGCCTGATTGAAGACCTGCTGCAGGAGTTCCAGGCCAAGCGCATCCACTTTGCGGTGGTGGTGGACGAGTTTGGCGGAACCGAAGGGATTGTCACGCTGGAAGATATCCTGGAGGAAATCATCGGCGATATTCGCGATGAGTTTGATGACGAGGAAAGCCCCAACGCCAAGCTGGACGATAACAACTTTGTTTTTGAAGGAAGGACAATGATTAACGACGCCTGTCGCATGATGGGCCTCGGCGTGGATACTTTTGACGAGGTTCGGGGCGACAGTGAAACCATGGCCGGTTTGTTGCTTGAACTCACCGGCGAAATCCCGGCGGCGGATCGCGAGATCGTGGTGGGTGATTTCCTTTTCAAGGTCCTCGAAATTGAAAAAAACCGCATTCAGAAAGTCAGGGTAACCATAGTACAGCCCCAAGCGTGATATGATGAAATATGTCCTCAGTATTTTTCTTTTCATGACCGGCATTTTCTTAATTGCCTGCAACAGCACATACACACCAAGGGAAAAAGGATATTTCCGCATAGACTTCCCGGAAAGGAAATACCGTCTTTTTGACGAACCCGGTTACCCGTATACGTTTGAATACCCGGTTTATGGCGTGATCACGAGGGACAGTACCCTCTTTGACGATAATCCTGATAATCCTTACTGGATCAACCTTGATTTCCCGGAATTCCGTGGGCGGGTGTACCTCAGTTATAAAACCATCGGCGGTAGTTCCGTGTACAAGATCAAGACGGACCAGGGATATAAGGATTCAACCGTCCGCAACACTTTTGAGGGCCTGCGCGAGGAAGCGTATCGAATGACCTACAAGCATACCCTCAAGGCCAGCGGCATCGTGGATTCCCCGCTGTACAATCCGCAAGGGGTTCCGGGCATCTATTTCAAGGTGGAAGGCAATGCGGCCACGGCCCGCCAGTTTTACCTGACGGATAGCAGTAGTCATTTCCTGCGAGGCGCTTTGTATTTTGATACGGCACCCAATTCGGATTCATTAGCCATAGTGAATGATTTCCTCCAGGAAGACATGCTGCACCTGATCCAAACCCTGCGCTGGAAAAAATAGCCGCCGACCAGACCGGCCTCCGCGCAGGATTGCCTACTTTTGGGTAAATCTTACCAATTGATAGCGATCGATAGTGTACTGATCAGTGAGGATGTTGTGGAAGCCCAGTTTGTCTGCGATCTTTCGAAGTGTAAAGGTGGTTGCTGCGAGGATGGGGATGCCGGCGCACCGCTGACCGGGGAGGAACTGGATGAAATCAGGAACGCGTACGAAAAGGTAAAAGACCTTATCCCCAAAGAGGGCCTGCAGGAAATTGAAAGGACAGGCCTGTACCGTTATGATAAGGAATTCGGGTGGGTTACCCCAACCGTGAACGGTGGTATCTGCGCTTATGGTTTCAGGGACGAAAAAGGAATTATCAAGTGCAGTTTTGAAGAAGCCTATAACCGGGGAACCATTCCTTGGAAAAAACCCATTTCCTGTCATTTATACCCCATCAAGGTGAAGAAAAGCAAATACGAGGGTTACGATATGATGAACTATGAGCCCCGGGAAAGCCTCTGCAGCCCGGGATGCGCCCAGGGGAAGAAATTGAAAGTGCCCGTGTTCCGTTTCCTGAAAGAGGCCATCATCCGCAAATACGGACTGGAGTTCTATGAAGGACTGGAAGCGGTTTTTGAACGTAAGTGAGATTTCGGAATTGGGAATTAAGGGTAGAACAAGGCTCATCCCTGGAACCCAGGCCGCGGACTGCCTGGAAAACCCCGAATCCCGATCATTGAACATAGAACCTTGAATATCAATCCCATGTCAGATTCTTCATCCACATTCATGGCCAAAAGCACCGTGCGGGCAAGCGACCTGGAACACCGCCGGAAGATTAATTTCAACATCGGGAAATACAATGCAGTCGTTCCCCAGGGCAAGAAGCAGTTCACCGATGTGGAGGCTGCGAGGCGGATGGCCAAGAATATCAAGTGGAAAACGATGGAGAACCTCGATGGGATGCTGGAAACATTTGAGCGGAATTTCCAGGCCAGGGGAGGCCGGGTGATCTGGGCGGAAACGGCAGACGAAGCGCAGGCAGCTATTCTTTCCATTTGCAGGGAAAAAAATTGCAAAAGCGTTGTCAAAAGTAAAAGTATGGCAACGGAAGAAATCCATCTCAATGATTTCCTGTCGAATGCGGGTATCGAATCCGTGGAAACCGACCTGGGTGAATACATACAACAACTGGACGATGAGCCTCCATACCATATCGTTACGCCAGCCATGCACAAAAGCAAGGAAGATGTAGCCAGGCTTTTTGCGGAGAAACTGGGGACTTCGCCCAGCCTCAGCCCCGAGGAAATGACCCTGGTGGCCAGGCACCGTCTGCGCGGCAAATACACAAGCGCTGAAGTGGGGATCACGGGGGCCAATTTCCTGGTGGCGGAAACCGGCAGTGTGGCTGTCACCGAGAATGAAGGCAATGCCCGGCTTAGCTGTGCATGGCCCAAAACACATATCGTCTTATGCGGACTGGAGAAAATCATTCCTTCCCTGCAGGACCTGGCCCTTTTCTGGCCCTTGCTGGCTACCTATGGTACCGGTCAGCAGATCACCGTCTACAATACCCTGGTCAGTGGTCCGCGACAGGTAGGAGAAACAGACGGGCCGGAAGAAATGATCGTCATACTGCTCGATAACGGGCGTACAAATATTCTTTCCAGTCCCAAGAGCCGTGAAAGCCTGTACTGTATCCGGTGTGGCGCTTGCCTGAACGCATGCCCCGTATATAAAAATATCGGCGGACATAGTTATGGCACCACCTACAGTGGCCCGATCGGCAGTGTCATCACGCCGCACCTGCGCGGCATGGAAGAGTGGAAGCACCTCAGTTATGCGTCTTCCCTGTGCGGGAATTGCACGGAAGTCTGTGCCGTAAAAATCAACCTGCATGAACTGCTGCTGGAAAACCGCTACGAATCCGTGGAAACAGGCCAGGGCAACATGGCGGAGCGGGTTGCGTGGAAAATGTGGAAGCAGGCTTCCCTGAGCCGCAGCCTGATGAATGCGGGTAATGGCAAGCTGAAAAACTGGGTCGTGAACCGGCTTTTTACGGGCTGGAAAAGACAGCGTGCAGGACTGGATTTTGCAGCACGAACGTTTAACCAGCAGTGGCGGGATCGAAACGACGCCAGCCTGTCCGCAGAAAGATGAGCCTGAGGCCGCACCAAACTACCGCTTTCATGCTGCTGATCTATTCCGGTTCCGATACCCCTCGCCTGCAGTATATTCTCCGTGTACTGTTTCGTGAAGTCTGTAAGCTGGACTACCGGTTAACGACAGACCGGCTTCGCTTTGAAAACCACAACGGGCCCAGGCTCAGCTACGCACGCAACAGGATAACCGACAATGAATTTTTCCTGCCTGCCTGCGGCCTGCTTTCGGAAACGGGTGTGCGGGAACAGGGGATTGAGGTTCGCAAGGATTTTGACTACCCGTTTTTCTTCGGCATACCGGGCGGGGATTTTCCCTTTGACATTTTTTCAGCGTCGTTTTACCTGGTCAGTCGCTACGAAGAATACCTGCCCCATCAAAAAGACAGCTATGGTCGTTATGACCCCAGGCAGTCTTTGGCTTACCGGGAAGGCTTCCTCGAAAGGCCGCTGGTCAATGAATGGATGAAGACTTTCAGACAGGCCATACGAAGCCGGTTTCCCACCCTTTTCCTGCCCGAGCCCATATTCCGTTTTATTCCCACCTATGACATTGACGTGGCCTTCGCTTACCGCTGCCGGGGAGCCGTTCGCGGTGCAGGAGGATGGGTGCGAGACCTCCTCAACGGCAACTTCACGCAGGTGTCCCAACGGTTTCGGGTAGTCGTAAAAGGCGCGCGTGATCCCTACGACGTGTATGAATGGCTGGACGCCCTGCATATACGGTACCGCCTTCGCCCCATCTATTTCTTCCTCCTGGCAGACAGGCAGGCTGGATATGACAGGAATATTGATCCCCGGGAGCCGGCGTTCCGCGCACTGGTGCGGTATCATGCGATGGGTTACGCGATGGGTATCCATCCATCCTGGCAAAGCGGCGATAACGCGTTGCTTCTGGCGTCTGAAAAGGCCCGGATGGAAGATTTCGCGGGCAGGGAGATCACCGCGAGCCGGCAGCATTACATTCGCATGAACCTGCCGGATACCTACCGGAGACTTGCCACGTTGGGTATACAGGATGACTATTCTATGGGATACGGTTCCATGAACGGATTCAGGGCTTCCCTGGCGTCTGCATATACATGGTATGATATTCAGGAGGAATATGCTACCGGCTTGCGCATACACCCTTTTTGTTTTATGGATGCCAATGCCCTGTTTGAAGAAGGCCTGCAACCGGGACAGGCATTTGAAGCGCTGCAACATATGCATGGCCGCATAAAGCAAACCGGCGGAACCCTTTACACTATTTTTCACAACAATGTACTGGGCAGCCATTCGACGCATCCGGGATGGAAGGAAGTGTACGAGCTGTTCCTGGAAGAAGTGGTGTATTGGGATATATAGTTGACGGTTGACAGTTGACAGTTGTCGGTTGACAGTTGTCGGTTGACAGTTGTCGGACGTTAGTTCATCGTTCATGGAAAATACATCAACTGTCAGCCAAATCTTTGCGGAGTGCTGAGTGTGAACATCATCAAGCCGACAATTTCCACGAACCGTCAACTGTCAACTGTCAACCGTCAACCTCATTCCGCATGTTTCTTGAATCCCGTATTGACCAGGTAAACGCCGATCAGTGTAACGAGTGTTCCTCCTGCAATCCAGCCGTTCAGTTTTTCGTGGTTCAGCAATGCCCCAATGACAACTGCTACGATCGGGTTGATATAGGCGTATACGGATGCTTGCGCGGCTGGCAGTCGCTTTAACGCGTAGATAAAAGCTGCAAAGGTGATGATGGATCCGATAATGACGAGGTAGGCAATGGAAAGCCACGCGGGTGTAGGAATTTGGGCGATGGGAATATGCTGCCCGGTGACCCTTGCCGTGATGGTGAGGATGAGGCCGCTGAGGAACATCTGCCAGCCGATGCTGTAATAGGGATCCAGGTCCCGGGCATGCCGCACGGTGAACAGGGTGCCGAGTGCCCAGGTCATGGTGGCTATCACACCCAGGATGATGCCCAGGAAGAATGATGAATTAAAGAGGGCATCCAGGTAATCGTAAAAAATGATCAGGATGCCGGAGAAGCCCAGGATGAGCCCGATGCCGGTGGTGATGTTCAGCCGGGTGTCCCGGAACATGAAAAGGCTGAACAGGGCGATCCAGATGGGCGCAATCGCCCCGATGACGGCGCCCAGTCCGCTGGGAATGTACTGTACGCTCCAGGTGCTGAAGCCGTTGCTGATCACAAACATCAGCACGCTCATCCACGTGAAGCGGATCAACTGGCTCCAGTTCGGCCACTTAAATCCACGTAGCGCGAAAAAAGCCACGTATAATCCGCCGCCCAGCAGTTGCCGGATTCCGGCCAGCTGCAGTGCAGGCATATGTTCCACGCCTTTTTTGGACGCCAGCCAGGTGGTACCCCAGAAAAAAC
>Ga0114938_1001351_pt1 | contig 16814 bp, 14 predicted proteins | sample AshMeaBigSpring_FD_88675 | JGI IMG/M metagenome (GOLD analysis project Ga0114938, IMG submission 88675) | Groundwater microbial communities from Big Spring, Nevada to study Microbial Dark Matter (Phase II) - Ash Meadows Big Spring | ecosystem: Environmental > Aquatic > Deep subsurface >...
CTGTACGGCTCCGCCCCCGCCCTGGCGCTGGCCCAGGCGGCCCGGAACCACCCGGGACTGCTGGTCGCCGTGGTGGAGGACGTGCAGGCGGCAACGCGCCTGTCTGCGGGACTGGGCTTTTTTCTCGATGCAGATGCCAAGAACGGCGACATCCCGATCCTTGGCTTCCCGGACTGGGAGACCCTGCCCTACGACGTGTTCTCGCCCCTGCCGGAGCTCGTCTCCGAGCGTCTTCTGACCCTGCATCGGCTGCCGGGGCTGACTGGCAGGAGGGCCCGGGGCGTCCTGGTGGTGCCCGTCAGCACCCTCCTGCAGCGCCTGCCGCCACGGGAGTACGTGGACAGTCATTCGTTGGTCATCGGGGTCGGTGATCGGCTGGAGCTGGATGCGACGCGCCGCCGTCTGGAGCGGGCCGGCTACCAGTGTGTCTCCCAGGTCATAGCCCACGGCGAATTCGCCGTAAGGGGATCGCTCCTGGATGTCTTCCCCATGGGCAGTCCCGATCCCCTGCGCATCGACCTCTTCGACGACGAAATCGAGTCCATCCGAATCTTCGACCCGGATACCCAGCGCACCCGCGAAAAGGTCACCAGCATCCGGCTGCTCCCGGCGCGGGAATTCCCGCTCAGCGAGGAGGCAGTGAGTGCCTTTCGCCAACGCTACCGCGCACAGATGGAGGGCGACCCGCAGCGCAGCCTGATCTATCGCGAGGTGTCCGAGGGTCGCGCCCCCGGTGGCCTGGAATACTATCTACCCCTGTTCTTCGACGGCACTGCCACCCTGTTCGACTATCTGCCGGCCGGGGCCATGGTCGCCGAGGCCGAGGGGGTGCGCGAGGCGGCCATCGGTTTCCTGGCGACGGTGGAGGGCCGCTACGAGCAGCGCCGCCACGACATCGAGCGGCCGCTGCTACCCCCCAGGCGCATCTATCTCGACGGGGACGAGCTGACCGCCGCCCTCAAGGGCATACCCGGCGTCCTTTATCAGGCCGCGGAGCTGCCGGGGCGGCGCAAGGGGTTTGCCCAGGCATGCAACTTCGCCACCCGCTCCCTGCCGCCGCTGGCGATCCAGGCCCGGGCGTCAGAACCAGCGGCGGCGCTGAAGCAGCTCGTTGGCGAGCCCGGGCGGCGCGTCCTCTTCCTGGCGGAGAGCACCGGCAGGCGGGAGGTCCTGGCCGAGCACCTGCACGGCTTCGGCCTGCGCCCCAGGACGCTGGACGGCTGGCGCAACTTCCTCGACGCCGACGTCCCCCTGGGACTGACCGTCGCTCCCCTGGAACAGGGGCTCCTGCTCGAGGACGAAGGTCTGGCGTTGGTCACCGAGACCCAGCTCTACGGGGAGCGGGTCCGCCAAGAGCGCCGCCGCCGCGCCAGGGAGCGCGACGGCGAGGCGGTGGTGCGCAACCTGACCGAGCTGCACCCGGGGGCGCCGGTGGTCCACGAGACCCATGGAGTGGGGCGCTTCCTGGGGCTCCAGACCCTGACCATCGGCGGCATCCAGACCGAGCTGGTGGCCCTGGAGTACGCCCGCGGGGACAAGCTCTATGTCCCCGTCTCCTCCCTGCACCTGATCTCCCGCTACACGGGGGCGTCCCCCGAGGCGGCCCCCTTGCACCGGCTCGGCGGGGACCAGTGGGACAAGCTCAAGCGCAAGGCGGCCGAGAAGGTGCGCGACGTGGCCGCCGAGTTGCTGGAGGTCTATGCGCGGCGCGCCGCCCGCCTGGGGGTCGCCTGCCCCTCGGCCGGGGACGAGTATGCCGCCTTCGCCGCCGCCTTCGCCTTCGAGGAGACCCCAGACCAGCAGCGGGCCATCGAGGCCGTCCTCGCCGCCATGGCGGACCCCAAGCCCATGGACCTGGTGGTCTGCGGGGACGTGGGCTTCGGCAAGACCGAGGTGGCCATGCGCGCCGCCTTCATGGCGGTCCACGGCGGCCGCCAGGTGGCGGTCCTGGTGCCCACCACACTGCTCGCCGAGCAGCACTTCCAGAACTTCTCCGACCGGTTCGCCGACTGGCCGGTCAAGGTCGAGTCCCTGTCGCGCTTCCGTACCGCCAAGGAGCAAAAGCAGGTCCTCGATGGCCTGGCCAACGCCACCATCGACATCGTGGTGGGAACTCACAAGCTGCTCCAGCCGGGCATCCGCTTCAAGAACCTGGGGCTTGCCATCATCGACGAGGAGCACCGCTTCGGGGTGCGCCACAAGGAGAGCCTCAAGGCCCTGCGCGCCGAGGTGGACATCCTGACCCTGACCGCGACCCCCATACCCCGGACCCTCAACATGGCGATGGCGGGCTTGAGGGATCTCGCCATCATCGCCACGCCCCCGGTCGAGCGCCATCCCATCAAGACCTTCGTCACCACCTGGAGCGATGCCCTGATCCAGGAGGCGTGCCTGCGCGAGCTCAAGCGCGGCGGCCAAGTGTACTTCCTGCACAACGAGGTCGAGACCATCGAGCAGACCGCCGACAAGGTCCGCGCCCTGGTCCCGGAATCCCGCATCGAGGTGGCCCACGGCCAGATGCGCGAGCGCGACCTGGAGCGGGTGATGCGCGACTTCTACCACCAGCGCTTCAACATCCTGGTCTGCACCACCATCATCGAGAGCGGCATCGACATCCCCTCGGCCAACACCATCGTCATCAACCGGGCGGACAAGCTGGGGCTGGCCCAGCTCCACCAGCTTCGCGGCCGGGTCGGGCGCTCCCACCACCGCGCCTACGCCTATCTGATCGCCCCTCATCCCAAGGCGATGACCGACGACGCTAAGAAGCGCCTGGAGGCCATCGAATCCCTGGAGGACCTGGGGGCCGGCTTCACCCTGGCGACCCACGACCTGGAGATCCGCGGGGCCGGCGAGCTGCTGGGGGAGGAGCAGAGCGGCCAGATCCAGGAGATCGGCTTCAGCCTCTACATGGACCTCCTGGAGCGGGCGGTGGCGGCGCTCAAGGCTGGGCGTGAGCCCGAGTTGGACCGCCCCCTGGACCACGGGGCCGAGATCGACCTGGGCCTCCCCGCCCTGCTGCCCGGCGACTACCTGCCGGACGTCCACTCGCGCCTGGTCCTCTACAAGCGCATCGCCTCCGCCGCCAGCCTCGATGAGCTGAAAGAGCTTCAGGTGGAGATGATCGACCGCTTCGGCCTGCTCCCCCAACCCGCCAAGAACCTGCTGGAGATCACGGAGCTGAAGCTGCGCGTCCAGCCCTATGGCATCCGCAAGATCGAGGCGGGACCGGCGGGCGGGCGCATCCTCTTCGAGGCCGAGCCCAAGATCGACCCCATGCACCTGATCCGCCTCATCCAGCGCGAGCCCAAGGCGTTCAAGCTCGACGGCGGCGACAAGCTACGCTTTTTCCGCGACCTGGAGAACCCGGACACGCGCATCCGCGAGGTCGCCGGGATCGTTGCGCGGCTCACCGGCGCCTGACCCAGGGGGCTTGATCGCGTCCCGCCATCCCCGGATGGCGCCGTGGCGGCATGATCTTGACGGCCCGATGCCCACCCCTGGGCCGAGGTCGCTGGCTGCCAACGACCCGGAAAAAGGAGAACGGGCCACCGGCGACCGCCCGCGGCTCAACCTGGCAGGGTGCTGCGGATTACAGCCTCCTGGTGGGCGGCGTGTCTGGCGCGCCCCTCGATCTCCGGCAGGTCCAGCCCCGGGCGGTTGGCGTGATCGGTCAGGGCGTGGGCTCCGAGGTAACCGGGATCTCGTCGGGCGCCAGCCACACCACCTTGTCATCGCGCCACACCGCGACGGGGTTGCCCGCGCGCTTGTGCATGCGCAGCGCCTCCTGTACCGCCCGCTGCACCGCCCGCTCGATGCGATTCGAATCGCTCAGGATCGGGTCCAGGTCGGTCAGCTCCTCGCTCATCGGTGGGTCTCCAGCAGCTGATTCCAGACGTCCGGACGGGCGACATCGTCGGACGCGTTGCTTTTTCCCGTAGCGATCAGCCGCTGGCCGTCGACGGCGGCGGCGTTGTCGATCAACCACCAGCGGTCCGCTTGGGGACGATACAGCCGGACGAAGTTGTCCAGCCCGCGGGCATAGCGTCGGCGGATGACCGCCTCCGGCACGCTGTGTCCCCCCAAGCGCACACGCTCGGCCACCCTGGCAACGGCCATGTCGGGGCTCGGCAGCCACAGGAAGGCGAGATCGAAGGCGTAGCCGTCGGCTTGCAGACCACGGAGCCAAGGGAGATAGCCGCGGGTCGAGAGCGTCGTCTCGAAGGCGAAGTGCCGGCGGCGGGCGGCGAGCTGATGCAGGCGCTCCAGCATCACCCGCCCCGCCTGGAAGGCCACGGACTGGGTGTCGAAGGCTGACAGCCCCTGGGCGATCAGGTCCGCGTTCACGTACTCGGCCACCCCGAGCATATCCCGCAGCAGGGCTGGGGCCGCGGTGGACTTGCCCGCGCCGTTCGGGCCGGCAATGACGAATACATGCGGGCGACCCCTCACCGGTCCTCCCAGGTCAGGAACCGGCTGGTGTCGTCGCCGACGATGTCCACCACCTTCTCGAGCACCCTGTAGGTGCCAGGCTGCTCATAGGTGTGCGGGGCGCCTTCAAGATCGAGCTTGCCCACCTTGCGAGTGCGGTACGCCTGCCACTGGTGCATCAAGGTATCGTGCTGGAAGTCCAAGTCCACCGCCCTGTAGTCGATGTAGTCGGACCACTTGCGGATCTTCGCCCGCACCTCGTCCGGGATCAGGTCGGTGTCCGGGATGACGAAGTCCGAGAGCTGTACCTTTATCTGACGCCCCCCTTTCGCCTGGGGTGGGGGCGTCTCGCCCCCAGTTCCGGGGCGGGACGCCCCGGCTCCCGAGAGGGTGAGGGAAACCGCCTCCGCCTCCAGATGGGCCAGATCCCAGAACCGGACGTCCCCCCGCTCCACCGCTTGGCGCTCCATGACCTCTCGGGGGATATTGAGCAGTCGCAGGCGCGCCGCGTGGGTCTGTTTGGCCTGCTGCACCACCGGATCGTGTATGCCCATCTCCCGCTCCCGGCCCAGCACGTGCGGCTCGTGCTGGCCGAGCGCAACGGTCTCCGCCAGCGCCGCGTTGATCTGGGCGATGGTCACGGGCGCATCCACCGCACCCACGTGGACCATGGCGCCCCCCATGCGCCCGTGCACATGGGTGCCGGGCAGGGGCTGGGCGCGCTCGACGCCCGGTGGCGCAGGGCCTCGTCTACCAAGTGGCGCGGCTCCACATGGGCATCCTTGACCGTGCCCTCGCCGATCAAAGCCGGGTAGAGCACTCGGCAATGGCTGTCGAGGCACAGGACGTAGAAGACCTCCTCCGGTCGCCCTGCCATCAACGGAGCAACATACTCCATGACGGACTCGGAGCTGTCGAGCCTCGGGTTGTCACGAGTTACGCGGTCGTGAAAGTACCGGCGGGTCACCTGGGGGATCAGAGTCAAGAAAGCGGCGGCGCGCTCTCCTACCCCAGCGACTGTCGCCACATCGCTCGGATCGGCCTCCAGCACGGCGGACAGGCTCCCAAACCGCTGCATCAGCCGGTGGGCTATGGGATTCGTGTCTCCTCTCCGTATGACATGGAATAGCAACAGCTCCAGGACCTGGTGGTCATTGAACCCGTCCAACCCGGCGTCGAGGAAGCGAGCGCGGAGACGCCCTCGGTGTCCCTGGTGGAGAGGCGATGCGGTCCCGGTCGATACCATGTCAGGTCCCCCGGAGCAGTCTGGTGCTGGGTGGTCCAGGTGCGGTCAACCTTGGCGCAAAGGACCCCAGCCACCCGAATTGTGCCGCGTTGAGACCAGTTTGTCGCTTTTCTCTTGGGCTCGTGACCTGGGTCTTGGAAGCGCCAGCTTCCCGAGACCCAACAAAAGGAAAGGGCCGCGGGGTGTGACTCGCGGCCCTGCCGCCCGCCTCGAATCCGGCTCAGTTCTTGGTCTTGTCCACCAGCTTGGAGGCCTTGATCCAGGGCATCATCTCGCGCAGGCGCTCGCCGACGGCCTCGATCTGGTGCTCCTCGCCCAGGCGCCTCAGGGCCTTCATCTTGGGCGCCCCGGCCTGGTTCTCGAGGATGAACTCCTTGGCGAACTCGCCGGACTGGATCTCGCCCAGGATGCGCTTCATCTCCGCCTTGGTCTCGTCGGTGACGATCCGCGGGCCCCGGGTCAGGTCGCCGTACTCGGCGGTGTTGGAGATCGAGTAGCGCATGTTGGCGATGCCGCCCTCGTAGATCAGGTCCACGATCAGCTTGACCTCGTGCAAGCACTCGAAATAGGCCATCTCCGGCGCATAGCCGGCCTCCACCAGGGTCTCGAAGCCGTTCTGGATGAGCGAGGTCAGGCCGCCGCACAGGACCACCTGCTCGCCGAACAGATCGGTCTCGCACTCCTCGCGGAAGGTCGTCTCGATGATGCCCGCACGGCCGCCGCCGTTCGCCGACGCATAGGCCAGGGCGATGTCCCGGGCCTGGCCGGTGGCGTCCTGGTAGACGGCGATCAGGCTGGGGACGCCGCCGCCCTGCGTGTAGGTGGAGCGCACCAGGTGGCCGGGGCCCTTGGGGGCGATCATGATGACGTCCAGGTCCTCCCGGGGCTCGATCTGGCCGAAGTGGATGTTGAAGCCGTGAGCGAAGGCGAGGGCTGCGCCCTCTTTGATGTTGGGGGCGATCTGCTCCCGATAGAGCCTGGCCTGGTGCTCGTCCGGCGCTAGGACCATGACCACGTCGGCCCCGCGGACCGCCTCCTCGACAGACTTGACGTTCAGGCCGGCATTGGTCGCCTTGGCCGCCGAGGCGGAGCCGGGGCGCAGCCCCACGGTGACAGAGACGCCGGACTCCTTGAGGTTGTTGGCATGGGCGTGGCCCTGGGAGCCGTAACCGATGATGGCGACCTGGCGGCCCTGGATGAGGGAGAGGTCGGCGTCTTTGTCGTAGTAAACGTTGATGCTCATGGGGGGTCCTTGGGGATCCTTGGGTTGAAAAACGGGTGGGGTGCGGCCGCGTGCGACCAGCCGCCAAGAGGGCCGCCCGCTAGAGGGTCAGGCCCTTCTCGCCGCGGGCGATGCCGGTGGGGCCGGAGCGGACCACCTCGACGATGAGCCCCGTCGGGACCGCGCGGATGAAGGCGTCGAGCTTCTTTGGGGCCCCCGTCAGCTCGACCACATAGCTTACGTCGGTCACGTCGATGACCTTGGCGCGGAAGATGTCCACCAGGCGCTTGAGCTCCTCACGGTCGGGGCCCAAGGCGCGCAGCTTGGTGAGCATCATCTCGCGCTCGACATGGGGGCCATCGGAGAGGTCCAGCAGCTTGACCACATCTATGAGCTTGTTGAGCTGCTTCTTGATCTGCTCGACGATCTCGTCGCTGCCGGCGGTGACCAGGGTCATGCGCGACAGGGAGGGGTCGTCGGTGGGGGCGACGGTGAGGGACTCGATGTTGTAACCGCGGGCGGAGAAGAGCCCCGCCACCCGGGACAGGGCCCCGGCCTCGTTCTCCAGCAGGACGGAGATAATGTGTCTGTGCTCGCTCATATCAGGCCAGCTCCCGCTCCGGCGATAGGTGCATCTCGTGGTGGCCCTTGCCCGCCGCGATCATGGGATAGACGTTTTCCTTGGGGTCCACCAACACGTCGAGGAAGACAAAGCGATCCTTGAGGCCGAAGGCCTCGCGCATCGCCCCCTCAAGGTCCGCGGGTCGCTCGATACGCATCCCCACGTGGCCGAAGCTCTCGGTGAGCTTCACGAAGTCCGGCAGGGCGTCCACATAGGAGTTGGAATAGCGGCTCTCGTAGAAGAACTCCTGCCACTGGCGGACCATGCCCATGTAGCCGTTGTTGAGCAGGATCACCTTGATCGGCAGTCCATACTGCTTGCAGGTGGCCATCTCCTGGATGCACATCAGGATGCTTGCCTCGCCGGAGATACAGGCAACGGTGGCGTCCGGGAAGGCCAACTGCACCCCCATGGCCGCCGGCAGGCCGAAGCCCATGGTCCCGAGGCCCCCGGAATTGATCCACCGCCGTGGCTCCTCGAAGGGATAGAACTGGGCGGCGAACATCTGGTGCTGACCCACGTCGGAGGTCAGATACAGCTCGCCCTTGGTGACCTTGTAGAGGGTCTCCACCGCCATCTGCGGCTTGATCAGCTCGCTGCCGTGGTCGTAGTGGAGACAGTCCATGCGCCGCCACTCCTCGATCTTGCTCCACCATTCCGCGAGCCCGGGATGCTCTCCCGGGCGCTTGTGCTCGCGCAGCATGCGCAGCATGTCCTTGAGCACGCCCTGCACAGGGCCGACGATGGGTATGTCCACGCGGACATTCTTGGAGATGGACGACGGGTCCACGTCGACGTGGATGATCTTGGCGTGGGGGCAGAAGTGCTCGATCTTGCCGGTCACCCGGTCATCGAAGCGGGCCCCGATGGCGATGAGGGTATCGGTCTCATGCATCGCCATGTTGGCCTCGTAGGTCCCGTGCATGCCGAGCATGCCCAGGAACTGCTTATCCGTTCCCGAATAGGCCCCGAGCCCCATGAGGGTGCTGGTGATGGGGAAGCCGGTCTCGCGCACCAGCTCGCGCAGCTCCGCCGAGCCCTCGCCCAGGACCACGCCGCCGCCGGTGTAGATGACGGGCCTTTTGGCCGCCAGCATCAGATCCACCGCCTGGCGAATCTGCCCCTGGTGCCCGCGCTGGACCGGGTTGTAGGAGCGCATCTTGATCTCCCGCGGATACTCGTAGGGGATCTTGACGTTGGGATCGGTGACGTCCTTGGGGATGTCCACCACCACCGGGCCAGGGCGCCCGGTGGTGGCGATGTAGAAGGCCTTGCGGATGGTCAGGGCCAGGTCGCGCACGTCCTTCACCAGGAAGTTGTGCTTGACGCAGGGGCGGGTGATACCAACGGTGTCCACCTCCTGGAAGGCATCGCTGCCGATCACCGGGGTCGGGACCTGCCCCGACAGGATCACCATGGGGATGGAGTCCATGTAGGCAGTGGCGATGCCCGTCACCGCGTTGGTGGCGCCCGGCCCGGAGGTCACCAGGGCCACGCCGCATTTGCCGGTGGCCCTGGCATAGCCGTCGGCCCCGTGGGTCGCGGCCTGCTCATGGCGGACCAGGATGTGCTTGACACGGTCCTGTTTGAACAGGGCATCATAGGTATGGAGCACGGCCCCGCCGGGGTAGCCGAAGACGTACTCGACGCCTTCGTCCGCCAGGGCCTGGACAACGATCTCGCCCCCACTCAGTTCCACCTTGACGACCTCCGATCTGTATGCGACCGGCCCGGCGGGTGGGCGCGCATCGCAACAGAAAATAAGAACATGGCATAAAACGCAAAAAGCTACAGGAGAGTGGCTATCCCGGTCAAGCAGACTGCCGTGAGCGGGTGCGCCCACCGGCCCCGCCATCGATCGGTCGCCATCACCAACAGGGGCGACGGCCCCACCTCCCGCCCACGCCCGTCGGACCAGCCCCGCCGGGGTGGTTGCATCCGCAGCGCCCTGGCCGATAATCCCGCCTACCCGCGTCGCCGTCCAGGCCCGCCCCATGTCGTCACCGACACCACCTCAGTCGCGAGCGCCGCGCCGCCGGGCGCTGGCGGCCCTCCGCCGCCGGTACCGAGGCGCAGGGGACCAGGACTCCGCCGGCCCAGGCCCCGCAGCTCAGCCAGCTGGGAAAGAAAGGGACGTGCCGGCCCCAACCCCCGTAGGCCCGGCATCCACCCTGTCCCGGACCGGAATCTGACGTCGTGTTGAGCTACCGCCATGGCTACCATGCGGGCAACCACGCGGATGTCCTCAAGCACCTGGTCCTCACGCGTCTACTGACCTATTTGGCGCGAAAGGATAAGCCCCTCCGCTATATCGAGAGCCACGCCGGACCTGGTCTCTACCGGCTGGACTCCCCCCAGGCCCAACAGAATCTGGAGTACGACGGTGGCATCGGCCGGCTCTGGGACCGCCGCGACCTCCCGGCCGCCATCGAGGCCTACCTGGGGCTGGTGCGGGCCCTCAACCCCGATGGCAACCTGCGCCATTACCCAGGCTCCCCCTGGATCGCCCGGCAGTTGCTGCGACCGGTGGACCGCCTGGTCCTGCATGAGCTGCACAGCAGCGAGATCGGCCCCCTGAGGGACAACTTCGCCGGCGACCGCCGGGTCCAGGTGATCGAGGGCGACGGCTACCGCGGGCTGGTGGCCGCCCTGCCCCCCCGCGAGCGCCGTGGCCTGGTCCTGCTGGACCCGGCCTACGAGGTCAAGTCCGACTATCGCCAGGTGGCCGAGACCCTGGCCCTCGCCCATCGCCGCTTCGCTACAGGGGTCTATGTCCTGTGGTACCCGGTGGTGGAGGGTGGACGCAGGGACGACCTGGAGCGCGCCATCGCCCGAAGCGGCATCCCCCGTATCCAGCGCTACGAGCTGGGGGTGCGCCCGGCGGGGCAGGGTCCGGGGATGGGAACCAGCGGCCTGATGGTGGTCAACGCGCCCTGGGTCCTGATGGACGAGCTGCGTCCGGCCCTGGCCTACCTGGCCGATGTGCTGGGCGAGCTTGGCGCTGGCCACTTCAAGGCCGAAGAAATGATCGGGACGAGCCCCGCGGATCAACCCCGATCCACCCGGTAACTCAGCCCCGCCCCCGCTGGGGCTGCGCCGGCAGGGCCCCGGGCCAGTGCCGCGAGCCCCCCAGGCGCCCGGCCGGTAACCGCACCAGGAGTAGGACGAACAGGATCAGGGCATAGATCAGGGGCTCGAGCAGATCGGCCTTGACCAGCCACAGGTAGTGCACGACCGCCAGGATCGCGACGGCATAGACAGCCCGGTGCAGGGTCTGCCAGCGCCGGCCCAGCCGCCGCACCATGGCCTGCGTCGAGGTCAGGGCCAAGGGTACCAGCAGCACGAAGGCCCCGAAGCCAAGGGTGATGTAGGGCCTCTTGAGGACGTCCTCCAGGATCGCCTGCCCATCGAACCCCTGATCGAGCCAGAGGTAGGTCAGCAAGTGCAGGCTCGCGTAGAAGAAGGCGAAGAGGCCGAGCATTCGGCGGAAACGAATGGGCCAGGGGCGTCCGATGAGGCGCTTGAGGGGGGTCATGGCCAGGGTGACCAGCAGCAGGCGCAGGGCCCAATCGCCGGTGGTGTGGGTGATGGTCTCCACCGGGTTGGCCCCGAGGTCGTCCGCCACGGCGCCCGCCATTAGGAGGCCCAGAGGCACCAGGCAGAGGACAAAGACCAGGGGCTTGGCGACGGGTATCAGGCGCTCGGGTGTCATCCGCATCATGCTGCCTCAGTAGAACCGCTTCAGGTCCATGCCGGTATAAAGCCCAGCGACCTGGTCCGCATAGCCGTTGAACATTTTGGTCTCCTTCTTGGGGGCGAAGATCCCGGCGCCCACCATGCGTTCCCGCCGCTGGCTCCAGCGCGGGTGATCGACCTTGGGGTTGACGTTGGCATAGAAGCCATACTCGTCCGGCTGGAGCATGTTCCAGGCGGTGGGCGGCTGCGTGGTCGTGAAGCGGATGCGCACGATGGACTTGATACTCTTGAAACCGTACTTCCAGGGGACCACCAGGCGCAGGGGGGCCCCGTTCTGGTTGGGCAGGGTCTCGCCATAGAGCCCGGTGGCCAGAATCGTCAGGGGGTGCATCGCCTCGTCCATGCGCAGCCCCTCCCGGTAGGGCCAGTCGATTACCTGGCGCTTCTGCCCGCGCATCTGCTTGGGGTTGAACAGGGTCTCGAAGGCCACGTACTTGGCCTTGGCCGTGGGCTTGAAGCGCGCCAGCAAATCCCCCAGGGGAAAACCGACCCAGGGGATGACCATTGCCCAGGTCTCGACGCAGCGCAGGCGATAGATGCGCTCCTCCTGGGTGAAGCCGCTCAGGATGTCCTCGATGCCGATGCGGCCAGGGGCCTCGCACTCCCCGTCCACCACCAGGGTCCAGGGGCGTGTCTCCAGGGCCCCGGCGTAGCGGGCCGGGTCGCCCTTGTTGGAACCAAACTCGGTGAAGTTGCCGTAGCGGGTGATGTCCTCGTAGTCCGTCAGGGGCGCGTCGGTGCTGAAGCCGCTTGGGCGCAGATTGGGGATCGGCTGCCCCCGCCCCGGCGGCTTGTCCTTCGTCTCGGCCCCCTGCGGCTGATCCCAGGGCAGGAGCAGACCGCCGGCCGCCACCAGGCCAACTCCGGCGGCGGCGCGGATGAGCTCGCGTCGCCGGAGCCAGACCCCTGGCGGGGTGATCTCGGAGGCGGGAATATCGGAAGGGCGCTTGATCAACATCGAGTGGGCTCCTGGGTAACTGCGACTCTAGTCGTCCGGGGGGCCGATTGGGTTACAGGGGCCATGCGCTAGCCCTGACCTGACCCCGGCGGCCGCGTTCTCGAATCCTCCCTCGTGGCATCCAAGCTTGATCCCAGGGTCCGAGAGGCAACCCACCAGATCCTGGGGTATCCAAGGCCGACTTGAATCCCCGCGTCACAACCCCAGTCTGTGCGGGCCAGTTCTCAGCCCTCAAGGTAAACGCATGTCCGCCGATTTCGTACCGCAGAATGACCTCGAGCGCCGGCTCATTGCCGCCCAAGAGGGCCGCATCGAACCCCAGGACTTCATCCAGACCCTGCTGGGCTCCGAGGTCTTCATGCCGATCTATGAGAAGCACCAAATCGTCGGCTTTCAGACCGAGGATCGGGCCCGTCCTCTCAAGATCCAGACCGACGAAGGCGAGGTCCTAGTCCTGTTCACCAGCCCGGACCGGGCCAAGGCATTCGTGCGCGACTTCCCCGGCTATGGCGGCGGTCTGGTGGCGGAGTTCACCTGGGTCCTGGAGAAGCTGGGGCTCGGCTTCGGCATCGCGCTCAATCCCGGGCTTGAGTACGGCATGGACTTCGAGGCCCAGGACGTGGCTCAGATTGCGGCCCTGCACCACATCAACTGAGCGGCCGCGTTGGCTATGACCTGGCGGGTGCCGCTTTGGTTTCCTCGCGACCCTGCCTGGTGGGCGCAAGGCGCCGCCACCCGGGTCAGAGATCCCGCTAGACCATAAGATGCGGTTCGGCGGATCCGTGCCCAGTCTCTGGGGCACGGACGCCAAACCGGGGCCCGTGGGCGCAGCTCCTCTGCCGCGCCGGCCTCGGGGACAGAGACGCGGCGCGTAAATGGGTCGTCTCTGGCGCCCGGGACATGCCGGGTGGATCGGCGCCTCCCTAGCCGGCGGCCACCAGGGCCTGCTCCACGTCCGCGATGATGTCGTCCACGTGCTCGATGCCGATGGACAGTCGCACCAGGTCCTCCGAGACCCCGGCCCGGCCCAGCTCCGCCGCGGAGAGCTGGCGGTGGGTGGTGGTGGCGGGGTGGCAGGCCAGGGTCTTGGCATCGCCGATGTTGACCAGCCGCACGGCGAGCTGCAGGGCATCGATGAAGCGGGCCCCGGCCTCACGCCCGCCCTTGATCCCGAAGGACAGGATGGAGCTGGCCTTGCCCCCGTCCATGTACCTCTGCACCAGCGGGTAGTCTGGGCTGTCCGGCAGCCCGGCGTAGCGCACCCACTCCACCTTGGGGTGGCCCTTGAGGTACTCCGCGACCTTCACCGCATTTTCGCAGTGCCGGTCCATGCGCACCGCCAGGGTCTCGACCCCTTGCAGGATCAGGAAGCTGTTAAATGGCGAGATGGCCGCACCCATGTTGCGCAGGGGGACCACCCGGCAGCGCCCGATATAAGCCGCGGGGCCCAGGGCCTCCGTGTAGACCACGCCGTGGTAGGAGACGTCCGGCTCGTTGAGCATGGGGAAGCGCGCGGCATTCTCCGCCCAGGCGAACTTGCCGCTGTCGACCACGATGCCGCCGATGCTGGTCCCGTGACCGCCCATGTACTTGGTCAGGGCATGGACCACGATGTCGCAGCCATGCTCGAAGGGGCGGCAGAGGTAAGGGGTGGGGACCGTGTTGTCTACGATGACCGGGATGCCGTGGGCATGGGCCAGGTCGGAGATGGCCTTGAGGTCGGCAACGTTGCCCGCCGGATTGCCAATGGACTCGCAGAAGATCGCCTTGGTCTTGGCGTCGATCTGGGCGGTCATGCCGGCGATATCGTTGGGTGCCGCAAAGCGGACCTGGATCCCCAGGCGCGGCAGGGTGTGGGCGAAGAGGTTGTAAGTCCCGCCGTAGAGGGTGGAGACGGAGACGATGTTGTCGCCGGCCTGGGCGATGGTGAAGACCGCATAGGTGATGGCCGCCATCCCGGAGGCCAGGGCCAGGGCCCCTACCCCGCCCTCCAGGGCCGCGACCCGCTGCTCCAGCACGCTGGAGGTGGGGTTCATGATCCGCGTGTAGATGTTGCCCGCCACCTTGAGATCGAATAGGTCGGCACCGTGCTGGGTATCGTCGAAGGCGTAGGAGGTGGTTTGGTAGATGGGTGTGGCCACCGCCTTGGTGGTCGGGTCCGGGGCATAGCCGGCGTGGATGAGCTGGGTCTCGATCTTCATGGTGTTTTCCTTTGGTGGCTTGTCGTTGTGATGGGCCCCGCGGCGGCTCTGACGCCGTGCCGGACCGACCTGCATGGTAATTGCCGCCCAGGTGCCTGTCGATGCGCCGCTTCGGCGACCGGCCGACGGCGATTTCTGTTAGATTTGTGCAGCGATCGGGGGCGCCAGGGCGGCGCGGCTAATGTCCCTTCCCCGGAAGGGGCGGGAGGGGTTGAGTGCGCTCCCGGCGGGCTTTTTATCGTGTGGGCGGGGATTAGTACGATACGCCGAGCAGCGGGCAACCGGCGGGTGCCACCCGGCGGGAGGCCGATGAGGCCACCGGCAGCGTCTCAATGTGTGAGGACAGAAATATGATCGAGATTAAGCACAGAAGGACCGGGGAGGTGATCGAGGTCGTGGATGCCGATTCCCTGGTGGGGGCGGACCTGCGCGACATGCGCCTGGACGGGGCGGACTTCCGCGGCGCCGACCTGAGCGAGGCCAACCTGGAGTTCAGCGACCTCAATCAGGCCGACCTCAGCGAGGCGCGGCTGCACAACACCCTGCTCTACCGCGTCCACCTCAACGGGGCCGATCTCCATGGGGCCGACCTCAGCGGGGCCCGCATGGGCTCGGAGCACCCCTCCCGGGCAGCCAACCTCAACGCGGCCAACCTTAGCCATGCCATCCTGCGCGGCGCCGACCTGCGCAACGCCGAGGTCCGGCAGGCCAACCTGCAGGGGGTCGACCTGACCGGGGCGGACCTGCGCGGGGCCGACTTCAGCGGCAGCAACCTGTGCCACGTGGTGGCACGCAAGGCCCTGTTCATCCGGACCAACCTGCGCGATACGAACCTGTGCGGGGCGGACCTGCGCGACTGCCATCTCAACGATGCCAACCTGGTCAAGGCGAGCATGCACGACGCCGACCTCTCCAGCGCCAATCCCGGCGGCTTCACCGTCATCAACCTGGCGAACATGGAGGGCGCAGACCTGAGTCGGGCCAACCTGCGCAACGTCTCGGCCCAGGAGACCAACCTGCGCAATGCCAACCTGACGGACGCGGACCTGACCGACGCCGTCCTCGGCGGGGCCATATTGCGCCGGGCGGACGTGACCAATGCCAATTTTCAGGGTGTGGAGCTGGCCAGCGTAACCATGGAGTTCGCCAACTTCTCCAAGGCCCGCAACGCCGTCATCCCCGGCTACAAGAAGAACCTGCGCTAGCCGGCGCGGGCACTTCGCCACCCATCGCCAACAGGGGCGCGCGGCGACGAGGGCAGCCCCCCTCGCCGCGACCGGGTTCCACCTGCACGAATCAGCCAGTCTGGGAAAACCGCTCAGAGGAACAGGGAGTTGGGCGGCGATAGCAGATCACCAGCCGGGTGAGGCACCGCGCCGACCGAATCTACCCTAAGCCACCACTCGAGTTCGCGTTAATTTGCGTTCTTCGCGGCTTAGTTGCGGAGCTCAGCCTCAACCGCCCAACGCCCGGGAGGTCCAACCTCCCAGGGTGAAGGAGGAGCTCCGGGCCCGGTCGCCTGACCGGGCCAGACCCCGGACGGCAGCCGACCTTACTGCCCTGCCTGGGCGCCCTTGTCCATCTCCGCGATCATCCGGGCGCAATCCGCCTCGCCGCCGACCCAGGGGACATTGAGGTCCGAGGCCAGGGGGCTCTTGCCCTTGATCTTGCCCACGGTGTCGGCGATGAGGGTATCGACCTGGCTGGAGGACAGGATGCCCTGGTCGCGGGCGGCCTGCAGGGCCAGGCAGGCCCCCGCCTGGGAGCCAACGATGATCCCACCACCCGCACCCATGCCGGCACCGAAGCCGATGCCGAGGAAGGCGCCGACGGCACCGCCGATCAGCAAAAAGACGATCGCAAGGATGGCTGTCTTCATGGTCGTTCTCCCGTTCAGTCGATGGATCGATAAAGGCCGCTCGAAACCCCGCAATTATCCCGGAAACCGAGCGCCAAGCGTTAACTGGAAGGTCGGGCCCCTTAGGGCCGGCCGCCGCCGGCCTGCCCGGGTGGCGGCGACTTCAGGACCTGGCGCCTGATCCGGCCGACGACATGCATCTCGCAGGCGCGACAGTCGAATCGCAGCGTCAGGCGCTCGCTGCCACCGACCAGGGTCATGGGCTCGGCGCGGACCTGGCCCTGGACCCCCGCGACCCCCTTGGCCTGCTTGGGGCACAGGCTGAAGGCGTAGCGCAGGCAGTGCTTGGTGATCATGAGCGAGACCTCACCCGGCTGCTCATGGGCCTCGTAGGCGGCCTCGATCAGCCGCACCCCGTGGCGGGCGTAGAAGGCCCGGGCGGCGGCGTTGTAGACATTGGCGAGGTAGCCCAAGGCCTCCTCGGGGTAGGTCGGGGCCGGGGTTGCGGGTGCCCTGCGGA
>Ga0114938_1001353_pt1 | contig 16778 bp, 17 predicted proteins | sample AshMeaBigSpring_FD_88675 | JGI IMG/M metagenome (GOLD analysis project Ga0114938, IMG submission 88675) | Groundwater microbial communities from Big Spring, Nevada to study Microbial Dark Matter (Phase II) - Ash Meadows Big Spring | ecosystem: Environmental > Aquatic > Deep subsurface >...
CGAACTGTTGGACACTTGGGTACCGTGGTCGGGTTCGGCAATCCATCGCTAGCGCTCGGTCCGCATCACTGCTCGCGACTGCAGGGAGATGCTGAAACCACCGAACAGGGCTGCGGCGAATCGATGCTGAACCCTCACCGTCACGGTAGCCATCTCTCCCACCCGAACCGGGCGGCTCACGCTGACTGTTGCCAACCGGGCGGCCCCCGGGGGGAGGGCCGCCTTGACAGCCGCCACCGCCCGGGCCGGGTCGGGGGTGGTGGCAGCTTCGCGGGCCCCTTCCCGGGCGGCTGCCACCACCTCGAGCTGGACTCTGGCAACCACCACCAGCTCGAGAGTGGCAACCAGCACCGCGAAGAGCAGCGGCAGCACCAGCGCGAACTCGATTACCGCCGAACCTCGTTGCCTTGAAATCAGATCATTCCCTTGATCCGATCGGCAACCGCCTGGAAGATGCTCTGCAGCATCCCTGAGCTGGTTGCCCATGCAATCAGGGCGGTCGCCACCAGGGCGGCGGCCACCATTACCAGCGCGTATTCAGCGGTGGCTTGGCCTGAGTCGTCGCGAAGTTTGTACATTGGCGCTCCTTGTCGTTGGTTTTCATGGACCGGGGAAGCGCAAACGCTCAACCGCCGACACGATGGCAGGACCCACCGTGAGGACCACGAAGCCGGGGAGAATCAAAAGAGCAAGCGGCACCATCAACTTGACCGGGAGGCGGCGGGCATCTGCCAGCATTCGGTTTCTCTCGGTATGGCTGGCTTCGACAACCAACGCTTCCACCGCGTCTCCGAGCGGAGCGCCGGTGGCGATAGCTCTTTCCGCCAACCCATACAGGGGTTCTGCCAACCCGGACGCGCTCGCCAGCGCGTTGGCGATGCCGTGCTGGTGACCTCGACGCAGCACGCCGCTCACTTCCTGGGCAAGCAGCGGGTGGAGTTCGGGGAGCGCTACCTCCAGCCCCGCCTGGAGACTAAGCCCGGCGGATAGACCCATCCCCACCAAACGGCCGAGCACAACTAGATCCGCCTCGGCCGCCCGCTTGGCTCTTCTTTGGCGCGCCAAGCGGGTTCGGTAGCGCAACACCAACCCCGCCCCAGCCAACCCCAGCCCGCCAACCCCCAGTTCGGGTTCCAACATGAGGACCACCGCCGCCAGACCGATTTGTCCGGCTCGAGCCCGCGGAGACATGCCAGCCATCCACAGTCCAACCCCTGCCAAGACCACCCCGATCACACCTCCGCCCTTCTCAGCATCATCCACACCGCTGACTCTCCCGCAGCGATCAAGCTGAATCCGATCAGAGTCACCATCAGGCCCGGGCCCGAAAAGCGGGGGCCTTGACCGACCAGGCTCATCAAGAGAACGAAGGCCAGGGGAGCACCGCCGATTAGACCTGCCGAGAGACGGGCCTGGGCAGTGAGCGCCCGCCGCTCGCGGCTGAGCTCACTCGCCTGAGCGGCCCGGCTGGCCAGATCGGCAAACAAGGCTGCGCTTTTCGCGCCGGTCGAAGAAGCCAGGCGGACCGCGGCCGCTGCCAGCCGCCCGTTGACGGGAAGAGCTGCCTCGAGTGCCTCGGCTACCGCCGAACTCGGTCGTCCCGCCGTGGCCAGCCGCACGACTGGTGAGAGCGAGAGCCGTCCGGCCCGAGCACCAGCGGCCGCCAACCCGGACCGCAGCGAAGCTCCCGCTCGCAATTCAGCAGCCACCGCTCTCAGAAAGTCGGCCTCCTCACTCGCCTGCGGTCGCGCCAGCCGTCCGCGCACATTCCACAGCCCCCACCCCACCGCCGCCAGCAAGAACCCCAACGGCCACACCGCCGCCAGCGCCAGTGCCCCGATCAGCACCGCCGGCCAGCCCAATCCGACTCCGATGCCAACCAACAAAAGCGCGACCGTCATGTTTGGTAGAGCACCTCTCCGTCCACTCCGGCCACCAGCACTACTCGCCGTACCCCCCCCCTGCGTTCCACCTGCACGATCACCTGAATTGCCGAGAGCAACTGCCGCCGCACCGCCTCTTCTCCCACTCTCGACTCCCCCGTCAACGCCAGAGTCTCCAGACGCAGAAGAGCCTCTTGTGGGCTGTTGGCATGCACGGTGCTCATCGAACCGGCGTGGCCGGTATTCATGGCGGCGATCATCTCGAGTGCCTCCGGTCCCCGCACCTCGCCGACGATGATGCGATCGGGTCGTAGGCGAAGGGCGTGACGAAGCAGCTGGCGCAGACTCACTTCGCCTGCTCCTTCGGCGTTGGCGGGTCGGGCCTCCAGCCGCACCACATGTCCACTGAGTCGCAGCTCGGCGGCATCCTCGACCGTCACCACTCGTTCGTCGCTTGGAATCTCCTTGGAGAGGAGGTTGAGCAGGGTGGTCTTGCCGCTTCCGGTGCCTCCGCTCACCACCACGTTCTGGCGCCGGCGCACGGTCTGGCGCAACAAATCCGCCCCTTCTGACCGTACCGCCCCGGCGGCCACCAGCGCTTCCAGATCGGGGACCGCCTCGGTGAATCGCCTGACCGCCATCGCCGGTCCATCCACCGCAACTGGCGGCACCACCGCATGCAGGCGCGAACCATCCGCCAGACGAGCATCAACCGCCGGGGAGGCGCGGTCGAGGCGGAGTCCAAGCGGCGCGATCACCCGCTCCACCGCCGCCACCATCGCCTCACTGCTGGCAAATACAACCTCGGTCCGTTCTAGTCGACCGCTTCGCTCCACCCAGATCTCGTCTGGTCGGTTGACCAGCACGTCACTCACTTCGGGGTCTCGCAACAGTGCCTCGATCGGGCCCAAACCAACCAGGGCGTCGACTACCTCGGTAATGATCCCGGCCGGAGCCAGCGGGGCCTCCTCAGGGAGCAGGTCGGACAACGCCTGGCTGAGGCGAGGACGAGTCAAAGCAATGTCGGAATCCAGCAGCCGGGCCGCCAACCGTTCGGTCAAACCCACGGCATCCTCCACACTCTTTCCCAGGAACGAATCCAGCGATCCTTGCGAGGGAGTCGTCCCGCTAGCAACGCCGCCCAGCTTCCGGCTCTCGGCCGAGGTAGCACCACACCAGGTCCCGGCAGCGTGTTCCCCCAGCCGGCCGCTTGGTAGACGGCCGGGCGGGCATCGTTCGGGAAGAGTCGGCCCGGCAGCAGCGGTCGGATCGGGACAACCGGAACTCCCAGGTTGGGGGGGGGATGAGCGGCCAGCCTGAGCACCACCGCCGGCCATCCCCGGGTTAGTCCGGTTACCACCTCCCACGCCGCCTCGATCCCAACCCCGCCGTTGGAGAGCACCGCCAGTCCCCGTCTGGCAGGCATCAGGTCCGCCCGCCGGGGACCATCTGCAACCAGCTTGGCCAGCGACGACCCACCCGGAAACAGAGGACCAGCAGGGTCGAGGTCGACCACCAGACAGTCGCCGGCGGCGGCTGCCAACCCAAGCGGTGCCACCAACCCCAAAACTCCGTCGTGCGGAGCCCATGTCGCCAGAACTGCCATTGCAGGCTCAAAGGTGCCGCGGAAAACAAACATGTACAAGAGTCTCGATTCACGACTGTCCGGTGCCACTCCCGGCCATTCAGGCGGTTTCTTTCGGTAAGGGTTAGAAGTCTCGGTTCCATACAATGGGCGACGTGAAGACCGCGGCTTTCTTCGATCTGGATAAGACGGTGATCGCCAAGTCGTCTGCGCTCGCCTTCCGCGGTCCCATGTTCAGGGCAGGGCTGTTGAGCCGGAGGGCCTTGCTCAAGTTCGCCATCGCCCAAACTCTCTACGTGCTGTTCGGGGCCGACCACCACCAGATGGAGCGGGTGCGGGAAGCGCTGTTGACTTTGGTGCGAGGCTGGGATCGGGCGGAGTTGGAGAAACTAGTGGGTGAAGCCCTCGAGGACGTGGTGGCGCCCCTGGTCTTCTCCGAAGCGCTGTTTCTGATCGACGAACACCACCGAGAGGGCCACCAGGTGTACATCATCTCGTCTTCTCCCACCGAGATCGTGCGACCGCTGGCCGCCTATCTGGGCATCGACAACGTGATCGCTACCCAAGTAGGCGTTGGTGAAGACGGAAAATTCACCGGCGAGCTCGATTTCTACGCATACGGGCCAGGCAAGGCGGAAGCGGTTCGGAGGTTGGCCGAGAGCGAAGGCATCGACCTCTCCGCCAGCTTCGCCTATTCCGACTCCTTTACTGATCTCCCGCTGCTGTCGGCAGTCGGGAATCCGACCGTTGTCAACCCCGACCGTGAGCTGCGCAAGCACGCCGAGGAGGCGGGCTGGCCCAACCTGGAGTTCCGTCTCCCAGTCAATCTGCGCACCCGCCTGGCGGAGATCCCCAAGCCCAGCCCGATCGTGTCGGGGGCACTGGCCGCGGCGGTGGCGGCAGCAGTGGTTGCGATCGTCCTCCTCCGCGGCCGCGCCAAACGCGCCTAGCCCCGCTTCTTGGTTCGATTCGGTTCCAATTTGGGAAAGGAATGCGACAACTGTCGTCAGATTCAGCACCAATTTCGGGAGGTGATGCCAGGGGGGTCGGCGGGGCCTCCCCGCCCGTGGCAGAATGCGGCCAGCATGCAACAGTTCACCTGGAAGGGACGGCTGGGACCGCTCGAGCTGGATCTGTCTGAGAACACCTTCGCTCCTTCGACCATCTCCACTTTGCTGGCTGAGACGATGGAGGTGACCGCAGAAGACACCGTGATCGACGTTGGCTCCGGCTCCGGGATCCTCGCCATCCTGGCTGCCAAGCTGGGAGCCAAGCACGTATACGCAACCGATGTTGCTGCTGATGCAGCCCTGGTTGGACGCGCCAACGCCGAGCGGCATGGGGTCGCCGATCGGGTGGAGTTCTTCTCCGGCAACTTGTTCGAACCGCTTCCCCCCGACCTACGCGCCGACCTGATCATCGGTGACGTGTCTGGAGTCCCCGACTCACTCGCAGCCGAAAGCGGTTGGTTTCCTAGCCGCACCGGGGGAGGCGCCAGCGGTTCCGAGCTCCCGATGCGGATGCTGCGGAGCGCCCTCGCCCACCTGCGGGCGGGCGGTCGCCTCCTCCTCCCCACCGGATCGATTCAGGACGAGCCAGCCGTCCTCGCGGCAGCCCGCTCCCTGTTTACAAACGTCCGCCAGCTAGCCGAGCGAATCATCCCGCTTCCCTCCGCCCTGGCCGAAGGGGAGGCTGTGCGCAAGTTGCTGGCGGCCGGAGTCATCAACCTGGTGCAGAAGGGCTCCCGTTGGGTATGGACCGCCCGCACTTGGGAGTGCGCGGCACCCAGCTGATTCAGAGAGCTGCAACCCGGCACCCCCGACCAACCCGAAATTGGTGCCGAATCTGACGACAGTTGTCGCATTTCTCACCCGAAATTGGTGCCGAATCTGACGACAGTTGTCGCATTTCTCACCCGAAATTGGTGCCGAATCTGACGACAGTTGGCTCATGGCGGCGCCTTTCGAGACGCATGGCTGGCCGGAGCGACCTCGAACCGCCACCGATTTCTCGAGCTACGCCGCCGGTTTGGGTCGCCGCTGTCGCCGCGTCTGCAGCCGGATCCCAATCAGCATCCCGATCACCGCGATCAGAAAGATCAGGGTTCCGAATACGTTGACTTGAGGAGGAACCCCAACTCGCGCCGCCCCCCACACCAGCAGGGGGAAGGTGACGGTGGAACCCGAGTTGAAGTTGGTGATGATGAAGTCATCGAAACTGAGGGCGAATGCGAGCAAAAAGGCGGCAAACACTCCAGGCAGGATTAGGGGAAGCGTGACCTTCAAAAAGGTGGTGCGCTCATTGGCGTACAGGTCCATGGCGGCTTCCTCTAGATGCTGATCGAACCCCGCTAAGCGCGCTTTGACGGTCACCACCACATAACTCAGGTTGAACAGGATGTGGGCGATCAGGATGGTAGTGAAACCGGTTTTCAGGTTGAGGGTGAGAAACAGAGCGAGTAACGAGGAACCCATTACCACCTCGGGGGTCGACATCGGAAGAAAGATGAAAAGGTTGGTGGCGGCGCGGCCTTTGAACTGATAACGAGCAATCGCCAGCGCCACCAACGTGCCCAGTACGCAAGCCAGCAAGGCGGAGAAGAAGGCCAGCTGCAGGCTCTTGCCGAGGGCGGCCTGGATCTCGGGGCGAGCGAACATATCTCGCCACCACTTGAACGTGAAACCATTCCACACGATGTTGTACTTGCCCCGCCGGTCGTTGAAGGAGAACAAGATGGTGATGACAACCGGGATGAACAGATAGGTGAGGGCGACAATCATGTAGACCGAGAGCAGGTTGCGCCGCATCCACGCCCAGGCCCCCGCCAGCCAGGAGACTCGCGCGGGGGCAGGGATCGCAACGGTTGCCATCAGTGCTCTGTCTGGGAAATAGCTTGAGGGTATTCGGCGAGGCCACGGCGTCCGTGGCCAGGATCGACGACGAAGGCGCAGCCGTGTGCTGCGTTGAGGAGGAGGACGCCGCCAGGGGCGTCAGTTGGCGCCCAGGGAGAGCCACGATTATTTGCGAAGCGGTGCACTAACCCACCAGCTCCTCGGTTCCCACTTTGCGCACGTAGGGGATGATCAGCAACAGGATCACCACCATCAACGTGAACGAAAGCGCAGCTGCAGTCGGGTAGTCGCGCACAACCAGAAAGCGACTATCGATGACATTGCCGATCATGGACGTCTTGGGGGTCCCCAGCAATTCGGCGTTGATGTAATCACCGGCGGCCGGGATAAGAGTTAGCAGCGTCCCCGCCACCACTCCCGGCAACGACAGCGGCCAGGTGATCTTTCGAAAGGTAGCGGCCGGGGTTGCATACAAGTCGGCGGCCGCCTCGTGCAGCGAGCGGTGGATCTTCTCGAGTGAGACGTAAATGGGAAGGGTCATGAAGGCAATGAAGTTGTAGGTGATCCCCGCCACCACTGCGAACGAAGTCGCCAGTAGCCGCCCATTGCTAGGGAGCAGACCCAGCGTCTTGAAGAACCCGACCACCACGCCTTCGTCGGCGAGGACGATCTTCCAGGCCAGCGTGCGCAACAGGAAAGGAACCAGGAAGGGCATCAACACCATCACCAGCAAAAGGTTCTTGTACTTGCCGCCTCGAAACGCGATCCCGTAGGCAAGTGGGTAGGCGATGACGAGGGCGGTCAGGGTGGCCAGCCCGGCGTATAGAAACGACCGCCCGAACTGAGGTGCGAACTGGCGGAGGGCGTCGGTGTAGTTGGAGAACTTCCAGGCGAACACGTCCCCCTCCTGGAGAGAAACGCTCGCCAGCTGCACCATCGGAATCAAGTAGAAGATCGAGAGCCAGCCGATCCCGGGCAGCAGCAGCCAGTAAGGGGCCCAACGCTTGCGCCGTTTCGACCGCCGACTAGTCAGGCTGATCGTCGTCATCAACAAGTCCGGTATCCCTCACCACGAACGTGTACTCGGAGGGCCAGCCCAACACCACTTGGTCTCCCGGCTGGAAGCGGTGGGCCTCCAGGTTCTGCACCATCACCGCCATCTCGCCCATCGCCCGGGTGCGTACCAGGTACTGGGTGCTGACTCCAATGAAGGAGGCGTCGGTGACTTCTCCTTCCAACCGGTTGGGGAACGGCACCGATTCGGTGGCGGCGAACAGCCGTACCTTCTCCGGCCGCACCCCAACCTTGACGGCACCCCCGAATCCGGAAAGGCGCTCGGCGGGGATCGCCAGCCGGGTCCCGTCTGTCAGCACCACCGTCCCCGCTTCCACCTTGCCGTCCATCAGGTTGGAAGCGCCCAGGAAGCCGGCCACGAAGCTGGTGCGGGGGTCGTCGTAGATCGTGATCGGCGTCCCCAGCCGCTCGATCTTTCCTTTGTTCATCACCGCAATCGTGTCCGCCATCGTCATCGCCTCTTCCTGGTCGTGGGTGACATGGATGAAGGCGATCCCCACTTCTTGCTGGATCCGCTTGAGCTCGGTCTGCATCTCCCGGCGCAGCTTGAGGTCGAGTGCTCCCAGCGGCTCGTCCAGCAGCAGCACCTCGGGCTCATTGATCAGGGCCCGGGCTAGCGCCACCCGCTGCGCCTGACCGCCCGAGAGCAGCGCCGGTTTGCGCCGTTCCATCCCGGCCAGCTGCACCAGATCCAGCATCTTGGTCACCCGGGCGTTGATCTCGGTCTCCGCCATTTTCTTGCGACGGAGGCCGAAGGCAACGTTCTCGAACACCGAGAGATGCGGAAACAGGGCGTAGCTCTGAAACACGGTGTTGACCGGGCGGTGGTAGGGCTTGAGTCCGGTCACGTCCTCCCCGAACAGCTCGATCCGACCCTCGGTGGGCTGTTCGAACCCGGCGATCATCCGCAAAGTGGTGGTCTTGCCGCACCCGGAGGGGCCTAACAAAGCGTAGAAGCGTTCATCCGGCACCTCCAGCGAGATGCCGTCACACGCCAGCGCTTCGCCAAATCGCTTGACTACTCCGGTCAGCTTCACAGCAATCGAAGCCGCTGAGTTCACGCCCCGATCAGACCTTGGAAAAGTGTGTCGAACTCGATTTCTTCCGCCTCGTCAAGCGTGCGAAACACGTGGGTCTTGTCCAGGGTGGCCTGGTCGGGGAAGATCAGCGTGTTTTCGGCGAGAGCGGGATCGATGTCGGCGGCCTTTTCCTGGGCTCCTGCCACCGGGCACACGTAGTTGACCCAACTCTCGATCTTGGCAGCCACCGTCGGGTCGTATACGTAGTTCATGAAAGCTTCCGCCGCCGCCTTGTTCTTGGCGTCCTTGATCACCAACATGTCGTCCCACCACAGCATCACACCCTCCTCGGGGGCGAGGAAGCGGAGGTCTTCGGAGGTGGCTTGCAGCTGGATCATGTCCCCCGACCACGCCATTGACACCCAGGAATCACCGCTGGTGAGCAGCTCGGTGTAGCTATTGTCGGTGAACTGACGGATGTGGCCGCTCTTGACTGCTTCGTCGATCTTGGTAGCCGCCGCCTGGGCTTCCTCGAACGTAACTTTGGCGGGGTCCTTCCCCATCCCCAACAGAGTGAGCCCAATTGAATCCCGCATCTCGGTAAGCATCGTGACCTTGCCCTTGAAAGCAGGATCGAAGATGTCGTTGAACGAAGTCAGCTCGCGCCCGGTCTTGGAGATGTCGTAACCGAGCCCGGTCACCCCCGACTGCCAGGGAAGCGTGTAGGCCCGCTCGGGGTCGTAGTCGGTGTGGGCATATGCTTCCAGCAAGTTGGCGGCGTTGGGGATGGCGGCTCGGTCGAGCTTGGCGGCGTAACCCAGCTTGATCATGCGGGCCGCCATCCAATAGGTGAGCGCAACCAGATCTCGCTCGATGTCCTGACCTCGACTGAGTGCTTCCTGGTATTTGCCGAACCAATCGTTGTTGTCGGTCACCTCTTCCAGGTAGTTGACTTTGATCCCGGTGGTGGCGGTGAAATCGTCCAGCGAGGTTGTCTCGAAATAGGCGTCCGGTTCCTCGCTGATGGGGACATCGATGTAGAAGGGCCAGTTGGCGAACGTGAACTCCTTGGTGACGGGGGCGGTTGCCGCCGGAGTGGTGGTGGCCGCGGTTGCTCCCGCCGCCGTGGTGCCGGGCGGGCGGGTGGTGGTCGAGCTGTCGGTGCCACAAGCCGCCAGCAGGGTTGGCCCGGCCCCCAACATCACCGCCGAATAACTCAGTTTTCTGAGAAACTCGCGCCGGCTGACCGGATCCATCTTGGAGACGCGGGGGAGGCCACTTAGTCGTTGGTTGATCACAGATTGCTCCTTAGTTTGATTTTCAGCCTGTCACATCGGCCGCGAACTCTTCGAACACCGCCACAAAGCGGTCGATGTCTTCGTCCTCGTGTGCGATCGACAAGGTCCATTGTTCGTCTTTACCTGCAGTCATGAATACGCCACTCGTCATGTGATAAAGCCAGCCGAGGTAGGCGAGATCGGCGTCCACGTGAGCCGCCCAGCCCCGGTAGTCCTCCACCGGTTGCGGGGAGAACATTACGCATCCTTTTGCCGAAATGCCGACCGGGTAGGCGGGCAGCCCGTAACGGTCGATAATGGCGCCGCAACCCGCCAGCATCCGGGCCGCCGCCGCATCCAAGCGCAAATACGCGGCCGGCGTCAGCACCCGGGTCAGGCAGGCCTCGGCCGCCGCCGTCGACAAATGGTTGCCGTTGAAGGTACCCAACTGCTTGACTCGGCCTTCGCTGATGAGGGCCATCACCTCATCGGTTCCCATCACCGCTCCCAGCGGAGTGCCGCCCCCGATTGCCTTGGCCAGCGCGATCAGATCGGGGACCACCCCAAACCGCTCGACCACCCCGCCTGCCGCAATCGTGACTCCTGTCTTGACTTCGTCGAAGATCAGCAGCACCCCGTGCCGGCGGGTGATCTCGCGGACTGCCTCCAGATAACCGGGCTTGGGCAGCACGGTGCCGATGTTCAACATGATCGGCTCGATGATGAGAGCGGCGACGTCCTTTCGCTCTTGGAGGTGGCGATCCAGCGCGTCGGGGTCGTTGAACGGAACCACCGAAGTGGTCTCTAACACCGAGCGCAGCATCCCCTCGGTGAACGGGACCGCCGCCGGTCGCTCCCGCGGGCCGATGCTGGCCGGATCTGGATGCACCGAAACCATCAGCGAATCGAAGTGCCCGTGATAGGAGCCCTCGATCTTGACGATCCCCTGCTTTCCAGTGAAGGCCCGCGCCAGGCGGACCGCATCCAGGTTGGATTCGGTCCCCGAGTTGGTGAAGCGGATTTGGGGGAGCTGGAAGCGGCGCACCAGTTCTTCTGCCACTCGCACCATTCGGGCCCCGGGTGCCGCGAAGTGGGTGCCACTGCCGGCGGCTTCGATGATCGCCTGGCTGATCACCGGATGGGCATGACCCATCACCATCACGCCGAAACCGGCATGGAAATCCACCAGCTGGCGTCCATCCACGTCCCACACCCGGGCGCCTTTTCCCCGCTCGATGAAAATCGGGTAAGGAGGCTGGGCTTGAAAGGAGGAGCTAACTCCCAGCGGCAATACCCGCCGGGCTTGCTCCCATCTCAGCTTGGATTGTTTGGTCTGCTCGCGGAACTTCCTCTCGCGTTGCTCAGTTAGTGCTTTGACCTTGTCTCGGTCGATTGCGGCCGGCATGAATATCACATCCCCAATGCTTGGGTTGGTGGTTTCCTATCCGTGGCTGATCATTACGTGCTTCGAAATCGTGTAGTCGAGTACCGCCTCCTCGCTCATGTCCTTGCCGAATCCTGACTGCTTGAAACCTCCATGCGGCAACTCGGAGACGATCGGGAGGTGGGCGTTGATCCACACCGTTCCGAACTCGAGGTCGGCCGCCAGCCGGAGAGCTCTACCGATTTCTTTGGTCCACACCGAAGCCGCCAACCCGTACAGCACGTCATTGCCCAACCGCATCGCCTGTTCCTCTCCTTCAAAGGGAAGCACCACCAGCACCGGACCGAATACTTCGTCCTGGACGATCTCGGAGCGTTGATCGGCATCTGCGATCACAGTCGGGGAGTAGAAATAGCCCTTGTCCATCCCGGCCGGGATGGAGCCTCCGGTAACCACCCTGGCGCCGGCGGCTTTGGCTCGCTCGACGAAGCCGATCACTCGCTCCCGCTGGCCGGCCGAGATGAGGGGACCCATCGCAACCCCTTCCTCGAAGGGGCCACCCACCTTGACTGCTTTCATCGCCTCCACCAATGCCTCCAGCGCATCCTCGTAACTGCTCTTTTCCACGTAGACCCGGGCGGCGGCAGTGCAATCCTGGCCGGTGTTGAAAGTGGCGCCGAGTGCGGCCCCGGTCGCGGCCACCTCCAGGTCAGCGTCCCCGAAGACGATGAAGGGCGCCTTGCCCCCCAACTCCAGATGCACCCGCTTGAGAGTTCGAGAGGCGGCCTCCATCACTTTCTTGCCGGTATTGGATGATCCGGTCAGGCTCACCATCCTCAGATCAGGATGTTCGGCGAGCGCCTGGCCCACCTCGGCACCTCCGGTGACCACATTCAACACGCCGTCTGGAATGCCGGCTTGGCCGGCCAGCTCCCCCAGCATCAACGAGGTGCGGGGAGTTGTCGGAGCCGGCTTGAGCACGGTGGTGCAACCGGCCGCCAGCGCCGGTCCCACTTTCCAGATCCCCATGTTGAGTGGGTAGTTCCATGGCGCGATCTGGCCGACCGGACCCACCGGTTCACGTCTGAGCATCGAGGTGAAACCCGCCAGGTAGGAGCCGGCGGCGGTGCCGGCGATGTTGCGAGCGGCAGCGCCGAAGAAGCGGAGGTTGTCGATGCTGAACGCCAGGTCGTTGCCCAGGGCCATGCTGGCGTAGGGTTTGCCGGTGTCTTCGCTTTCGACACGGGCGAAGTCCTCCGCCTTGTCCTCCAGCAGTTGGGCGAGCTTGAGGATGGCGTTGGAACGTTGGGCCGGAGTCAGTTTCGACCAGCGGCCGTCGAAGTAGGCGCGGTTGGCCGCCTCCACTGCTCGATCAACGTCTGCTTTGGTCGCTTCCGCGACTTCGTCGACCTTCTCGCCAGTGGCAGGGCTCTCGATCTGGGTTTTGCCCCCATCCTTGGGCTCCACCCAGGCGCCGTCTATCCAGAGTTTCCATGTCATGCGGCGCCTCCTCTACCGACCTGTATGCAGAAGACCAGGAGTCGGGGCAACACCAAGTCCCGCCGATTCGAGCGGCACTCCGATGTCAGTTGGGAAGACCACGACGCTCCCTATTGATCCCCCGATGCTAGCCCAGCGACGCCCGCCGCGCTGGGGCCATCGACCGCCAATTTGCCATGGCCTGGCTGGCTTCCAGCAGCCGGCGGCCGGCGACCACCCCAACGGTTGACTACTCCGCTGACCGCTGGGTGATGCGAGAGGCAATCACGATCGGGATGAAGGTCACCGCGATCACGGCTACTGCAACCACATTGGTGACCGGCTGTTGGCGGGGTTTAAACATTGATGCGAAGATCCAAATAGGGAGCGTCTGCTGATTGCCGGCCGTGAAGGTGGTAACGATGATTTCGTCAAAGGAGAGGGCGAAGGCAAGCATTCCGCCGGCCAGCAGGGCGGGAGCGAGTTGGGGCAACAGCACTCGGCGGAAGGTTTGCAGCCCGCTCGCCCCCAGGTCGGCGGATGCTTCGAGTAAGGAGGGAGCGGTCCGCCGCAGACGGGCGATCACATTGTTGAAAGCGATGGCAATACAAAACGTGGCATGTCCGATCACGATGGTCCAGAACGAAAACGGAATCTTGCCCAGCGAGATCGCAGCCCGCAACGAAATGCCGGTGATGATGCCAGGCAGTGCGATCGGGAGTACGATCAAGAACGAAACCGACTCGCGCCCGAAGAACTTGGTCTTCCAAACCGCAGCTGCAGCCAAACTTCCTAGCACCAGTGCCACCAGCGTGGCAATCAGCGCCACCCGCACCGACAGTCCGAGAGCGGCCCGCGCCCCTGGGTCTCCCCATGCCTCTCCGAACCACCGGGTGGTGAGACCTGGGGGGGGGAAGCTGAAGCTGGACGACTCAGTTGTGAATGCGTAGAGGATCACAACCAGCACCGGGAAGTGCATAAAGGCCAGCACTCCCACCACTGTCGCCTTCAACCCGAGCCCCGCCCGATTCCGCATCAGAGGTTCTCGAATGCGCCGGTGCGCCTGGCCAAGAAGATGTAAACGGCCATGATCGCGATCGGGATGAAACTGAAGGCGGCAGCCAGCGGAACGTTGCCGGAGACTCCTTGATGGCTGTAGATGGCGTAGCCGATAAAGGGACTGGAGTCGCCGATGATGGTGGGGATGATGTAATCGCCCAGCGTGAGCGAGAAAGTGAAGATGGAACCCGCCACCACCCCCGGCCACACCAGCGGCAGCACCACTCGCCGAAACGTATCCGGCGACCTCGCCCCCAGGTCGGCGGAAGCTTCCAACAGCGAGCGGGGAATCTTCTCGACCGCGGTCGCCACCGGTAACACCATGAACGGCAGCCAGATGTAGGTGAAGACCAGGAACTGGCCGATCAACGAGGTAGAAAGCGTGAAACCGCCGACGACTGGTAGTCCCAGCGTCGCCTCCAGCAGCCAGCCCAAGCCCAGTCGCTCGACGAACCAACTGAGGATGCCCTCTTTGGCCAGGATCAGTTTCCATGAATACACCCGCACCAGATAGCTCGACCACAGCGGCACCAGCACCAGCAGGTAGAGGATGGTCTTGCCGGTGCGGCTGGCGTAGCGGCCCATGTAGTAAGCGAGCGGAAAGGCGACGACCGCGGAGGCAATTGTGACCGCGGTCGCCATCCCGGCAGTCCGCATCACCACGGTTGCGTTCGAGAGCGAGAACAGCTGGCGCCAGGTATCGAGCGTGAAGCTCCGCTTCACCACCCCGGTGAAATCGTCGAGGGCGTAGAAGCTCTGCGCCAGCAGCGCCAACAGCGATCCGGCGTAGAAAACCCCCAGCCACAACAGGGGCAACCCCAGCAGCAGCGCCAAGCGCAGGCGCGGCCGACGAAAAAGCAGGGCCGAAGTCCGATGGGTAAGAACAGTCATGAGAAAAGCGGGGGGCTGCGACCGCCCCCCGCTTCAAACCGTCTCAGCGCCCGCCGATCACGCCCAAATAGTCGGTAACCCATCTGGAATAGGGGATGCACTCCCCGCCGGCGCCGAAGCAATCGGCCTGCGGCGTCTTCCAGAAAAGAATCTTGTCGAAGTTGTCCAACCCGTTGGTGACGCACCCGGAGTCGGTGAGCAGCTCGTTGCCTGTGCAGGCATCTAACACTGCCGGCACTGAACCGAACCAAGCCGCCAGGTCACCCTGCAGCTTGGGATTCAGCGACCATTCCATCCACTTGTATGCGCAGTTGGGATGCGGCGCCTTGACATGCATCATGGTGGTATCTGCCCACCCGGTGGCGCCCTCTTCTGGGATCACGCTGGCGACTGGCGCCCCGCCTGCCGCCAGGATGTTGACTTGGAACGGCCACGAGCTGGAAGCCACCACGCCTTCTTTAGTGAAATCGTCCATCTGGATGAAGGCGTCGTGCCAGTAGCGGAACACGATGTCATTCTGCTGGCGCAGCAGCTCCTTGGCCGCTTCGAACTGATCTGAAGTGAGCGCATAGGGATCGGTGATACCCAACTCCGGGTTGTGCGCCTTCAGGTAGAGAGCCGCGTCTGCCACGTAGATAGGTCCGTCATAGGCCTCCACCCGTCCCACGTTGGATTTTCCGTCTGGCAGCGTGGTCTCCTCGAAGACGACGCTCCAGGAAGTGGGCGGAGTTGTAAACACCTCGGTGTTGTACATGAGCACGTTGGAGCCCCACTGATAGGGCACCCCGTAGTGCTTGCCGTCGACCGTGTGCCAGGGGGCGTCCTGCAGCCGGGGATCGACCTTGCTGAAGCTCGGGATCAGCGCGGTATCGATCTCCTGCACGGTTCCACCCTTTATTAGCCGCAAGCTGGCATCGCCAGAAGCGGTGACCAGATCGAAGGTGCCCGGGTTCTCCGTCATCAACGCCACCATCTCGTCCGAGGTGTTGGCGGTCTTCACCTCCACCTCGCACCCGGTGTCAGCCACGAACTGAGTGACCCAGTCATAGTTTGGGTCGGTGGTCCCGCTCTCGATGTAGCCGGCCCAGGCCACGATCGCCACCTTGCCTTCTCCTTCGCCGCTCCCAAGCGGGGGCGTCGTGGTTACCGCGGCGGCGGTGGTGGCGGGTGCCGCGGTTGTGGCCGTGGTTGCCGCCGCTGGCTTAGTCGTGGTATCGGTGCCACCATCATCACAGGCGGCGGCAGTTAGCGCCAGTACCGCAACCAGCATCAACCATCGATGTCTTTGCATCTTCAATCCTTCCATTTCGCTTTTCTGCCGGCCGCCTCCGGCCGAGAACCGCAGGCTACTCGGTTGGAGCCAGCGAGCGCATGGCCGACCGCTTCCAGGCCAGCCTGACCATGCGCCCCCTGGCCGTCGCCGCTTCCGAGGAGTCCGCTTCCAGGTTTTGCACAAGCGCAGCCAGCGCGGAGCCCCCCGGGAGTTCCACCAGATAACGGGTGATGGGACCAAGGTAGGTGGCCTCCCGCACCAGGCCGTCCAAACCAATTTCGTCTGGCCGGTCCTGGCTACCCGGGGAAGCCACCCGGATTTTCTCGGGGCGGACCGTAAAACTGCCAGGGTGCCCCAGGATCGATTCGGCCAGGGCCCCCGAGATCTGGTTGGAGACCCCGACGAAACCGGCCACGAACAGGTTGGCGGGTTGTTCGTACACCTCGGCCGGACTTCCCACCTGCTCAACCCGCCCCAGGTTGAAGACCGCCAGCCGGTCGGACATCGAGAGGGCTTCCTCCTGATCGTGGGTCACATAGATGAACGTGACTCCCACTTCGCGCTGGATTTCCTTGAGCTCCACCTGCATGGCTTGGCGCAACTTGAGGTCGAGTGCTCCCAGCGGCTCATCCAGCAGCAACACTCTGGGACGATTGACCAGCGCCCTCGCCACCGCCACTCGCTGGCGCTGTCCCCCCGAGAGCTGGGCCGGCTTCCGCCCTTGCAACCCCTCCAGGCGCACCAAGGCCAGCGCTTCCTCCGTCCGGCGGGACCGCTCCGGTTCCGGAACCTTTTTCACGGCGAGTCCGTAGGCAACGTTCTCTCCCACTGTCATATGCGGAAACAGGGCGTAATCCTGGAATACCGTATTCACATCGCGGGCATGCGGGGGCAGAGAGACCACATCCGCACCACTCAGGAAGATCCGACCCGAGGTTGGTTGCTCGAAGCCGGCCACCAATCTCAGGCAGGTGGTCTTGCCGGATCCAGAAGGCCCCAGCA
>Ga0114938_1001354_pt1 | contig 16777 bp, 8 predicted proteins | sample AshMeaBigSpring_FD_88675 | JGI IMG/M metagenome (GOLD analysis project Ga0114938, IMG submission 88675) | Groundwater microbial communities from Big Spring, Nevada to study Microbial Dark Matter (Phase II) - Ash Meadows Big Spring | ecosystem: Environmental > Aquatic > Deep subsurface >...
AGGCCGGGGTCTGGCTCATTTTTCGGCGGGAAGACGCCCGCGCTCGGCACGAACGTGTCCGCCGAAAAATGTGCCTGACCCCCTCAGGTGCAGCCGATCAGGCGTCCACCCCGTGAACGGTTACCGGCGTCAATTATAAGAACCACTCGCCACGCCGTAACCGTCCCCCGGGCGGGTCCTGGTTCGAATTCCAGCTGACAAGTTTTACGACGCCCCGACGCGCTGGCCGAATACATCGACCTGATCCCTGGAGAATCGCGCACCACGAGCGGGCGTTCGCGTTGACAGCAGAAACGAGGGTCCAGTAGAGTCTGGGGGGGAATTCCGGGCGATTAGCTCAGTCGGCTAGAGCGCTACCCTTACAAGGTAGATGTCGCAGGTTCGAGTCCTGCATCGCCCAGTGAGCGGGGGGGGAGTTCGACACGGAGATGCAATGGCGGATGTCCCGCATCGCGACCTGATGCGTGCTTCCGCTCCAGCGGGCCGCCGTAGTGCCCTGGAGGTAACAGCCCGTTGAAATACGAGCACGACGCGCAAGCGAGTGCGTAGACCGACAAAAAAGTCCCGGAGATTCCGGCACACTCGCTCGCGCTTCGTGCTGGTAGTCGATCTTTCTTTTATCAACGGGCTGGTAACCGTTCACAGCCCGGTGGAAGCCTTTCCCTGATTCCAGGGGTCAGGTCCATGTTTTCGGCCAGGGCGTATCCGCGAGGTCGAGTTTGTCGACCGAAAAATAGGCCAGACCCCGACCTGTGAACGGTTAGGCGCTGTTCAACAATAAGTTACCGAAATCACTCATCAGCCGCCGGGCGCTAGCCCGCGGTTCATCCGCGAAGGACCGCGGGCGAGCGCCCCGCGGCTGATCCACAAAACCGGTAGGTAATTGTCGTGCAGCACCTTACCCCGGCTTATTCATCAACCTGACGAGTCAAGTTGCAAGGGGAGGCAGAGAAACAGGTTGAGGCTATCTTCCCAAAAACACCGCGCACATCAGCCGGCACGCGCCAGCGTCCGGTTCTCCCCAATTCCACCAAAACCGGACGTTCGCGCGCTTGCGGCTCATGAATAATCCGGATTACCCCTGGAGAGGCAACTGGCCTCGACCGCTTATGCAACTCAGCCCGCGACAACAGCAGACGATCGCCATGGCCCTGACGATTCTGGCCGGGCTGGTGATCGTCGCGGCCGTGGTGGGACTCTTCTTCCTGCTGGCGATCTTCGCACGGCTGTTCGCCCACGTGTTCCTGCCGCTGGCGGTGGCGGCGGTGGCGGCGCTCGTGTTCCAGCCCTACTACGATTGGTTGCGGGCGCGCGCCGGTCTGCCGCCGCCCCTGGCGGTGGCCGCGGTCCTGCTGTCGATCGTGGTGCCGCTGGGCTTGTTTGGCGGATTCTTCGGCAGCGTGCTGATCCGCGAGTTGATCGACCTGATCGCGCAACTACCCGCCTGGTGGCAGCAGGTTCTGCGGATCAGTGAGCAGTACGGCCCGGAAGTCCACGTGTTTCTCACCCAACATCCGGTCGGCCGGAAGTTGGCGGAGATCATCCAGGAGCAGGGGCCCCGGTTGATGGCGGGGCTGGAGCAGCTGGCTTCGACATCGGTGGCGGCTGGCACCAATCTGGTCGGCTGGGCCGGGCGGCTGCTGGGTTGGGTGGTGACGCCGGTCTATTTCGTATTCATCCTGCTCATGCCGCGCAAGGACGTCGCGCGGCTGGAGCACTACTTGCCGTTTTTGAAGCAGCCAACCCGTAACGACGTGGTGTTCCTCGTCCGCGAGTTTGTCAATATCGTGGTCGGCTTTTTTCGTGGTCAGCTGGTCATCGCCTTCCTGCAGGGGGTGCTGCTGGCGATCGGCTTCAGCCTGGTGGGACTGAAATACGGTCTGCTGTTGGGGTTCGTGCTGGGCTTCTTCAACGTGATTCCCTACCTGGGCAGCATCCTGGGCTGGACGATCGCGCTGCCGCTGGCCTTCTTCCAGCGGGGTGGCGGCCTGCCGCTGCTGGGGGCGGTCGTGGTCGTGCTGTTGCTGGTCCAGCTGATCGAGAGTTACGTCCTGACGCCGCGGATCATGGGCCAGCGCACGGGACTGCATCCGATGGCGATCATCTTCGCGGTCTTCTTCTGGGGCGCCGCCCTGGGCGGCATTCTGGGCATGATCCTCGCCATCCCGCTCACCGCGTTCCTGGTCGTCTTCTGGCGGCTGGCCCGCGAGAAGTACATCGGCGAGCTGGTCTGAGACCGCACGCGGGTCAGGTCGCGAACGGCCATCGCACCGGAACCGCGCAAAGGGATGCCCGCCAGCAGCGTACCCCGTAACCGTTCCCAGGCCGGGGTCTGGCTCATGTTTCGGCCGGATGACCGCTCGGCGTCGTGGAACGCTGCCGCCGAAAAATGTGCCTGCTTCGGCGCTGCAAGACAATTACCTACCGTTTTTGTGGATCGGCCGCCGGGCGCTAGCCCGCGGTTTTCGTGCTCCCACCGTGGGCTAGCGCCCGGCGGCTGATGAGTGATTTCGGTAACTTATTGTTCAACAGCGCCTTCCTTGGCGTGCAGCCGGTGTGGCGTCCAACCCGGTGAACGGTTACCGGACCCCGAGCTGCCGGCAGTCCGCCGGTCACGGTTCCTCGCCGGCGAGCAGCTGGCAGTAGCTCTCGTAGCGGCGGGCGTCGATGCGGCCGTCGGCGACGGCATGTTTCACGGCGCAGTCGGCTTCGTGCGTGTGCGTGCAGTCGGGAAACCGGCAGAGGCTGACAAACGGCCGCAGGTCGCGGCAGAACCCGGTGATCTCCTCCGGGATCACGTCCCACAGCTGGAACTGGCGGATGCCGGGCGTGTCGACGACGAACCCCCCCATGGCCAGGGGGATCAGGCGGGCGGAGGTGGTCGTGTGGCGGCCCTTCTGCGATTCGGCGCTGACGCTGCGCACCTCCAGGTGCAGCCCCGGCTGGATGGCGTTCAGCAGCGACGACTTGCCGACACCGCTCTGGCCCAGCAGGACGCTTTCCCGATCGCGCAGGTGGTTGCGCAGCCGCGGGACGCCGACCCCCGCGGTCGCCGAGAGCAGGAGCACCTCGTACCCCATCTGCCCGTAGACGCCGGCCAGGGGCTGGAGGTCGGCAGGGTGGACGAGGTCGACCTTGTTGATGCAGATCAGCGGCCGGATGCCGTTCTTCTCCGCCGTGATCAGCAGGCGGTCGATCAGGTTCGGTTTCAGCATCGGTTCGGCGGCGCTGCTGACGATCAGCAGCTGGTCGACGTTGGCGACCAGCACCTGGCGGCGTCCCCGGATAGTGCGGCACAGCTCGCCGTGGCGCGGCTCGACGCGCTGAATGATCCCCTCGTCGACGCCGGCAGGTCGGAACAGCACGCGGTCGCCGGCGGCCAGGACGTGTCGCTGGTCGGTGCTGAGCGTTTTCAGCAGGCGGCGGGTGGCGCACTGGAAGAGGCGGCCGTCGGCGGCCTGGACGGTGCTTCGCAGTCCGCCGACGCGGAGCACCCGTCCGGGCAGACAGGCGTCCCGATCGACATCCAGTTGGACCGGCGCCCCCGCCGCGGACTCGTCGGCCGAGGCGACCACGGTTCGCCGGCGGCTGAGCTGGCCCTTGCCGCTGATCCGCTCGGCGCGGACCAGGCGATCGTCGGGGTACTCCGGGTCCTGCAGCTGCCGCGTCAGATCATGCTCGCGGGTGCGGACGGCTCGATTCTTGCGAAACGCGGCCCGGATTTTTTTCTTTTTCTGCGACATCAGCCGTACCAGCGGTGTTGTAGCCGTTCACACCCGGGCTGAGCATTTCGCCAGATTCCAGGGGGTCAGGTCCATGTTTTCGGCCAGCGCGTATCTGCAACGTCGAGTTTGTCGGCCGAAAAATGGACCAGACCCCGACCCGTGATTCCAGGGGGTCAGGTACACGTTTTCGGCCAGCGCGTATCTGCAACGTCGAGTTTGTCGGCCGAAAAATGGACCAGACCCCGACCCGTGATTCGAGGGGGTCAGGTACACGTTTTCGGCCAGCGCGTATCTGCAACGTCGAGTTTGTCGGCCGAAGAATGGACCAGACCCCGACCCGTGAACGGTTCCGCGGTGTCAGGTACCGTGGCCTGACTATTTCGCCAGTCGACGCTCCATCCCAGGCAAGGAAACGGTACCCGACGCCTTCTTCGCCGTCATGGGGCGTTTCGGCCCGCGGCGTCCTGCGTGGTCAGCTGGTCGGCCTTCGCGAGGGGCTGGCCGTTGCGGTCCTCGCGCACGGCCGGTCCGATCAGTTCCGTGATCTCGGTCTCGCTCAGCTCCTCCCGTTCGACGAGGGCGTCGGCCAGCAGATCGAGCTTATCCCGGTGTTTGCGGAGCACGCGTTCGGCCCGCTCGGCCGATTCGTGCAGCACGCGGGCGATTTCCTCGTCGATCCGCTGCAGCGTGTGCTCGCTGAACTGCCGCTGCTGGTGCATCTCGCGTCCCAGGAACGGGTCGTCGTCGCTCAGCTTGTAACTGACCGGCCCCAACCGCTCGCTCATGCCCCACTTGGTCACCATGCGGCGGGCGAGCATCGTGGCCCGCTCCAGGTCGTTCTCGGCCCCGGCGCTCAACTGCTCGAAGACGATCGTCTCCGCCGCGCGGCCGCCCAGCAGGAACATCAGGCGATCTTCCAGTTCGCGCTGCGTGATGTTCATGCGGTCCTCCTCGGGCAGCATCTGGGTCACCCCCAAGGCGCGGCCCCGGGGAATGACCGTCACCTTGTGCACGCGGTCGGCGCTGGGGGTCAGCCAGGCCAGCAGGGCGTGACCGGCCTCGTGGTACGCGGTCTTGCGCTTCTCGTCGCCCAGCAACAACTCCTCGCGCTTGGGGCCCATCAGGATCTTGTCGCGGGCATGCTCGAAATCGTCCATGTAGACCCGGTCCTTCCCGCTGCGGGTGGCCCAGAGGGCCGCTTCATTGACCAGGTTGCGGATGTCCGCCCCGGTCAGTCCCACGGTACCCGCCGCCAGGCGATCCAGGTCGACATCGTCGGCCAGCGGCACATCGCGGACATGGACCCGGAAGATGGCCACCCGCCCCCTGAGCGTGGGGCGATCGACGGTGATATGCCGGTCGAAGCGTCCCGGGCGGAGCAGGGCGGGATCGAGCACATCCGGGCGGTTGGTTGCGGCCAGCACGATCACCGAGTCGTTGGGCGTGAAGCCGTCCATTTCGCTGAGGATCTGGTTCAGCGTCTGTTCCCGCTCGTCGTGGCCGCCGCCCAGCCCGGCGCCCCGCTGGCGCCCGACCGCGTCGATCTCGTCGATGAAGATGATCGCCGGCGCATGCTGCTTGGCCGTCTGGAACAGGTCGCGCACGCGGCTGGCCCCCACGCCGACGAACATCTGGATGAACTCGCTGCCGCTGACGGTGAAGAACGGCACACCCGCTTCGCCCGCCACCGCGCGGGCCAGCATCGTCTTGCCCGTCCCTGGCGGACCGTTCAGGAGGATTCCCTTGGGAACGCGGCCGCCCAGGCGGCGGAACTTCTGGGGGTTGGACAGAAAGTCGACCAGTTCCTGCAAATCCTCCTTCACCCCCTCCAGGCCGGCGACATCCTTGAACGTGGTCGGCTCCTTGGTGACCTCGTACCGCTTGGCCGGGCTCTTGGTGAACCCCGACAGGAAGCCGCCGCCCATCAGCTGGTCCCGCGTCCGGCGGAACATGATCCACAGAAAGACCAGCAACAGGATCGGCAGGGCAATGCTCATCAGCCCGAGGAAGAGGGCCGAGTTGTCGGTTGCCTCCTGGTACGCCCAGTGGGTGTGCTTGTCCAGCAGCGCGGTCAGCTCCCCGCGATCGACCTCGCTGGCCCAATCGGGGATCGTCACGGAGAAGTCCTGCGGCAGCAGGGCCGGTTTGTCGCCCGATTCCCGGGGCGGCACCAGTTCGCCGGCAGCGTTCAACGTGGGGGGCGCCTCGGGCGGGGCCACGAACCGGCCCTGCCCCTGGCGGCCGTGGAAGCGGACCGAGTCGACGTTGCCCGCCTGCAACTGCTCCTTGAAAAAGGAGTAATCGATCACGGCCCGCGGCGTCCGCTGGGTCGTCAACAGCACAATCGCCATCGTCGCCAGGACCAGGATCAGCAGCCAGGCGTTCGGCCCCCAGGGCCGGACCGACCTGGTCCGGCCGGGAGTTTCCGGCGAAGGTGCGTTGTTTTCCTCGGGCATGCGGTCGATCCGGTTCGCGTGCGGACTGCGGCGCCTACCAATCAACACAGGGCACGTCGCCGCACCCGCGCCGATTTATTCTAATCCATGGCCCGTGCCGCGGGACGGCACTTCAGGTACAGCTGCAGATGCTCCCCGCGGAGCCCCGCCGGGAGTTCGGCCAACAAGCAATGCAGGCGATGCGGCGGGTGGCTGGCCACGACCTGTTCCAGGGCCGACAGCTGGGAGGATGATAGCAGCCGCGTGAGCGGGACCGGGAGCCCGTTTTCGGCCGCGCGCAGGGCATGATCCAGGATCGCTTCCTCGGGCAGGCCGCGAATCGCACTGCACTGGGCCGCGGTGTAGCCGTCGCGCAACAGGCGCCACGTCCAGTAGTGACTGGGCTGCGCCGCCTGGCCGGGCTCGTCGGCGGCCCACTCGTCGGATCCGCCCGCCCCGCGACCATCCCCCGAAGCGGCGGACGGCTGGCCGCGCGACGCCTCCTCCCCGTCCGCGGCTGGCGTCCGCGCCAGGAGGCACTCCGCCGTTCCGGGCCGGAGCGTCGCCGCGGTCGCCGGATCGGCAGCTGCCGCGGCCGGCGCGGCGACGGCGCCGGCCGGCGGCCCGGCCCGCAGCTTGCGCCGCAGCGACCGCGCGATCGGCAACGGACAGTTCAGCGGCGACTGGCCGCGCATCACGGAAGCTCCTGACTCGGTCAGCGCAACGACGGGGCGGAACCGGTCCACGTCGTGCTGCTCCAGCAGCCCGGCGGCCAGCAGGCCATCGATCAGCTGGACGACATCGGTCTGAGTCAGGTGGGCCAGCAGCCCAAAGGTGCTCAAGCGCTGCAGCCCGTTCTGGCGGACGCGGACCGCGCCCGATCCGCACAACATCCCGGCGACCAGCTGCTTGCCGACGCGTCCCCGCGCGCGGGCGACGCCGCTGAGCACCTTGATCACGGTGTCCGCCAACTGCGGTTCGAACTCGCCGCGGCCGTCGTCATGGTGGGTGCCCCCGTCATGGTGCGCGCGGCCGTCGCACCGGTCGCAATGGCCACAGTCCTCGGCGGCGGGATCGCCGAAGTAGCGGAGGATCACCTGCTGGCGGCAGCCGGGCGCAAGCGCATAATCGAGCACCCGCTCTAGCTTGTCGTAATCCAGCGCCCGGCGGCGCTCGAGAGACTCGAAATCGAGTTCCAGCTGGTCAAACTCCAGATCGCGGCGGACCATATGCACCGCCCGGCCGCGGAACGGGGGCACGTAGTCGACAGCCGCCAGCCGGGACAGTTCGCGGAGGGCCCGCTGGACGGTGGCCAGCTCCAATTCGGTCGCGTCCGCCAATTCCTCGGGCCGGAAGTAGACCAGCTCGCCGCGCCGGTCCCCCACCAGCTTCTCCAGCATCTGCAGCACCCGGCGGCGGACCTGGGCCTGGGCGGGCAGCAGGTCGACCAGCGTCGGCACGTCCCCCTCCAGACGAATCGCCGCCATGTTCCGGTGCGGCTCGAGCCGCTGGAGCACGCCGCTCTTCTCCAGCAGCCGTTCGCAGGTGCCAACCCCTTCGGCGCTGATCGACAGGTCGAGCGCTTCCTTCAGCTCCTGCTGTGTCAGCTGGACCGGATCATCGGGATGCTCCCGCAGGTACTGGTAGACCTGGGCGATGGTCTCCCGGGGCGGGAAGGCGCTGTCGATGAAGAACTCCTGGACATAGCGATCGGACTGGCTGTACAAGAGCACGCAGCGCGAGGGCGATCCGTCGCGGCCGGCGCGCCCCGCCTCCTGGTAGTACGCCTCCAGGCTGCCCGGGACGCTGTAGTGCAGCACCAGGCGGACATCGGGCTTGTCGATCCCCATCCCGAAGGCGTTCGTGGCGACGACCAGTTCCGCCCGGCCCGACATGAAGTCCTCCTGGGTCTGCCGGCGCTCCTCGGGGGGCATCCCGGCGTGGTACACGGCGACGCGCCGCCCCGCCTGGCGGACGGTTTCGGCTGTCTGCTCGCACGACTTGCGCGTGGCGGCATAGATGATCCCCGCACCGGGTGTCTCGCGCAGCAGCCGCACGAGGGCCTCGTCCTTCGCCCCGCGCCCGCGGACGTGCTGGACCTCGTAGTGCAGGTTGGGCCGGGCAAAACCGGCCACAAAGATCCGCGGCTCGCGCAGCTGCAACTGGCAAACCACGTCCGCGCGCACATCGGCCGTCGCGGTGGCGGTCAGGGCGATCGTCTGCGGATTGCCCAGCCGCTGGCGGTACTGGCCCAGGCGGACGTAGTCGTGGCGGAAGTCGTGCCCCCACTCGCTGATGCAATGCGCCTCGTCCACGGCCAGGAGCTGCACGCGGACGTGGCGGATTGCCTGCAAGAAGAGCGGACTGCGGAACCGCTCCGGGGCCAGGTAGACCAACTGGTACTGGCCGGCGGCCATCCGCTGCAGCCGCTCCGCCTGCTCCGCGCCGGAAAGCGTGCTGTTGATCAGCTCGGCGCGGAGCCCCAGCCGCTGCAGGGCATCCACCTGGTCCTTCATCAGGGCGATCAGCGGGGAGACGACCAGCGTCAACCCGTCGCGGACCACGGCCGGCAGCTGGTAGCAGAGGCTCTTGCCGCCCCCGGTCGGCATGATGCACAGGCAGTCGTGGCCCGCGAGCACCGCCTGGATCACCTCCAGCTGCCCCGGGCGGAAGGACTCGAGCCGGAAGCGGGCCAGCTGGGAGGCGACGTCCTGCGACAAGTTACCGGCCATCGTTCCATCCGCCGCCGAAGATTCGCGGCCCCGCCCCGCCCGGATTCCTGCCCGCCCGCGGCGTCCCACGCCGATCCCTATTGTAACGGTTTTCCCCTCCCCCTGCCCCCGTGGAGCTGGCCGGCCAGCCCCGCGGCGGGTAAGGCGATGCTAAACAATAAGTTACCGCAATCACTCATCAGCCGCCGGGCGCTAGCCCACGGTTGGAGCACGAAAACCGCGGGCTAGCGCCCGGCGGCTGATCCACAAAACCGGTGGGCAATTGTCTTGCAGCGCCTAACCGTTCTCGGGTCGGGGTCTGGTCCATTTTTCGGCCGATATACTCGACATCGCGGATACGCGCTGGCCGAAAACATGGACCTGACCCCCTGGAATCAGGGAAAATCGTTCACCGGGCTGTGAACGGTTACCGCGGCGGGGTTGGCGAAAGGCCGAAGTCTTGGGACTGTCCCGATTTTTGTGGCATGGATGCCAGAAAAATGGGACTGTCCCCTTCGGCAGAGCCATTGACACAAAAATCCGTACAGGCCCGAAGTTTCCTTCTTGAACTTGCGGTTGCGGGTATGTTAGATTCGAACACTCACGCAGGGCATGCGTGGCACACGCGGTGGAAGGAGTTACCGTCATGGCCCGTCCGACTTATTTTGTGCAGGATTGCCCAACCTGCGGCCGGCACTTGCAGGTCCGCGTGGAGTACCTGGGAAAGAGCCTGATCTGCCGTCACTGCCGAGGGACATTTCAGGCCCTGGATCCCAGCAGCGGGTCAGCGCCGCAGGTGGGCTCGTCGCACCCGCTCGTGCAACGGGCCGATGAACTGCTCGATTCGGTGAGCGATCTGCGCCGCTGGCCTCGGTAGGTCATCGCGTGCCGGGCCGCCGTCCGACGCCTGTCTCCGAGCGGTGGCGCGGCAGGACCAGGGCGGTCACCGTCTGCGGAGCGCCTGCAGGTCGCGGAAGTAGCCGGGGTAGGTCTTGGCCGTGCAGCCCGGGTCGAGGATCACGATTCCGGGCACCCGGAGCCCCACCAAGGCCAGGCTCATGGCCATCCGGTGATCGTGGTAGGTCTCCACGGCAGAGCCGTGCAGCGGTCCGGGTGTGATCCGCAAGCCGTCAGCCAACTCCTCCACGTGGGCGCCCAGGCGGCGCAGCTCGCGGGCCAGGTCGCCGATCCGATCGGTCTCCTTGTGGCGGATGTGCCCCACGCCGCGAATCGTCGTGCTGCCCTCGGCGAACAGGGCCACCGCGGCGAGAGTCTGCACCGTGTCACTGATTGCGTGCATGTCCGCTTCGATGCCGCGCAGGCGCGCACCCGCGACCGTGGTCTGACCGCCTGCGGTGCGGACGTCGCAGCCCATCCGCGCGAGGCAGTCGCAGAATTGCACGTCGCCCTGCAGCGACGAGTGGTCGAGGCCGCTGACCGTCACGCTGCCGCCGGTGATCGCCGCCGCCGCCCAGAAGTAGCTGGCGGCCGAAGCATCGGGCTCGATCGCATATTCTTGTCCGCGGTAGCGCTGCCCAGCGGCCACGCGGTACGCCTGCCCGTCGCCGCGGTCGACGGTCACGCCAAACGACTCCATCACCCGCTCGGTCATGGTGACATAAGGGCGGGAGACGAGCGGCCCGTCCAATTCCAGCTGCACGTCCTCCCGGGCGTAGGGCGCGACCAGCAGCAGCGCGCTGAGGTACTGGCTGGAAACGTCGCCGCGAATCGCCGCGCGGCCGCCCGCCAGTCCGCGGCCGCGGACAATCACCGGCGGGCAGCCGTTGCCCGCTTCGCTGGTCACGTCCGCCCCCAGGCCCCGCAGGGCATTGATCAGGTCGCCGATCGGACGCTGCCGCATGCGCGGGACGCCGTCCAGCCGGTACGGGCCGCGGCCCAGGGTCGTAACCGCCGTGAGGAACCGGATCGTGGTGCCGCTGTTGGCCGTGTACAGCTGGGCCTCGTCCGCGGGCAGCACGCCGCGGCAGCCGATCACGCGCAGCTGGCCGGCCTTGCTGTCCGCCTGCACCGGCACCCCCAGCGCGCCGAGCGACTGGATCATCACCTCCGTGTCTTCGCTGAAGAGGGCCCCGCGCAGCAGCGACGAACCGTCGGCCAGGGCCGCGCAGACGAGGGCCCGGTTGGTCAGGCTCTTGGAGCCCGGCGGCTGAACGGTTCCGCGCACCGGCCCACCGGTCAGGATCTCCAGGCGGTCGCTCAGCGGTCCAGGCGGCATGGATCGCATTGTAGGGACGGGGATGAAATCCGGCGAGCGCAACGCGGGCGCGGCGGTCGGCCGGGAATTCAGCGGAAGTCGCGGGAGCGGGCTCCCAACTGGTGCAGCTGTTGCGCGAGATCCTCCAGGCGGCGGACCACGACATGGATTACCCCGTGTTTCCGCTCCAACCGTCCCTGGGCGATCCAGGCGGGCGCGCGGCGGGCAATCGCGTAGAAACGTTGCCAGGTCGCGGCATGGACCACGAGGTTCGCGATCCCGGTTTCATCCTCCAGGGTCACGAACGTAATCCCCTTGGCGGTGCCGGGGCGCTGGCGGAGGATGACCAGGCCCGCGACCCGCACCAGCCGCCCGGCCGGGAACGTGGCCAGCCGCACGGCCGTCAGCACTTGCAAGCGGTCCAGCTGCCGGCGGTAGAACGACAGCGGATGGTCCTTCAGCGACAGCCCCGTGGTGCGGTAATCGGCAAACACCTCGGCCTGAGGCCCCAGCGGCGGCAGGCGCGGCGGACCGTCCTCGTCCGGCGGCAAGGCATCCAGCAGCGGCATGGGATGCGGCGGTGCCGGCTGGGCCAGCGCCTCCCACAGGGCGTGGCGGCGGTCGCAGCCCAGCGATGCCAGGGCATCGGACTCGGCCAGCCGCCGCAGCACCGGGCGGCCCAGCTGCGTGCGGCGCGCCAGGTCGTGCAGCGACGAGAAGGGACCCGCCGCCCGGGCCCGCTCGATCGCCGTCGCATCCCGGGCGGAAAAGCCAACCAGCAGGCGGAATCCCAAACGCAGGGCCACCCTCTGGCGGGCTGACGGGCGCGGGGCGTCCGCAGCCGATGGTTCGGCGACCGACTCGCCCTGGCGACCGCGTGCCGCAGTCTGCCGCGGGGCGGGGTTCTGCCCCGCACGGTCCGCAGCCGCAACCGGCTCGAGCGTGCAGTCCCAGCAGCTGTGGTTCACGTCCACCGGCCGCACCTCGACCCCGTGCTGGCGGGCGTCGCGGATCAGCTGGGCCGGGCCATAAAACCCCATCGGCTGGCTGTTCAGCAGCGCCGCCGTGAAGGCCGCCGGGTAGTAATGCTTGAGCCAGGCCGAGACGTAAACCAGCAGGGCGAAGCTGGCAGCGTGCGATTCGGGAAAGCCGTACTCGCCGAAGCCGCGGATCTGCTGGAACAGCTGCTGGGCAAAGCGCAGCGACAACCCGCGGGCCAACATGCCCGCCTCCAGCTTCTGGCGGAACGGGTCGATCACGCCCGGCCGCCGCCAGGCGCCCATCGCCCGCCGCAACTGGTCGGCCTCGCCGGGCGTGAACCCGGCCGCGACCACCGCCAGCCGCATCGCCTGCTCCTGAAAGATCGGCACCCCCAGGGTCTTCTGGAGCACCTGGCGGATCTCCTCGTTGGGGTACGTCACCGGCTCCTGGCCCATGCGGCGGCGCAGGTACGGATGCACCATCTGACCCTGGATCGGGCCCGGACGGACGATCGCCACTTCAATCACCAGGTCGTAATAGCATCGCGGCCGCAGACGCGGCAGCATGCTCATCTGGGCCCGGCTCTCGATCTGGAACACGCCCATCGTGTCGGCTCGGCAGATCATGTCGTAGACCCGCGGATCGTCGGGCGGGATGCCGGCCAGCGTCAGGGAGGGCGGCCGGTGGGAACCCGCGGCGTCCCGCGGCCATACGGCGCTTGCCCGCTCGTCCTCCTCGCACGCACGGACCAGGTCAAAGCACTTGCGGATCGCGGTCAGCATTCCCAGGGCCAGGCAGTCGACCTTCAGGATGCCCAGCTGGTCCAGGTCGTGCTTGTCCCACTGGATGACGGTGCGGTCCGGCATGGCGGCGTTTTCGATCGGCACCAGCTCGCACAGCGGTCCCCGGGTGATGACCATTCCGCCGACGTGCTGTGACAGGTGGCGCGGGAAGCCGATCAGCTGGTGGACCAGGTGGATCAGCCGCTGGCCGGTGTCCGAGTCGGGGTCCAGCCCCACCTGGCGGCAGCGCTGTGCCAGCTGCGGGTCGTGCCTGCCGCCCTCCACCTGGCGGGCCAGGGCATCAACCCGGTCCAGCGACAGGCCGAGGGCCTTGCCCGCGTCGCGCACCGCCGAGCGGCAGCGGTAGGTGATCACCTCGGCGGCCAGCCCCGCCCGCTCGCGGCCGTACTTGTCATAGACGTACTGCAGCACCTCCTCGCGCCGCTCGTGCTCGAAATCGACGTCGATGTCCGGCGCCTCGTCGCGCTCGCGACTGATAAACCGCTCGAACAGCACATCCGTCCGCGCGGGATCGACCGCGGTGATCCCCAGGCAGTAGCAGACGGCCGAGTTGGCGGCCGAGCCGCGTCCCTGGCACAAGATGCCGCGGCGGCGGGCGAAGTGCACGAGGTCCCAGACGGTCAGAAAATAGGCCTCGTAGCGCAGCTCCTCGATCAGCGCCAATTCATGCTCCAGCAGCCCCCGCACCCTGGCGGGAACCCCCCCGGGATACCGCTTGCGGGCGCCCTTCCAGGTGAGCGTCGCCAGGTACTGCGGCGGCGTCCAGCCCGGGGGAGCCAGTTCCTCGGGATACTCGTACCGCAGTTCGTCCAGCGTGAAGGTGCAGCGGGCGGCGATCTCGACCGTCCGCCGGATCGCCTCGGGGGCCCGCGCGAAACGGGCGGCGATCTCCTCCCGCGCGTGCAGGTGGCGCTCGGCGTTGGGAAACCGCCCCTCGCCGGCGCCCGACCGGGTGGCCATCTCCGCGACGGTGGTGCCCAGGCGGATCGCCGCCAGCAGGTCGTGCAGGGCCATCCGCTCGGGGTCGTGGTAATGCACGTCGCCGGCGGCGACCAGCGGCAGGGCGCTGGCGCGCGACCAGTGGCTCAGCTCTTCCAGCCGCCGCGCGTCGTCGGGACCGCAGTGCAGTTCGGCAAGCAGATAGCCGCGGCCGCCAAAGATGTCGCGATACGCCCGCAGGGCATCCCGCCATGGGCCGGCCGCACCGGCTCGCAAGCTGCCCGGGAGATGCGGGTCCGACCTCGCCATGCTCGGCGCCCAGCCCTCGGCCGGCACCACACCCGCCAGCAGCCCGTCCGCGTGCGCGGCGACGTCGTCCAGCGTCAACTGGCAGGCCCCCTTGCCCGCCCGCCGGCGACCAACCGTGATCAAGCGGCTCAACCGCCCGTAGGCCGCTCGATCCGTGACCCACAAGACCACCGGCGGCGCGTCGACGGGCGCGATCTGGGCACCAACAATCAATCTCAACCCGGCCTGCCTGGCGGCCCCATGAGCCCGGACCACACCCGCCAGGCTGTGCCGATCGGTAATCGCCAGCGCCTCGTAGCCCAACTCAGCCGCCCGCGCAACCAGCTCGTCCGGGTGCGAGGCCCCCTCCAGGAAGGAGAAATTCGTCCGGCAATGCAGCTCCGCGTAACGCATCGCGCACCCTGTTGGCCAACCCCTCCCAGATAGTGTACATATGTACCCTTTATCGGGGAATCCCCCGCGGGAACTTGCTCCGGAAGGCAGCCGGTTGCGCAGATTGGAAGGGCGGACCGAGGCCGGCGTCATGAGAAGGGTGGAGGGTGGCTGGGGCCTCGCACGCTGGGCATGGCCACCCAGCGGTCCCGCGACAGCATAACCGTTCACGGGCCGGGGTCTGGTACATTTTTCGGCCCATCCGCCCGACCCAGCGAAGACGCGCAGGCCGAAAACATCAACCTGACCCTCTCGAATCCGGCCAAATGCTCAGCCGGGGTGTGAACGGTCCCGCGACGGCACACGGAGTGTGCCTGCTACGATGGGAGAGATTGCGGGAATGCCGGCGGCGCGCTACAACCACGAACGCCCGGGACCGAGGACCGCGCTTTGCCGAGGAGCCCCTGGGACCCCGATCCGGGGGCAAGCCCTCCGTGCAGGTCGCCGGCGCGCGGCCGACCCTTATCATGCCACTTCCACCGGGATGGGCATGCCGGCGACCCTCCGGCGCGGCAGGAGGCGGCGATCCGGAGAGCAGGATGCCCTCACCCCCGCCCGAACGCCCAGCGGCCCAGTGTTTCAACTCCGATGAACCAGGACATGACCACGGACTGTCATCGCGCGCCTGCGATCCAGGTTCGTGTCATCCGCGACATCGACTCCTTTGCAGCCCTCCGCGACCGCTGGGCGCAACTGCTGGACGACGGCGGCTTCCAAGCCCCCTTCTTGTCGTGGACCTGGTATTTCACCTGGTGGAAGCACTTTGGCCGCAGCGACGAGTTGTTTCTGGTCGTCGGCGAGGATGCGTCGGGCGCCCTGGCATTCGTGGCCCCGCTGCGGAAACACCGGACGACACGGCGCGGGCTGCGCTTGCGCGAGCTCCGCTTCCTGGATAACGGCATCGGCCCGCGCAACGACATCCTGGTGTCGAACCGGGTCCGGCCGGAGGATGCTGCCGTCGCCTTGCTCGATTGCCTCGCGCGCCATCAACGGGAGTGGGATCTGGCCACCCTGGCGAATATCGACGAAGCTGCCACCAGCCTGGTAGCGATGCGACAGGCCGCCGCAGCCAGCGACTTCAAGCTCCTGCAGGAATCAGGACGAACATCCCCCCTGATTTCGCTCGAGCACGATTTCGAGCAGTACTTTTCCCGGACCTTCGACCGCAAGCACCGCTATAACATCCGCCGAGCCGTGCGCGACGCGGAGGAAAAAGCACGCGCGGCCGTCGCCTGCTTCTCCCGTCCCCAGGACGTTGCCCCGGCCCTGCAGCGAGCCTTCCACGTCTCGCGGGCCAGCTGGAAAGGCCAGCAGAACTCGGACATGGGAGGCTGCGAGCTGCGCCGGGCCTTTTACCACGACATCACACAGCAGTTCGCCCAGCAGGGCGTGATCCAGCTCTGGCTGCTCGACCTGGACGATCAGCCGGTGTCGCTTCAGTACCAGCTTGTCTCGGGTCCCCATGTGTATCTGCTGGTCAGCGATTACGATGCTCGATTTCACGGCCATTCACCGGGCACCGTCCTGCTCTACAGAGTACTCGAGCAACTGTGTCGACAGGGAATCTGCGAATTCGACTTTTGCGGGGAGGCTTACGATTACAAGATGCGCTGGTCCACCGGCGTGCGCCGGCATGTGACCCTTCAAATCTTCGGCCGCACCGGCTACGGGCGCGGCATTTTCTGGGCCAAGACGGGGCTCTTGCCGCTGCTGCGGCGCATACGGCGTGTCTCTCGCCGTTCGTCGGCGCTTCTGACCTGAGTCGCCTTGCGTGATCCTGGGACGTAACCGTTCACAGGGCGGGGGCCGGTCCGATTTTCGGCCGCCTGACCTGCGGCATGCGCCTCGATCGAGGCGCAAAAAAAATAACCCGGGCGGGGGCCGGTCCGATTTTCGGCCGCCTGACCTGGCCCTGCCGACACGCGCTGGCCGAAAGCATGGACCTGACCCCTTGCCAGTACGGCGATGGTTCGCCCGGGGCGTGAGCGGATACTCTGGGGGACGCGGGTGCAGCCTGCGGTTTGTATTTGTAGACGAGAGCATTTCAAAGGAGGGAAGAGGATTTGACAACTGGCAGTTGAATTTGGATTGAGACGCTAGAACAGAATCTCTGAGTCGGGAGCGGTCGGGAGACCGGTAAGCGTTCACGGGTCGGGGTCTGGTCCATTTTTCGGCCGACAAAATCGACCTCGCGGATACGCGCCGGCCGAAAACATGGACCTGACCC